>JADMIO010928633.1_pt1 | contig 26355 bp, 17 predicted proteins | sample 8958161 | NCBI WGS metagenome assembly JADMIO01 (sample SAMN16585339, study PRJNA669376) | soil metagenome | isolation source: Crop rotation soil | place: USA: Cullars Rotation, Alabama | collected 2011 | reverse complement strand
GAATTCTAAGCTTAGGATCCCAATGTGCTGGAAAGTCTCAATTCGCGTTTTGAAACCTCCGGCCCAAGTGGGTCGGAGGTTTCTCTTTTTTGAAAAGAGGGATCGTCGCCGGTCGCGGGATGCGCTGCGATTCGCGCCCGCTCATGCTCACGATCTATATCCTCTCGAACTGCGATTCATGTCGGGCCGCGCTGAAGTGGCTGCGCAGCCGCGGCATCACTTTCACGGAACGCCCCATTCGCGAGACCCCGCCCTCGCCGGATGACTTGCGCACGATGTTGCGGGCCTACGGCGGTGAGAAGCGGCGGCTGTTCAACACCTCCGGTCGCGACTATCGAGAGCAGAAGCTCGGAGAGAAGCTGCCCGTGCTGACCGACGCCGAGGCTCTCTCCCTTCTCGCGCAGAACGGAAATCTCGTGAAACGTCCCTTCCTCATTGGCGAGGGTGTTGCGCTTGTGGGCTTCGACGAAGCGGCTTGGGCAAAGGCGCTGGAAAAGATGTGAGAGAAAACGCGCGCGGCGTGACGCGTAGAGATCAGAAAACGGCATGTAACTTTTCATGCTGCGCCGGGTTAATCTTCGCACCCTCCTCCCATGCACCATCTCCTCCGCTCCCTGGTTTTCGCTGGCATCGCCGCGGGCCTCGCGATCACCGCCCAGGCCAAGATTGAACGCACCGTCGAGAAATCGTTCTCCGTGACCGGCGCCGGCAAGCTGCACATCGAAACCCAGGGCGGCCGGATCGAGGTCATGCCCGCGAAGGACTCGGTCGTCCGCGTGACGGCGCGCGAGCGAATCAAGGCGAGCACCGAGGCGGAAGCCGACGACGTGTTGAAAAAACTCGCGTTGACCTTCGAGCAGGACGGCAACGATGTCCGTGTCATTTCGAAGTACGAGCGGCAGCCTGCCGGATTCCATTTCGGGTCCTGGCCGCCGGTGCAGGTCGACGTCATTGTCACGGTGCCCGCCGACTACGCGACCAGTCTGCACACGTCGGGCGGTGACATCACCATCGGCGATCTCAACGGCAAGGCCGAGCTGCACACCTCCGGCGGCGGGATCAAGCTGGGGCAGATGGGCGGCACCGTCGACGCGCATACCTCGGGCGGCCCGATCACTTTGGGCGGAGCGCGCGGCTCCGTGCAGTTGCGCACCTCCGGCGGCAATATCGCGGTGGGTCGCGTCGACGGCACGGCGGACGTCGCGACTTCCGGCGGCGCGATCAAGATCGACGCGGCCGGTGGCGCGCTGAAGGCGCACACAAGCGGCGGCAGCATTCGGGCGAACCTGGCGGGCGCGCTCCAGCAGGAGTGCTCGCTCAGCACGTCCGGCGGCAGCGTGACCGTCAATGTGGACAAGGCCGCCGCCTTTCGCCTCGAAGCGTCGACCTCGGGCGGCAGCGTGGACGCGGCCGGTCTCGCTCTGACGACGGACAAGACGAATCGCGATCGCAGCCGCGTGGCCGGAAATGTGAATGGCGGCGGGCCGCTGCTGAAGCTGCACTCGAGCGGCGGCAGCATTCGCGTCGCGGCGAATTGATGCGCATGGGCGGGTGGTAACACTACCCGTCAGCGGTGACTTGCGGGCGCGGAGGGGCTGCCAATCGTTTGGCGCGCCATGCACGCCGCCCGTTCGCTCCTGTGGAGTCTCGCCATCGCGGCCTGCGCGGCGAGTGCCGGGGCGACCCAGCGCGAGGTGAACCGGACGTTCCCCGTGCGGACGCCGTGCCGGTTGACGCTCGATACTTATCGGGGCAGCGTCGAGATCATCGAAACGGACGCGGCGGAGATTTGCGTTTCGCTGGTGATCGACTCCGAGGCGGACACCGAGGAAGGCGCGGCGCGACTGCTGGACGACATCGTGGTGGATCTGAAATCGGCGGAGAACGAGGTGAAGATTCGCACGAGCAACCGCCGCGAATCGGGCGTGCGCCTCGAACTCAAGGAAGGCGAACGGGCGGATCTTCTTTACCGCATCACGGTGCCGCGGCGGTGCAGTGTCGATCTCAAGGCGCGACAAGGCGCTTTCACCGTGGGTAACCTCGCGGGCAAAATGACCGCCCGGGTGGAGACCGGGAATATTTTCTTCCGTCGCATTGATGGCGCGATCGACGCGCAATCCGAGAATGGCGACATCATCGTATCACGCTGCAGCGGCGCCGTCTTTGCCCGGGCGAAGCGCGGGATCATTCGCCTGGGGACCATCGGCGGCTTTGCGGATCTGAAGAACGTGAACGGCGACATCGAGGTGATGGCGGGGCGCGCGGGGATCAGCGCGTCGACGGAAGTGGGTGATATCAATGTCGGTTTTGCCCCACCGCTTTCGGTGGAGTCACGCGTCACGGTCGCGGCCGGCAACCTCGTCGCGAATATTCATCCGGACACCGCGTGCCGTCTCGACGCCGCGAGCAGGTGGGGCCGTGTCACCAGCACGCTGCCGCTCAAAATTGAATCGGGTGCGAGTGGCGGAAAGAAGTTGGTCGGCCAGTTGAACGCCGGCGGCCCGCTGATTCAACTGCGCGCGAGCGGCGGCTCGATCACGATCGGGTCGGACGTGGTATTGCTGGACGCGCCGTGAAGGAGTAGCGGCAGGCGTCCTGCCTGCTGCACAGGTACATCCGACGGCAGCAGGCACGGAGGCCTGCCGCTACTCGGACGCGGCCACATATTATTAATTGCGCTCAGGGTCCGCTCTTGCGCTTGAACAACAAAAACTGCGCCTCGCCCTCGACCCACGGGCGGCCGGGCAACAGCGCGATTTGATCCAGTTGCGGACGCGCGTCCCACGAGCGAACAAGATCGTAATCACGCAGCACGCCGGTGCGGGCGAATTCAGGACGGGCGAATTCATGCGGGCGCAGCACGACCCAGGCGGGATGCAGTCGCGCGATGACTTCCGCATAACGGTGCGCGCCAGAGCGAATCGCCGCGACGACTTCGGGCGAGCTCAGGCCAGGGAAATCGTATGTCTTGAGTTGCGAGAAGTAGCCGATGTAGCCGAGTGGCTCGAGGAAGACGGTATCATCGCGCGCGGCATGCTGCCGCAAATACTCGCCGATGCGGCGACGCACGCCGTTCTCGACGTACGTCTGCTCCGCTCGCATCTGCCAGGCGGACGCAACGAGTACCACGAGTTGGAGCGCAACGAGTCCAACGACGCCGACGCGAAGGGCCAGCGCCAGCGTGCGTCGTTTCGCGAGATTCAGGCCGTGGAAAAGGGCGTCGGTCGCGAACCCGAGCGCAATCGCCGCGAGTGCCGTCCACGGCGGCACGTACCACGGAAAGAGGACGATCGAGTTCACATAAAACAGTCCGAAGAAGACGGCGAGCGAGGCGCGGCGGGCGGCACCGGGGAAGGCCGGCACGACCCAGACGAACGCGGCGATGCCGGCGAGCGCGCCCGACACCCGCGGCAAGAGGGTCGGCCAGCCGCCAAACGGCCAGTACGTCGGCAGGAACAGATCGACCAGCATCGAGCGTCCGAGCAGAGTCTGCCCCGGGTAGAGTAACAGGTTTTTGAGTACGAACGGCGGCGTGAAGGCTCCCTTCGCCGTGACGGTGTGCGGCACCGGCGTTCCGTAATACCACCGCGCCCAGGCGAACCACGGCAGATACAGCAGGCCGCCGAGCAGCACGCCGCGCACGAGTGGCCTCCAGGCGATTCGGGCCGGACCATCCCGCCCGCGAATCGCCACGTGCGCGATGAGCAAAGCGCCGCCAAGGATGAAAGCATCGGGCCGCGTCCACATCAGCCCGCCGATCGCCACTGCCAGCACTCCGACGCGCGGCGCCTCCGCCTCCAACTCCGACCAGAGCAGCACGAGGAAGTAGACCAGGATGGCCGTCTCCATCCCGTTGATCGAAAAATCAACCAGCTTGGCATCGGTGAAGAGGAGTCCGAAAAGCGTCACGCGCCCGACCGCGCCGAGGCCGAGCGCATCGACGCGGCGCCAGAGCAGCGCGGCGACCGACCCCAACAGCGCGAGGTTGATCGCCCGAAACAGCCACAGCGCGGCAGCTTCGTGATTCGGGCCCACGAGCCAGGTGCAGAGGGCGGGGGTGAGCACGCCGAGCGGCGAAGTGAACGTGTGGACGCGTTGCCCTGGATTGAACACGAGACCGCGACCTTCCACCAGATTGCGGCTGGAGCGCAGGGTGATGAAGTAGTCCTCCCACGCGTGGTCGGTGAAAAGCGCGTAGGCGAGCGGAAGCACGACGGCCACCGCCACCACGATCCACTTCGCTCGCGCGCTGAACATCTCCGCCAAAACTGCCGGTGTCGTCGGGTCGCGCGACAACATTCTGGCGTTGGGCCGAGAGTCAGTTTCTTTTCACACGATGACCACGGATGCGCCCTTGGCCGAACTCGTCTCGCTCGTGCAGCGGGCGCATGTGCTCGGCACGGTCGGCGAATTGCTGGGCTGGGACGAGCAGGTGAACCTGCCGCCCGGCGCCGCGGAACAGCGCGCCAGCCAGCACGCCGCGCTGGCCGAGGCTCATCACGCGGCCGCGAGCCGTCCGCGTATCGGCGAGTTGGTCACCGGGTTGGAGGCGACGGCGACGCCCAGCGACGACCAGCAGGCCATCGTCGCCCACGCCCGCCGCGACTACGATCGCGCGACGAAGCTGCCGGCCGACTTCGTGCGCGAGAAGGCGGCGCAGGGCAGCCGGGGCTACCACGCCTGGGCGCGGGCGAAGGCGGCGAACGATTTTTCATCTTACGCACCGGTGCTGGCCCGCAACCTCGAGTTGGCGCGGCGCGAGGCGGCGTATCTGGGTCGTGGCGACGCACCGTATGATTACATGCTCGATCGCCACGATCCCGGACTCACGGCGACGGTGATCGCGCCGTTGTTCGCGGAACTGAAGCGCGACCTCGTGCCCTTCGCGCGTGCGGTCGTCGCGGCCCCGCGCGCCCAGCATGCGCGCAGCGTGGCGGCGCGGATGCAGGGATTTGCGCGCGCCGGGCAACAGGTGTTTTTACGGGAAGTCACGGAGCGCCTCGGCTTCGATTACACGCGCGGCCGGATCGATGTCTCGCTGCATCCGTTTTGTTCCGGCACCGGCAGCGACGTGCGCATGACCACGCGTTACCGCGAGGATCAGCCGCTGGACGCGCTTTTCAGTTCGATTCACGAGACCGGCCACGGATTGTACGAGCAGGGCTTGCCGGCCGCGCAGTTGGGCACGGCGCTGGGCATCGCGGCGGGGATGGCGGTGCACGAATCGCAGAGCCGCCTCTGGGAAAACCAGGTGGCGCGGAGCCGCGCGTTCTGGCGCGCCTTCGAGCCGCGCTGGCGGGAACTGTTCCCCGCGCAGATGGCGGCGGTGAGCTCCGACGACCTCTACCTCGCGATCAATGCGGTCGAGCCGACGCTCATCCGGGTCGATGCCGACGAAGTGACCTACAATCTCCACATCATCCTGCGCTTCGAGATCGAGCAGCGCCTCTTTGCCGGGACGCTCGCCGTGCACGACTTGCCGGCAGCGTGGCGTGCCGCCTCGCGTGAGTTGATCGGGCTCGAGCCGGCCAAGGACAGCGAGGGCGTGCTGCAGGACGTTCACTGGAGCGACGGCGCGTTCGGTTATTTTCCGAGCTATTGCCTGGGCAACATGATCGCGGCCCAGCTCTGGGCGCGGGTGCGGACCCTGCGGCCGCAATGGGAGGACGACTTCGCCCGCGGCGACTTCGCCTGGCTGCTCGGCTGGCTGCGGCAAAACATCCACGCGCAAGGCCGCCGCTTTGGGACGCTGGAACTGGTGCGACGGGTGACGGGCGAGGATCTCTCGCCGCGATTCCTGATGGCGTATTTGCGCGAACGGTACGGGAGGCTTTACGGCGTGTGAGCGTGACGGTGAGCATCAACGAGCGGACATCGCTGTTTCCGCTCGCTGGCGCTCGCAGCCACGGGATCTAATGTGATTCCGCATGAGCCTCATCGACACGCACACGCATCTCGAGTCGTTCGCGCGACGCGGCACGCTTGATGCCGCGTTGACCCGCGCGCGCGAGGCCGGCGTCGATGCGATGATCACGATCGGCACCTCGCCCGACGATTGGACGTTGTATCGCGATTTGGCGGACCAGCATCGCGGCCTCGTGTTTTTCACGGTGGGGCTGCATCCCTGTTCGGTCGAGGACGGGTGGGAGCAGGCGGTGGAGGCGATCGAGGCGTTCTGGCAGGGCGGGCGTCCCGTGGCGCTGGGTGAATGTGGTCTCGATCGCTTTCATTTGCCCACGGACGCGGCGAAGGCGGAGGCGCTTTTCGCGCAGCAACGCGGGGCGTTTGCCGCCCAACTGGCCATCGCGAAAAAGCTGGGCTGCCCGGTGGTCGTGCATTCGCGCGGGGCGTTTGCGGAGTGCGTCGAGATGATCGATGCGAGCGGCGTCGATTGGACGCGCGTTGTGTTTCATTGCTTCACCGAGGGAGAAAAAGAAATCGCCGAGCTGATGAAGCGCGGTGGCGTGGGGTCGTTCACCGGCATCCTAACCTACAAGAACGCGACTTCCGTGCGGGCCGCGGCGCGGGCCCAGGGGCTCGACCGGTTCATGGTGGAGACCGACGCCCCTTATCTGACGCCGATGCCGCATCGCGGAAAGCCCAACGAGCCCGCCTTCGTGCGTCATACCGCGGAATACGCCGCCGCGGAAGTCTTCGGTGTCAGCAACCAGGAGCTGGCCGCCGTGACGACCGCGAACGCCCGAAGGTTTTTTGGGATTTAGGTTTTCGCGGAGCGAAAACCTACGCTTCGTCGAACTTTCGCGCGAAGAGCGCCTCCAGCTCCGCCAGCATGGCCGCGGCATCGTCGCCGGTGGCGATGAACTTGACCTTCGAGCCCTTGCCGGCCGCGAGCATCATGAGACCCATGATGCTTTTGCCGTTCACCTGCTCATCATCCTTTTCCACAAACACCTCGGCCTTGAAGCGGTTGGTGATGCGCACGATCATGGCCGCGGGACGGGCGTGGATGCCCATTTTGTTCTGAACCACCAGTTCCTTGGTCAGGGAACCGATGCCCGGAGTCGTGTCGCTCTTGTTCATAGTTGCGGAAAAGACCGGCCAAAATCCGGACCGTCTCGGCGGCTTGCAACCCAAAAACCCGTCCGTCACGCTCCGCCGCGATGATCCCGTCCGCCATCATCGTGCCCTGTCGGTTGGAGTCCACCCGATTTCCGCGCAAGTTGTTGCACCGCATCAAGGGAAAGCCGCTGCTCCTTTGGGTGGCCGAGCGCATCTCGGGTCAGGCACCCGAGTTTCCGTTGTTTTTTGCGGTGGACCACGAGCTGCTGAGGGACTGCGTGGCGGGGGCGGGGTACAAGTTTATCCTGACGAACTCGACCCACCAGACCGGCACCGACCGCCTCGCCGAGGCGAACCGGACGATCCGCGCCGAGCATGTGATCAACGTGCAGGCGGACGAGCCCTTGGTGACCGGCGCGCAGATCCGAATGCTGGCGCGGCTTCTGGCGAGCGGCGCGCCGATGGCCACGCTCGCGACGCCCTTCAAGCGCGCGGCCGATTTCGCGAACCCGAACCAGGTAAAGGTGGTGCTCGCCTCCGCGGCGCGCCGCGCCCTGTTTTTCTCCCGCGCTCCCATGCCGTACTCGCGTGATCGCGGCGGGGTGGTGGACGACGGCTGGGTGCGGGCCAACCCCTGCCTGAAGCACCTCGGGCTTTACGGCTATCACAAGGACCTGCTGCAGAAGTTCGCCAGCCTTCCACCGGGCCGCCTCGAGATGATCGAGAAGCTCGAGCAGTTGCGCGTGCTCGAGAACGGCTACGAGATCGCGTGCGACGTCACGGAGGATCCGGGGATCGGGGTCGATACGCCGGACGACGCGGTGCGATTCGAAGAGGCGCTGGGGCGATAATTCCTCCACTCGTTCGCCAGACTGGGTGAGAAGCCCGTCTGGGTAGCGGCAGGCCTCCGTGCCTGCCGCAAAATATCATAGCGGAATGCTGTTTGCGGGGGCAGGGACGCCTGCTGTCTACGCCGAACCGCAGTTTTCACCCAGTCTGTCACGCTCGCAGCACTGGGCCAAGAGAGCGTCGCCTAAAGCCTACCGCCTAAAGCCTAAAGCCTCCTGCTAAATCTTCCCCGCCTTGCGCGCTTCGACCATCTTGTAGAAATCCACGAACAAGGGATCCGCGTCGTTCGGGCCGGGGGCGGCTTCGGGGTGGTATTGCACGCTGAAGACCGGCAGCGAGGTGTGACGCAGGCCTTCGACCGTATTGTCGTTGAGATTGATCTCCGTGATTTTCGCGCCGCGGTTCTCGATCGATTTCGCGTCGGTCGCGAAGCCGTGGTTCTGCGCGGTGATGGACACCTTGCCGGTCTCGAGATTCTTCACCGGCTGATTCCCGCCGCGATGGCCGAACTTGAGCTTGAACGTCGAGCCGCCCAGCGCGTGGGTGAGCATCTGGTGGCCGAGGCAGATGCCGAACATCGGGTACTCCGGCAGCAACGCCGTCACCGTTTTGTGGATATAAGGCAGCGCCGCGGGATCGCCGGGGCCGTTCGAGAGGAACACCGCGTCGGGCGCATGCTCGCGCACCTGTTCGGCCGTCGCCGTCGCCGGAAACACCTGCACCGCGAAGCCGTGATTCACCAGCTTGCGGTAGATGCTGTGCTTTGCGCCGTAGTCGAAGGCGGCCACGCGGAACTTCTTCGCCGGCACGCCCGGAGCGTTCATCGTAGTGCCGACGGGAAAGTACGGAGCGTTGTGGTTCGCCGGATCGTCCGGCCGCCAGAGGAAGGGCTGGGCGGTCGTCACGTCCTTCACGTAATCGGCACCGGCCATGTCCTGCCAGGCCCGAGCGCGCCGCACCGCCTCCGCCTCGTCGAGCGGGAGCGTGCTGAGGCAGCATTTCATCGCGCCTTTCACCCGCAGCTTCTTGGTCAGCGCGCGCGTATCAATCTCGCTGATGCCGGGGATGCCGTATTTGCGCAGGTAATCGTCGAGCGAGCGCTGGCTCCGCCAGTTGCTCACCACGGGCGAAAGCTCGCGCACCACGAAGCCAGTGCACTTCGGCACGGCGGCCTCGGTGTCCTCGTCGTTCACGCCGTAATTGCCAATTTGCACGGCGGTCATCGTCACAATCTGCCCGAAGTACGACGGATCGGTCAGGATTTCCTGGTAGCCGGTCATCGACGTGTTGAAGACGCACTCCCCCGAAACCGTGGCATCCGCGCCGAACGCGCGGCCCCGGAATATCGAACCATCCTCCAAGGCGAGAAGAGCGGGCTTGGGCGTGGACATTAAAGCCCGACGAAAGGCGCTCGGGTGCATTGTGCCAAGTGGTTTCGCCGAAAAATCTGCCGAAGAGGGAATTGGTCCGAGCAGCCCTTGGGGAAGTCCCGACACGCTGTTCCCGAACCCCACGCGCAGGACTGTGTCCATCGCCGCGCACGAAATTTGGCCGGCCATTTGACAGCCGGGAATGCGTCTCCTAACTCTTTCGCCATCTACTGTAATGCCGTACACCGAAGACCGCGCCGCCTGGTTTGAGGGCCAGGGCCTGTGGCAGCACATCCCTGAGAGCGACTGGCGCGACTGGACGTGGCAGCTCAAGCATCGGCTCACCACGACGGCGCAACTCGAGGAGTTGATGACGCTGACGCCGGATGAGAAGGCCGGCTGCGAGTACGCCAACCAGAAGCTCGCCCTCGCGATCACGCCCTACTTTTTCAACCTGATCGACCGCCACGACCCAAACTGCCCGATTCGCAAGCAGGTCATTCCGCGGGCGAGCGAGGCGGTCCTCTCGGAGGGCGAAATGCTCGATTCGCTGGGCGAGGACGAACACTCACCCGTTTCCGGCATCATCCACCGCTATCCGGATCGCGTGTTGTTTCTCGTGACCGACCGGTGCGCCGCCTATTGCCGTTATTGCACGCGGAGCCGGCTGGTTTCCAACGCGCAGGACTACAACTTTCATCCCGAGTACGAGCAGGGCCTCCGCTACATCGAGGCGCACCCGGAAATTCGTGACGTGCTCCTCTCCGGCGGCGACCCGCTGCTGCTCTCGGACAAGAAACTCGAGCACCTCATCGCCCGGCTGCGTGGGATCAAGCACGTGGAGTTCATCCGGATCGGGTCGCGCATCCCCGTTTTCCTGCCGCAGCGCATCACGCCGGAGTTGTGCGAGATTTTCAAAAAGTACGGGCCCATCTGGATGAGCATTCACGTGAATCATCCGAAGGAGGCGACGGCCGAGCTGCGCGACGCGTGCGAGCGCCTGGCCTTCGCCGGCGTGCCGCTCGGGAACCAGAGCGTGCTGCTGAAGGGCGTCAACGACGACGCCGACGTCATGAAGGCGCTGGTGCACCGCCTCCTCCGCATGCGCGTGCGACCCTACTACCTCTACCAGATGGATCTCATCACCGGCGGCGCGCACTTCAAAGTGGATGTGCGCAAGGGGATCGAAATCATCCAGGCGCTGCGCGGACACACGACCGGCTACGCGGTGCCCCAGTACGTCATCGATGCCCCGGGCGGCGGCGGCAAAGTGCCGATCAATCCCGATTACGTGGAGAGCGTGACCGACGAGGAGATTGTTTTTCGCAATTACGAAGGGCAGCTTTTCCGTTATCCGCTGGGCAGCGCTGCGGTCAAACAAACGGATCGGCAACGCGTTGCGGCGGATTACCTGATGTAGCGGCGCAGTCTGCGGAGTCCGCGCAGCGGAGTGCGCGGACCACCGATGGGTTTCGGAATGTCGTTTCGGTATCCTCCTTGTGTTGGGTTTTTTGTGATGCGGCCGTTGAAGCCGGAAACTTTTTTTCGAGAAAATTGAGCGTTTCTCCGCTCACCTCGTCTATCCCCGCGTAGTCAGCACTGTCCGAGAGGACAGTGAATGTTTGTAGTTCTTACGGTTTGCTTGGTGTTAGGTCACACGGGCCGCCCCTTCAAAAGGGGCGGCTCTTGTGTTTCCTGGGCTCGGAAATGCCCGCTGCCTCATGGCAAGGTCATGGCAGCGTCATAGGAGCCCCATAACAAAGTCATGGTCGGTCCGTGCATCCTCCATGTTTATGCCGTGTATCGTCCGTGTCTCCGCCGTGTAGCGGTTTGGCCCGACGAAGACCTCTCCTTGCCTTGGCCCGTGGCCGCGAGAGTGCGCGAGTGGTGGTCGATCCACCCGCTCACACTTATAGCAACGAAGAAGCGTCGGAAGTGACGTCGGTGGCTGCTCTACGGGACGTCGTAGATCTCCAGCAACGCCACGCCCTGCGTGTTGTTCTTGCCGGTGATTTCCACCGTGTAGGCGGCCGGGGGCAGCGTGACCAGCAGCGCCGCATCCTGACTCCCGGCGGGCAGCGCAAACGCCCCGGTGCTCCGGCTCGCCGCCGCGATCGCGGTGCCGTTATCCGAATCCCACCGATCGTTCGTCGCGACCAGCGTCGTGCCCGTGCGAAGATTGAGCACCGGGTCCGCCAGAAAACCGCCCACGCCAAATACGCCCAGCGTCGGCCCCACGGCGCGCACGAGCATTCGCTTGTACGCCGGACCCGTCACGACGAAGCCGCCAATCAGGACGCTGTCGCCCGTGCCGACGCGGGCGCGCGTCGATAAGTTCACCGTGCGGCCATTGCTATCGAGCTCGTAGAGTTCGGCGAGGCCCACGCCACTGCGTCCCGAGGGCGTCGTGACCTGTATCGTGTAATTGCCGTATGATACTGCGCTCGCTAGAGCCGAGTCGGCGCTCCCGGTGGGCAGCGCAAACGCCCCGACCGAGCTCGCGAAGCCCGGCATGAGCGCCGCATCGACGCCCGTGCCCCAGCCGGTGTTGCGAAACAGGGTCACGCCCGCGCTGTTGATGATCGCGAGGCTCGGATCGGGCACGACGCCCGACGCGCCGAAGACGGTGAGAGCGGGCCCGATTCCTCGGGAGAGGTAACGTTTCGATTCGGTGTCGGCCACGACCACGCCGGCGATGAGCGCGTTCTCGCCCGTGCCGACGGTTGCGCGACTCGAGATGTTGACGATGCGTCCGCGCGGGCTGAGCGGCGAAGAACTCTCGCCGCCGACCGCCATGCTCCAGGGGCTGCCGGGAAACACGCCGCGTTTCTCCGCACGATAGCTGCGCACGTGGACGTTGGCGTTGCCCGGAACGGTGACGCGCCCGCGCGCCACGATGATTGCATTGGGAGCAACCTCGCCGCCCATCGCGCGCGGATCCGATCCGTCGAGCGTGTAGGCGAGGGGCGCCTCGTCATCCTCAGCGGGGATGAGAATCTGATTGTTGCCCGAGCGCTCGATCGTCGGCGGGGAAACGAGCTGCGTGTCGATCCACGCGCCGCGCAGGCTCACCCAGCCTTTCAAGTGTTCGATCTGATCCTTGAAGGTACCGTACAGACTCACGTCAGCGGGCCAGCGGGCGGCATCACGGGCCGCAGCCGCGCTGAGATTGGCGCTCAGGTTGTCGATCACAGCTCGCATTGCTCCGGCGTCGAACGTCGTGAGCCGCAGCGATTGCCAGCGATCGATCCAGTCCTGCATGAACTCGGGGTCATCCGCGATGACGCCCCACCAGCCCGTGCCCCACACATCCGGCACGCCGAGGCCCTGCCACACGTCGTAGCGGAAAGAGCGCGCGTCGTTGTCGGACCCCAAGGCGCGGTCGAAATCCCAGATCGGGCCGGCGACGATCTTGCCGTTCCGATCCTTCATGAAGTATTCGCTGCGCTGGAAAGAATCGGGATTGGCCGAAAAAACATTCAGGATGTGATGATCGACCCAGGCGGCGCGATCGATGTAGTCGAGATACGTGCGCTGGGCCCAGCCCTTGTCGCGATCCGCGTAGAGCGCGTTTTCCATGCGCTGCACGTAATCTTTGAGATAGGTGAATTGCGCCGGCGCGACGTCCTCCGCGTCGGGTTCGTCCAACACGAGCGCGGAATCAGGGTAGGTCGCGACACCGTGGGTCGTGTTCCAACTCAGCTCATCCGCGGCCGGCGCATCGATTTTGAAAATGTACCCGCCCGTCACCGCCGAGCCGATCGTATCCGAGCGCGCGAGCTTCGTGAGATTCACGCGGTTTTTGTCCACTTCGATTTTGTCGGTGATAACGTAGATGCCCACGTAGTCGGCCGAGTCGACGTCGCCGCCATTCGCGTTGAAGTACACCTCCACCAGGCGGGTCCGCGCCGCCCAGCGTCCGATTTGATTGGAAAGCGCGTACATGAACGCGTTGTTGACGAAGTTCTGGTCGAATTTCCACGGACCAACCAGCGCCCACTTCTCGAAAGCCGGCCCGTCGATCAGTGAAACGGCCTGGGCGTCGCCCGAGCTGTTCGTGAACTTCACATTGTAACCCTTCTTGTCGAAGTCCGCCGACGTCGCGCCGCGCACGCTCGTCGTCAGGGTGTTCACCAAGTCAGGTGAGGCGTTGAATGTCGGCGCCGTGCCGTGTGGCGTGTAGAGGAACGACCAGCCGGGATGATCGATGCTGTCCTTGACCAACGGGCCCGAGCCGAGGCTGTCGATCACGAGCACGGGCAGGGCTGAATTGAAACTTGCGAGCGCTGAGCCCAGATGCGGATAGTAGGCGGTGGTGACGGGCCCGTGGACGTTGCTCCCGGAGATGAACACCGCCGCGCGCACGAGCACGGACGCGTTGATGGCGATCGGCGTCGTGTAGAGTGTCGATGTGCTGGTCGGCACCGGCGCGGTCGTGGCGGTGGCGGATGGCGTCACCGTGTAACGGATTTCCTGACCCGCCTTCGCACCGGACAACGTGAGCGAAAACGCCGCGCTGAAAGGACCGGCGCCCCTCGACAGCGCGACCGTTTCGCTCGGTGCGGTGGGACGCACCCCTGTGTTCACCGCGCCCGGGGTGGGTGCCAGGAGAAACGCTGCGGTCGTGGTGTACCGGCCATTGGCGCCCGGGACCAAGCCGTACGAGACGTCGAGCGTTTGCGCAGGGTAGGCGGGCGCAAATTCGAAGGCGACGGTCACGCCATCGGGCTTGACCAAGCCGAGATATTCGCCGCCCGCATTGAGGGAAAAGTTCGTGTGCAGGCGAGCGCCTGGGGAACGGCGATTCTTGCCGGAAGCGAACACGACCAGGTAGGCGCCCGGCTGGAGCGTCACTGCGGGAAACTGCCAGCGCGTCTTGTTTGTGGGCGAATCCGTGAGGTACCACCCGTTTAGGTCGAGCACCGTGGCATCGGGATTGTGAATCTCGATCCAATCGGAGAAAGCGCCGTCCTCATCGGCAAGGATGGTGGCGTTCGTCGCCATGATCTCAGTGACGAGAGGATCGGCGCGCAAAACGGTGCCGACCAACGTGGCGAACAGCATCGACTTGAGAATGCGTTTACGGGCTGGAAACATGCGCGTGCCGGTGAGACGGTGGAGGATGGACGAGGTTTACGGGCAGTCGGAAGAAATTAGTAAAACCAAGGAAAATTGGGGACGCCAATGGACGGCGGTGTTTTTTTGAATTTCATACGTATTAACCGAGATAAATTGGGTAACCCCGCTGCCGCCTAACACCTGTCAGAAGACCAGCTACAAGTAGGGAGTTTTCCCTTGCGCCAGTACTCTTCGCAACGACCTTATCCTCCCATTGTCACCCAATCGTAACTGACCTTTCGGCCCTGCTTTCGTAACCCCAATGTTCCGCCAACGCATCGTATTCCTCCTGTTCGCCCTCTACGTGACGGCGTGGGGCCAAGGGGCGTCGCCGTTCATCGGGGGAGTGTGGAGCGGCAACATGACGCCAACGAGCGCGACCGTGGTGGCGCACGTCAACGCCTCGGGCGTGCGCGTGCGGCTCCAGGTGAGCACGAACCAGTCGCTCACGCCGGCGGTATTTTCCGCCGCGGTCAACAGCGCGGCTGCGAGCGGCAACGCGGTGAAGCTGACCGTGCAGGGGCTGCAGCCGGACACCGATTATTTTTACGGCATCGAAGTCGCGGGCACCCTGCGTTCGGAGGTGGTGTCGCGGGGGCAATTCAAGACCTTCCCCCTGGGCAAGGCGTCGTTCCGCATCGCATTCGCCTCCTGTGGCGATTTTCGCGCGGCCGGCCAGAGCGCCTACGCGGCCATCATGGCGGAGAAGCCTCTCCTCTTCATCAACACGGGCGACCTACATTACAGCGACACGAATTCGACCAATCCGGACGATTATCGAAACAACTACGACAACGTGCTCTCGCATTCGGTGCAGGGCGCGCTTTATCGCAGCGTGCCGGTGGCCTACGTCTGGGATGATCACGACTTCTGTGGCAACAACTCGGATACGACCGCGGTCGGCCGCGACACCGCGCGCTCGGTATTCAAGGAACGCGTGCCGCACTATCCCCTCGGTGCCGCCGGCGGCGCGGTCGCGCAGTCGTTCACCATCGGCCGGGTGCGCTTCATCATGACCGACCTCCGCAGCGCCTCGGGCTCCGCCAGCGCCCGCGAGTCGGCTTCGAAGTCGAAGATGGGTTCCGCCCAGAAAATCTGGTTCAAGCAGGAACTGATCAGCGCCCGCGACAGTGGTTTCCCGCTGATCGTTTGGGTGTGCCCGGATCCGTGGATTGGCGCGGCGAAGCTGGGCGATGACACTTGGGCCGGCTATGTCACGGAGCGCACGGAGATCGCCAATTTCATTCGCGACAACCGCATCACGAATCTCGCGATTCTCTCCGGCGACATGCACGGTCTGGCCTTCGACGACGGGACCAATTCCGATTACGCGACCGGCGGCGGTGCGCCGATCACGGTGTTGCAGGCCGCGGCGCTCACCAGCGAAGGCTCGTTCAAGGGTGGGCCTTATTCCGGTGGGGCGTTCCCGGGTCGCGACCAATACGGCATTCTCGAAGTGTACGACAACGGCGGACCAAGCGTCGCCTGCCGGTTTCTTGGGATGCACGCGACCGAAGGGCGCAAGCTGACCCATATCTTCAGCGGCTCACCGGGCGGGGCGAAGGAGCACGCGCTGGTCAATATTTCGACGCTCGCGCGCCTGAGCGAGGGCAACGACACGATCGTGAGCGGCTTTGTCATTTCGGGCGCCGTCAATCGCACGATGCTCGTGCGCGCCATCGGCCCGACGCTGAGCGCGTTCGGCGTGAATGATGCGGTCAATGCGCCGGTCCTCTCGGTCTATGCGGGCGACCGCCTCGTGGCGACGAATGCCGCGTGGGGCGGAATCGACGGCGACGCCGTCGATACGCTGACCGACGCCTTTGATCGCGCGGGGGCATTTCGCCTCCTCGATGAATCGAGCAAGGACGCGGCGCTCGTGCTCTCGCTCCCGCCGGCGGCCTATACGGTGCAGGTGAAAAACGGCGAAGCAAAATCCGGCGCCGTGTTGCTCGAGGTCTACGACCTGCCGTAAGGCGTCGACCAGTCGGATCGTTGCAGTAAACCGGGTGGGCCGTGCACTCCCGTGCGCGGCCGAAAACGTTCCGCTCCGCCGTTGGCAGGGCGATTAGGAGGTTTTTTCCGCGCGCGGAGTGCACGAGCCACCGATTGGTTTCTACTTGGTCCTGTGAAGGTCGATTCAATGGCAGGACGCCCGATAGGACCTGATTCGAAGCTCCCGCTTGCCGAGCGCGGGTCGGCGCGTTTTCATGTCCGGTTCATGATTTCGCTGCACGAAGGCAAGGGTTCGAAGCTGAGGAAGCCACCGGAGCGCGTTTTCTCGTTACGACTGAACGTGGTGGGCTGCCAGCCGCGGATCTGGCGCCGGCTCGTGGTGCGCGAAGCGATGTGGCTCTCCCGCCTGCACGACAGCATCCAGATCGCGTTCGACTGGTTCGATTATCAGACGCACGCCTTCAACCTCGACGACCTGCGCTTCGGCAACCCCGTCAAGCGCGAGGATCTCTCGGTCGAGGACGACCGCGACGTCTCGCTCGCCGACCTCGATCTGGAACACCGCGATCGGTTTACTTACAGCTACTATTTCGGCGAAGGCTGGCAGGTTGACATCAAGGTCGAGAAGAGCGGTCCGGTGGAGAAGGGCGTCTATTATCCCCTTTGCACCGCAGGCGAACGTGCCGGCCCGCCCGAGGACTGCGGCGGCGTCGAGGCCTTCCACGACATGCTCGCCTGCATCAAGGAACCGAATACGGACCTCGGTCGCGAGTGGCTCGAATGGCTCGGTCCCGACTATCAGCCGGAAATCTGCGACCCCGGGAAGATCAACAAGGCGCTGAAGAAGCTGGGGAAGTAGAGCGGAGGACGGACGGCTGACGACGGAGGACTGACGTCCTCGGACGCAGGGAAGAGTGGTATCCGGAAATACTGCTCGGTCCGTTATCGGTCGTCCGGCGTCCGCCCTCCGTCCGCCTCACCGCGTCTCCGAGAAGCTCGTGATCGTGTGCCATTCGAACACCTCCTGCAGGAGGGCGCGCTCGGCTCGCGCGACGACGCGCTCGAGGGATCCCCAGGTTTGCACGAACATCGCCTCGGTTCGCGCCGTCTCCAGGCGCATGCGCATCTCGCGGTAGCGCGGCACGCGCCGGTGGAGATCGTGGATGGAGGCCATCGCGACAAATCCCGCCGCCATCACCGGCAGCACAATCGGCCCGAACCCATACACCCATGGCGGCACCCACGCCGGCGGGACCGCGTCGGGCATGAGCGTGTGCATCGCGTAAGCGGCGGCGAAAAACACCGCGAGCGGCGAGCAGACGTAGAAACCGAGCCGCATCCGGAAGAGCATGGGCCGCGCGTGCTCTTCCTGGCGCCGGTAGTACGCGAGCTGGCCGTCGATGCGTTCGCGCACGTAGCGCTGCTTGAACTGATCGAAATTCCAGCGGTGCGCGCGCGCGCTCCGGCGCTGGAGGACATCGAGCGCGCGGCGCAGCGGCTCGAGTCCGGCCCAGTCGAAATCGTCGAAGAGCGGCAGCGCCCGCGCGAGGCCCCACGTCGCGAGCGCGCTGCGCGTGATTTCCGCGGCGAGACGATAGCGCGCCCATTTGCGCTGCTGTCGCCGGTAGGTGAGGAACAGGGTCGCGCCGAGCGCGGCCACCATGCACGCGAGCTTCCCCCAGGGCAGCGCGACGCCGTGAAGGTCGAACGACAGCGCGGCTGCGGCCAGCCCGGTGGCGAGCAGGTGCAGCCCGACCGAGATGCTGGTCAACCGCGGGAACTGCGGCGCGTGGTGCGTCGCCGCGTGATCGACCTTCCGGTGAAACGCCAGTACCGTCTGCCGGCCGGGATCGTTGTCCGCGTCGTGGCCGTTCAGCGGTTCGGCCGGCGGGAGCTGGTTCAACTCGGTGAGATAACGATCGCCGACGCTCATGCGCGCGACGTTCTCGCGCCGCACCGCCAGCGTCTTGGCATCGATGATGATCACCGGCCGGCCGAGATCCCGCGCGTAGGTTACGATCTCGGCCGTCCCGCCCCGTCCGCGCGAAGGTTCGCCGTCCCACACCGCGAGCAGCAGGTCGCAGTGGTTGACCGTTTCCATCCCTCCGTCGAGATACGCATCCTCGCGGAGTCCACGATCGCCGATCACCCGAATATGCTCGGCGTCCGCGAGCAACGCCTGCACCTGCGGCCACTCCGCCTCCTTGAAATCGTGGCGAAACTCCGCTTCCGGCAGCGGCAGCACGGCTTCCCACCCGAGGCCGACCGCCAGCGCCGATCGGGCGAACAGGATGTCACTTCCCGCCGCCACCGATGAAAGCGCGACCCATTCCACGCCTTGTTCCGCCTTCAACTCCGTGAGCACCTTGCGCACCGCGCGCTCCACCCCCGCGACGTCATGCAGCCGCCGGTGTCCGGTGAAACCCACGACATGGAAAATCGGAAGCTGGTCCGACATTGGGGACCGCACACTTCATCTGCGGTCGCGCGCCGGAGTCAACGGTGCAGCGGTAACGAAACAGATACGCGCCCGCCGCCCACTGGAAACACGATGAATCAGTGAATGGAGTGACGTGTGACGTGTGACGAGTGACAAGTTGGAAAGGGGTCTTGCATCGCAGGTCCCCCGGAAAGCGACATGTGGGGTGAGGCCCGGGCGCCATCACCTAAGCGTTCAGCGTTGAACGTTGAGCGTTGAGCGTTCCCCTTTGCCGGGACGCACTCATGAAATCCCAATACCCCCTCGCCGTCCTTGCCTTGGCCGCTTGCGGCGCGCTTGCCACGTTCGCCGCCGAGGCGAAAAAAGCCCCGCCGATCGATCCCGCCACCCTCCCGCCGCCGAAGCGCGTCGTGATCCCGAAGCTGAAGGCCACGCTCACCATCGATGGCGAGTTGAACGAGCCCGTCTGGGCGAAGGCGGCGACGCTCGGGCCGTTCCGCCTCCACGACAATTCGCGCGAGGGCCGCGAGCCGACGATCGTGCGTGCGTGGTACGATGATACGGCGTTGTATCTCGGCTGGACCTGCACCGACTCCGACATCCAGGCGACGTTCACGGCGCGCGACAGCAAGTTCTGGGAGGAGGAAGTCGCGGAATTTTTCATCACGCCGAAGGATCTCGGCCGCTATTTCGAGCTGCAGTGGAGCCCGCTCGGCGGAACGTTCGACGCGATTATCACGAACCAGCTCGACGAGCGCGGCGTATCCAAAAAATTCGACGGCGACTGGAGCTACACCGCGAAGACCATGAAGAGCGCGGTGAAGGTGAAGGGCACCGTGGGCAACGCGAAGGACAAGGACGAATTCTGGCAGGTGGAGGTGATGATACCCTTCGCCGATCTCGGCGTGCCCGCGCCCAAGCCGAGGGATGTCTGGCGCGCGAATTGTTACCGCTTCAACCGCGGCAACGATCTGCCGGTCGAGCTCCTCGCTTGGTCGCCGCCAATCCTGCCCGGCTTCCACCAGCCGACCCGCTTCGGGTATTTCGAATTCGGGCCGTGACTTCCCCGTAGGGCGTCTGCTGGCGACGCCGTCCGTGCGTTCGAAAGAAGCAGCGTCTGCGAGCAGACGCCCTACGGGTTTGTGAATCGGAGCGCCCTCAGAATTCGAACGTCGAGCTCAACGCGTACATCCGCTCGCCCGGGGTGCGGCGTTGCTGGACATAGACGGCGCCCGCGTTGTCCACATCCGCCTGCCAGAGTTGCAGGGTGCGATCGTCGAAGAGATTTTGCACGCGGAGCTGCGCGTTCCAGCGAATCTTCCGGCCCCCGAAGGTGAGCTGCCGGCCGTACTCGAGCCACGCATCCGCGTTGGTCGAAGACGCTCCCTTGATCGGCCGCTCGGGATCCAGCGTGAGATTGGCGATGCGGTAAAAGCCGATCACGGGTGCGCTGCGCCAGCGGGCGGTGGCACCGACGGCGAAGCCCTTGAGCGCGCCTTCGCGCGGGAGTTGGTAGCGCGCGACGAGGTTTGTCTGCCACTCGTAGACTTTCGTCTGCTTGATGCCGATGACTCGGCGGTCGTCGCTCTCCTCCGCTTGAATCCGTGACACGAGATCGCCGACCGTCGCGCCATCGGCCGTGCTGCTGGTGACGCGCGTGGCGGCGGCGCGCTGCCAGATCGGATAGTTATTCGCGAGATACTTGAACACCGGGCCGCCGTGATCCTGGAGCACGCTGATGTTGCGGCTGGCGTTCGCCATGAGGCGCAGGTTCTTCGTCGGATTGGCGACGAGCTGGCCCTCGACGCCGTAGGTTTTTTGATTCTTCAAATCCGTCCAGCTCGCGTCCGGTCGCTTGTTCGGATCAACCACTTCCCAGATCGAATTGATCCACGCCGCCTTTCGCCCGCGCAGCGTGCTGTCGAGCAGGTTGGTCTGCTGCGTCTCGAAGTAATCGAACGACCCGGAGATTTTGTTCTCGAGCAGGTTGAACTTTAGGCCGGTGTCCAGTCCGCGTCCGGCTTGCGGCGGGATCAGGTCGCCGAAGATGGTGCGATTCGATTGATTGAATGCGCGAAAATTGATCGCGCGATTGTAGAACAGTCCGAGGCTCGGCAGCACGTTGAGCACGACGCCGTAGAGATAGGGCCGCCCAACCGCCTCAAGCGCCGGCGCGGCTGTGCCGCTGTGGGCATCACCCCACACGCCGCGCGCATCCTTCACGTAGTTCACCTGCGTCACGATGATTTCGTCGCGCCGCAGTCCGCCCGTGAGCGCGATGAGATCGTCCAGCAGCAGCGCTTGGCCGGCGAACGAGTACGAGACCGTGCGCGTGAAGTTGTTGCGCGGCGTGCTCGAAATGCGCTCCCAGCCGGTCGAGATGCCGTTGCCCGCGACCGCGTCGAATCCACCCGCGTAGTGATCCTCCGCCCCCGAAAGATACCAGCGACGGCGCACGAGGTTGCGCGTATCGCTCAGATCGCGCACGGCGGAGAGCGGGGATTCGTTGGTCTCGCCGTATTGCTCGAGGAACTGGTGCACCGCCTCGTTGTTGTAGAGGCCGCCGAGGGAAATCTGCGCGAGCCGCCGGTTGAACACCCGCACCTGGCTGAAATCCTTCTCGTAGGTCAGCGTCGCACGAACCTGGTTGATGTCGGTCGGAATGTGCTGCTCGGTCGGCCGAATCTCGACGTACGCGCGACCCACGTTCGGGTTCGGCGTGCCGTTCGGGAGCTGCGCGTTCGGATCGACCTGCAGCGAGACCGCGTTGCCATCGGTCTCGCGATTGAACCGGTACATGTGGTCGTGCTTGCCGCCGATTTCGAGGTAGAGATTGGTTGCGAGCTTCTGCTGGAAGAAGAGCGTGTAGTTCTCGTTGTGCAGGCTCATCTTGTCGCCATTGCCGACGATGTTGGCGTCGAGCGGTACAATGCGGTTGGGCGTTCCGCCGCCGTAACTGATCTTGCTCTCGCGCGCGCCGCGAATCGTCGGCCGCGCGCCAAAGGCCATGCTCGCCCAATCCATCACGCCGACGCCCGGGATGACGACGGGGTAGCCGTTGCCCGATTGAAACTCCCAGCCGATGTTCGCCGCCGTGTTGCGCGCGACGGCCTTGATCGGGCGACCGGCGGCGGCCCAGACGTTGTACCAATCGAAGTACTCGTACGGGCGCGGAATCTGCGTGTGGAGGTGGTTCGACTCGACGTTCAGGAAGAAGGTCGAGTTGCGTGCCGGCTGCCACGTCACCGTGCCGAACACCGACTCGCGGAGATTTTGCGACGGCTTGATGTTGCTGCCGCGGTCGTCGCGCAGCACGTCGAGGCGCAGGGCGAGTTTCTTTGGCACGACGACGATGTTGGTGTCGAGTGATGCGCGAAAGCTGTCGAACGAATCGACGCGCAGCTCGACCTTGTGGAGATTCTTCGCGAGCTCGGCTCGATTGCTCGAGATGTCGACCGCGCCGCCGGGATTGCCGATGCCGAAGAGAATCGAGTTGGGCCCGCGCGTGAAGGTGAGCCGCGAGGTGTTGTACGAATCGATCGGAAAGAAGGCAGTGAAGAAATTCGTCGTGAGCGAATCGGAGCGGTAGCCGCGCACGTAGAAGGGCGAGCCGGTGCGCAGGCCGTTCGCGGTCGCATCGCCTTCGTTGCTGCCGTAGGAGAACGTGCTCGGGAGAAAATCGACGACATCGTAGAAATTCATCGCGCCGAGATCGTGCATGAGATCGGCGGTGACGATGCTCATGGCCGAGGCGACGTTCTTGGTCTGCGTGCGCAGCCGCGTGCCGGAGAGCGTCTCGGTCGGAGCATAGCCGTTGTCGTCCTCCATGTTCACGATGAAGGGCGACAGCTCGACCGTCTCCTCCTTGGCGGGCATCGTCGGCGGACTCGCGACCGGCGCGGTTTGAGCGAAGAGGAAGGGGCCAAGCAGGCTGCACGCGAGTGCCGCCAGACAAGGCGCGCCCCTCCGGCGGCCACCCCGATCGCGAACATCGAACGGCCTGACCCCGTTCGCGAACGGGGTCAGGCCGTTCGATGTTCGGAATGGCGAAGCGAAGAACTGACCGTTCCGTTCCCGTGGCGAGAATGGGCGCGGTATTTTCATGGGGTCGATAATGTCGGAGCCTGCGCTCGCCGTCGGCGCATTGAAAGATTGATTGCGCAGGCTTCCGTCCCAGCCTCCTTGCGAAAGTCCCCATGCCCGCCGAATCCAGCCGTGCGGTTTTCTTGTCTTACGCGTCGCAGGATGCCGAAGCCGCGCGACGGATCTGCGCGGCGCTCCGCGCGGCCGGGGTAGAGGTCTGGTTCGATCAAAGCGAGCTGGTCGGCGGTGACGCGTGGGACCAGAAGATCCGCCGGCAGATCAAGGAGTGCGCGCTGTTCGTGCCGATCATCTCGGCGAACACCAACGCGCGCCGCGAGGGCTACTTCCGTCGCGAGTGGAAGCTCGCCGTCGATCGCACGAACGACATGGACGAAGGGTTGCCATTTCTGATTCCGGTCGTGATCGACGCGACGACGGATGGGGGAGCGTTCGTGCCGGAGAAGTTTCGGGAGGTCCAGTGGACGCGGCTGGCCGCCGGCGAGGCGTCGCCGGCCTTCTGCGCACGCGTGAGGAAATTGCTCGATGGGAGCGCGGGCGTCCCGCCCGCAATCGAACGCGTGGCGGGCGGGACGCCCGCGCTCCCAGGAAAAAAACGCCGCTGGCTCGCGCCCGCCGTGATCGGATTTGCCGCCGTGATCGCGGTCACCGCATGGTATGTTTTTTCCCGCAGTCCTTCGAAAGCTCCCAACTCCAAACCCAAGACCCAAATCTCAGAACTCGCGGCGAGTGCCGCGCCGCCGCCGCAATCCGAAGCGCAAAAGCTCATCGCGCAGATGTGGACGATCTACGATAACGTGGACGACACCTCCGCCGAGGAGTGGACCCTCGCGGAAGAGCTGGGCGCACAGGCGACGAAGCTCGAGCCGTTGAACGCCGAGGCGTGGGCGGCCTACGCGAATGTCTCGATCATGCGGTATGTCTTTGGCTTCGATGCCGACCGCACGCGAATCGACCGGGCAATCAAGATCGCAGAGCGCGCCGTCAGTCTCGCGCCCGCCTCGACCAACGCACAGCTTGCCCTCGCCAACTGCTATCGCGTGGGCGGGGATGCCACCATCGCCGAGGCGGAACGGATTGCGCGGGCGCTCGCCGCGCGTGAACCCACCAACCGGCGTGTCCTGCGAATGGCGGGCAACGTGATGAAGTACGCCAGGAAATACGACGATGCCGTGGCGTATTACGACCGGGCCATTGCGCTGCCGGGGAACGATCATCTCACGCTGTTGAGCAAGGAGAACGTGTTGAAAAATGCCGGCCGTTATGCCGAGGCGGAGGATGCCCTCGACCGTTCCTTCGCTCTGCACCCGGGCCCCGCCGCATCGGTCCGAAAGCTATTTTATCTGGTCATGATCAGGGACGACCTCGACGCAGCCGCCGATCTGATCACGAAGGTGCCGGGGCACTTGTTGTTGCGGGATTACGGGGCGTACCACGGCGCCCTCCTGTGGCTGTGGCGGCACGAAACCGAAAAGTGCATCGCGCTGCTGCGGCGTTTCGACCGGGATGAACTCTACGGCACGCCGGTGGGGTACCTGATCGGCCAGGCCTACGAGGCTGCCGGGCAACATGCTGCGGCCGAGGTGGAGTGGCGAGCGGCACTCAAGAAAATCGACGCCAAGCTGGCCGCGCTGCCGAATGATTTCGATCGGATCTACTGGAAGGCCTTTCTGCTCGCGCTGCTCGGCGATCAGACGGAAGCGGAACGCCTCTTGAAGATCTATCTCCAGATGACTTCGGGTGGCACCAACAAGCTCAAGTATTTCGAGTCGGCCATTCTCGTCCCGCTGGGGCGTCGAGACGAAGTCCTCGATTCTCTCGAGGAAGGCGTCACCGCGCCGACGCTCCAGGACTTCGTCAATTGGCGCGGCGGCGTGCGGCACGATCCGATCTACGATCCGCTGCGCAACACGCCGCGCTTTCAAGCGGCCCTGGCGAAGCTGAACGCCCGTCTCATGCGGGGCGCGCCTTCCGTGGCGAAGACCGACGATAATTCCGCTTCGACGGACAAGTCCATCGCGGTGCTCGCGTTTAAGACGATCGGCGACGACAAGGAGGGCGAGTATTTCTCCGAGGGTATCAGCGAGGAGCTGATGAACGTCCTCGCCAAGGTGCCGGGGCTGCGAGTCACGGGCTCGACGAGTGCGTTCTATTTCAAGGGCAAGCAGGTGCCGCTCGCCGAAATCGCGAAGCAACTCGGTGTCGCCTACATCGTCGAGGGCAGCGTGCGCAAGATGGGCTCGCGCGTCCGCATCACCGCGACGCTCGTCAAGGCGGCGGACGGTTTCCAAATCTGGGCCTCGGAGAACCTCGAGCGCGAGCTGAAGGACATCTTCGCGGTGCAGGATGAGATTGCCGGCCTGATTGCGAAGAGTCTCCAGCTCACACTGGGCGCCGTGCCGCGGGCGACGCGCACCGTCAATCCGGACGCGCACCGACTCGTGTTCGAGGGACGGCATTACTGGAAACTACGGGGGGACGCGAATCTCGCGCTGGCCGAGACCGCCTACCTCCGCGCGCTCGAAATCGATTCGCAGTTCGCCCAGGCGCACGCGGGCCTCGCGGACGTCTGGACGATTCGCGCGTGGTATCACGAGCTGGACGGGGGCGGCGCGCAGATCGCGCAGGATTTCGTGCGGGCGAAGGCAGAGGTGCAGCGCGCGCGCGAGCTCGATTCGAGCCTGGCGGAGCCGTACGCGTCGCTCGGCACGCTGCTGTTCATCGAGCACAAGTTCGCCGAGGCCGAGGAGCAGTTCGCGCGCGCGTTCGCGTTGAATCCCAACTATGCCGTCGCCCACCACTGGCACTCGATCCTGGCCTTTTCGCGCGGCCAGATCGAGCGGGCGGTGGAAGACCTGCGACGGTCGCTCCGTCTCGACCCGCTTTCACCGATGCCGATGTGGACGCTGGCCGGGGATCTGAACTTCGCGCAGCAGGCGGCGGAGGCGTTGCAGCTCAGCGAGCGGTCGCTGCAGCTCCGGCCGGATTTTTCCCCGGTGCTCGCCGAGAAAGCTATCAGCTGTTGGATATTGCGTCGGCCGGAGGAGGCGATCGCAACCGCGCGCGAGATCGTGCGAAACTTCGACACCTCGCCCGTCCGCTGGTGGTGCGATTCCGACGCGATCCACCTGCTGCGTCAGGCGGGCCTGGAGGCGGAGGCGAAGGCGCACGGCGAGCGCGTGTTCGCGCGAACGGCGCCGGGCGACTATCGTCGCGCGTACGTCCTGGCCGCGCTGGGTCGCGGCCGCGAGGCGTTGGAGGCGCTGAGCGAGCTGCCCACGGTGGCGTTTATCCGTCTCTACCTGCATCCCATGTGGGATCCGGTGCGCGACGACCCGCGATTTCAGCAGACGCTTGCCCGGCTGGGTTGCGCCGAGGAATACAAAGTCGCGCGCGAAACCATGAAACGGATGAGAAAGGAGTCAGCGGCGAAATGAGGGATGTGGGAACGTTCACCGCTGAACGTTTGAAAATCTCTGAACAATCCAATGTGGAAATCAG
>JADMIO010854463.1_pt1 | contig 26359 bp, 25 predicted proteins | sample 8958161 | NCBI WGS metagenome assembly JADMIO01 (sample SAMN16585339, study PRJNA669376) | soil metagenome | isolation source: Crop rotation soil | place: USA: Cullars Rotation, Alabama | collected 2011 | reverse complement strand
GATGGCCGGTGCGCTGAGCCTGGCTGCGGGTGGTTGCCGGTCTGAGCGTGTCGGAGACGTTCTCAGGCAGCCTCACGATCTCCAAGGCTCTGGCCCGCTTTTCCATACGGCGAAGATAACCGCGCTCTTCCAGCGCCATGATGAGCCGGTGGATGCCCGACTTGGATTTCAGGTCCAGCGCGTCCTTCATTTCGTCAAAAGACGGCGGCACGCCGGTCTCGCGCACCCGCTCATGGATGAACATGAGGAGTTCGTATTGCTTCCGGGTCAGCATTCCATGCCCTTCCTGATTAGCCCCTTCCGGGGCCTGTGTGCGGCGCACACGAACAAATCCGAAACATGGAGAATCGTTCTACTTTAGTTCTCATAATCGGTCAACCGCCAATATGTTGAGCCAAGGCGTTCCCCGGTTGTGCTCGTTGTGTTTCTCGCCAGGAACTCACAAGCCTGCCAGCGAAAGCACCTCAACCCGATCTCCGGCTTTGGCGGCCGGCGCGTTCGGCACCCTCAGGATCAAGGCGTCGGCGGCTGCGAAGACCGCCTGCATGGAAGAATCCTGCACGTCGAACGGATCGGCCCACAATTCGCCGTCCTGCACAACGATCCGTGCACGGACATAATCCTGCCGCGTGTCGTTCGCCGCCATGTCGCGCGCCAATCGGGCGGAAACAACCTGCCTGTCTTCAGCAACGCCGAGCATCGCCGCGATGGCGGGCCGCACGAACAGGATCGCGCAAACAAGTGTGGAAACCGGATTTCCCGGCAGCCCTAGAAACGGGGTGTTCTGCAGACGTCCGAAGATCAGCGGTTTGCCCGGGCGCATCGCGATCTTCCAAAAGTCGAGCGCGAATCCTTTCGGTGCGAGCGCCCGTTGCACGAGATCGTGATCGCCAACCGAAGCCCCGCCCAATGTGAGAAGCAAATCGGCATCCTTCGCCCGTTGGGGCAAATCCTCGAATGCTTCAATCGTATCGGGCAGCAGGCCGAGATGGAGCGGCTCGCCTCCCCAACGAGCGATCAGTGCCGATAATCCGTACCCGGATGATGCAACAATCCCGCCCGGTTTGCGCGCTTGGCCGGGCCGGGAAAGTTCGTCACCCGTCGCCACAAATGCCACGCGCGGACGGCGCCGAACCTCAACCTTCGCAACATCGCCCGCCGCTAGCAGAGAAAGATCGCGTGGTCCCAGCCGTTTGCCGGCAGAGGCCAGAACGTCGCCCGCTTTGAAATCGAGCCCCGCACCGCGAATGTGGCGATGCTTTTGCGCGGCTTCTTTCAAAGTGACGTCGTTGGCTGTCGCGTGTGTGTTTTCCTGAATGACGATGGCATCCGCGCCCTCCGGCACCACGCCGCCGGTGAAGATTCGTACCGCTTCACCTTTCCCAACCTTGCCGTGATAAGGATTCCCAGCGGGCGAGGTGCCGACAATACGAAGTGTCGTCGGCTCCTGCGCATCTTCGAAGCGCACTGCATATCCATCCATAGCCGAAACAGGGAAGGGCGGCTGCGAGACTTTCGCGCGCACGTCCCCGTCAAGAACGCGGCCATCGGCTTCTGCGATGGCAACACTTTCGCTTTCAACCGGCCTGAACGCGGCGACAATACGCGAGCGCGCCTCGTCGACGGAGATCATCTGCCGAACATATCTTCCACGCGCACCTTCGCGGCACGCGCGAGCTTGGTCGCGGCATCTTTGGGAAGGTTGCCGGATTTGCCGGTGAGATAGGAATAGATCAGCGAAGGCGAAACGCCCGCATCTTTCGCCCAGATGCTTGCCCGCAATCCATTGCTCGTCATAAATGCGCGAAACGCATCGCGTTGCGCGCCAGGCGCCTGAGGTTTCGGCGCTGCCACTTCGCCCATAAGCGTCGAAGGCTTGGCTGCGCGTGCTTTGGCGAGCCTGGTTGCGATGGAAGGCTTGTCCTCGCTTTTTTCGGCCCTGTAGTCGCCACTCTTGCCGCCGGATTTTGCAACAAGGCGCACGCCGTCGATCACAGCCGCCCGATCGACTGCTTTCAGCATGTCGTAGATCGTCAGCGCCGCGATGCTCGCTGCCGTCAAGGCTTCCATTTCGACACCGGTAGAGCCGGTCGTCTTGGCGCTCGCGACAATCCGAATGGCATGACGGTCCGCCAGCGGTTCGAAATCGACTGTCGCTTTCGAAAGCGCGATAGGGTGGCAAAGCGGGATAAGCTCGGATGTTTTCTTTGCGGCCATGATGCCTGCGATCCGCGCAGCCGCCAGAACATCGCCTTTCTTCGCATTGCCGGAGAGCGCGGCAGCAAAAGCTTCCTCCGAAAGCACGATGATCGCTTCGGCACTGGCCTCCCGCTCGGTATTCGGCTTCTGCGAAACATCCACCATGCGCGCCGCGCCGGTTTCGTCGAGATGGGTCAGCTTGGTCATGGGGCGATGTTACCTGATGGCAATCAGGTGTCGAGCAAGGCCTTCGTCGCCGCAGCCACGTCCTTCCGCCGCATCAGACTTTCCCCGATCAGGAAGGTCGAAACCCCCGCATCGGCCAACCGCTTCAGATCAGCAGGCGAGCTCAGCCCGCTCTCGGCGATCACCAGCCGGTCTTTCGGAATATGTGGAGCAAGCCGCAGCGTCACGGCAATATCCGTCACGAACGTGTTCAGATCGCGATTGTTGATCCCGATCATCTGCGCGTCGAGCGCAAGCGCCCGGTCAAGCTCGGCTTCGTTATGCACTTCGACCAGAGCATCGATCTTCCAGTGGCGCGCGGCGTCCGTTAGCGAGCGCGCTTCAGCATCGGTTACGGCCGCCATAATGATGAGGATGCAGTCTGCTCCCCACGCACGCGCTTCGGCCACCTGATACGTCTCGAACATGAAGTCTTTGCGCAGCACCGGCAAATTGGTCGCCGCCCGAGCCGCCACAAGAAATTCCGGCGCGCCCTGGAACGACGGCGTGTCGGTGAGGATGGAAAGGCAGGCTGCACCGCCTTGTTCATAAGCGCTTGCCAATGCGGGCGGATCGAAATCGGCGCGGATCAATCCCTTCGAGGGACTCGCCTTCTTGATCTCCGCGATCAAGCCATAGCGATTTTCGCCTCGCTTCTTTTCCAGCGCTGCCCGAAATCCGCGCGGTGCGGAAGCCGTTCGCGCGTGATCTTCAATCGCGTGCTCGGAAATGCGCGTCTTGGCATCGGCGATTTCCTTGCGCTTGTACGCGGCGATTTCCGTGAGAATGGTCATGCGGCACGCGAACAGGCTGCGAGATTTGCCAGCGTCGTTTTCGCCTTGCCGGTATCGATGGCGTCCGCGGCAATCGCCGCCCCTTCGCGCAGGTTCTTGGCTTTGTCGGCAATGATGAGCGCCGCAGAGGCATTCAACAGCACGATGTCGCGAAACGCTCCGCGTTCTCCGCCCAGCAGCTTGGTGATCGCCGCGGCGTTCTCGCTCGCGCTCCCGCCTTTCAGTTGCGCGAGCGTCGCGGTTTCCAGTCCCGCATCGCGCGGACGGATTTCGTGATGCTCGATCCCTGCGTTGGTCAGGGCCGCAATATCGGTGTGTGTCGTGGTCGTGAGTTCGTCCAGGCCATCGCCGCCGTGAACGATCCATGCCTTTTCCGTACCGAGACGGCGAAGCGCCTCCGCCACCGGATCGATCCACTCCTCCGAGAACACACCCATCAACTGCCGCGTTACACCCGCGGGGTTCGACAGCGGCCCAAGCAGATTGAAAATGGTCCGGAAGCCCAATGCACGCCGCACCGGCCCCACATGCTTCATCGCGGGATGATAAGCTTGCGCGAAAAGGAAGCAGAGTTTCGCTTCGGCAAGGCAACGTTCGGCCACTTGCGGCGTCACATCGATCTTGACGCCCAGCGCTTCCAGCACATCCGCCGCGCCCGTATTGGACGACATGTTGCGGTTGCCGTGCTTGGCCACCGGCACCCCGCACGCCGCAACGACAAACGAAACCGCCGTCGAAACATTCAATGTGCCATGCCCATCGCCGCCGGTTCCGCAAAGATCGATCGCACCTTCGGGTGCTGCGATCTTGAGCATCTTCGCCCGCATGGAGCGCACTGCGCCCACGATCTCGTCCACCGTCGGCTTGCGCACGGCAAGCGCCGTGAGAAATGCGGCAATGTGTGGTTCGGGAATTTCGCCTGACATGATCGCATCGAATGCGCGCGCCGATTCCGCCGCATCGAGCGGCTGACCGCTGCCGACGCGTTTCAGGAGAGGGGAGAAATCGTCATCGGCGCTCATGCGGGCTCAAGCGCGAAATCGCGGGCGATGTCGAGGAAGTTCTGCAGCAGCGCATGTCCCTGTTCGGAGGCGATGCTTTCGGGATGAAACTGCACGCCATGCACCGGATGGCGCTTGTGCATCACGCCCATGATTGTGCCGTCTTCGGTGGTCGCAGTGACTTCGAGATCGGCCGGCAACGTTTCCGGCGCAATGACAAGCGAATGATAGCGTGTCGCTTCGAAGTCGTTGTTGAGCCCGCGGAACACGCTCTTACCCGTGTGCCGAACGCGCGAAAGCTTGCCGTGCATCGGTTCCTTCGCCCGCACGACCTTGCCGCCATAGACCTGACCGATGGATTGATGGCCAAGGCACACGCCCAGGATCGGCACCCGCCCGTCGGCCGCGCGGATCAGATCGAGGCAAATGCCCGCCTCGTTGGGTGTGCAGGGCCCCGGCGACAGGACAATGGCATCGGCCTTCATGCCGAGTGCATCGGCCACCGAAATCTCGTCGTTGCGCTTTACGCGCACGTCCGCACCCAGCTCTCCCAGATAGTGGAAGAGGTTGTAGGTGAAGCTGTCATAGTTATCGATCAGAAGAAGCAAAACACACCTATGCCACTGGAATCCCAAGGTGAAACGCCGCCGCCGTCCAGCCGGCGGGCCGAGCGGAGGCGGGCGCATAATCGCGAATGCGGTCAATAATGAAAAGGCGTCATCGTGGCCGGAGCCACGCGGTCAGAGCACTTCGAATATGTCGTATTTGACGCCGTTGGTGATGGCCCCGCCCATGGCGACGGTCACGATGTCGTTGAGCCAGAGATAGCGCGGGTCGCCGGTCTCGAAGACGGGCGCGGTGCGGAAATAGAGCGTGCGGTAGTCCTGCTCGGTCGCCGTTCCGCCCGCCGCACGCTGGCGGCGGATTTCGGTCAGCGGGTGCAACACGCCGCGATAAGAGACATAGATCTTCGCCCCATCGTCGGTCTGCCAGGTGACGCGTGCATCGAGGCGGAGCACATCGCGCGCCTCCTCGATCAGCGCCCAGTCGCCGCCGCCGTTCAGCACCTTGCCACGCAGCCGTTCGCCTTCGAACGCGCCGCCCGTCACCACCGCGATCATTCGCCGGCCCATGTGACCGGCCCCCGTGTCGTGCTGCACGGGTTCGAGCGTCGCGTGATAGGTGCAGAGCGGGCGCGTCCTCAGTTCAGGCATGGGGTCAGTTCTTGAAGCTCAGCGTGACGCCGAACGTGCGCGGCGGCGCGTAAGGAACGAGAACCTGTCCGAATGGCGCAAATGCCGTCACATAAGTCGCCACCAGCTTGTCGCCCAGGTTCTTTCCCCAGAGCGCAAGCTCCCACCGATCGTCGAGCGAGGAAAGCGCAATCCGTCCATCGACCATCGAATAGCCGAACTGCGTCTGCGTCGGGATATTGGTGACCTCGAAGTAGTATTTCGAGGTGTGCATGAAGTCGAGGCGTGCGGATAATACGCCGAAATCGACAGGCTCGCTGAACTGCACACCGAGCGCGATTTTGTTCTGAGGCGCACGTGTCAGCACGTTGTCGACATGACAGATCGAAGCCGCCGGATCGCATTTGGTGATAGGCGCATCGAGATAGGTGTAGTTGCCGTCGATCTGCCAGTGCGCGAAGGGCACCAGCACGAATTCCAGCTCCGCGCCACGGACGCGGGCTTCGGCGGCGTTGCCGATGACGAGGCCCACCAGCGGGATAAGCTGCGAGATCTGAAGATTGCTGTAGTTGGCTTGGAAAATGTCGCCGTTCAACTGCAGGCGATCGTCCCACCATCTGGTCTTCGCGCCGACTTCGAAGCTCCAAACATATTCGGGATCGTATGGCGTGCGTGCGCTGTTGGCGCTGCCGGCGATGCCCTGGAAGCCGCCGCTTTTGTAACCTCGCGAGGCACTGAAATAGGTCATCGCCTGATCTGTGACTTGCCATTCGAGAGCCGCTTTCGGTGTGAATGCGCTCCAGCTCTTGCTGGCATGAACATCATAATCTGCCGCAAGCGGAGGCGGCAGGACGCCGGGCACCGTCGTGCTCACAAGATAACCGGCAAATTCGCCGTCCTTGTTTTCCCACGTCATGCGCGCGCCGAACGTCGCCGTCACGTCGTCGAAGATCTTGTAGTTCGCCTGGCCGAAGATCGCGACGCTCCTGCTGCTCACGTCCTGCGGATAGTTCGCAAAACCTGTGGCGGCGGGGAATTGCTGGAACAGCCCTTCCACGCGGTCGTTCTGCTCGTGCAGGAAATAGAAGCCAGCAACGCCGGTCAGCCGGTCTTCCATCGCATCGAAACCGAGACGCAATTCCTGGCTGAATTGCTTGTTCTTTTCGGAGTCGATTTCGGTGGATTCGATTTGCGCCGGCGGATTGACGGGGTTGCTGAAGAAGGGCGTCAGCGTGCCGATCCGCGTATCGCGATAGGCTGTGATCGACGTCACCGTTCCCAGCGATGTGTTCCAATTCACTTCGCCGCGCACCGTCGCAAGATCGCGCCGCAAATAGCCGTCGGTATAAGCGTTCACCACGCGCGGATCGGGATTGATGCCGACGCAGTGGATGCCGCCAGCCAGGGAGTCGTCGCAGATGTTGTGGCGCGGATTGCCCTTCTGATCCTGATGGGTGTAGTCCGCCGCCAAGATCATTTCGAGACTGTCGTTCGGCACGAAACGCAGCTGTCCCTGGACTGTCGCGGTGTGTTCGTCATTGACGCGATTGCCGGTGGTTTCGTTGTACTCGTAGCCGCTGCGATTTTTGCTCGATGCGCCGCCAGCGAAGAACAGCGTGTCCGTCAGCGGCACGTTGACCCGGCCGTTGACGTTGATCTCGTTGTAGTTGCCGATCGTGGCCGACGCTTGCAGCGAGGGCTTGTCGTCGGCCTTCTTGCTGATGAAGTTGACGAGCCCGCCTGCCGCGTTCTTTCCATAGAGAGTGCCTTGGGGTCCGCGCAGCACTTCGATGCGTTCCAGGTTATAGGCGTCGATATCTGCAATTCCGCCTTTGCCCACATAAACGCCGTCCATGAACACGACGACGGACGGATCGCCCGCCGCATTCTGGCTTACGGCTTCCGAGCTTCCGATGCCGCGGATGGAAAGGTTCAGTTCGGCAGGCGTGAACGCGGTGGCGCTGAAGCCTGGCGTGCGCAGCGCGATATCGGTCAGCGACTCGATGTGGCTCTTCTCGAGATCGTTGGCGCTGTAAGCGGTGACGGCCAGCGGAATGCGCTGGATATCCTGTTCCACCTTTTCGGCGGTCACGATCACCGTCTCGACCGAATCCATTTCCGGATCGATGGCGTAGGCGGGCAGGGCGCCCGCGCAGACAAGCGCGAAGGCCGCGACGGATGCTTTAAGCGCTGTACGATGGATGGTCATGCGTTTTCTCCCCTCAGCGAAACGAATATCCGCCGATTCATTAGCTTTCTAATGTATTGGAGGAATGGGATGTATAGAAAACTAATCAATGCGCCGGAACGCGAAATGCCGGCGCTTGTGACATCCCCGCCACGCCCGAAAATCTACAAGATTGCGTGACATGCTGGATATCAACCAGAGGTGGTTTCCCGCAGGTGCGTCCTCCCTTGGTTGACTTGTTAACCATGGGGCGGGTCCACTGAATCATGGCCGGAGACGCGGACATCTGGAAAAAAGCCGCCGGCGCGGCCATTGGCGTGGTCGGCGCGCTGGCCGCTGTCGGCCTGGGTTTTTCGCTGTCGCGGGCCTGGAACGCCGATACTCCGCCGTCCCGCATCGAAATCGCCCTCTCGCCCGCGGTGACCGCCACGATGCCCCCGCCGGCAGCTGCAAAAAAGCCGGTTCTGCCCCCGGTTAAGGCCGTCCCGCCGCCAGCTCCAAAAATCGCCGCGCCTGCGCTCAAACCCGTCGAGATCTCGCCCCCGCAGCAGCAAGTGGCCAGCGCCGAGCCGGAAGCGTCCCAATCGGCGCCGCCCGTCACCGGCAAGCCGATGATCGCCATCGTGGTCGATGATCTTGGGGCCGACGTTCCGGGCACCAGACGCGCCATCGCGTTACCGAAGGAAGTGACGCTCGCTTTCCTTCCTTATCCCGAACGTACGCCGGACTATTCGCATGACGCATTCTGCGCGGGCCACGAAGTCATCCTGCACATGCCGATGGAGCCGAAGGGCAATCTCGATCCCGGTCCCAACGCGCTGAAAGTCGAACAGCCCAAGGAAGAAGTTCGCCGCCGCCTGCTGTGGGGATTGTCGCGCGTGCCGGAAGCCGACGGCGTGAACAACCATGAAGGAAGCTGGTTCACCTCCGATCACAAGGCACTGATCCCGGTGATGCAGGTGCTGGCCGAAAAGAAACTGTTCTTCCTGGATTCGCGCACGACCGCGCAATCCAAAGGCGTGAAGCTTGCGCGCGCAGCGGGCGTGCCGGTGGCCGGACGCGACGTGTTTATCGACGACGTGATCGAGTCCGGCGCCATCGCGCGACAGTTGGGCCAGATCGAGTCGATTGCGCGCCGAAAGGGGCTCGCCATCGCGATAGGCCACCCCCATCACCAGACGTTGGCTGCACTCGAAGCCTGGATCCCGGCCGTCGAAAAGCAAGGCTATGTGCTGATCCCGGTCAGCGAGGCGATCAAACTGCGCAGCGGTTCACTGTCCGCGTCGGCTGAGTGAGGCCGTTCGCACCGCTTCGTCGGCGGCGGTTAGAAGCGCTTTGGCCTTGTTCACTGTTTCCTGGAATTCGGCTTCGGGATCGCTGTCGGCCACAACGCCGCCGCCCGCCTGCACATACATCGTGCCGTCTTTGACGAGTGCGGTACGCAACACGATGCAGGTGTCCATCGAACCGTCGGCTGCAAAATACCCAACCGCGCCCGCATAGACCGCGCCACGCTTTTCCTTCTCGAATTCGTCGATGATTTCCATGGCGCGGATTTTCGGCGCGCCTGACAGCGTGCCGGCTGGCAGTCCCGCCGCCAATGCATCGATGGCATCGAGACCGTCGCGGATACTGCCTTCGACGTTGGAAACCAGATGCATCACGTGGCTATAGCGTTCGATGAAGAAGCTGTCGGTCACTTTCACTGTTCCGGTCGAAGCCACGCGGCCCACATCATTGCGCCCAAGATCGAGCAGCATCAGATGTTCCGCGCGTTCTTTCGGATCGGCCATCAATTCGTCAGCCAAAGCCGCATCTTCGTGCGGCGTGCTTCCGCGTTTGCGCGTGCCGGCGATGGGGCGGATGGTGACGGTGCCGTCGCGCAGGCGCACCAATATCTCTGGACTCGATCCCACAATCGCAAAGCCGGGGAAGGCGAGGTGATAGAGGAACGGCGAAGGGTTCAAACGGCGCAGCGCGCGATAAAGCGAAAACGGCGGCAATGCGAACGGCTTGCGGAAGCGCTGGCTTGGCACGACCTGAAAGATGTCGCCCGCGCGGATGTATTCCTTCGCGCGTTCGACGATCGACAGATATTCGTCATGCGTCGTGTTGGAATCGACAGCCGAAATCGCGGGAAGATTTTCCGGGACGGGCGCCGCTGCCGGGGCAGGGCGCTCCAGATCGGCCACCGCATCGTTCAATCGCTCGCAGCCGCGTGCGTATGCAGCGCGCGCATCGATGCCCTTCTCGGGCCGCACCGGCGTGACGATGATGATTTCGTCTTTGATCGTGTCGAAGATTGCAGTGATCGTCGGACGAATGAGTATGGCATCGGGCAGGTTCAGCGGATCGGGCGGCGGCGCGCCAAGCCGTTCGATCAATCGCACCGTGTCGTAACCGAGATAGCCGAAAAGCCCCACCGCCATCGGCGGCAGTTCGGGCGGCAATGTCATCTGCGTTTCACGCATCAGCAGCCGGAGCGACTCCAGCGGCTTGTCTGCCAGTTCGGCGGGCACAAATTTGTTGGCATCCGCCCGCGCATCGCGATTGATCTCCGCTTTGCCGTTCACGCAGCGCCAGATGAGATCGGGTTTCAACCCAATGATCGAATAACGTCCGCGTGTCTCGCCGCCCTGCACACTTTCGAGCAGGAAGGCGTTGTCGCGGCCTTCGCCGAGTTTGAGAAACGCGGATACCGGCGTTTCCAGATCGGCGATCAGCTTTGTGTAAAGCGCCTGCGGTCGGCCTTCGTCATAGGCACGCGCGAAGGCGGCGAAGTCAGGATGGGTCGCCATCGGTCGCTCACGAGCCTTCGCCGGTGACCTGGTTCACGCGGTCCTGATGGATGGTGACGCCTTGCTTCTTCTTGGCCGCTTCCGCAAGCGACAACGTGATGTCGCTGCCCATTTCGGCGCCCGCGCGCTCCACGCTCACTTCGAACTGCGGATTTCCGGTCGGCGGCGGGATGTGCAACACGCCGGTCGTCAGCGCCACGATATAGTCGCTGCCTTGTGCGGCTGGGCCGTAGACACCGACATGCGCAGGTTTCTCGAACACTGACGTCATCAGCGCGGGTGAGAACACATCGCTTTTCATCTGCCTTTGCAGTCCGGGACTTTTCTGTACCGTCGCGCCCACGGATTTCGCCGCGTTCGCAATGTTGCCGTCTTTCGTTGCCTGAGCGGCCAACGCCGTGGCTTTTGCTTCAAGCTGCTTCTGGCGTTCCCGCATCATCCATTCGTCGGTCGCGGCTGCGCGCACCTGATCCAGCGATTTCAATTTCGGCGGCGTCACGCCATCCACCTTGATGGCGTAATAGTTGGTCGTGTTGGTCTGGAATGGCTCGCCTTCTTCGCCCACTTCGGACTGCAACAGATGCGGCAGGAAGTCGGGATCGTTGGGCAGGTTGGCCTTGGTTCCGTCCGCGGCAAGCCCATGGGCGTCTACCGATGCAACATGCACCACGCGCATCCCGGCCTTCTTCGCCGCATCGGCCAGCGTGTCGCCCCCGTCGATCGCTTCCTGATAAGCGTTGGCGATATCGACGAGCTTGCCGCCCGCAAGCTGCTTCTTGATCGCTTCGGTGATCTCCGGTTTCACGTCTTCCAGAGTCTTGTTTACGCCCGGCGTGACCTTGGTCACGCGCAACAGCACCCAACCGAACGGACCTTTCACGGGTTGCGTGACGCTTCCTTCCGGAACGGAGAACGCGGCCTTGCCGAGATCGCCGCCGAGACCGGCCTGCGTCTGCGTGCCGATGGACAATTCGTTCGCCTTCAATCCGCGCGTTTTGCCGATATCGGCGAAGCTCGTTCCCGCATCGATCTTCGCGCGCGCTGCTTTCGCGTCGGCTTCGGTGGGGAAGGTGACCTGCTCCAGGTCGCGCTTTTCGGCGATGTTGTAGGTATCTTTCTGCGCTTCGTATTGCTGCTTGATCTGGGCCTCGGTGACGGCGGGGATTTTGCTTGCCACGTCTTCGGGCGTCGCGATGGCATAGGTGACTTCGCGATATTCCGGCGTGGAGAAGCTCGCCGCATGCGCTTTCACATACGACGCCAGTTGTGCATCGGTGGGTGGCGCAATCGTGCCCACGGCGCTGGCTGGCAGCACGAAATAATCGGCACCGCGCACCTCGGACTGATAGGCATAGATTGCCGAAACCAATCCCGGCGGCATTTGGAATCCGCCTTGGACGGCGCGTGCGAGCTGGTCGCGGGCTGTTTCGGTGCGAATGAGGTCGATGAAGCTTTGTTCGGTGAAGTCGTTGCGCGCGGCGACTTGCAGGAAGGTCTGCTTGTCGAAGGTGCCGAGCGGACCTTTGAACTCCGGCATGTTGCGGATCTGCGTCGAGACCAGCGCGTCGCTGACCGTGAGCTTGAGCTTGTCCACGATGTTGTCGAGCGCAGCCCGGATGAGGCTCCGGTCGAGGACCTGTTTGCCCAGGTTCATCGCGCGCGCCATTTCGGGGGTGAATTCGCCCGCCATGCCCCGCTGACGCATCTCGCCGCGGTATTCCCTCTGGTAGGCTTCCAGGGTGATGGTCCGGTCGCCGACGCTCGCCACATCCGTGGAGGTCCGGCCCTGGAAAATGTCCCCAATTCCCCACATGGCGAACGCCAGAGCCAGCGCGCCCAGGAATATGGACGAGACCCACGATTTGGCGAACCCACGCATCTTCTGAAGCATGACGAAATCCCGGCCTTGGCGGCGAAAAGCGGCGGATGATAGGGAGGGGGCCTTGTACGGGCAAGCAAGGCACAAGGCTAGGGCTTATGAAGCAACTGATCGCCGGAAACTGGAAAATGAATGGCACCCGCGAGAGCTTGCGGGAGTTGGCCGATTTGAGGGCCGCGCTGGCCGCCAAGCCGCCGCAGGCGGACGTGCTGATCTGTCCCCCGGCAACGCTTCTCAGCCGCGCCTTCGCCTCGGTCGCCCATGAATACGAATTGGGCGGCCAGGATTGCCACGCCGAAATCTCCGGCGCCTTCACCGGCGATATAAGCGCCGAGATGCTGAAGGACGCGGGCGCGAGCGCCGTCATCGTCGGCCACTCCGAACGCCGCCAATATCATGGCGAGACGGACGCACAGGTTGCCGCGAAAGCAAAAGCCGCATGGCGTGCGGGCCTCATCGCGATCGTGTGCATCGGCGAGACGGAAGACGAGCGCGATGCCGGCAAAGCCCATCACGTGTGCGCGGACCAAATCGCGGTCAGCCTTCCCGACGGCGCGACGGCAGCAAACACCGCGGTCGCATACGAACCCATCTGGGCCATCGGCACGGGACGCACGCCGACGTCTGCCGAGATCGCCGACGTTCATCGCCATATAAGAAAGTGCCTGGCGGATCGCTTCGGCGCGGAAGGTGCGGCGGTGCGCATCCTCTACGGCGGTTCGATGAAGCCTTCCAACGCTGCGGAAATCCTGAAACTGGAAAATGTTGGCGGCGGTTTGATCGGCGGCGCGAGCCTGAAAGCCGTGGATTTTCTAGCAATTATCGCTTGCGCCGCAGGCGCTTAGACTATTCGGACCACACTTCGTTAACACCTCTCATGCGAGCTTTCGAACCTCAAGTGGGTTCGGGCGATGCAACGGCTTTCCTACGACAACGCCGAAGTGCTGGTGTACGACCCCGTCGCGGCCAATCGTAACGCGACGCGGGCCGCGCTTTATATGCTCGGCTTCCGCCACATCGAAACGGTCGCGACGCTCGAAGCTTTCGCCGAATATATCTTCAAGACGCCGCCCGATCTCGCAATTTGCGAAGCGCAAGGTGCGAGCGCGCAGCTTTGCGATCTGATCCAGAATTTGCGTCAGGGCACCGGCGAGAATCCGTTTCTCGTCGTGATCGTCACCGCGTGGGACAATTCGAACGCGCTCGTCAGTGGCGTGCTCAATTCCGGCGCCGACGATTTGTTGCTGCGACCGTTTTCGGTCGCCCAACTCGGACAACGCGTCCGCGCGCATATCGAACGGCGCAAGGGCTTCGTCATCACCACCGATTACGTCGGCCCCGACCGCCGGCGCGACAACGGCCGCGGCTCGAATGTCGAACTCTATCAGCCGCCGAATTCGCTCAAGATGAAAGCCGCCGACGGTCTTTCGGGCGACGATGTGCAAGCGCGTCTCGAAGGCGAATTGCGTACCGCGCGCGATGTGTTCGGCGCGGAGAAACTGCGCCGCGACGCCTTCCAGATTTCGGTCTTGTGGCGGTTGCTGCAAAGCTATGCGCCCGGCGTGGTGCAGTACGAACTCGATCTCGCCAAGCTCACCGGCCTGACCCAAAGCGTCTCCAGCCGCTGCCTCGGAACGGACAACGCCGCCGCCGTGCAATGGTGCGATGAAATCCTCAGCGCCATCGACGGCCTCGGCAAAGGCGTCGACCGCAACGCCACCATGCACCTGCTCGGCAAGGCGGCGCTGCACTTGGGCCAGGTCTTCGACCCCAACACCCCCGCCAACGAACGCCTCAGCCAGATCGACGCCACCGTCGCGATCATCCACGCCCGCCAGGCGATGGAAATGGCGTCTTAGGCCACAATATTTGCCAATTCCGCTGCGATGATCGTCCTTCGGCAAAGCCGTGGGGGCACGATCTTCATGCGAACCGTTCTATTGATTTCCTGTTTCGCGCTGGCAGCCGCGCCGGCTCTCGCCCAGCAACACGGCCGCACGCCGCGCTTTGGTGATTTCGGAACGGTCAACGCGGCGCAAGTCGTTCCGAATTCAGCCCAGCCGCCCCAAAAATATCCCACGCTCGCCGCCCGGCGGCACGAAGAAGGCACCGTCAAACTCGCGCTCACCATCGCACCCGACGGAAAATTGAAACACGCCGCCGTGCTGAAATCGAGCGGCAGCACCGCGCTCGACGCGGGCGCGATCCTTGCGGTTTACGACTGGCGTTTCATCGCTGCGCAAAATCGCGGCCTCGCCGTCGAAGGGCACACCGAAATCTCGTTCGACTTCCACATCGAAGATGCCGACGACAGCGAAACCGAAAATCCTGTTCCGCCTTTGCCGCCGCGCGACCAGATTCCGTTGATGGACGATGCGCTGGTGGCGCAAGGCGTGACGGCCCCCATGCGCAAGCCGAGCGACCAGCCCATAGGAGCAGCCGGGCAGGGCAAGGTCGGACTCGAACTTGTTCTGGGTACGGATGGTCAGGTCGATGACGTATCCGTCACGCAATCGAGCGGCGATCCCCGCCTCGATGCGGCCGCCCAGCTTTCCGCCGCAAACTGGCGCTATACGCCCGCGAAAAAGGGCATTCAGCCGATTTTCGTGCGACTTCCGGTCGTCGTTAACTTTGAATCCGGCGCTCAGTAAGGTTCCTTAAGCCCACATCGATCACACCATTTACCTTTGACCGGTTGCAGGCGGGCGGGCTTCGCTCTATCTAGCCGCCATCACCAACCGGACATCCCATGCAAACCGTTCTTGTCGTCTTCCAGCTTTTCATTTCGATCGCGCTGATCGTGGTCGTGCTGCTCCAGAAATCCGAGGGCGGCGCATTCGGGATGGGCGGCAGCGGATCGGGGTTGGGTGGGCTGTTCTCGCCCCGCGGTGCGGCTGACGCGCTTACGCGTGCGACGACGATTCTGGGTGTCCTGTTCTTCCTCACGTCGGTCGCTCTCACGATTCTCTCGCAGCATGGCGGCGTCCAACGGCCGGCATCGATTCTCGATTCTCCGGCGACGGCTCCCGCTTCGGCCCCGGTCAATCCCGCCGCACCGGCCAAACCGGCAGTTCCCAAGCCGCACTAAACACGTTCAATTCCAGCAACTTCCGGCCCGTTTCTCAGCCGGTTGTTGAACTTTTCATTTTCGCGCTTTTTGAGCTTGAGCCGGACAGCGCCTTAGGACATGGTGGCCTTCCATGGCGCGGTTGATCTTCATTACCGGCGGCGTGGTCTCCTCCCTTGGGAAAGGTCTCGCTTCGGCGGCACTCGGTGCTTTGCTGCAGGCTCGCGGTTATCGCGTGCGTCTGCGCAAGCTGGATCCCTATCTCAACGTCGATCCGGGCACGATGAGCCCGTTTCAGCATGGCGAGGTCTATGTCACCGACGATGGTGCGGAGACTGATCTCGATCTGGGCCATTACGAGCGCTTCACAGGCGTTTCCTCGGCCCAGTCCGACAACGTGACGGCCGGGCGCATCTATCAGACGGTGATCTCGAAAGAGCGCCGTGGCGGCTATCTCGGCCGCACCGTGCAGGTGATCCCGCACGTCACCGACGCCATCAAGGAATTCGTGATGGCGGGAACCGACGATCTCGATTTCCTGCTCTGCGAAATCGGCGGCACGGTGGGCGACATCGAGGGTCTGCCGTTCTTCGAAGCGATTCGCCAGCTTGGCAACGACCTCGGCCGCGATCAGACGGCCTTCGTGCATCTGACCTTGGTTCCCTACATCGAAGCTGCCGGCGAATTGAAAACCAAGCCGACCCAGCATTCGGTGAAGGAACTGCGCGCCATCGGTATCCAGCCCGATATCCTTCTGTGCCGCGCCAGCCATCCCGTGCCGGACGACGAGCGCCGCAAGATCGCGCTGTTCTGTAACGTGCGCCCGGAATGCGTGATCCCCGCGCTCGACATGCCCACGATCTACGACGCGCCCGTGCGCTACCACGACGCCGGTTTCGATACGCAGGTCTTGAACGTCTTCGGCATCAAGGACGCTCCGCCACCCGATCTTTCGCGGTGGAAAGAAGTGGTCGAACGCGTCACCAATCCCGAAGGCGAAGTGCGCATCGCCGTCGTCGGCAAATACATTCAGGTGAAGGATTCCTACAAATCACTGTCGGAAGCGCTCACCCATGGCGGTCTCGCCAACAATGTGAAGGTCCATATGGACTGGATCGACAGCGAGATTTTCGAACGCGATGACGCCGCATCGTTCCTAGAAAACGTCCACGGCATTCTCGTTCCCGGCGGCTTCGGCGAACGCGGCACCGAAGGAAAGATCCAGGCCGTCAAATTTGCGCGCGAACGCAACGTGCCGTTCTTCGGCATCTGCTACGGACTGCACATGGCCGTGATCGAATCCGCACGCGATCTCGCGGGGCTCGAAGGCGCAGGCACCACCGAAATCGGCCAGCCCAAACATCCCGTGATCGGCCTGATGACCGAGTGGACCAAGGGCAACAGCAAAGAAACCCGCAGCGCCGACGACGATCTCGGCGGCACGATGCGCCTCGGCGCTTATCCGGCAGTGCTCACGCCGGGAAGCCGCGTCGCCGAAGTCTACGGCACCACCGAAATCAGCGAACGCCACCGTCACCGTTTCGAGGTGAACGACGAATACACTCCGCAGCTCGAAAAGCACGGATTGAAAGTATCCGGCCGCTCACCCGACGGACGCTTGCCCGAGATCATGGAAATCCCCGAACACCCGTGGTTCATCGGTGTTCAGTTCCACCCCGAATTGAAATCGCGCCCGCTCGCACCGCACCCGCTGTTCACGTCGTTCGTTGCGGCTGCCGTGCGCCAGAGCCGGTTGGTATAATTATCCGAACAGCTTGAACGCCCGCTCGCGTTCGAGTTCTTCCCGTCCGGCCGCCGCACGCACGCGCAGCAGGTCGCGTCGTGCTACCAGTCCCACCAGTTTGCCGCTAATGCGGTCGATCACCGGCACGCGGCCTTTATCGGATTCCGCCATCCGGTCGGCGAGGCGTCCGACCGGTTCGTCGGAATAGGCGGTGACGAGGTTGTCGCCATCGCACGCATCGCCCAGCGTGAGGCCTTCGTTCCAACCGTCGCGTGTCCAGCGGAAAACGTCTGCGCGCGAGACAATGCCCGCGAGTTTTCCGCCAGCATCGATCACCGGATAGCTCTTGTGACGCGATGCGGCGGCATCGAGCGAGAAAAAGCCCACGGCGTCGGTCACCGTCATGGTAACGGGCAATGTATCGACCGGCTTCGCCATGATCTCGGCCACGCGCATGATCTCGAATGGATCGACTGTGTATTCACGCGTGAGATGCAGCCCGCGTCGCGCGATGCGCTCGGTGAGGATCGAGCGGCGCATCAGCAGCACCGTCGCCAGGAACGCCGCCAGCGAGGCGATGAACAGCGCCGGCAGAACGTGGATATTGTCGGTTAGTTCGAAGGCGAACATCGTCGCCGTCAGCGGCGCGCGCATCGTGCCGCCGAGGATCGCCGCCATGCCGAGCAGCGCCCAGAATCCGGTGTCGCCGAACGGCAGGAAATGCGCTTCCAGCGAACCGAGTGCGCCGCCCATCATCAGCAACGGCGCCAGCACGCCGCCCGATGTGCCCGAGGACAGCGCCACGATCCACACGACGGATTTACCGATCAGAAGCGAAATCGCGGCATGCATATCCATCGTGCCGTTCAGCAGGTCGCGAATATTGGCGTAACCGACGCCCAGAACGGCTGGATCGAGATAACCGCCGATGCCGACCACCAAGCCGCCAAGTGCCGGCCACCACATCCAATGGATCGGAAGTTTGCGGAAGAGATCTTCGACGCCGTAAAGGCAGATCGTCATCAATGCCGATTGCAGCCCGGCGACCACGCCGACCGCCGCGCAAAGCGCGAGCCCCCACCACTCCATCACGGGCACGCCCGTATACGGAAACAGCGGTCCAGCCCCCAGCAGCCATGGACGCCACGCCGCCGCGACCACGGCGGCAATGCCGACCGGAATGAAGCTGCGCGGCTTCCATTCGAACAAAAGCAATTCCACCGCGAGCAACACCGCAGCGATGGGCGTTCCGAACACTGCCGTCATACCGGCGGCTGCGCCCGCAACGAGCAACGTCTTTCGTTCGGCGGACGACAGCTTGAACATCTGCGCGAACAGCGAACCGAGCGCACCGCCCGTCATGATGATCGGACCTTCCGCGCCGAATGGTCCGCCGGTGCCGATGGAGATCGCAGAAGACAGCGGCTTGAGGAACGCCACTTTCGGTTCGATCCGGCTGCGTCCGATCAGAATCGCCTCGATGGCTTCCGGAATACCGTGACCACGAATCTTTTCCGATCCGAACCGCGCCATCAATCCGATGATGATGCTGCCGACTACCGGAATCGCGATGGTCCATGCTGTAAGGTGAAGCCCTACAAAACTCACCGGTGCGGTGCTGAATTTTTGGAAATAGAATAGGTTGGTAAACAGCGCGATCAGCTTGAGCAAAACCCAAGCTGCAGCCGCCCCCATCGTTCCGACCACAAGCGCCATTGCGCCAAGGACAAGGACACGGGTGTCGGCGGTGAAATCGCGCAATGTGTCTGTGTGCGCGAGCGGGTGGTTTTCTTTGGTGGTCATGAGAACTGGGTTGTTGGGGAGCGCCGCTCATATATCGCGTCCCGATATTAGGCAAATGAATAGGAGAGCAGATGCCGCGTTCTAAGGCTAAAGCTTTGAATACGAAAGATTATCAGGAACTTGCCGAGTTTCGTTACCTGCTGCGTAACTTCCTCGCCTTTAGCGAGGAGGCGGCCCGGAAGGCGGGCCTGGCCCCGCAGCAGCATCAGGCGCTGCTGGCGGTCAAAGGCTTTCCCGGCGATGCGCCGCCTTCCATGGGCGATCTCGCCCATCGGCTGGGCATTCGCCATCACAGCGCGGTGGGGCTGGTCGACCGGCTGACCCTGGCGGGTTGGCTGCGCCGGACCACCGATTCCGAGGATGGCCGCAGGGTGGCGCTCAACCTGACGCGGGCAGGCGAAGCTAAGATCGCCGCGCTTTCCTCCGCCCATCGCGAGGAATTGCGCCGTCTGGCTCCCATGCTGAAGCAGTTGCTGGCCCAGATCGACTAAGGCTTGAACTTATCGCATCTAACCAGATGCTGATGCGCCCAGAGCGCGCAGATAATTGCTGCTATCTGTAGCGATTATCTGCGCCGCCCGGTTCGATGACTGAGATTTTTATTGATTGATTTCCGGCTCAACCAGCGTCGCCAAGTTGATAAGCGATTGTTGCCAGCCGAGATAACAACCCTCCAGAGGGATCATGTCGGGCACGCCTTCCTGGACGATGTTGACTTCCGTGCCGACGGACACCGCCTTTAGCGTGACCGTCACCTGCATCTGACCGGGCAGATTGGCATCGTCGAATTTGTCGGTGTAACGCAGCCGTTCGCCGGGCACGAGTTCCAGATATTCGCCCCCGAACGAATGGCCGTGGCCGGTCGTGAAATTGCGAAACGACATTTTGTGCGTGCCGCCGACTTTGGCATCGAGATGATGCACGGTGCACATGAAGCCGTTGGGCGGCAGCCATTGGGCAAGCGCATCGGCTTCGACGAAGGCGCGATAAACCTTTTCAGGCTTGGCGGCGATAACGCGGTGAAGGCGAACGGTGTTGGGCATTGTCATATCTCCTTGGTTGGACCGTGTTTATTGAGCGGCTTTAGGCGTGGGCTATCGGCATGGTCATGCCTTTGCCTTGGGTTGTTGAAACAGAAGCGCGATGTAACGGCGCAAATGATCGACGCTGGCGGCGGCGACATCCGCACCGCCTTTCGCTTTGGCAAGGATGAAGGCCCCTTGCAGGACGGCCTGGGTGTGAAGAGCGAGGCTCGCAGGCGTCCATGACCCTTTGATGCCGTATTTCTTTTTTGCTTCGGAAATGTCGCTCTCCAGCGTCGCCGCGTGATTGCTGATCGAGGCGTCGCAAGCGCGGCGAATATCCGGATTCGTCTCGTAGGCTTCCTGCACCATCGTACCCACGAGACAGGTGAATTCCGGCACGCCACCCTTGAGCAGGGCTTTGCGGAAATCGAGATAGCCGAGCACGCGATCCAGGGGGTCTTTGTGTTTGTGATAGGGCGCATCGGCGAACAGAGCGCCGGTCGTTTCGGACCAGTGGTTGGCTGCTGCGACCGCGATCTCGTCCTTGCTCTTGAAATGATGGAAGAAGGCGCCCTTGGTCACGCCCGCGCTGGCACACAATTCATCGACGGACGTTGCCGCATAACCCTTGGTGCGGATCACCGACAATGCGGCTTCCAACAGCTTGGTTTTGGCGTCTGGTTTGGCGGGTGATAGCGACATGAAGGCTCCCTGTTGTCCCGATACATACCGACCAGTTGGTATGTTGTCAAGCGGGATCGTTTGGACGGCTGGGCGCTTTTGCGTCTGTCCCGAGCCGTGGCATAGGTGCGCCCATGAGCCAGACCCCGAATGCCGTTGTGAAAGCGGGCAGGGTCGAATTCGGCAATGCGTTGCCGCTTTCGATCATCGCCGGCCCGTGCCAACTCGAAAGCCGTGCACACGCGCTCGAAATGGCGAGCGCGCTGAAAGAGATCGCGGCGAAAGCCGGCGTCGGTCTGGTCTACAAAACGAGTTTCGACAAGGCGAACCGCACCAGCACGTCCGGTAAGCGCGGATTGGGATTGGAAGGCTCGCTGCCGATCTTCGCCGAGATCCGCCAAAGCCTCGGCATTCCCATTCTGACGGACGTGCATGAACGCGAGCAGTGCGCAATCGTCGCCCAAGCGGTCGACATTCTTCAGATACCTGCGTTTCTTTCGCGCCAAACCGATCTGCTCGTGGCTGCCGCACAAACCGGCAAGATCGTGAACGTGAAGAAAGGCCAATTCCTCGCGCCGTGGGACATGAAGAACGTCATCGCGAAAGTGACCGAAGCCGGAAATCCAAACGTGCTGGTCACTGAGCGCGGCGCAAGCTTCGGTTACAACACGCTCGTCGTCGACATGACCGCGCTTCCCGAAATGGCGAAGTTCGGCGCGCCTGTCGTGATGGATGCAACGCACGCCGTCCAGAAGCCGGGCGGGCAGGGCACGTCGTCAGGCGGAAATCGCGAAATGGCGCCCTATATCGCGCGCGCCGCCGTCGCGGTTGGCGTCGCCGCAGTGTTTCTCGAAACGCATCAGGACCCTGACAACGCGCCGTCCGACGGTCCCAACATGCTCAAGCTGAACGATGTGCCCGCGCTGCTTGGCGAATTGGTCGAAATCGACCGCATCGCCAAGCGCAGGAAAACCTAAACCGCGTTCACTGCCATCCAGGTCTGCACGATCCCGATCACGGCAATGACCAGCAGCACAAGCTGACTGAGCATTGCGATTCCGAATCCCGTGCCGCGCTTCGATGGATCGTTCATGTAACCGGTCATGTACAGGACGCGTCCGATCACCCAGATCAGCCCCACAAGCGCCGGAAGCCACGGCAGCGTGTGGAAGTAGATCGTCGCCAACCACAGCAGCGCGATAAAGACCGCGATCGATTCCAGTGTGTTGTAGTGGATGCGGAAGGCACGCTCGAATTCCGGATGGCCGCTGGTGGCGGGCGCGGTGATGCTGTGCTTGGTGCGCATCTGGCCCACGCGAATGCTCATGAACGTATAAAGCAGGATGGCGAGGATCGTGACGACGGCGGACAGAATCGCGCCTTCGGTTGCGAAGATCGGCATGGCGTTTCCCCTTTGGCTGCCCGCGAAAGACTCGCGAGCGCGAGGAGGAACCTAGCAAATTCCCTTAGCCGTTGGCTTTGGCCGTGGCCGCCTGGCAGAGCTTGGTGAGCTGGCTGCGGATGGACGGTCCCTTGGTGTGGGCCTGCCCGTCGCTATACCCCTCGCTTTTGAGGCGCATGCGGATTTGGTCGACATTGGCGCACTCTCCCGAGTTCGCCAGCTGAAATGCCCTTTCAAGGGTCGTGGGACGATCGTTCATGGCCGAATCCTACAACGGGAACAGGAACTTCGCGAGCGACTTTCGGCTGTCTTGAAGGGTGGGGAACCATGGCCTAGAAGCGGCGCGCACCTTGGAGACCGCTATGACCGCCATTATCGACATCACAGGCCGCGAAATCCTCGACAGCCGCGGCAATCCGACCGTCGAAGTGGATGTTCGGCTTGAAGACGGTTCGTTCGGCCGGGCCGCGGTTCCCTCCGGCGCCTCCACCGGCGCGCATGAAGCCGTGGAACTCCGCGACGGCGGCAAACGCTATGGCGGCAAGGGTGTCGAAAAAGCGGTGGCCGCGGTCAATGGCGAAATCTTCGACATCCTCGTCGGCCTCGAAGCCGAGGAGCAGGAACGCATCGACGCCGCGATGATTTCGCTCGACGGCACCCCCAACAAGGCCCGTCTCGGCGCGAACGCGATCTTGGGCGTCTCGATGGCAGTGGCGAAAGCGGCAGCCAGCGCCGCGAACCTTCCGCTCTATCGCTATGTCGGCGGAACCCATGCGCGCACCTTGCCCGTGCCGCTGATGAACATCGTCAATGGCGGCGTCCACGCTGACAATCCCATCGACTTCCAGGAATTCATGATCATGCCCGTCGGCGGCGACACGTTCCGCGATGCGCTGCGCATGGGCGCCGAAATCTTCCACACGCTGAAGAAGGCGCTGCACGACGCCGGCCACAACACCAATGTCGGCGACGAAGGCGGCTTCGCACCGAACCTGAAAAGCGCCGACGAAGCATTGTCGTTCGTCACGCGCGCGATCGAGAAGGCAGGCTACAAGCCGGGCGACGACGTGATGCTGGCTCTCGATCCCGCTTCGACCGAGTTCTTCAAGAACGGCAAATACGTCCTCGAAGGCGAGGGCAAGACCGTTGACCCCGCCGGCATGGTCAAGATCTACGAAGACCTCTGCGCGCGTTATCCCATTGTCTCCATCGAAGACGGCATGGCCGAAGACGATTGGGACGGCTGGGCCGCACTCACCAAATCCATCGGCAAGAAGGTGCAGCTCGTCGGCGACGACCTGTTCGTGACCAACGTGAAACGCCTCAACGAAGGCATCAAGAAGGGCACCGCCAACGCCATTCTGGTGAAGGTCAACCAGATCGGTACGCTGTCCGAAACGCTCGACACCGTGAACACGGCCCACCGCGCCGCCTATCGTGCCGTTATGAGTCACCGTTCCGGCGAAACCGAGGACACAACAATCGCCGATCTCTCCGTCGCCACGAATTGCGGCCAGATCAAAACCGGCTCGCTCGCCCGTTCCGACCGGCTCGCCAAATACAATCAACTCCTGCGCATCGAAGAAATGCTGGGCGATCAGGCGATCTACGCGGGGCGTTCGGTTCTTCGGGGAAATTAATCGGCGCAAACATCTTGACGCAAAGATGCGCGCGTGATTCGTTGCCCCTATGCGAATCCGGCGTAGCGTAACTCGGTTCTTTGGCGCTTTGGTGATACCGGCGATCTGCGCCGCGGCCACCTTGTACTTCGGCTATTACGCGGTCTGGGGTTCGCGCGGCGTGATGGAACTCAGCCGCGTCCAAGCCAAGCTCGATCTGCAAAAGCAGCGGCTCTCCGAACTCAAGGATCAGCGCCAGCGTTTGCAGCATCGCATCTCGCTGCTCGAGCCCGGTTCGGTCGATCCCGACATGGTCGAAGAACTTGCGCGCGGCCAGTTGCAGGATGGCGGGCCCAATCAGGTGGCCGTGCCCCGCAGCACGCACTGAACAGCGTACACTAACACCATTGTAAGTATTGGCGAATTTCGCCCGCTCTGATTATTCGTCACGGCTTGCCAAAGCGGGATACGCTTGCGAGAACCAAACCGTCTCCCCGGAATCCGCGCGCATGGCCGACGAGGCCGAAACACCCCAAACCAAAAAGGCAGGCCCGGACCTGCTGAAGAAATTCTACGCCGACATGCTGCTCATCCGCCGCTTCGAAGAGAAGGCGGGCCAGATGTACGGCATGGGATTGATCGGCGGCTTTTGCCATCTCTACATCGGACAGGAAGCCGTCGTCGTCGGTATGCAGGCCGCTGCCGGACCGAACGATCAGGTCATCACCGCCTATCGCGACCACGGCCACATGCTTGCCTGCGGAATGGATCCGAAAGGCGTTATGGCCGAACTGACAGGCCGCTCCGCCGGGTACTCGAAGGGCAAGGGCGGCTCGATGCACATGTTCTCAAAAGAGAAACGCTTCTATGGCGGTCATGGCATCGTCGGCGCGCAGGTGCCGATTGGAACCGGGCTTGCCTTCTCCAACAAATACCGTGGCAATGACGGCGTGTGTTTCACCTATTTCGGCGACGGCGCTGCCAATCAAGGTCAGGTCTACGAAGCCTTCAACATGGCCGAACTCTGGAAGCTGCCCGTCGTCTACATCATCGAGAACAATCAATACGCGATGGGCACAAGCGTCGAACGCTCCAGCGCCGAAGGCCATTTCTACAAGCGCGGCGCCTCGTTCAACATTCCGGGCAAGGAAGTGGACGGCATGGATGTCGAAGCCGTCTATGCCGCTGCACAGGAAGCCGTCGCCTGGTGCCGCGGCGGCAACGGCCCGATCATCCTCGAACTGAAGACCTATCGCTATCGCGGCCATTCCATGTCCGATCCCGCGAAGTATCGCACACGCGAGGAAGTTCAGACGGTTCGCGAGAAACGCGATCCCATCGAACACCTCGCGACCAAACTGATCGCGGACAAGATCGTGACCGAAGACGATCTCAAGGCGATGGACAAGCAGACGCGCCAGATCGTCAGCACCGCGTCGGAATTCGCAACCGAATCTCCCGAGCCCGCGCCGGAAGAACTTTACACGGACGTGCTCGCATAATGGCCACCGACATTCTCATGCCTGCGCTTTCGCCCACCATGGAAGAAGGCAAGCTCGCCAAATGGCTGGTCAAGGAAGGCGACGAAGTGAAATCCGGCGACATCCTCGCCGAGATCGAAACCGACAAGGCCACGATGGAATTCGAAGCCGTCGATGAAGGCCGCATCGGCAAACTGCTTGTGCCGGAAGGCGCGGAAGGCGTGAAGGTCAATCAGCCGATTGCAACGCTCATGCAAGATGGCGAAGACCCCGGCACGACTGCCGCGACGAAAACATCTGCGCCGCAACAGGCGACCAAAGGCGAGGCCATCGCCAAACAGGAACAACCCGCCAAAGACGAACCGCACAAAAGCTGGAAACACGAAACGCAGGCCGAAGCCGACGCAGCCCTCAACGATCCCGAAATCCCGCAAGGCACCGAACTGGTGACCATGACGGTGCGCGAAGCGTTGCGCGATGCGATGGCCGAAGAAATGCGCCGCGACAACACGGTGTTCCTGATGGGTGAGGAAGTCGCGCAATATCAGGGTGCCTACAAAGTCAGTCAGGGCTTGCTGGAAGAATTCGGCGAACGCCGCGTCATCGACACGCCCATTACCGAACATGGCTTCACGGGCCTCGGCGTCGGCGCTGGATTCGCAGGACTGAAGCCCATCGTCGAATTCATGACCTTCAATTTTGCGATGCAGGCCATCGACCAGATCATCAATTCCGCCGGCAAGACGCGTTATATGTCCGGCGGACAGATGGGCTGCTCCATCGTGTTCCGCGGCCCGAACGGACCGGCGTCGCGCGTCGGCGCGCAGCACAGTCAAGATTATTCGTCGTGGTACGCCCATGTTCCGGGCGTGAAAGTGATAGCGCCTTACTTCGCGGCGGATGCGAAAGGCCTTCTCAAAGCCGCGATCCGCGATCCCAACCCGGTGATCTTCCTCGAAAACGAAATCGTCTATGGCCGCTCGTTTCCCGTGCCAAAGCTCGATGATTTCGTGTTGCCCATCGGCAAGGCCCGCGTGGTGAAGGAAGGCAAGGACGTCACCATCGTCACCTATTCGATCTGTGTCGGCATGGCGCTTGAAGCCGCCGAGGCATTGGCGAAAGAAGGCATCGACGCCGAGATTATCGACTTGCGTACGCTTCGCCCGCTCGACACACGCACCGTTTTGAATTCGGTGATGAAGACCAATCGCATCGTCACGGTAGAGCAGGGTTGGCCCGTATGCTCCATCGGCTCGGAAA
>JADMIO010800006.1_pt1 | contig 26360 bp, 18 predicted proteins | sample 8958161 | NCBI WGS metagenome assembly JADMIO01 (sample SAMN16585339, study PRJNA669376) | soil metagenome | isolation source: Crop rotation soil | place: USA: Cullars Rotation, Alabama | collected 2011 | reverse complement strand
CTTTCCCCGAAGCGGCGCACCCGGCGGCGGCTCCCGACGCCGCGCCTGCGGGCGACGAGACGATCTACGCGCCGGTGCCTGCGGGTGAGCCCGCCAGCGTGCCGCGCTCTGAAACCACGACCCACGAGACCAAACGCGATTGGATGTGAAAACCGGGAGGCAGGAGCCAGGAGGCAGGGGGCAGTGAAACAACCGCCATTCAATCCCGCCTACGGCCTCCCGCTTACTGCCTCCTGACCCTGCCATGGCTACCACGACCAAGACCTACGAGGAGAAAGACGTTGAGCTGGAAGAGGGCGCAATGTCATTTCTCGAACACCTCGACGAGCTGCGCTCGCGGCTGGTCCGCATCGCGTTATTCGTGCTGCTGGCCTTCGTCGTCTGCTGGATCTTCTCCGACCGGATTTATGACTTCCTGCAAGTGCCCGTGCGCGCCGCGATGATCGAGGCCAACCGCGAGTCGCGCTTCAACCTGCAAGGGGCCGAGGTCAGCTCGCTCTCCGATTACGTCGGCAAGGAGGTCTTGTTCGTCTTCACCGCCGAGACCAAGATCGGCGCGGCCTTGATCCCCGCGGGGACGACGATCAAGGTGCGCGTGGACCAGGCCGACGACGGCGTGCCGACGCTGGTCACGACCAGCCCTTGGGCGATTAACACGGCGACCGTCATCGGCGAAGGCTTCCAGATACCGCGCCAGTTGTACCTGACCTCGAACATCTACCTCAGCCGCGACAACCAGCTCGTCGTGGGGACGGTGCAGGGCGCGTTCAACCTCTACATCAAGGTGGCGTTCTACGCGGCGATCTTCTTCGCCGTGCCGTTCATGCTGGTGCAGATTTGGGGGTTTGTCGCGCCGGGCCTCTACCCGCACGAGAAGAAGTACGCCGCGCCGATCATCGCGATGGCGTCGGTCTTCTTCCTGACCGGCTGCGCGTTCGCCTACTACATCGCCTTCCCGCGCGCCGCCAACTTCCTGTTAGGCGTGGCGGCGGGCGGCAACCTGCGCCCGCTGGTGACGGCGGACGATTACTTCGACCTCATTATCACGATTATGCTGGGGCTGGGCGTCGTCTTCGAGATACCGACGGTGACCTTCTTCGCGGCGCGGTTGGGGCTGGTGACGCCGCGCCTGCTGATCAAAGTCTGGCGCTACGCGGTCGTGATCATATTCATCCTGGCGGCGGTATTGTCGCCGACCACAGACGTGCCGAACCTGCTGGTCTTCGCCGCGCCGATGCTGATGCTTTACTTCCTCAGCGTCGGCATCGCCTGGGTCTTCCACCGCAAGCGGCAGACCGAAGAAGAATACCGGCAGCTTGAGCGCAAGTCGCGCTGACCGCCGCATTCTTAGGGGTGAGAGGCCGCGCCCGTGGCGCGCCCGCAAGTCTTGTGATTTTCCTGCATCCGTGCGACATGGCGGGCGTGACTTGACCAGTGGAATGGGCGGCCCATAAACTATGTAGTCAGGTTAATCAGGCATCCGCAAATCAGACGAACTTCAGGAAAGCTTCGATCGTGTGTTGAAAGGAGTAGTGGTTATGAAGCGTGAGGCGAACCTCTTCAGACGGATCGTCGGCGTCGCGCTGACATCGGTGTTGCTGATGGGCCTGGTGCCGGCGGCGCTGGCGCAGGACAAAGAGGAGAAGAAGAAACAGAAAGAGCCGACCGCGAAACAGAAGGCGGAACTCAAGAGCGTCTACAAGAAGTGGCTCGACGAGGACGTGCTCTACATCATCACCGACGAGGAGCGCAAAGCCTTCAAGACGCTGAAGACCGACGAGGAGCGCGACCAGTTCATCGAGCAGTTCTGGCTGCGCCGCGACCCCGACCCCGACACGCCCGAAAACGAGTACAAGGACCAGTACTACGAGCGCATCCAATACGCCAACGAGCACTACACGTCGGGCGTCGCCGGCTGGCGCACGGACCGCGGGCGCATCTACGTCACCTTCGGCAAACCCGACGAGATCGAATCGCACCCGTCCGGCGGCTCCTACGACCGCCCCTCCTGGGAAGGCGGCGGCTCGACCACGACCTACCCGTTCGAGGTCTGGTGGTATCGCTACATCGAAGGCATCGGCTCGGACATCGAGATTGAGTTCGTTGACCCGTCAGGGTCGGGCGAATACCGCATCGCCCGCAGCCCCGACGAGAAGGACGCGCTGCTGAACGTGCCGGGCGCGGGTCTGACGCTCGCCGAACAGCTCGGCATGTCGAACAAGGCCGACCGCATCGGCGGCTACTCGGGCCAAGCCGGCGGGCAAGGGCGCGGGCTGTTCGGCACGCGCGCCAAGGACCAGCCCTTCGAGCGGCTGCAACTCTACACAGACCTGATGCGCGCGCCGGCCACGCGCTTCCCCGACCTGCGCGTCAAGGCAGACATGCCGGAGATCGCTTCCGACATCCTGCCCTTCAGCGTGCGCACCGACTTCTTCCGGCTCGGCAGCGAGACGGTCGCCACGTCGTTCACGATTCAGTTCGACCACACCGACCTGGCGTTCAAGAACCAGGGCGGCATCTATTCGGCGCAGGTGAACCTGTACGCCAAGCTGACCAGCCTGTCGGGCCGCAGCGCCGGCTCGTTTGAAGACACCATTCAGACCGGGCGCTTCAACGAAGAGCAGTTGCCGCAGGCGCAGGCGCTGAAGTCTGTCTACCAGAAGAACGTAGCGCTGCCGCCGGGCCGCTACAAGATTGACGTCGTGGCGCGCGACATCACCAGCGGCAAGACGGGCATCCTGCACCACTCGTTCGAGGTGCCGCGCTATCAAGAGAAGCAACTGGCGACCAGCAGCATCATTCTGGCCTCGTCGGTCGAGTCGCTCGACAAGAGCAACATCCCCGTCGGCCAGTTCATCATCGGGCGCTACAAGGTGAAGCCGTTCGTCAGCGCCATCTACAAGCCCGGCATGAACTTGGCGATGTTCCTGCAAGTCTACGACGCCGAGATGGACCAGGCGACCTTGCAGCCGGCGCTCAAAGTCGAATACATCGTCTCGAAGGGCGGCCAGGAACTCGTCCACGTCCTCGAAGACGGCAAGACCAAGCAGGGCATCGTGGACCTGAAGGGGCAGCAACTGGTGCTGGCGCGCTCGATCCCCATCGCCGACAAACTGGCCGAGCCGGGCACCTACACGGTCACGGTGAAAGTGACCGATCTGGTGACGAACAAGATCGTGACGCCGACGGCTCAGTTCACCGTCAGCCGTTAGCCATCGCGCGCCAGAAGTGATCGAAAGGCCGGGCGAGCGCGCTGCTTGCCCGGCCTTTTTATTGCCGCGCGTGAACGCGTAATCAAAAGTTTCGCAGTTGGTGCGTTAGTCTTTGCGTTTCTCGTGTGCCTTGCTATTATCACTCATCGTCCCTGACGTTTTGGCATTGAAGAGGCGGAATGAATATCTCCTTCGGCAACCTTTTTACGGAAGACCTGGCGGTTGATCTGGGCACTGTTCACACGTTCATCTACGCGCGCGGGCGCGGCATGGTGGTCAACGAGCCGTCGCTGGTCGCTATGGATCGCGTCACCCGTCAGGTGATCGCCGCCGGCACCGAAGCGCTCGAAATGCTGGGCCGCTCGCCCGAAGACGTAGAGATTATTTACCCGATGCATTCGGGCGTCGTCGCCGATTCCGATCTCGCGCAGGAGATGCTCAAGAAGTTCGTGCGCAAGGCGCGCGGCGGGCGCGCGCGCTTCTCGCGGCGCATCATTCAGGCCGTGCCGTCGGGGATCACGTCGGTCGAGCGCTTCGCGGTGCAGCGCGTTGTCGAAGGCGTCGGCGCGAGCCGCGTCTATCTGGTGGACGAAGGGTTGGCCGCCGCGCTCGGCGCGAAGCTGCCGGTCGCCGAAATGAACGCCTCGATGGTGGTGGACCTGGGCGGCGCGACGACTTCGATAGCCGTCATCGCCAAGGCCGGCATCGTCGAGTCAGAGACGCTGCGCATCGGCGGGCTGGATATGGACCAGGCCATCGCCGCTTACGTGCGCCACCAGCACAAGGTGTTGATCGGCGAGCGCACCGCCGAGCGTTTGAAGATGGTACTCGGCTCGGCCACCGACCCGATTGAAGACCACAAGAGCGTCGTCAAAGGGCAGAGCCTCAGCGAGGGCGGCCCGGAGGTCATCGAAGTCTCGTCGGTCGAGATTCGGCAGGCGATTGAGCCCGTCGTCAAACAGATGGTCGAGGCCGTGCGCAGCGTGCTCGAACGCATCCCGCCCGAAGTCGCCGGCGACATCCACGACACGGGACTCGTGCTGACCGGCGGCATGGCGCTGCTGGCAGGGATGGATGATCGCATCGCGCGCGCGACCAAGCTGCACGTCGCCGTCGCCGAAAGCCCGCGCCAGTCGGTCGCGCGCGGCCTGATCGCGCTCTACGACCAGCCGCTACTGCTGCGCCGCATCGCCCGCAACGTCGAACTCAGTTGAGGGGCCAGAGGCTAGGGGCTGGAGGCTAGCCGGAGAAGGGCGTGAAGCGCTTCTTTTTCCTGCTAGCCTCTAGTCCCCGGCCCCTCTTTCCCGCTGACTGATCGTTTGCGCGTGGCCGTCTTCGACAGGCTGATGAGGTTCGCCAGCAAGCGGTACGCGCCCGCCACGCCGTTGCGCAACTGCCTGTTCAAACTCAAGCTCGTAAACACGAACTCGCCTTCGCCGGTCGGCGCGACGAGTAGTGCGCCGCGGCTGGCCGCTTCGTTCGGGTCGCTGGTCTCAAGCAGCGCCGCGTAATCGCTCGCCCACGCGCGCGGCACGAACGCCGCCCGCTCGTTCGACCACCCGTCAAAGTCGCCCTCTTTGATCGCGTTCGGCGCGGCCATCAACGGGTGCGCCGGGTCGAGAATTCTGACCGCCGCGCTCTCGTTGGTTAAGCGGTCGTCGGAAAGCGTCAGGGCGAACGGCGCGAACGGCGCGCGCAACAGGTTGAAATCGCCCGCCCGCTGCGCCAGCACGATCAGGGTGCCGCCCGCCTGCGCGTAGCGCAACAGGCAAGCGTTCAGCCCGACAAGCTCAGGGCGCACGGCGTAGGCGAAGCGGTCCACGATGATCGCGTCGAAACGCTTCAGCTCGTCACACCCGCCCGCCGCCGCTTTATCAACCGCGTTGCCGTGCGCGACGCGGCTGACGCGCTCGAAAGCAATCTCTTCGTGAGCGACGCCCAACTGATCGAGCGCCGCCGCCAATGAATCGTCCGCGCCGCTCAATAAACCTACGCGCAGGCCCTCACTCACGGCGAAGTCTGCGGGTTTCACGGCGATCTTTGCGACGCCGAGCGGCTCGGGCGGGGCCGGTTTCTCGCGGCGGAATTCGAGCAGGATGTCTGTGGCGAGCGGCGGCTTGAGGATCGGCACGCGCAGCTTTAAGTGAATGGTCGCTTCGTCGTCTTCGCCGGCGAACGTGACGTGTGCCGGCTCGTACGTCTCATCGTTGACGGCCAGCGGCACGACCCACAGCGCGCCCGCGAGCGCCCCCTGCGTGCGGTTGCGCAGGCGGACTGTGAGGTCAATGTCGCGCGGCGTCTCCCAATCTTTGACGAGCGCGAATGGCGCGGCGGCGATCTCGACCGGCGACGCGACGTTGAATCGCGCCAGCGCGGTGAGCGGGATCGTCACCTGCCCGACCGCCACTTCGGCAGTCACCAGCAAGCGATGGCCGAACGCTTCGCGCGGCTGCGCGCCCGGCAGCGTCGAGCCGAATGGGTAGAACTCTTCGTCGAACAAGTGCGCGTCGTGCGGCAGGCTGAGCGGCGCGTCTTTGGTCTCGTAACTGAACTCCTGGGTGATCGAGCCGTTCGGCGCGACCTGCGCCGGCTCCGTGGCCGTGAGCGGGGCGCTGGCGTTGCCGAAGCCGAGTTGCCCCGGCGCGTGAAAGACGACCGGCAACGCTTGCGCGCCGCCGTTGTGAAGCGTCGCCCGCACCGTCAGCTTTTCGCCCTGGACGATGACCGCGTCATTCACGCCGACTTCAACCGACGCGCCGAGCGCCAGTGCCAGCGCGCGTTCGAGCGTCTGCGTGTAGCGAATCACGCGAAAAGCGTCCGCGCCATAGCGTTCGCGTTGCGCCGCCTCGTCGCCTTCGACGCGCTTTTCCATCAGCCGCTCGGTTAGAGAAACGATGAGCCGGTCGCGCTGGCCTATGCCTTCGAGCAAGGCCAGGTCGCCGACGCGCGGCGGCGCGACGCCTACGCGCACCCTGTCGGGCAGCGGCAGCCCGGCCAATACGTCCGTCGAAGACTGGAACGAATCGTCCGGCGCTGACAGCGTCAGCTTGTAATAGCTGGTCAGGCGATCCGGCGTGAGCTGATCTTTGTGGCCTCCGTACGAGACGAGCTGTTGGCGCGCGAGCAGGCCGAGCGCGGCGTACGAGCGCCCGCGCGCGGCGTCGGATTCGGCGAGGCTCATCGTGACACTCGCCGCGAGGTCATCGCTTCGCCGAAAGAGGCGGCGGACCTGCCACGCTTCGGCGTTGGCCTCGGGAGCCAGTTTCGCATTGCCCGCCGCTTCAAAGGCGTCGGTCGTCAGCCGCGCCAGCGCCTGCCGCTGCCCGTCCGCCGAATCCGAGCTGGCGTTGGTCAAGATCACGTCGGGCCGCGACAGCCGGATCGCGCGCACGAGCTTGGCGAGCGCGGCGTCGCGGCCCCACAGGCGCAACGCTTCGCTCGCCGATTTGCTGTGACCGAAATCCGGCAGGTTCAGAAAGAAGGCGTCCGCGCCGAGCGCGCGAGTCAATTGCAGCGCCTCGCGCGTGCGCGTCAGGCCGAGCGCGCTGCCCGTGTCGCTGACCGTAGCGCTATCGCCGCCTTCGCCGCGCGTGGCAAAAAGGATGAGGACACGCGCGCCGCGATTGCGCCGCAGGTAAGCGACTGCGCCCTCGTCTACGTCGGCGGGACTGGCGGCAATGAACATCGCCGAAAACGGATTGCTCAATTCGCGCAGCGCCTGGTCGAGCGCGAGGATGCCGCGCTCATCTTCGATTGCCGGCGGCTGAGCGGGTCGCGCAGCCTTTCCGGTCGCCGTCTGCGCGACCAGGGCGGGCGCAGGCATCGGCAAGAGCGCGGCCAGCAAGAGTATGGTCAAGTAACGTTGCATAAGCGTCCGAATCTCTGCACGGGCGTATACCAAGAGTTTGCCGGGGCGGGCGGCCAATCCGCAAGCGGGCGGCGCGCGGGATTATCTGAGCACCGATTCGGCATACAGTCAGAGTACGGCTGAAAAAGATGCGACTCGAAAGTAAGCGCCAGGCCCTTCAACCTTTTGACCGCCTCGTCGCAGCGGTGGCAGGGAACCCGCGCGCCTACCCGCTCGAACACCGACTCTTCAACACCATCAGCCTGCTCAACGGCGTCTCGAATCTCGTCGGCGCGCTCTTCATCGTTGACCGCCGCAACTACGCGTTCCTGTTGCTGCTGACCGTAACGACCGGCGCGTTGTTCCTGGCCTTCTATTACCTTTCGCGGCTTCGCCACCTCTATCGCCCGCTCTACTGGCCGTTCGTGTTGTTGATCGCCGCGTTCCTGTTCCTCAACGCGCTGCGCAACGCCGGCTCACTGGGCGGCGCGCATTACTACTTCATCCCGGCGCTGGTCATTGCCGTCGTGTTGTCGCGCCGCCGTCGCGATACCGTGCTGGCGGTCTTGCTATTCGCCGCCGCGACGGTCGCCCTGTTGCTCATCGAATACCGCCGCCCGGACTGGGTTCTCGCGTATGCGGGCGCGGGCGAGCGGCTGATTGATGTTCTTTCCAGCTTCCTCTTCGTGCAGGTCTTCACCGCCGCGCTGGTGATGATCCTCGCCGGCAACTTGAACCAGGAGCGCCGCAAAGCCGACCGCCTGCTGCTCAACATCCTGCCCGAACGCATCGCCAGAGAGCTGCAACAGAATGACCGCGTGCAGCCGCTCGAATACGACTGCGCCACAGTGCTCTTCACGGACTTCGTCGGCTTCACGCAGATCGCCGAGCGGTTGACGCCGCAGGAGCTGATCGAAGAGTTGGACGGCTGCTTTCGTCACTTCGACCAGATCATCAGGAGGCACCGCCTTGAGAAGATCAAGACCATCGGCGACGCGTATATGGCGGCGGGCGGCATCCCGCAAGCGAACGCTACGCACGCCGTGGATTGCGTGCGGGCCGCGCTCGAAATCGCGCAGTTTATGGCGGCGATGCGCGAAGAGAAGATGGCCGCGGGCAAGCCTTACTGGCAACTGCGCCTGGGCATTCATTCGGGCCGGCTGGTCGCCGGCGTCATCGGCGAAGAGAAGTTCGCTTATGACGTCTGGGGCGACACGGTGAACACGGCGAGCCGCCTGGAATCGTCCGGCGCGGCAAACCGCATCAACATCTCGCGCGCGACCTACGAACGGGTGAAAGACTTCTTCGAGTGCGAATACCGCGGCGCGATTGCGGCCAAGAACAAAGGCGAGATCGAGATGTATTTCGTCAACGGCGTACGGCCAGAGCTGCCGCGCGACGGCGATAGCTAAATTGAAATAAGTAGTAACCGCGCCTCCCGCGTCGGGAATAACCCCGCCCCGTTTGCGGCATATAGCTGTTATGAACAGCATCGAAGCCGTCAACGCGGCGGCGCAGAACGCCGCCGTCATCCGGGCGCACGAGTTTCTCGATCAGACTCTCGCGCCGCCATCGTTCGAGATCCGAGAAGGCCATTACCTCGTCCGCTTCGCCCGCACGCGCGAAGAGATAGACGCGGCGCTACGGCTGCGCTTCGAGGTCTTCAACCTTGAGCTTGGCGAAGGCTTGAACGCCTCGTACGCGACGGGACGCGACGCGGACGAGTTTGACGAAGTCTGTCATCACCTGATTGTCGTGGATACGGAGAATGATCGGGTCGTCGGCACGTACCGCTGTCAGACCGGCGAGATGGCCGCCGCGAAAGGCTTCTACTCGGCGGGCGAGTTCGACCTATCACTGCTGCCCGCAGAGGTCTTGCTCGACGCGGTCGAGCTGGGCCGCGCCTGCGTCTCGCAATCCCATCGCAACACGCAGGTGCTCTTCCTGCTGTGGAAGGGCCTGGCCGCTTACGTGGTCGCCAGCCGCAAGCGCTACCTGTTCGGCTGCTGCTCGCTCACGAGCCAGGACGAGGGCGAAGGGCGGCGCGCGTTCGACCTGCTCAAGCGACACGGGCATCTGCATGCGAGCTACCGCGTGATGCCGAACGCCGGGTTTGAATGCCGCGCCGATAGCTCAGCGACGAATGAGGCCGCCGAGGTGAGCATCCCGAAACTGTTCGCCATCTACCTGCGATTCGGCGCGCGCGTCTGCGGCCCGCCGGCCATTGATCGCCTGTTCAAGACGATTGACTTCCTCGTCCTGTTCGACATTCAAGAGATGTCCGCGCAATGGCGCAAAGCACTGTTCGCAAACTGAAGCGGGGATCGTATGGCTCACCTGCGCGCGATGATTCGGTTGTTCGCCTTGTGCGTCGTTACCTGCGCGATGTTCGTGATGCTGCTGGCGGGGCTGGCGCTGCTCGCCGCCTCACGTCGCGCGCGCAGCCGCTGGCGCGGCCGTGTGCTGCGATGGTGGGCAGGGGCGACTGCCGCGCTACTCGGCGTAAAGATCACGACCGTCGGCGCGGCCCCGCCGCCGCCATTCTTGCTCGTCGCCAATCACCTGAGCTATCTCGACGTGGTCGTGCTGGCGGCGCGGACGGACTGCCGCTTCGTCGCTAAGCGAGACGTCTCGTCGTGGCCGTTGATCGGCTTGCTTTGCCGTGCGGTGGGGACCATTTTCGTTGACCGCGAGAATCGCCGCGACCTCGTGCGCGTGAATGCGGCGACCGGGCGTGCGATGCGCGAAGGCGTCGGCGTCGTGCTCTTTGCCGAAGGCACCAGCTCGAAGGGCGCGACCGTGTTGCCGTTCAAGCCGGGGCTGCTTGAGCGGGCGGCGCGGAGTGAGCTGGCCGTCGCGTACGCGGCGCTGAGCTACCGCGTGCGGCGCGGGGAAACGCCCGCGCACCTGTCGGTCTGCTGGTGGGGAGATATGACACTCATCAAGCACCTCGTGGGTTTGACGAAGCTGAGCGCGATTGAGGCCACGCTGGTCTTTGGCCGCGCGCCCGTTCGCGCCGCTGATCGTAAACAACTGGCGCGTGAGCTGCGCGCCGCCGTCCTTGCGGAGTTCATTCCGGTCGTCAAACAGGAGGAAGAATGCGCCGCCTTCACCCGTTAATCGAAGAGAATATCAACGTGCTGCGACAGGGCGTTGCGCTGATCGAGCAGATCACGGACGCGGTCTACGCGAACGCGAAGCCGCCGATGATGGAGAGCGGCGTCGGCGGCCACGTTCGTCATTGCATAGATTTTTACAAGCGCTTTCTTTCCTGTTTCCAAACGGGCCGCGTCAATTACGTGCTCAGGCAGAGAAGCCCGCTGATCGAGACGAGCCGGCGGCTGGCCGTTTCAGAGATCGAAGCCATCATCGAGAGCTTGTCGCCGCTGTCTGCGGACGATCTGCGACGCGAGGTGCGAGTGATCGCCGAAGACTTGCCCGCGCCGCTTGCTGCGAGCCGGTGGAGTCGCTCGTCGGTCGAGCGTGAGCTGCAAGCGTTGCTCGGCCACACGATTCATCATTACGCGATGGTCGCGCTGGCCTTGCGACTGCAAGGCGTCGAGCCGTCGGCGGAGTTCGGCGTCGCGCCGTCCACGCTGGCTTACTGGAGGCGGACGGCATGATCGGTGAGCACGACCTGTCAGCGGCGATGATGATTCTCTTCCTTGCCGCCTCGACACTCATTAGCGAAGACCTGACTTGCATAGGCGCGGGCATACTGGTGGCGCAGGGGCGGCTTGATTTCATCGCGGGAGCCTTCGCCTGTTTCTTCGGCATCTTCGTCGGCGACGTGCTGCTGTTCGCTGCCGGGCGACTGCTGGGCCGCCCGGTGTTGAACCGCGCGCCGTTGAAGTGGTTCATTCGCGCGGCGGATGTCGAGAAAAGCTCGGCGTGGTTTTCGCGGCGCGGCCTCGCGGTGATCTTCGCCAGCCGCTTCGTGCCCGGCGCGCGGTTGCCGACTTACTTCGCGGCGGGCTTGCTCGACACCAGTTTCTGGTGGTTCGCCCTCTACTTTCTTCTCGCCGGTGTCGTCTGGGCACCGCTGCTCGTCGGCCTGTCGAACCTGCTCGGCGGCGAGGTCATCAGGTCCGCGCTCGTTCAAGGGCAAGCCTTGCTGATTCGAGTCGTCGTCGCGGCGATGATTGTTTACGCCGCCGCGAAACTCGCCGCCCGTTTGTCGAGTCACAAAGGGCGGCGGCTGTTGGTGTCGAGGTGGCGGCGGCTGACGCGTTGGGAGTTCTGGCCGGCGTGGGCTTTCTACCCCCCGGTGATCGCGTACGTCGGTTGGCTGGCGCTGAAGCACCGCAGCCTGACCTTGTTCACGGCGGCCAACCCCGGCATTCTCGCGGGCGGTTTCGTCGACGAATCGAAGATCGAAATCCTTACTCATTTGTCCGGCTCTGCCGAGTTCGTCGCGCGCGCCTGGCTGATTGAATCGTCGCTTGATGCCGCCGGGCGGGCCGAACGCGCCGAGCGGTTGATGAGCGAGCACGGCCTCGGCTTTCCCATCGTGCTCAAACCCGACAAAGGGCAGCGCGGCTCAGGCGTCGCGGTCATTCGGTCAGAGGCCGAGCTGCGCGATTACCTCGACCGCTCGGCGGTGGACACTATCCTGCAAGAGTATGTCGCGGGCGACGAGTTCGGCGTCTTCTACGTTCGCCGCCCGTCAGAAGGGAAGGGCCGCATCTTCTCGATCACGGAAAAGCGATTCCCGGTTGTGGCGGGCGACGGTCGGCGCACGCTTGAGCAGCTCATCCTCGATGACCCGCGCGCGGTCTGCATGGCGCGCTTCTATCTGGATAAGCAAGGCGAGCGGTTGGCCGACACGCCGCGCAACGGCGAGGCCGCGCAACTGGTCGAGCTGGGCACGCACTGTCGCGGCGCGATCTTTCTGGATGGCGGGCGCGTGAAGACGCCCGAGTTGGAGCAAGCCTTTGACGAGATCAGCCGCGGCTTTGCAGGATTCTATTTCGGGCGCTTCGACGTGCGAACGCCTTCGGTAGAAGCGTTCAAGCGGGGGCGCAACTTCAAGGTCATCGAGCTGAACGGCGTCACCTCTGAAGCCACACACATCTACGACCCGCAGAACAGCCTGCTCGATGCTTACCGCGTGCTGTTCGCGCAGTGGCGGCTGGCGTTCGAGATCGGCGCGGCCAACCGCGAGCGCGGCGCAGCGACGACATCCGTGCGCACGCTCATCAAGCTAACGGCTGATTATCAGCAGGGCGCGCAGCATCACTTGAGCTGAAGCGGGCTGCGCCATTCAGTGAGGGAATAAACGGCAGCGGCCTGGGCATTATGCAGTCGTGAACGCCAACTCGGAGGACCACCAATGACGCTGACTCGAACGCAACGCATCGTGAGCTGGGTTTTACAGATCGCCGTCGCGGTCATTCTGTTTCAAACGCTGTTCTTCAAATTCACCGGCGCGGAAGAATCGAGATACATCTTCACGCAGGTGGGCGCGGAACCGTGGGGCCGCATCGGCTCAGGCATCTTTGAGCTGATCGCCGTGATCTTGCTGCTCATCCCTCCGACGGTGACGCTCGGAGCCATCCTGGCGTTCTGCGCGGCGGGCGGCGCGATCCTGAGCCACCTGACCCGCCTCGGCATCGTCGTGAAAGACGATGGCGGGCTGTTGTTCGCGCTGGCCGTGACGGTCTTCGTAAGCAGCGCAATCATCCTCATCCTGCGCCGCGCCGAAATCCCTGTGCTCGGCAAGACCTGGTTCAGCCGCAGGGCTTGAGGCCGCCGTTGCGAGTCAGCTCGCGCGCTGGCGGTGCAGCGTCTTATCAACGACGGCGCTCATCGCGGCGGCGTCGAGCTGGCCGCCGAGGAAGCGGTTGATCGTTTCGATGGGCGCTGCCGGCGCGCCGAGCATCTGGTTGTAGTCCGTGTAGATGACTTCGATGTTCGGCTGTTTGGCGAGCCACGATTCGACTTCGGCGAGGTGCTTGCGGAACATCTCGGCCATGCGCTCGTCGCTCACGGCGTCGGTCGGCTCGCCGCGCCGTATGAGCATCTGCCGCTGCGAGGCGAGAACCTCGCTCATCTCTCTGCGCATGAAGATGACCTTGTAGCTGTACTCCGCGGGCAGGTGTTTGAGCAGCGCCGAAATGATCTTGACCGCGCGGCCACCGGCTTCGGCGAGCCAACCGTTGTCCTTCGCCAGCCCCTTGACCTTCTCAAGCTCGAAATAGCCCTTCGGATTATCCTCGTCCGCCGTGCGGATCGAATCGGTCATCGCCGGAATGCCGCCGGCCACAAGCATGCTCATCATCATCGAGGTGCCGGAACGCGGCAGCCCCGAAACCACAATTATCGGTTCATTCTGCATAATCATTCAGCCTGAAAAACGAGCAGCAAGCTTCGCATCCGCGGCGCGCGAGTGTCAAGCGCGCCGCCCAAACCGTGCGAGGTTGTCCGCCTCATGCGGCTGCTGTTATAGTGACTCTTGGGTCAATCGGCGTGGTCACGGACGACGCGAATCGTCAGTATCTCAACCCGCAAGGTCTACAGGATTCAGTTATGAAGCCAATCAGCCAACTCTCACGCGAGCGCGCGGCGCTGGCGGTGATTGATATGCAAGAGGCGTTTCGCATGGTGATCCCCGACTTCGGCGAAGTCGCCTCGCGCATCGCCAAAGCGGTCGAGGGCGCGCGGTTGCTGGAAGTGCCCATCATCGTCACCGAGCAGTACCCGAAGGGGCTGAAGCACACCGCCGAAGAGATCGTGCCGCACCTGCCGGCGGAGTCGCAGGCCATTGAAAAGCTCTGCTTCAGCAGTTGCGGCGTCGAGGCGTTTCAGGCGCAGCTCGAACGGCGGCAGACCAAACAGGTCATCATCTGCGGCATCGAGGCGCACATCTGCGTCACCCAGACCGTGCTCGACCTGTTGTCGCAGGGCTACGAAGTCTTTCTGCTGGTGGACTGCATCACGTCGCGCAAGCGCGAGAGCAAAGAGGTGGCGCTGGCGCGGCTGACGCAGGCGGGCGCGGTCCCGTCTAACCTTGAGATGGCGCTGTTCGAGATGATGCGCACGGCGGATTCGCCGCAGTTCAAGGCTGTACAGAACTTGATTAAGTAATGGACCAGTTGAATGCCGAGCAGCGCGAAGCGGTCGAGGCCGTCAATGGGCCGCTGTTGATTCTGGCCGGCGCGGGGTCGGGGAAGACGCGCGTCATCACGTTTCGCATCGCTCACCTGATCGAGCGTGCCGCCGTGCCGCCGTGGCAGATTCTCGCCGTCACGTTTACCAACAAGGCGGCGGGCGAGATGAAGGCCCGCGTCGAGAGCATGTTGCCGCCGGGCCGGCTCACGTCCGCGCCGCTGATCTCCACCTTCCATTCACTGTGCGTCCGCATACTGCGGCGCGACATCGAGCGCTTGCAGGCCGGCTACACGCGCAACTTCACGATCTACGACACGGACGATCAGGCGCGCGTCGTGCGCGGCATCATGAAGGACTACGGCATTGACGACAAGGCGGTGACGGCGCGGTCGGCGCTGTCGGCCATCAGTTGGGCGAAGAACCGCAGCATCTCGCCCGTGGCGTACGCCAACCAGGCGGAGTTCGCTACGGACCGGACCGAGAAGATCGCGCTGATCTACAAGCAGTACGAGACGCGCTTGCAGCAATCGAACGCGCTGGATTTTGACGACCTGCTGATTAAGGCGGTCGCCTTGCTGCGCCAGGTCGAAGAGGTGCGGGCGTATTACCACGAGCGCTACCGCCACGTCTTGATTGACGAGTTCCAGGACACGAACGGCATTCAGTACGAGCTGGCGCGGCTGATCGCGGTCGGCTCTACGAACGTCGAGCGCGCCAACGCGGACAATCAATCGTTCTGGCAGAACCGCAGCCTCTGCGTGGTGGGCGACCTGGACCAGTCCATCTACGCGTTCCGCGGCTCGGATTACAACATCATCCTGAACTTTCAACACGACTTCGCCGGCACGCGGATCATCAAGCTCGAAGAGAACTACCGCTCGACGCAGACGATTCTCGAAGCCGCCAACAAGGTCATCGCGAAAAACACGCAGCGCATCCCGAAAAATCTTTTCACCAGGGTAGGGCAGGGCGAGAAGATTCGTTACTACCAGTCTTATGACGGCGAGGGCGAGGCGTCGTTCGTCGGCGAGAAGATTCAAGAGCACTTGCGGCGCGACCCGAAGACGCGCTGCGCCGTGCTCTACCGCACCAACTCGCAGTCGCGCCTGTTTGAAGAGACGCTCAGGCGGCGCGGCATCACGTATAACATCGTCGGCGGCTTCTCGTTTTACGAGCGCGCCGAAGTCAAAGACACCATCGCTTACTTGAAGCTGGCGCTGAACCCGAACGACGACGTGGCGATTGGCCGCATCATCAACACGCCGCCGCGCGGCATCGGCAAGACGACGCTCGACGCGCTGGCGCGCCAGCAGAAAGACCTCGGCGTCTCGCTCTGGGAGACCGCCGGCATCGCCGTCGAGAATCGCTCGCTGGGGCCGCGCGCGACCGCCGCGCTCGACTCGTTCCGCCAGATCATCACGGCGCTCGGCGAAAAGGTCGAGCGCAACGAACTGCTCTCGGAGGTCGTGAAAGCGGCGACGCTCGACACCGGCTACGTCAAGTGGTTGCAGGAAGACAAGACCGAAGAATCCGAGACGCGCCTGTTCAACATCGAAGAGTTAGTCACCGCCGCGGTCGAGGCCGAAGAGCACAACGAGACGCTGCGTGATTTCATAGACCACGCCGCGCTCGCGAGCGACACCGACCAGTACAAAGAAGACGCCCGCGTCACCCTGATGACGATTCACGCGGCGAAGGGGCTGGAGTTCCCCGTCGTCTTTATGGTCGGCCTTGAAGAGGGACTGTTCCCGCATTCGCGCACGTTTCAAAGCGAAGAAGAGTTGGAAGAGGAACGGCGGCTCTGTTACGTCGCCATCACGCGGGCGCAGCATCACCTCTACATCACGCACGCGATGAAGCGGCGCACGTGGGGCGAAGAGTTGCCGGCTGAGCCGTCGCGCTTCCTGAACGAGATACCGCTTGAGCTGATGCAGGACATGTCGTTCGGCCCGTCGTGGCTGGGCTTTGCGGCGCGGCCCGACACGCAGCAGAACCGGCAGGCCGTTTCGGCGTTGCGCGGCGACCAGCCGCCGGTGAAGAAGACGACCACCTACACCGGCAAGACCTACAATTCCGCTGACAGCGTGCGCGACTTCTTCAAGCGGAAAGTTGATCAGGCGGGCAGTAACGCGGAGGCGCGGAGACACGGAGACGCGGAGAACCGCGCCGGGGCCGCGCGCTCACACGGTTCCGCGTCAGACGCTGGCGGCTTCCGCGTCGGCGCGAAGGTGAAGCACGCCAAGTATGGCAACGGCGTCGTGCTGCGCTCGGAAGGCGCGGGCGAAGACGCCAAGCTGACGGTCAGCTTCCCCGGCTACGGCCTGAAGAAGTTCGTGGCCAAGTTCGCCGCCCTCGAAAAACTGTAAATGTGTTCCAGCCCGCCGGGCGGGCCGGGACACAAGAACCTGTTACCGTGTGAACTCAATCGCCACAGCGTCGCCGGCAAAGCGCGTTTGATTGGCCGCCGCCGGCTTGTAGTAGATAAACGCCGTGTGCATCACGTTGCCGCAGTTGATGCTGCCTTCAAAGCTCGGGTCCTGGCTGTAAAACTCAAGCTTCTCTTTGTCGCTCACCGCAAAGCGCAACAGGCTGTTGGCCGTGTTCAACACGATGGTCCACTTGCCGTCCTTGCATTCGATCTGCGTCAGCACGCCGCGCACGACCTGCGCGCCTTCGATGCGAAGGGTCGGGTGCCCTGCGGTCTGACGCTCACGCGGCGGGTCGGGTTCGGCGACTTCTTGAACGTTGCCCGCTGACGGCTCTGCTTGTCGTTGCCTCAGCGCCGGCTCGCTTCGCGGCTCGGTCTGGTATTCCACATACCGCATGATGGATTGCGCCGAACTCTTCAAGCCCGGATCGTCGTCGCTCGCGAGCAGCGGCGCGAGCGTCTTTTTCGCCGCGGCGTAATCCTTCATATTCATCTGATACTGCGCCAGCGTCAGCAGGTAGTGCTTGTTCTGCGGGGCCAGGCGGATCGCCGCCTGTATGGCCGCCAGCCCCTCCTTCAAATCGCCGTTCGACGCCTGTATGACGAAGCTCAGCATGTAATAAGACGGCGCGAACTGCGGGCGCAGCTTGATCGCGGCCCTCAGCTCGTTGGCCATCGTCGCGGCGGTGTCGGGCTTGAACGCGCCCTGCATCTCGTTCTGCAACGCTTCGGCGTAGTAGTAATGCGCGAAGAAGTTCTTCGAGTCGCGCGTCGCCGCCTGCTTGAAATAATCGAGCGCCTTGTCGTAATGGTTGCGCCGCATCTCGATGAAGCCGAGCCCCTCGTAAGGCCGCGCCAGGCTCGCGTCCAGCGCGACGGCCTGCTTTAAGTACGTCTCGGCCTCGTCCATACGCTGAGTGCGCATCAACAGGTTGCCGAGATGAAACTGCACCTCGGCGTCGCTGAGCGGGCGCACCTGGACGTCCTTCTCGCCCTCGACCGTGCTCAAGGTGTAACGCATTCCGGGGTAACTGTCTTTGCCGATGTAGGCGCGCAGCTCTTTTTCTATCGTCGCGGTGTCGGTCTGGAATGCCTGCTTGAACGCCTGCTCCGAGTCCATTCCCGCGCCGATGAGGCGAACGAACTCGACCAGTTGCGGCCGCCGCGCCCCCTTGTTGCCATACATCAAGTAATGCGTCAGCGCCCACGACTCGGCGTAGAAGATGCCCTGCTTGCTGCGCTCGTTGTAGATCGCCGAGTTGTGCGCGGCGGTGAAGAGCGTGGGCAGCGGGATGAATTTGTTTTCGCGCAGCAGCAGCACGTGGTGCGAGACCGGCATGCCGAGCGTCACGTCCTGCTTCTTCAGGTCGAAGGTCGAATAGAGTTCGGCGACGCCTTCCTTCAGCCAGATCGGCCACTGGCGCGGCGTGTAGCTGTTGAGCAGGTGCGTGTACTCGTGAAAGATGACCGCCAGCGGGTGCTCTTCGGTGTAGCCGGTCGCGGTCAGCGCGATGAGGTTCTCGTCCGGGCTGGGTTGAAAGTAGCCGGAGATGTTGGCCGGCTTGCCATTGTAGAGCGGCTTGAACGGCTTGAACGAGCCGTCGCTCTTGAAGACGATCACCGTCACCGGCAGGAAGCCTTCGGTGCCGATGCCGAACAGCTTGGTGAAGATGAAATGGAACTGCTCGATCTTCAGCGCGATCTCGCGCGTCTCGTCTTCGCCGGCATTGCTGACGACGTTGAGGTTCCTGGTCGTCATCTGAATCCACTTATCTTTGGCCAGCGCCGGCGACGCGGCCAGCAGTAAGAAGGCAGTGAGCGCAATAAGCGCAGCTCGGTTACGAAACCTTTTCATAAAAAAACTCCGGGACCAACGTTGAGGGGTTGATGCGTTTGACTCAAACCGTGGCGGGGCGAATCCGCCAATCCGGCCGCCCGCGCACGCCACTATTGTCGGGCATGCGCCGCGCCGCGGTCAACCGGCGAGTCTGCCGCAGCCCGCCAGGCTAGCCGGTGAACGGCGCGGCGTCACCGTTAAGTAAATCAGGTGACGCCGCTCATACGGCGCGGTGTCGCTTGTGACGAAGCGGGCGTTCAATGCTTCTCGGATTTGCTCGAATCCTTCAGCACCTTGTTGAAGGCGTCGCGCAATTCCATGCGCCGGTCGCCGAGAATAACGTCCTTCTTGAAGCGGCCAAGAATCTCCAGGCCGTTGCCGTTCCGCGCCACCACGTAACCGCGCACCTCTGCCTTATAGGTGTTGTGGGTCTGCCCGCCGCCGAGGTGCGGGTCCATGCTGTTGGCCGTGTCCGTGTCCTTGCGCCGGGTTCCGGGCACTTCGTACTGAATCAGCCACACGCTCGCCTTCGTAGACTCCGTGACAAGCTCTACCGTCCCGGCCTGTTTCTTGTTGATCTCGTTGACGAGCTTTTGAACTTCGGCGGTGGCGCTCTGATCGCCTGTGTGGATGAACACGGTCAGCGGCCGCTCGCCCGGCAGTTGCGGCGAAGCGGCGGGCGCAATCGAGACCCCGTCGGGGATGCCGAGATGTTTGCGCAGCGCGGCGATCTCGTCGGCATTCTGCGCCGCCGCCGGGATCATCAAAACCAGGATGGCAACGGACAGTAGAAGTACTTTTGACATAACTTTCCTCCGCGAATGAAATTTGCCGCGCCGCACATCAGGGGCTGCGGCCTGGTTTCCGCCGAATCGTTCCAACACAGGGCGGGAAAGGAACCAGCGTTCGCGCTCGCCGGAGCCGGCCGCGCGAGGCGATCACGCTCACTGGATTTCAGACTTGGCCTGTTCTTTCAGGAGCTTCGAGAAGGCCGCGCGCAATTCCCGGTGACGGTCCCCGAGCGTCACTTCTTTTTTGTAGCGGCTGAGGATTTCCAAGCCCTCCGGCTTGCTCACCAGGATGTAGCCGCGCACTTCGGCCCTGGTGATGTTCTCGGCCTGGCCGCTGCCCCGCGCCGGGTCCGTGGCCGTGCTGTTAGAGGTCCCGGCCTCTTTGCGCCTCGTGCCGGGCACCTCGTACTGGACCAGCCACAGGCTCGCCGCTGCCGCCCCGGCCACGACCTCTATCGTGCCATACTGGTCGTCCTGCTTTGCGTTTAAGGCTTGTATATAGTCGTAGGCTTCGCGTGCGGCGCTCGCGTCGCCCCCGGCGTCTATATAGACCTTCAGGGGCCGCTCGCCCGGAAGCTGCGTCATACGGGCCGCCGTGATCTTAACGGCGGCGGGGATTCCCAGGCTTTTGCGCAGCGCCGCAATCTCGCTCTCCTGCTGCATAGCCGGCGACTGAAGCAGTCCGAAAATGGCGACGGTTAAAAACAGCGCGTTCCCCATGGCTGACCTCCGCTAATGAAATTTGCCGCGTAGCATATCATGCTTTGCGACTTTGCATAACCGGGAATTTGCTCGGTAAACTACAAAGCAGCCGGCGGACGCTCGCACTTTGATTGACCACAGACCGAGGCGGGGTTAGCGTGATCTTATGAAAGAACCCGACGCCGCTTACGACGGCAGGCTTGCGATAGACAACCGCGACGTGGCGGGCGTGTTGGAGCGCATCGCCGACCTGCTGGAGTTTAAAGACGAGAACCCGTTCAAGCTGCGCTCGTACCGCGTCGCCGCCGAAACCATCGCCGAGATGCAACAGCCCATCGCCGAGGTCGCGGCGCGCGGCGCGGCCAGCCTGCAAGAGCTTCCCGGCATCGGCAAGTCGCTAAGCGCGCAGATCGTCGAGATCGTCCAGACCGGCACCTCATCATTCTTCGAGGAGCTGAAGGAAGAGATTCCCGAATCGGTGCTTGAGCTGCGCCGCGTCTCCGGCATCGGGCTGAAGACGTCGCAACAACTCTACCGCGACTTCGGCATCAAGAGCCTGGACGAGCTGAAAGCCTTCGCCGAAGGCGGCGGCCTCGAATCGGTCACGGGACTCGGCGAGAAGACCGCGTCGCGCATCAAAGCGTCGCTGGCGCACCTGGCGAGCGCGCGCGGCAAGGTGCGATTGAACGAGGCGAGCGACCTGGCGGCGGCTATCGTTGAACAACTGCGGGCGGTCAACGGCGGCCAGGCGAATCGCGCCGCGCGCGTGGAAGTCGTCGGCCAGATACGGCGCGGCTGCGAGATGGTGGACAACGTCGAGCTGCTGGCCAGTGGCGAAGCGGGCCTGCTGGGCCAAACCTTCGCGCGGCTGCCGCAGCTCGCGGAGATCAAAGCGCAACGCGCCGACCGCATCGAAGGCGTGACGAAGAAGGACGTCGCCGTCACGTTGCATATGATTCCGGAAGCCGATTACGCGGCGGCGATGGTTCGCACCACGGGCTCCGCCGAGCACCTGCGCGACCTCGAAGCCGAAGCCGCCGCGCGCGGCTACGCGTTCAAAGGCTTTCAGCTCGGCGACGCGAAGGCGGCGGGCGAGTCGCGCAAACGTAAGTCGAAGGCGGCGGGCGAAGGCCACCGGCTGCCGCTCAACAGCGAGGCAGAGTTCTATAGCGCGCTCGGCCTCGAATTCATCGCGCCCGAGCTGCGCGAAGGGCTGGGCGAAGTCGCCGCCGCGCGCGACAACCGCTTGCCCGAGCTGATTCGCATCGAAGATATGCGCGGCGACTTTCACATGCACACGACGTGGTCGGACGGGCAGAACTCGGTCCGCGAGATGATCGAAGCGGCGCGGCGGCGCGGCTATCAATACATCGCCATCACGGACCACACGCAATCCACCAGCATCGCCAACGGCAACACGCCCGCCGAGCTGCTGAAAGAGCTGGAAGAGATCGAAGCGGCGGCGCGCGAGTATGACGACATACGCGTGCTGAAGGGGGCCGAGGTGGACATCCTATCCGACGGCTCGCTCGACATGCCGTTCGACGTGCTGGACCGGCTCGACTGGATCGTCGTCTCGATTCACGCCGGGTTTCAGCAGCCGAAAGAACAGATCACCGAGCGCGTCATTCGCGCGATGGAGACCGGCTACCCGAACGTCTTCGCGCACCCGACGGGCCGCATACTCGGCGAACGCGCCGGCTACGAGATTGATCTTGAGCAGGTCATCGCCGCCGCCCGCGAGCATCATGTCCGGCTGGAGCTGAATGCCAGCCCTTACCGGCTGGACTTGAACAGCTACTGGTTGCGCGTCGCGCGGCAGGCGGGCGTCGGCTTCGTCATCAGCACGGACTCGCACCAGACGCGCGGCTTTGAAGCGATGCGTTACGGCATCGCCACGGCGCGGCGCGCGTGGCTGACCCGAGACGACGTGCTCAACACGCTGCCGCTGGCGAAGCTGCTCGCCGAGCTAGACCGCAAGAAGCGCCAGCGCCGCCCCGCCTGAGACGTTGCTGAAAACGAAGATCAATTCAGAGCTTGAGCGAAGGCGGCCCCATCCCGCATAATGTGGTTCGCCCTGAATGCGGCTGAAGCGGCGTAGCACCACGCCGCCCGGCATCAGCAATGGCGGCGCGCAAGGCTCCCAGGTTGCGCAAGCTTTCCGGCACATCCCATTCGAGTCGCGGCGGAGTTCTTCCGGGTAGGGAAGGAGCGCGCCGCTGTACGCGTGTCTCCCGTCGCCGGAGTGTGTGCACGGGTCTGATCTTGTGACGCCCCACAGGACTTGGAGAAGGATCAAGGTAACAGCTTCATGAGTTTGCTCGTTGAACCGACATCGGATGGCGCGGCCCGCGCCGTCGAAGAGCCAGTATTTCTGCACGAGTTTTTCGACCGCGCCGCGCAGCGCTGGCCGCAGCGCGTGGCCATTGACGTGCCGCCCGGCAACGGTCGCCCCGTGCGGCGCGTGCTCACCTACAGCGAAGTCCAGCAGCAGGCCAACGCCGTCGCCACGTTTCTGAGCACCTTCATCAGCGGCGAAAGCGTCGTCGCCATCCGCCTGCCGCGGGCGAGCGAGCACCTCTACGTCGCGCAACTGGCGGCGCTCAAGGCCGGCGCGGCCTACACCTGCATTGACCCGATCTTTCCCGACGAGCAGGTGCGCGACATCCTCAACGACAGTGAAGCCGTCGCGCTGCTGACGGATGAGGATGGGTTCGCCTGCGCCGGCCGCGTCGGGTTTGACCGCGAGCAGGTCTTCAACGTCGCCGAGCTGATCGCGCAGTCGCGCCACCTGTTCGTCGCGCCGCCGACGCCCGACTGGCTGACGCCGAGCGGCCTGGCCTACATCATCTACACCTCCGGCACGACGGGCCGACCCAAGGGCGTGATGATCGAACACGCCAGTATCAGCAACCTCGTCGGCTACGACCTTCTCGAATTCGGCTTCTCGCCCGACGAGCGCGTGTCGCAGAATTCGTCCGCCGCTTACGACTCGTCTATCGAAGAGACGTGGCTGGCGCTGGCCGCCGGCGCGACGCTGGTGGTGATGGACGACGACGCGGTCCGGCTGGGGCCTGATCTGGTCGAGTGGCTGCGGCGCGAGCGCATCACGATCTTATGTCCGCCGCCGACGCTGTTGCGGACGATGGGGTGTGACGACCCGCAGGCGGCGCTGCCCGACCTCTCTTTCGTCTACTGCGGCGGCGAAGCGCTGCCGCCCGATGTCGCCGAGCGGTGGGCGAAAGGGCGTCGCCTGGAGAACGGTTATGGGCCGACCGAATGCACGATCACGGCGACTCACACGCGATTCATACCGGGCGAGCCCATCACGATTGGCCGGCCCGTGCGCGGCCTGCAAGCGTGGGTGTTGAGCGGATCGCTCGAAGAGGTCGCGGATGGCGAGCCGGGCGAGTTATGTCTGAGCGGCGTCGGGCTGGCGCGCGGCTATCGCAATCGGGCCGAGCTGACGGCGCAAAAATTCCCTGTGCACCCGCGCTTCGGGCGCATCTACCGCACGGGCGATCTCGTGCACCGCGAGGCGGACGGCAAGCTTGTTTACCACGGGCGCATTGACGCGCAAGTCAAGCTGCGCGGCTACCGCATCGAGCTGGAAGCCATCGAGGCGCGGCTGGCCGAGATCAATGGCGTGCGCGAGGCCGCTTGCTGTGTGCAGCAGGACGGCGCGCAGCAGCATCTGGTCGCTTTCATCGTGCCCGCGGACGCGAGCGCGCCGCCGTCATTCGACGGGCTGAAAGCGCGGCTGGCCGGCGTGCTGCCGCCTTACATGGTGCCGAGCCGTTTCGGCTTGCTGGTGAGCCTGCCGACCAATGTTAGCGGCAAGCTCAACCGCAAGGCGCTGCCGCCGCTCGAATCCGCCGACGATGACGAAAGCAGGCCGACGATTGCGCCGCGCGACGCGATGGAAGAGATGATCGAAGCCGCCGTGCGCAACGTGTTCGGGCGGTCGCGCGCGGTGTCTGTGGAAGACGATTTCTTCAACGACCTCGGCGGCGACAGCCTGCGCGCCGCGCAGTTGATCTCGCGACTGCGCGACGAACCGGCGACGGCTCATGTGACGGTGCGCGATGTTTACGAGACGCGCACGGTAGCCGGGCTGGCGCGGCTCGCACGCGTCGAAGCCGCCGGGCACGCCATCATCGAAGACGAGCCGGAGCGTTTGAAGGGGCATCCGGTCATCGCGACGGTCTGGCAAACGGCCTACCTGATCCTGGCTCTTGCCGTCACCTCGTCCGCCGCTTACTTCGCCGCGTTCGAGGCGTTGCCGTGGCTGATTCGCCAGTTGGGCTTGATCCCTTTCCTGTTGCTCAGCCCGTTCCTGTTTTTCGCCGGCCTAGCGATTTACGCGCCGATTTCGGTCTTGCTGGCCGCCGCCGTCAAGCGCGCGCTGATTGGCCGCTACCGTCCGCTGCGCGCGCCGGTCTGGGGCAGCTTCTACGTTCGCAACTGGATGGTGCAGCAGACCGTGCGAATCATCCCGTGGCCGCTGCTCGAAGGCACCGTCTTCAAGCACAGTGCGCTGCGCGCGCTCGGCGCGAGGATCGGCAAACGCGTTCACATTCACCGCGGCGTCAACCTGCTGCAAGGCGGCTGGGACCTGCTCGACATCGGCGATGACGTGACGATCAGTCAGGACGCTTCGCTGCGGCTGGTGGATTTCGTTGACGGCCAGGTCGTGGTCGGCGCGATTGCGATGGGCGAGGGCAGCACGCTGGAGACTCGCGCGGGCGTAGGCCCCGCCACGGTGCTGGAGCCAGGTGCTTATCTGACAACGTCGTCGTCGCTCGAAGAAGGCAGTCGCGTCCCGCGCGGAGAACGTTGGGATGGCATCCCGGCGCGCCCCGCGGGCTTCGCGCCGCCGCGCCCGGACGTGCTTGACGACCAGCGCGCAATGTCGCCGCACGCGCACGGCATTGCGCTGATCGGCGCGCGGTTCCTGCTCGGATTGACGCTGGCCTTGCCTTTAGAATTGCCGGTGATCGCGCTGGCCTTGATCTATGGCGTGGATGCCGAGCAGGCGCTTGATTGGCTCAGCGCGCCGGCGCTCAAGCCTTCGTTGTTGCTCGCCGCCGTTCTGCTCGTGACCTTGCCGGTGCCGTTCACGCTGCTGCTCGAAGCGCTGGCGATGCGCGCGCTCGGCAGCGTGCGCGCGGGGACGATTAGCCTCTGGAGCCCTGCCTACATCCGCGTCTGGCTGAAGACGCAGATGGTGCAGTCGGCGAGCGACTGGTTGAGCGGCACACTCTTCTGGCCCGCGTGGCTGCGGCTGGCGGGGATGAAGATCGGGCGCGGCTGCGAGATCAGCACCATCACAGACGTGGTGCCGGAGCTGATCGAGATTGGCCGCGAGACCTTCTTCGCCGATGGCATCTACTTGAGCGGCCCGTTGGTGCATCGCGGCACGGTCACGCTCAAGCCGACGCGGCTCGGCGTCAACACCTTCTTAGGCAATCACGTGGTGATTCCCGCCGGGCAGCAGATGCCGAACGCCGTATTGCTCGGCGTCTGCACGGTCGCTGACGACACGCTGATTCGACCGGGCACGGCCTGGTTCGGCCACGCTCCGTTCGAGCTGCCGCGCCGCGAGATCGTCGAATGTGACCGCAGCCTGACGCACGACCCGACGCCGATCCGGTATGTGAGTCGCTTGTTCTGGGAGTTGCTGCGTTTCGCCCTCCCCGTCGTGCCGATGCTGATGCTGCCCGTGTGGTACAAGCTCCTCGCCGATGCCGAGCGAGCCGTGAGCGGGCCGCTCTTTCTGTTCGGCGCGGTTCCGTTGCTGAGCCTGGCGATGGGCGTATTCTTCTGCCTGTTGGCGCTCGGGATGAAGTGGGGGCTGCTCGGACGTGTGCGGCCCGGCACCCACGCGCTTTGGTCCTGTTGGTGCAGCCGCTGGGACTTTGTTTATGTAGCGTGGGCCTTCTACGCGCGGGCGGCGCTGTCGGCCATCGAAGGCACGCTGCTGTTGACATGGTATCTACGCGCGATGGGGATGCAGATAGGCCGGCGCGTCGTGCTGGGCAGCGGCTTCGCTCACGTGGTAGACCCGGACATGTTGCACTTTGAGGACGACGCGACGGTGAGCTGCCAGTTCCAGGCGCACACCTTTGAAGACCGTGTGTTGAAGATTGACCACGTCTGGATACGGCGCGGCGCAACCGTAGGCAACAACTCCGTGCTGCTTTATGGCGCGGACATCGGCGCTCGCGCACGCGTCGCGCCGCACAGCGTGGTGATGAAACGCGAGAGCCTGCTCGCGGGGCGCTCTTATGCGGGATGTCCGACGCGCCCCGTGCAGGAATCGCAAAAGGCGCTGGCCGTGTCCGGCGATTGAGCATGAAAAGGAAGGCCATTGCGCCGGCTGATTGAAGTGAAGTACAATCACTCGGCGGGCGGAGTATCCGCCCGGGGAAAG
>JADMIO011507084.1_pt1 | contig 26366 bp, 21 predicted proteins | sample 8958161 | NCBI WGS metagenome assembly JADMIO01 (sample SAMN16585339, study PRJNA669376) | soil metagenome | isolation source: Crop rotation soil | place: USA: Cullars Rotation, Alabama | collected 2011 | reverse complement strand
TCTCTCGATGCGCTCAACGCACAAGTCCGCACCGCCGTTATCAGCGCACGCGCGGCGGAGGCGCGGGGCGTCGCTTCGGCCGCGGCTGGACGCCGTGCGGCGGAGTCCGCGCGCGCGGCGGCTCAGAACGCACGCAGCAACTGGCCGAACCACATTGTCTACAACTACGAGAACGACGCTGAGTATGGACGCCACTACGAAGGCCAGATGTCGAACAACGACTTCAATGGCTATGGCGTGCTCACGTTCTCAACCGGCAACTTCTCTGGCGATCGTTACGAGGGCGAATGGGCCAATGGCAATTATCAAGGCGCCGGCGTCTACTATCGCGCTGTGAACGAGAACAACCGCACCTACAACGGCCTCCGCTACGAAGGCGATTATCGCAACAGCGAACGCAATGGCTTCGGCATCTTCCTGTGGCGCGGCCCAGGCGCTGATGGCGCGGGCGGTCATCGCTACATCGGCGAGATGAAAGCTGCCTCGCGCGGCGGCGCGGGCGTCATGTATTTCTCCGACGGCACACGCTACGAGGGCGAATGGGGCGATGACGATCGCACCGGCTTCGGCGTCGAGTGGAACGCGCAAGGCGGCGTGGCGCGCCAAGGCATCTGGACCAACGGCGAACTCACCACGCCGCTGACGCGTTAGGCGCACACGTGTTGCGCGCGTGCGTCACGGCGTTTGCTCTGCTCGCATGCGCCTGCGGCAACACGACGACGCCCGCACAGCCGACGCAGCAACAAGCCCAGCAACAGCGTAGCGCTTACGATCTAACCCAGCTTCATCCGGACGTACGTCGCGCCGTCGTGCAAGCACGCCGGCTCGCGGAGGGCGCAGAATCCGCTGCTTCACGCGCGCGCAGCGCCGCGCAGCTCGCCGAGCAAGCGGCCATCAGCGCGCGCAGCGGCGCGACGGGTTTTCGTGCGTACGATTTCGGCAACGATCCCGATAACGGGCGGCGCTACGAAGGCGCGTGGGACGGCGCACGGCAGGTCGGCTACGGCGTGTTGATTTATGGGCGCGGCGCTTACGCTGGCGACCGCTACTCGGGGGAGTTCAACAACGGCTTCAATGGCGTCGGCGTCTATGCCTACGCGGAGAACGCGGCCAACGCGTCCGGGGCGCTGCGCTACGAAGGCGAGATGGTCGACGATCGCAGTACGGGTCTCGGCGTCTTCTACTGGCGCGACGGCCAGCGGTACGCCGGTGCGAACCGCGATTGGCAGAGCGCGGGGCACGGAATCATCTTCCGCATCGACGGCACGCGCTACGAAGGCGAATGGCGCGCTGACAAACGCTCGGGCTACGGCGTCGAATGGGACGCCGAGGGCCGCTTGCATCGCCAAGGCGTGTGGCGCGACGGCGATTTCGTCACGTCGCTTGCGCCGTAAGCGCTACTGCCCCAGCGCGTAGATCGCGCACACTTGCGCCGAAAGCTGCAGCGGCGGCACGTCTTCCGGCAATTGCATGCGCGCGATGTCCTCCGCGGTGAGCCGCAGCTCGCGGATGCGCGAACCGGTGACGACAATCGCTTCGTCTTGAACATTCGTCACAGGCGACACGGCGTACTGAGGCGTGCCCGCCGCGCGCGAGGCGCCCTGCTGCCAACGGCCAAGGCACGGGCCCTGCCCCTCTTGCAGCACCAGGAGATGCCCGAGCGTCGCGCCCGAAGCTTCGGCCGCGGCCCGCGCACGCGCCGTCGCGTCCTGTACCGCTGCGCGATACGCGCGGAGACGCGCGGGCGCGTTTTCGTCAAGCGTGTAGGTGAGATCGTCCGATTGCTCCGGCCCCACAGCCATGGCTGCGGCGCGAACGTTGAGCGCCTTCGAGACGTCCGTGATGACAATGTTGAGCGTCACGCTGACAGCGTAGTTCTGCACACGGTCGGCGCGGTCGCTCTCGATCCGCTCGCCCTCGCGGTTGCGATAATCCTCGTGGATGGCCTCGATGTCCGCGCTGGAGCTGATGTGCACTGCGTCGCCGCCCCGGGAGCGGATGGCCGCCGTGGCTAGCCGCGCCCGGTCGGACGCTGCCATCATCGCGTCGCGGCTCTCGCGCGCCACTTCGCGAAACGTCACGGAGAACCGCGCTCGATCGGCGCGCACATCGATCTCGGATTTACCGAGCGTTTCGATCACCGCGCGGTCAAGCCAATACGGCCGCTCGAACGTGGCCTGCTGTGCCGTCGCGGGCCCGGCAACCGCAGCCGCGATCGCACACATGGAAAGGGCGAACATCAGATGGCGCATGCGCTCCCCCATGCGTTGATGGACTTTCAGCGTAACATCGCGCCGCGCCGCGCTGTGATCACCGACACGTGTGCGGGCTGACAATCGCGTGATGAGCGGCTATGTCGAGGCGCCATGCACGTCCTCAACGCGATCGGTCCGCTCTCTGAAATCAAAGCCGCGGCCGACGAGCTCGACCGCCACGATCCCTCGCCCGCCGACGCGGTGAGCTGGTTCGAGGAAGAGCCGAACCGTTTCCGTCTCGAAGTGTACGTGCCGACCAAACAAGACGCGGACTCCGCACGCGCCATCATCGGCTGCGCCGCGCCGGAGCTGCATGTCACCATCAAGCGCGTGAAACCCGCGGACTGGGTAGCGATGGCGCTCGACGGCTTGCCCGCCGTACGTGCGGGGCGTTTCGTGGTCGCTGGCGCGCACGCGCTGGCGCGCGAACACGGCGGACGCACGAAGCTCTGGATCGAAGCCAGCGAAGCGTTCGGAACCGGCCATCACGGCACCACCAAGGGCTGCTTGCTGGCGTTGGAGGAAAGACTTCGCGAACGCCGCGTGCGGCGCGTGCTCGACGTCGGCGCTGGCTCTGGCGTGCTCGCCATCGCTGCGGCGAAAGCCGGTGCGGAGGCGTTGGCCATCGAGATCGACGCGCGCGCCGCTGGGATCGCGGAGATCAACGCGCGTCAGAACGGCGTTGGCAATCGCGTTCGCGTGATCGCGGGCGACGGCGCGCGCCATATTGCGGGACAACGCTTCGATTTAGTGTTCGCCAACATCCTGATGCGGCCGCTGATCCGCCTCGCGCCGATGCTCGCGCCCGCTGTCGCGCCTGGCGGCACGCTCATCCTCTCCGGCTTGCTGCGCTCGCAAGCGCCGCTGGTGAAGCAAGCGTACGCGTCGCGCGGCTTGTTACTGGAGGACCAGATCAAGCGCGAAGCGTGGGCGACGCTGGTATGGAAGAAGCCGCGCTAGCGCGCGTAGACGTTGAACGCGAAGTAGCATGGCGAACCGGCGCAGCGCAGCATCACCACTTCAATGGTGTGCGGCCCCGTGTAGGACGGGCGCACGCTCGTCACGGCAGTCCGGCCGTTGAGCGCGTTCTCAGCGAGCACCTGGTCGTCGGGATCCAAGACGCGCAGATCGATCGCACCGCAGCGCGCATCGCACACGCCAACTACGCGATACTCCTGCCCCGCGCGCAGCGTGACCTGGATGCGGTGGTTCATCCGCGCCGGCAGCGCGCTCGCGAACGGCCCGGCGACGCGCATGTAACCTGAGTGACCCGGCGCGGTTTCCGCTTCGGCAAGCTGGTGCGCCAACTCGCGCGCGTAAGGGTCTGGAACCTGGGCCGCGGCCGGGCTCGTCAGCGATAGCAGCAACGCTGCTCCCGCCGCCAGCGCATGGCCCACCCGAAATCCCATGAAATTCGCGCCTCATCCGGTTGGCCTGGAGCCCCCAGGCGCCTAAACTGCCTCTCACAAGTTCCGCGCCAGAGCAGCTAAACTCAAGCGCACTGAACCCCGAATGAACCTGACAGGCGAATAAAGGACACACCGTGTTCCAGACTTATGACGCTCCGGGCGGCCCGGCACTCGGCCGCAAGCATGTGCCACTGTTGCGTAAGGCGATGGCGCGACTCGGTCTCGACGGCTTCTTCGTGCCGCACGAAGACGAGTGGCAGAACGAATATGTGCCAGCCGCATACGATCGCTTGGCGTGGACGACGGGCTTCACAGGCTCGGCCGGCGCTGCGGTCGTGCTTAAGGATGAAGCCGCGGTGTTCGTCGACGGGCGCTACACGCTGCAGGTCCGCGATCAGGTCGACGGCAATCTGTTCGAGTATCGCGACCTGATCGAAGGCGGCGCCGCCGGCTATCTGCGCGAGAAGGTGAAGAGCGGCGCCAAAATTGGCTATGACCCAAAACTCGTCAGCCCAGACTCGCTCGACCGCTTGCGCGCCGCCGTCGAGGCCGCCGGCGGCGTGCTCACGGCTGTTGCGCCCAATCCGATCGACGAAGCGTGGGCCGATCGCCCGCCCTTGCCTGCCGCGATGGTCGAGCCTCACCCGGAGCAATTCTCCGGCGAAGGCGCGAGTGCCAAACGCCATCGACTGGCCGAGGCGCTGAAGGGCGAGAAAGCCGACGCCGTGGTGATCACCTCGCCCGCGTCGATCGCGTGGCTGTTCAACATTCGTGGCGGCGACGTCTCTCGCTCGCCGCTGCCGCTGGGCGAAGCGATCCTCCGCGACGATGGCCGCGCGGACCTTTTCCTCGACACCAACAAGGTGTCGCCTGAACTGAAGCAATGGCTGGGCAACGAAGTTTCGGTGCGCCCGAGCGACGATCTCGCGCCCGCGCTCGCGGACATGCGCGGCCGAACCGTGCGGGTCGATCCGGCGACGGCGTCGGCTTGGTACTTCGAGGAACTCGCCAAGGCTGGCGTCACTATCAAGCGCGGCGCTGATCCGGTGATGCTGCCTCGCGCGTGCAAGAACGAGAAAGAAATCGAGGGCACAAAACGCGCGCACGAGCGCGATGGCGCCGCTGTTTCGCGTTTCCTGCATTGGCTCGCCACCGAGGGCCAGACCGGCAAGGTGCGCGAGATCGAGAGCTGTCAGAAGCTCGAAGCGTTCCGCGCCGAGACGGGCAAGCTGAAGGACCTCTCCTTCGACTCAATCTCTGGCGCAGGCCCGAACGGCGCGATCGTGCACTATCGCGTCTCCACCAAGACGGACCGCCGCCTCGCGCGCGGCTCGCTGTTCCTGATCGATAGCGGCGCGCAATATCTCGACGGCACCACCGACATTACGCGCACTGTCGCCATCGGCCGCCCGAGCGCGGAGATGAAAGAGCGCTTCACGCGCGTGCTCAAAGGGCATATCGCGCTGTCGCGTGTGCGCTTCCCGAAAGGCACGACCGGCCACCAGCTCGACGCGCTCGCGCGGATGTCGCTATGGGAAGCCGGGCTCGACTACGATCACGGCACCGGCCACGGCGTCGGCTCGTACCTCGGCGTGCACGAAGGCCCGCAACGCATCGCCAAAGCGCTCAACGCCGTGCCGCTCGAACCGGGCATGATCGTTTCCAACGAGCCCGGCTATTACAAGACCGGCGGCTACGGCATCCGCATCGAGAACCTGCAGTTCGTCACACCGGCCGCGCCCATCCCCGGGGGCGAACGCCCGATGCTCGGGTTTGAGACGCTGACGCTCGCGCCGATCGATCGCGTCCTCATCGTGAAATCGCTGCTGACGAAGGAAGAACGCGCCTGGGTGGACGCGTATCATACGCGCGTCAGCGACCTGATCGGCCCGCAGCTCACGGGGGAAGCGAAGCAATGGCTGGAGAGCGTGACCGCACCGCTTTGAGGGAAATGCAATGAGCAGCGAGAACTTGCATGCACCAAGGGAACGGCTGAGCGCGGACACGCTCCGCTTCCATCATGCTATCGTGTCGTTGAACGAAGAGTTGGAAGCCGCCGACTGGTATCGCCAGCGCGCCGACGATTGCGAAGACGCTGCGCTGAAGGACGTGCTGCTGCACAACATGCGCGAGGAAATCGAGCATGCGGCGATGCTGATCGAATGGCTGCGGCGCAACAACGAGCACTTCGCCAAGCAGCTGAAGACGTATCTCTTCAGCGAAGGGCCGCTGCTCGAAGTCGAGAAGAAGGCCGAGGGCAAGAGCTAACGCCGGCGCTACGGCATCATTTGCTGAGCTTGATCCATTCGTCTTCGTCGATGACTTTCACGCTGTGCTTCTCAGCTTCCGCGAGTTTTGAGCCTGCGCCGGGGCCTGCCACAACGAGATCGGTCTTGCTCGACACGCTGCCTGACACTTTGGCGCCCAGCGCCGTCGCGCGCGCTTTCGCTTCGTCGCGTGTCATCTTTTCGAGCGTGCCTGTGAACACGATGGTGAGTCCCGCGACTTTGCTCGACTTCGCCGCTTTCGGTTCGGCCTTCGGCGTAACCTCTTTCAGCAGACGGTCGAGCGCTGCGCGATTGTGCTTTTCCTCGAAGAAGTCGCACAGGTGTCCTGCTGCGACAGGCCCCACCCCATCGGTGTTGGCGAGATCGAAATAGTCTTCGCTGGGCTGTGCCTTCGCCGCCGCGCGGATGGCCTTCACCGTCTCGCCCCATGACCCGAACGCCGCTTGCAACGCATCCCATGTGCGCGACGTGACGCCTTTGATCTTTGGCGGCGCGTCAAACAGATCGCTGCGCGCGCTGAGTTCATCTGCCGCGCCAATGAGGTTCGCTAGTGCGCCGCCTCCGACGCCCGGCGTGTTCGCCAGCGTTTCATAAGCCTCGCCCGCGCGCGCTTCGATGGCGCGCTCCACCGCCTCCTGAAACGCGTCCCACGCCTCATAGCGGCGCGCGAGCACGCCGGCGGTGGTTTCACCAATGTCACGCGCGCCCAGCGCAAAGATGAAGCGCGACAACGCCGCTTCGCGCCGCGCTTCGATCGACGCAAGTAGGTTCGTTACGCTCTTTTCGCCGTAGCCCTCACGCTCGAGGATCGCGGCCTCGTGCTTCTTCAGTTTGTAGATGTCGGCCGGCTCCTTGATGAAGCCGGCTTCGAAGAATTCTTCGATCTGCTTGAAGCCGAGCCCTTCGATGTCCATCGCGCCGCGCGACACGAAGTGGCGCAGGTGCTCGATGCGCTGGAACGGGCACGCGAATTCGCCGGTGCAGCGCCGCACGGAGCCCTCTTCCGAAGATATCGCCGATTGCACCGGACACGGGCACGTCTCAGGGAAATGATAGCGCCGCGCGCTCTTGGGGCGCTGGTCGAGCACGACATCGACGATCTGCGGGATCACGTCGCCGGCGCGCTGGATGATCACCGTGTCGCCGACGCGCAGATCCTTGCCGCCGCGAATGGGCGCGCCGTCGGAATCGAGGCCAGCGATGTAGTCCGGGTTGTGCAGCGTCACGTTCGTTACGGTGACGCCGCCGACGAACACGGGCTTCAGCCGTCCCACCGGCGTTAGCGCGCCGGTGCGACCGACTTGGATGTCGATGCCTTCGAGCACCGTCTGCTGCTGCTCGGCCGCGAACTTGTGCGCGATCGCCCAGCGCGGCGAGCGCGAGACGAAGCCAAGCCGCCCCTGCAGATCGAACGCGTCTACTTTGTAGACAACGCCGTCGATCTCATACGCGAGTTTCTCGCGCTTGCTTTGGATCGCTTCGTATTGTTCGAGCAATTCATCAGCATCCGCGCAGCGTTTCATCAGCGCGTTGATGGGAAAGCCCATGTCGCCCAGGCGCTGCACCGCGTCGTACTGCGTCTTCGCCAGCGGCTCGGAAAGCTCGCCCCAGCCGTGCAAGAAGAAGCGAAGCGGCCGCGTCGCGGTAATCTTGGAATCGAGCTGCCGCAGCGATCCCGCCGCGGAATTGCGCGGATTGACGTAGGTCTGCTCGCCCGCGTCCTGCAGGCGCGCATTCATCGCCGCGAACGCCTTCTTCTCCATGTAGACTTCGCCGCGCACTTCGAGCACGGCCGGCGCGCCTTTGATGGTGTGCGGGATGTCTTTGAGCGTCGCGAGGTTCGCGGTGACGTCCTCGCCTTCGCGCCCATCGCCGCGCGTGGCGCCTTGGACGAACTTACCCTTCTCGTAGCGCAGCGACGCGGAGAGTCCATCGATCTTCGGCTCGGCCGTCATCACCGGCGGCTTGGCCAGATTCAAAAACCGCTGCACGCGTTGCACGAACGAACGCGCGTCGTCCGCGTCGAACGCGTTGTCGAGCGAGAGCATCGGCACGGCGTGGCGCACCTTGCCGAACTTCTCAGCGGGCGCCGCGCCCACGCGCATGGTGGGGCTGTCTTCGCGCACGAGCTCAGGGAAGCGCGCCTCGATCGCCGAATTGCGCACGCGCAGCTTGTCGTATTGCGCGTCGGTGACGGTGGGCGCGTCTTTTTCGTAATAGCGCTTGTCGTGCGCCGCGATTTCCGTGGCGAGCCGCTCAAGCTCCTTCGCCGCTTCTTTGGACGTGAGGTCGTCGACGGGTTTCTCGCTCGCCATGAGCGCAGTTTATTCGATTTGTGTGCTCGTACGCACGCCAAGATCGAACGCCGGAGTAACACCCGACCCCCTACCCCCTCCCCTCAAGGGGAGGGGGATTTCGAGGCAAGGCTGTGCGACCGGAGCGGAGGCCGAGCCTTCAAGCAAGGATGACAGGTGACGGCGTTCGGCGCGGCTCAGTATTGAAGCTTGGCTACATGGCGAAGCCGCGCCAAAGAAAGCGTTTGGAGGCGTCTAGAAGACGGCTCCAAACGTCCGTGACAGCCAGCCTCGGCGGCGCGCTTCTTCTTCCGGGACCTGCGCGACGTTGCGCTGCTCCATCAGCGCGTAGGTGCGTTGGTACCACGGGCTGCCCGGGAAGTTGTGCCCGAGGATCGCGGCCATGCGCTGCGCTTCTTCGTTCATGCCGACCGAGAGGTAGCACTCGACGAGGCGGTGCAGCGCTTCCGGCACGTGCGTGGTGCGCTGGTACTGGTCGTTCTCGATCACATTGCGGAAGCGGTTGATCGCCGCGAGGTGCATGTCGCGCGCCTCGTAGAAACGGCCGATCTCCATTTCCTTGCCGGCCAACTGGTCGTGGACCATGTCGATCTTCAGCCGCGCGTCGCGCGCGTACGGCGTGTCGGGATAGCGACGCACCACGTCTTGCAGCGCCGTCAGCGCGTGCTCGGTTGTGGCTTGGTCACGGCCGACGTCGAGGATGCGCTCGAAGTGGCAGATGGCGATCAGATAGTACGCGTACGGCGCACTCTCGTTGCCGGGGTGCAGCGCCAGGAAGCGCTGAGCATCTTCGATAGCGTCGTCGTACTTGTTCGCTTGATAGTTCGCGTACGCCTCCATGAGCATCGCGCGACGCGCCCATGACGAGTACGGGTGCTGACGCTCGACTTCCTCGAACGCGGCGAGCGCTTCGGTCCAGCGCCGCTCGTCCATGAAGCGCGCGCCGTTGTTGTAGAGGTTGGCGACAGGCTCGTCCTGATACTGCACGGACTCGCGGGCGCGGTTGCCACCGCAAGCTGCCAGGCCCGCCGCCAAGAGCGCGATGCCGAGAACACGCGCTGCCTGCATCGTGCGGGAATTCGCTTTGCCGAATGTCACGAGCCTATTTCCCCTGCCTAAGTCGCGCCCGCCGAAACGGGGCGTTTAGCCGTGCATAGCCAAATTCCCCGCCTCCGCAAAGCGGCTGCGGCTGTTACACGAGCTTGCGCTGCACGAGACTAGCTGGCGACAGCTTCTAGCGCCGTTTCGGCCGGGAAAGCGCCCGTATCTTCGCGCTCCCAGCGCCAGGCTTCCGGCGTATCGAGCAGCGCACGCACCAAAAGCGTGTTGATCGCGTGCCCGGGCTGATCCGCCACAAAGCGGCCACAAATCGGCGCGCCGGCGAGAGCGAGGTCGCCCACGGCGTCGAGCAGCTTGTGACGAACGAATTCGTCTTCGTAACGAAGCCCTTCCGGGTTCGCGACGCTGCCGTTGTCCACGACGATCGTGTTGGCCATCGAGGCGCCGCGGCCCAAGCCGTTCGCGCGCATGTATTCGACGTCGGCCATGAAGCCGAACGTGCGCGCGTCGGCGACGTCTTGCAGGAAGCTTTCTTGCGTGAGTTCGACGCGCTTACGCTGCACGCCAATCGCAGGATCGGCGAAGCGGATCGTCACGTCGAGATCGAGGCCGTCGAACCCAGCCGTCGGCAGGAACGCCGCGCTCTTTGGGCCCATGTGCACTTCGATCGGCTCAAGAATGCGGATGTAGCGCTGCGGCGCGTAAAGCGGCTTCAGGCCGGCGTTGAGCAGCGCCTTCACGAACGGCGCGGACGAGCCGTCGAGGATCGGCAGCTCGGGGCCTTCCACTTCGACGACAAGGTTATCGATGCCGAGGCCGGCGCACGCGGCGAGCAAGTGCTCGACCGTGGCGATCTCGACGCCCGCGCCATTGCGGAGCGTGGTGCCGTTTCTGGTGGTCGCGACATAGTCGGCATGCGCCGGCAGGACGTTATCGGCATCCTTCACGTCGCTGCGAACGAACACGATGCCCGTGCCAGCCTGCGCCGGCATCAACGCCACGCGCACGTGCACGCCGGTGTGAACGCCTACGCCCGCGCACATGGCCGGACCTGCTATGGTATGCTGTCGCCTCATCGGCTTACCCGTCCCCGCCATTTCCGCAGCACCCGCCAAGTCCCCAACGTTTCGTGTACGGATGGGGGACCGCACCCTCAACACACGTTGCGTTACCGTTTGTGACGATTAACTCTAGTGGAAGGGATTGGGGGCGTTTTTTGCCAATGATTGAGGACGATAGAGGGCAGGAGGCGTCCGCCATGACGCGGCGGATCGACGCTCTTTTGGCAGATGCCGAGGCGGGTGGTGCTTTTGCGCTACAGGCAGCCCGCCAGGCGGCCGTTTTGGCCGATCCGGTCGACCCCCAGCGCTACCGGCGCGCGCTGACCTTAGCTGCCAAACTCGACCCCCTGAACGCCTCCCCCCGCCTGGCGCTGGCCCGGCGCTGCGCCGAGGAAGGCGACCTGGAGGCCGCCCGCCGCGAGGCGGGGCTGGTGATGGCGGAAGCGGTGGATGAAGGCGCGCGTGCCCACGCGTCCTACGTGTTGGGTGAAATTGCTCGCGCTACAGGCGAGTTAGAGGAGGCGCGCGTCCGCTACGCCGCCTGCGCCGCGATCGAGGACAAATTGCTCGCCGCCGATCGTCACGACCGCACGGCAGCGCACTGGTATGCGCGCGCGGTCGGGCGCGTGGCGGAACTCGACATCGCCGACGGCCGTGTCGCGCATGCGCGCACCGGCGCGGAAGGCGCGCTCTCCGTTTTGCGCGCGCTCGCCTCGCAAAACGAAGATCCCATGATCGCCGCCGACGTGGCTGACGCCGAGATGCGGCTGGCAGGCCTCGATCTCGACGACGGCAAGATCAAGGAGGCGCGCGCACACGTCAGCGAAGCCATCGGCCGCTACGAAGCGCTGGCGGCGTTCGAGCCGAAAGAACCGCATTGGCGTGCGGTGCTCGCCGAATGCCAGGTGCTCGCGGCGGAAATCGCGTTCGAGCGCGGCGCGGCGGACGAGGCGCGCGAAGCGATGGACAAAGCGCTGCAACTTCGCGTGAAGCTCGCCGTGGATGACGAAGCCGAGCGCTGGGCGCTCGCCGCGACCTGGCGCCAGCGCGCGGCGCTGCTGCAGGGACTCGGCGACATAAGCGCCGCTTCTGAGTCGCTGAACCAGGGCCGCGCGCTGGCGACCGCGATGTTCGCGCAGTCGCAAAGCGAAGCCGCGGCGCGCTTTCTCGTGCACACGCTGATCGACCAGGCCGATCTCGCCATGCGCGCAGGCGAACTCGAAGTCGCGCGCAATGCCGCCGCCGAAGCGCGCCGGCGCGCAGAGCCTTTTGCGCGTGAGAAGGACGCCACGCCCGAATGGCGCGCCGATCTCGCCGCCGCCTGGGATCGGCTCGGCGACGTTGCCCGCAAGGCCGGCGTCGCTGCCAAGGCGCAAGAGGCTTATGCGCGCGCCATCGAGCTGCGGCGCATGGTGCGCGATGCGCAGCCCAACGCCGCCTATGCGCGCCGGGGGCTTGCCGCGGTACTGCTGAAGATCGGTGATCTTGCGCTCGCCGCGCGCGAGACCAACTCCGCGCGCGTGGCGTTCGACGAAGCGTTTGGTTTGCGGCTCGTGCTCGCCGAAGCCGCGCCGGGTGCGCCGGGCCCTGCCCGCGATCTCGCCATTGCGCTCGAACGCGTCGGGCTAGTGGCTGTCGCGCAAGGCGACCAGGCGCGCGCCCGCTCAGCTTGGGAAGAAGAGCTGGTGCTGGCCGAACGGCTCTACCCGGACGAATACAATTACGACGGCGTGCGCTTCCGCGCCGTGATCGAAGCCAACCTCGCTGGCCTCGGCGGCGAGAAAGCGGAAGCATATCGCGCCGCCGCGCTGCGGCGCTTCGACCTGCTCGCGCGCGACGGGCGCTTGAGTGCGAAAGACGAGAAGGTGCGCTCTAACCTTTGGAGACGCTGAATTACTCGATTTCCCAGTTCGCTTCGCCGCGCATTTCTTGCGGCACCTTCTGCATCACGGTGAGGCGCAGATTGTCTTGCTCGGCGTTGTACGGACAGCGGAAAGTGAACTCGACTTTTTCTTTTTCGAACGACACTTTCTCCGCGATGATGGCGCAGCCCGCGCCCTTGAGCGCTTGGCGATAAGCCTCCGAGGCCTCGCCCACTTTCGTCTCCGGCATTTCGCGCACGATCAGCCGGCACAGCGGCCGCTGCTCCAGCAGGTAAATCATCCCGTACACGAACACCGCGGCCACCACCGCGAAGTGCGGAAGCCCGAGGCCAGCATTGAGCCCCAGCAGTGTCACGACGATCAGCCGGCCCGTGTCACGCGTGGATTCCGTGTTGGTGCGAAAACGCATCAGCCCGCCGAGGCCGAAGATCACGAAGCCGACGACCATGCCGTACTTCAACACCGTGATGCCGACGGCCGCGCCGATGATCGCGTAGATCACGAACGCCTTTGGCAGTTCCGCTTCTTCCACCGTGTCCACGGTGCGGCGAATGCGCGGGTGATACGCAATGACAGCGCCCAAAATCGCCGCCAGCGCCAGAGAGGCGACCGACTCGATCATGAACTGCGTGTCGAGGAAGCCTTCCCAGCCGATCGACCTGAGGCCCCAGTCGCGCCCGTCGAGGGTGGTGAGTTCTGCTTGCGCGAGCGCCTGCCCCGGCGCCAAAGCGAGCGCGGCGATAGCCGCCGCCGCGCGGTAAACCGCTGGTTTCATTGCAGCCCTTATCCTCCCCAACAGCACGGGTTACGCTGAACGTTGCATTTCGTCTTGGCAAGCAGCTACCCCGCCGACAGCGGGTTGCCGGCCTCGCCGGGCGAGCCCTAAAGAAGCCGGCTCGGGTGTGGGTCTTCAGGCACTAGATGCTGCAAACTGCAACTACCACTTTCGTGCGCCGCGCGGCCGTTGCCGTGGCGCTCGCTCTTGCCGCCGCCGCGCCAGCCTGGGCGCAGCCACAGCTCAGCGCGCGCGCGTCCGCGCGCGAGATCGTGGAACTGTGGCGCCAGGCCGTGCATGCGCGCGCGCATCGCGACACCGCTATCGCCGCCCGCGCCCGCTATATTGTGATGAGTAACGGCCTGCCCTCCACCATCGACGAGTGGGTCACGCAGGATGGCCGCTACCGCCTCGCCTACGACCGTAGTCTCGATCGCTACGATGTGCTGCTCACGCCACAAGGCGGCTGGATGCGCGACTGGAACGGATTCGTGCGCGACCTCGAAGGCGTCGAGCTCCGGCGCCTGCGCACCGAAGCGTTCAACACACGCGTGCTCGGCTTCGGCCCGCCGGCTGAGCTTGAAACAGCAACCGTGCGCCGCACCGGCGAGAACTGGGTGCTAACCTACACGCCCGCCGGCGGCGTCGCGACAGCGTGGTACATCGATCGCCACACGTTGTTGCCGGTGAAGTCTGTCGTGCACGAATCCGCGACCAGCCGGGTCGCGACCACCTACGCGGATTGGCGCGAGGTGCGTTCCACGTTCCAGCCGCAGCAAGTGCGCATCGCGGAGTCTGACGAAGAGACCGAGGAATACACGCGCACGCATCCCGTCGCCTACGCGCGGGCTCGCACGCGAGATTTCGCGCCGCTCGTGGCCGGCCCCTCCGATGTGACAATGGCCTCCGACACCGTGACGGTGCCGTTCACGATGGAAGCCAACCATGTCGTGGTGCAGCTCTCCATCAACGGGCGCCCGCCCACGGGCTTCCTGCTCGACACGGGCGCGGCCTACCAAGTGATCAGCGCGCGGCGCCTCTCGGACTTCGGTCTCACGGCTTACGGCTCAGGTCGCACCACTGGCGGCGGCGGCGCAGGGCAATCGAGCTACACGCGTGTGCCCGTGCTCGCGCTCGGCGGCGTTACGCTCAGCAATCAGCGCGCCACCGTGCTCGACCTCTCCGGCCTTGAGCGCGCCTGGGGCGTGCCGATCGGCGGCATCCTCGGCTACGATTTCATCAGCCGCTTCGTCGTGGAGATCGACCACGAGAATAAGCGCATGACGCTGCACCGCCCCGAGGGCTGGACGTACGCAGGCGACGGCGCGGTGATTCCCATTAGCCTCGACGGCGGCATGCCCTACGTCGATGCGCTGCTTTCGGTGCCGACGAAGCCGCGCCTGCCCGCGCGCATGGTCGTCGATGTCGGCGCTTCCGATACGATGATCTTCACCGCGCCCTACGTCGCGGCCAACGATCTCGCGCGGCTCGCCGGCACCAGCACCACCGTGAACGCCACAGCGGGGTTGGAGAACCAGTTCTTCGCGCAGCGCAACACGCGCGGACGCATCGACTCGCTCTGGCTGGGCGGCATGGAAGTCACCGGCATTCCGGTGAGCTTCTCGGCCAACTCAAGCGGCGCTTACGCCAGCGCGGCGTTCGCCGGCACGATAGGCGAAGGCATCTTCAGCCGCTTCCACATGTACCTGGACTATTCGCGCCGCCGCATGGTGCTGGAGTCGACGCCGAAGTCGAACGAGCCCTTCCCCGAACGCCGCACCTTCGGCGCGACGTTGCTCGCCAATGGTTCGGACTTGCGCACGTTCACCGTGACCGCCGTGCGCACAGCCTCGCCGGCAGAGATGGCGGGCTTGCGCGCCAACGACGTGATCGTCGGGATCGATGGGCGCACCGCGCAACAACTCTCGCTTAGCGAAGTGCGTGACATCCTCACGCAAGAAGGCCACCAACGCGTCATCCGCGTCCGCCGCGGCGGCCAGAACCTTACCATCACGACGAACGTGGCGCTGGTATCCATCGACCGCTGAGCCAAACGAAAACGCGCCCCTCTTTCGAGGGGCGCGCTGTCAGGTCGAGGAGTTGCGTCAGCGTCTAGCGACGGCGACGGTGCTGCGCATCGTACTTGCGGCGGCACTCGTCTTCCGAGATGGCGCGGCCTGCCGCACCGCCGACGCCCGCGCCGACAACCGTGCCGGTGGTGCGGTGATGGCCAGAAATCGAGTTGCCGAGGATCGCGCCGGCGACCACGCCAATCGCGGTCCCGCGGTTGCGGCACACGCGCTCACGGTGACGCTCATAGCTCGTTTGCGCGCGCGCTTCCGCGCTTTGAACTGGCGCTTGCACGGCCATCAAAGGCGCTTGCAGTGCGATGATCAGCGCGCCCGCCGCGACAGCTTTGGTGAACGTATTCATTTTCCTCTCCATCACCCGAAATGAGTGGCCCTCGCGTGGGCTCGCCCTGCTAACGCAGGTGCGGCGGAGGCGTTCCGGGGAACGCGATGGAACTTGGAACTTCGCTTAGGAGACGAGCCCGGCCAGACGCGCGCATTCGTCAGCTCCGGCATAGACGCCCGCGTCAATGTAAAGCTCGCGCGCTTCCACGAACAGCGCGCGTGCAACCTCGCTTTCGCCAAGCGCCTGCTTCAACAGCGCGAACGGACGCAGCGCGTTGGCGAGATCGAGCGCCGTCGGCTGATGCGCGCGATAGAGCGCGACGGATTCTTCGTAAAACGGCGCCGCGAGATCGACCTTGCCGACGTCGCGATGAATGTCGCCGATGTGACGTAGCGTATGCGCCAGCGTCAGCGGATCGGCATGCGTGCGCGCCAGCGCGGCGGCTTCTTCGTAGCGCATCACCGAGACGAGATAGTCGCCGCCGTCGCGTTCGACCTGCCCCAGCGCTTTCAGCGCATTGATCAAATCGAGCGTCGGGCCGTGATCGCGGAAATGGGCGACAGCTTGCGTGAGATCGCGCTGCGCTTCGAACAGCCGTCCTTGCCGGCGGGCGATCTGGGCGGAGTGCAGGAGGCCGTGCGGATCCATCGCGCGGCCCGCGGCTCTAGCGCGGCGTCATTTGCCGCCGCAGGAAGGCTGGGATTTCCAGCTCTTCGTCCAGCGACGGGTCGCGCACCGGCTCATCGCGCTGCGCTTCAAGATGATGCGGCTGCAGCGGCGGCAGATCGTCGTCCTCCGCCGCGAAGGGTTCTTCGCGGTAGGAGGTCGTGTCGTCGGCAGGCGGCGCGCTCGGGCGCATCCAGCCGAACAGGTTGAAGCTGCGGCGCTCGGCTTCCGCATCGTTCGCGGCCGTCGATGGCGCAAAGCTCGGACGCGGTTCGCCGAAATCAGCGTCGGTCAGCGGCGGGTTGCGCGCGGGGTTCGTCGCGACAGGCGCCGGACGTGGCTCCGGCCGCGGCGCGGGACGCTTAATCTGCGGCGCTTCGGCGGCGCGGCGCGCGGGCGACACGATCGTCTGCTGCGAGACGATCGGTTCGTCGTCGATGCCGGTGGCCACCACCGACACGCGAATGCGGCCTTCGAGGTTTTCGTCGAACGTCGAGCCCAGGATAATGTTGGCGTTGGGATCGACTTCGGCGCGGATTTCGTTCGCGGCGGCGTCGACCTCGTAGAGGGTCATGTCGAAGCCGCCGGTGATGTTGATCAGCACGCCGCGCGCGCCGCGCATCGACACGATGTCGAGGAGCGGGTTGGCGATCGCGCCATGCGCCGCGTCGAGCGCGCGGTTGGGGCCTTCGCCCTGCCCGGTGCCCATCATCGCGGTGCCCATCTCGGCCATCACGGTGCGCACGTCGGCGAAGTCGAGATTGATCAGGCCCGGCATCACCATCAGGTCGGTGACGCCGCGGACGCCCGAATAGAGCACCTGGTCGGCCAGCTGGAACGCTTCGGCGAACGTCGTGCGCTCGTTAGCGACGCGGAACAGATTTTGGTTCGGAATAACAATGAGCGTGTCGACGTGCTTGCGAAGCTCCTGCACGCCCTGCTCGGCCAGCATCATTCGGCGCTGACCTTCGAAGTGGAATGGCTTGGTGACGACGGCGATCGTCAGGATGCCGCGCTCGCGCGCCGTACGCGCGATCACTGGGGCAGCGCCCGTGCCCGTACCGCCGCCCATGCCGGCGGCGACGAACACCATGTGCGCGCCGTCGAGAAACTCGAGAATTTCCGGCTGGCTCTCTTGTGCCGCCGCTTGGCCGACTTCGGGGCGCGCGCCAGCGCCGAGACCTTCGGTGATCGAAGCGCCGAGCTGAATGCGGTTGGGCGTCTTGGCGCGCGTCAGCGCCTGCGCGTCGGTGTTGGCGACGACAAACTCCACGCCGCGCAAACCGGCGTCGATCATGTTGTTGATGGCGTTGCCGCCAGCACCGCCCACGCCGAAGACCGCGATACGCGGCTTCAATTCATGCAAGGTTGGCGCATTCATCAGGTTCATCCAGCCGCTCCACAGGCACGCCGATTCTCGCGATTCGCGCCCGGGATGACATTGCCAGACTACGTTCTCCCAGGCGTCGGCTTAAGCCTACGTTAACACCTGGAAACCAGACGCGGCGGTTTTGCGGCTAAACGGCGTTGGCGCTCGGGCAGCGCCTAAAATATCTCCTGGACTTTCAAGCCACCAGCACTTGCAGCAGTGGCCGCGCTTCCTATTGCGGCGCGCCAAGCGCGGGCGTTGCATCGTACGCGCAACTTCCCCCAAGACGGCCAAGCACCGAGCATGGCGCGCTCCGCCCGATGTGATTTGTCGCGGGCGGCTCAGGGGAAAACCTGAGCACGGGGGAAGCTCATGCCGAAACTTGGGCGATACGTCTTTGGCGCTGCCGCCATCGCTTTGGGCGTGGTGGGTCTCGTCTGGCACGACTTCAATCCGCCTTGGCAGCCGATGCCGGACGAAGTCCCCGGTCGTGAGGTGCTGGCGTACGCCTCCGGCGCGCTCTACGTGCTGGCCGGACTGGCGCTGCTGTGGCCACGAACGGCGGCGCTCGGCGCCGTTGTGATGACGCTGCTGTCGCTGGTGTTCACTGCGATGTGGGCGCGGCGGATCATCGGTCATCCCGATATCTTCGCCGTCTATTCCGGCACGGCCGAACAACTCGCGCTCGTCGCCGCCGGAGTCACCGTGATTGCCATGGCGCAGCCGGGACAAGCTTGGTCGAAACCGGCGCTCCTCGCCTGCCGCATCGTGTTCGGCGTGTGCCTCGTGCTGTTCGCGCTCGCGCACTTCCTCTATCCGCGCGAGACCCAAGCGATGACCCCGACGTGGCTGCCGCCGAGCACAGCGTTCTGGGCGCTGGCGACGGGCGGCGCGCATCTCGCCGCGGGGCTCGCGCTCATTTCCGGGATTCTAGCACTGCCGGCGGCGCGCCTACTCACCGCGATGTTCGTTGCCTTCGGCGTGCTGGTGTGGCTACCGCAACTGATGTCGGCGCAAACGCACATGAACTGGGGCGGCAACGCCATCAATCTGGCGCTCATTGGCGCGGCTTGGGTGATTGCGGACGCGGTCGCCGCGTCTAAGCAACGCTCAGAAGTTCTCGCGTAGCCAATCCCAGGCTTTGCCTGTCGCGCCGTGGAGAGCCGAAGCAGCTTGGCGCAAACTGGGCTGGAAGCTCTCGTCCACATCTTCGAGCGTGGGATGATCGAGGCGCCAGCGCAGCATGCCCGCAGCAGCCGCAAAGGCTGGCCCTGCGTCGCCGTGATCGAAGCCGCAGAGTTCGAACGGGCGTCCGACACGCACCGGAATGCCCAACGTCTGCGCCGCGAGATCGCGCACGCCGGGCATGAGCGCGCCGCCGCCGACAAGCACGGCGCGTTGCGGGCCGTTCGGCCCGGCGAAGCCCGCGCGGGCGAGACGATCACGCGCCGTGAGCAGCATTTCCGCCAACCGCGGCGACAGTGTTTCAGCGATCACGCTTTTCAACGTCGTCGCCGCCTCTAACCGGCCATCGCGCCCGAGCTTCGGCGCGCGCACCGCTTCGCGCGGATCGAACCCGCCGCCGACAGCGCCGAACGCCAGCTTCACGCGCTCTGCTGCGGCGAATGTGGTTTCAAGTTTCAGCGCGAGATCGCGCGTCAAACGCACGCCCCCGCTCGCGGCGGTCTCCGCGTGCACGAGCCCTTCAGCCGCGAACGCGGCCATGCCGATCGCGCCGGCGCCCAGATCGAGGATCAGCGCGCCCGCCGCGCGCTCTTCTGGCGTCAGCGCGGAGATGCCCGAGGCGTACGGCGACGCCATGATGTCTTCGACGTCCGCGCCCGCTTGGCGGATGCAGCCCTTCAGCGCGTTGAGCGCTTCGGTCGGCGCTGTGACGACGCACGCTTCGACCGCCAGCATCTTTCCTGCCGCGCCCGAGGGATCTGCGGTCGGCGCGCCGTCATCGACGAAGTAGCGGAGCGGCTCGACGTGGAGGAACGAAAGCTGCGGCGTCGGCGCTGCCGCCATCGCCGCTTGGATCACCGCTTCGATGTCGCGACCAGTCACAGTCTTGCTGCGAATACGCGCAGCGCCGCGCACCACGCGCGCGTTCAGCCCAGGCCCGCCGTAAGACGCGACCACGCGCTTGATCGGCGCGCCGGCCATCGTCGACGCTTCGTCGATCGCCACCATGATGGCACGCGCGCACGCGTCGAAATCAGCAGCCTTGCCGCTCGCGACCGCAGGCGCAGACTGCACGCCGACGCCGAGCACGCGCATTGGCCGCTCGGGATGCATGTCGAGCACCGGATCGCGGCGGGTGACGAGACAAACGGTTTTCGACACGCCGACATCGAGCGCCGCAACCAGCGGCGCCGCCGCGCGCGGATCGAGTTCGGCGTCAATTTCGGTTTCGCGTTGCGCGCGGACCATTCTCAAGCGCCTCCAGCGGAAGCGCCGAACGGCGTCGGGCCGCCGGCGAGTTGCGCGCGAAGGCGCACGGCGAGCCGACCTGGCGCGCGGAAATCGAGTTCAGCCACGGGCCGGTCGAGCAATTGATACTGACGTTGCAACGTCTCAAGCCGCACGAGCGTCACCGCTGGCTGCTCTTCCGGCAGCGCGATGCGCGTGCCGGAGTTGAGTTCGACGTTCCAGCGCCGGTCGCCCACACGTACAAGCGCTTTGAGCCGCGCGCGCACGGCGGGAAGGTCTTCAAGCGCCACCAGCAACGGCTCCGCCGCCGGGCCAGCGCCTCTGCCAACGATCAGCGGTAGCTCGCCGTGATCCACGGCGCGCTCAGCGAGCAGCCGCTCGCCGTTGCTATCGATCACCGACACCGCGCCGTTCTCCTGCCAGCGCGCATACGCCTGGCGACGCTCCACGCTGACGACGAGCGTCGACGGCCACAGCCGCCGCACGCTGGCGGTCTCGACCCAGTCAAGGCTTTCCACGCGCGCCCGCACGTCCTTGGGATCGAGCGAGAGAATGGAGCGGCGCCCTTCCGGCACGATCTGCGCGCGAATTTCCTGCGCGCGCGCGCCGCTGACGCCACGGATTTCGATGCGGTCAATACGGAAGCCGACAGACGACGCAGCGCCATCCGCCCCCATCGCCACCGCTTCACGCACGTCGAACAGCGACGAGCCGAGCCACGTCGCGCCAGCAACAGCTGCGCCGCCGAACATGACGAAGCCCGCGAGCGCCAAGAGCAAGCTCTTGCCCGTCACCTTCATGTCGTCGCCGTCGAATCCGCCGCCCAGCTTGATCATCGCCAAGCGCGGCATCGGGCCGGACGGCGGTGGCGGCGTCGCCTTGCGGCGGCGGCGCGGCGGTTGTTCGTCGTCGCCTCCGGAACGCCGTCCCGAACCGTTACTGGGGCGGCGCGCTTTCATCGCGGCCATGACGCGTCCTCCAGGATCCAGCCCACGAACTGGTCGTAGCTCATGCCGATGTGCTGAGCCTGTTCGGGAGCGAGCGAGGTCGGCGTCATGCCAGGCTGCGTGTTGATCTCGAGCAGCGCGAGCTTGTCGGTCGCCGGGTCGTAGCGGAAATCGCTACGCGTCACGCCGCGGCAGCCGAGCGCATCGTGCGCATCTTCGGCCGCACGCATGCAGCGCTTGGCGACGGTTGGCGAAATCTTGGCCGGCACTTCGTGACGCGAACCGCCTTCGGCGTACTTCGCGTCGAAATCGTACCACTCGCCGGTCGGCAGGATCTCCGTCACCGCGAGCGCACCGCGCCCGTGCATCACCGCGACCGTGAGTTCCTTGCCAGCGACGAATTCCTCGACCAGCACGTCTTCGCCGAACGTCCATTCCGGATCGAGCAATTGCTCAGGCGGACGGTTCGCGCCTTCGCGCACGATGAAGATGCCGACCGACGAGCCTTGCGCATTCGGCTTCACCACATACGGCAACGCCATCGGGTGCTGCGCGGCGGCTTCGAAGCGGTTCATCAGCTTGCCGGCGGCCAGCGGCAGACCCGCCTGCGCAAACACGGCTTTCGCTTTGTCTTTGTCCATCGCCAACGCCGACGAGAGCACGCCTGAGTGCGTGTACGGGACTTTCAAGTAATCGAGCACGCCTTGCACACGCCCGTCCTCGCCCCACTCACCGTGCAGCGCGTTGAAGACAGCATCGGGCTTCACAGCCTTCAGCTTCTCGATCCAATCGGCATCCTGCGGATCGATCTCCGTCACCTCGTGCCCGATGCGCGCAAGCGCAGCCGCGCACCCAGCGCCCGAAGACAGGCTCACAGGACGTTCGGGGCTCAAGCCCCCAAGAAGAACCACCACCCGCGCCATTCACGCCTCGCGTTAGAACGACGTTGGCGCACGCGTTTTCTGCGTACGCTCGACGTCTCACAATGAAACGCTCTAGGGTAAAGGCATTATGAGGGCGCTGCTGTTTGTGACTTGATTTTTATGGTGAATTTTGTGTTGCGCGCAGGGAGTGTTGCGGAGTGATTGAGGACGCGCACAACGCACACTCAATGTTGTGTGTTTGTTGTTCTGACCTACCAGCGGCTTAAGAGAACGAATGTCCGAGCTCGCCAAAGCGCGCGCGTTCTACGCCAAGCTCGTCAGCGCCCGCGGCGGCGTCACCGATCCGCGCGTGACGCAGGCGTTCGCCGCGGTAGATCGTGCAAAGTTCGTCGGACCCGGACCGTGGAAGCTGTTCACGCCGTCGGGTTACCTCGAGACGCCAACCGCAGATCCGCTCTATCTCTACCAAGACGCGCTGGTTGCACTTGCTCCTGAGCGACGCATCAACAACGGCGAGCCGAGCCTGCATGCTCGGTTGATGGATGCTGTCGCCGTGCAGTCCGGCGATCGCGTGCTGCATGTCGGCGCTGGCACGGGCTACTACACCGCGATCCTCGCGGAACTTGCGGGGCCCAAGGGCAAGGTCGAGGCCTACGAGATCGAGCGCGACCTCGCCGCCGACGCGGCGGCCAATCTCGCCGATCGCGCCAACGTCACCGTGCATGCACGCTCCGCCGCCGAACCACCGCTGCTGGAGAGCGACGTGATCTACGTCAATGCCGGCGCCACGCACCCGCTGCCGCTCTGGCTCGACATGCTGACCACAGGCGGTCGGCTCGCGTTCCCTCTCACAGCGGAGAGCGGTCAGGGCGTGATGCTGCTCCTCACCAAAAAGAGCGACACCGCCTTTGACGCACGCGTGCTTTGCGGCGCGGCGTTCATTCTCTGCGTCGGCGCCACCGATACGAAAGCGTCTGCGGCGCTCGTCGCCGCCCTGCGCGCCGGCGGCGTGGAGAGCGTTCGCTCGCTTCGCCGCGACACGCCTGACCAGAGCGCCTGGCTGGTCGGCCAAGGCTGGTGGCTGTCGACGCGCGACGTTAGCTGATTTCGTTCGCTTATTTCGGAGCGCCAAGCAGCCTCGAATAGATCAGGTCTATGCCGTACGCGTTCCATAGGCCGAGCCTATGGGCCTGCGGGTACAAATCGATTGGATTGACCCTGCTCTTCGGCCGAGGTTGCGCCCCCAACAAGAACGCTGCCGCGACCCGCGCCTCCCGCGCTGACGTCGCCTATGGCCGCAGGAGACGACAATGGCTGACGATGCTGGCAAGTGCCCGGTCCCCCACTCACGCGGCCGTTTGAATCGCGACTGGTGGCCCAACCAGGTCAACGTCAGCGTCCTGCACCAGAACACGCCGGAGTCCGATCCGTACGGCGAGGCCTTCAACTACGCGAAAGAGTTCGAGAGCCTCGATCTCGATGCGGTCGTCAAAGATCTGAAAGCGCTGATGACGGACAGCCAGTCCTGGTGGCCGGCTGACTATGGCCATTACGGACCCTTCTTCATTCGCATGGCATGGCACGCGGCGGGCACCTATCGCGTCGGTGACGGCCGCGGCGGCGCGGGGCGTGGTCAGCAGCGCTTCGCGCCGCTCAACTCGTGGCCAGACAACGGCAACCTCGACAAAGCGCGCCGCCTGTTGTGGCCGATCAAGCAGAAGTACGGCGCGAAGCTCTCGTGGGCTGATCTGCTCGTGCTCACGGGCAACGTCGCGCTGGAGTCGATGGGCTTCAAGACATTCGGCTTCGGCGGCGGCCGCCCCGACGTGTGGGAGCCGGAGAACCATGTGAACTGGGGCGCGGAAGATGCGTGGCTCGCCGACAGCAAGCACGCCGCGTCGCGCTACTCTGGCGATCGCGTGCTCGAAGGCGATTTCGGCGCGGTGCAGATGGGCCTCATCTACGTGAACCCGCAAGGACCGGATGCGAACCCCGATCCGGTCGCCTCAGGCCGCGACATTCGCGAGACGTTCGGCCGAATGGCGATGAACGACGAAGAGACCGTCGCGCTCGTCGCTGGTGGCCACACGTTCGGCAAGGCGCACGGCGCTGGTCCTGAAAGCCACGTCGGCAAAGAGCCGGAAGGCGCGGACCTCGAACTGCAAGGCCTCGGCTGGGTGTCGTCGTTCGAAAGCGGCATGGCTGGCCACACCATCACGTCGGGCATCGAAGGCGCGTGGAAGCCCAACCCGACCAAGTGGGACATGGGCTACTTCGACACGCTATTTGGCTTCGAGTGGGAGCTGACCAAGTCTCCCGCCGGCGCGCATCAGTGGAAGCCGAAAGGCGATGCTGGCCGCAACGTCGTCGACGCGCACGATCCCAAGAAATTCCACCAGCCGATGATGACCACGGCGGACATGGCGATGCGCATGGACCCGGCGTACGAAAAGATCTCGCGCCGCTTCCACAAGAACCCGGCTGAGTTCGCCGACGCGTTCGCGCGCGCTTGGTTCAAGCTCACGCACCGCGATATGGGCCCGAAGCTTCTCTACAAGGGCAAGCTCGTCCCGAAGGAAGATCTGATCTGGCAGGACCCGGTCCCAGCGCCGGACTACAAGCTGATCGACAACGCCGATAGCGAAGCGCTCAAAGCCAAGATCCTCGCCACCGGCTTGTCGGTGCGCGAGCTTGCGAGCGTCGCTTGGGCGTCTGCCTCGACCTATCGCGGTTCAGACCGGCGCGGTGGCGCCAATGGCGCTCGCGTGCGTCTCGCGCCGCAGAAGGACTGGGCGGTCAACAATCCGGCGCAAGTCACCAAGGTGATCGGCAAGCTCGAAGGCGTCCGCGACGAGTTCAACAAGCAAGCCACGGGCGGCAAGAAGGTATCGATGGCCGACTTGATCGTGCTCGCCGGCAACGCCGCGATCGAGAAAGCCGCGAAGGACGGCGGCGTGAGCGTGAAGGTCCCCTTCAACGCCGGCCGCGGCGACGCCACGCAAGAGCAAACCGAAGTTCACTCCTTCGAGTATCTCAACCCGAAGGCTGACGGCTTCCGCAACTACGTCCGCAAACCGATCATGGCGGTCGAAGAGCACTTGGTGGATCGCGCGCAGCTGCTCGAGCTCTCCGCGCCGGAAATGACCGTGCTGGTCGGCGGACTCCGCGTTCTGCAAGTCGGCGACGAGAAGCTGGGCGTGCTCACGACGCGCCCGGGCGTTCTGTCGAACGACTTCTTCATCAACCTCCTCGACATGGGCGTGCAGTGGAAGAGCGTCGGCGGCGCTGACCAAGAGAAGTTCGAAGGCCGCGACCGCAAGTCGGGCGCCGTGAAGTGGACCGGCACACGCGCCGATCTCATCTTCGGCTCGCACTCGCAACTACGCGCACTGGCCGAAGTGTACGGCGCGAACGACGCGAAGGAGAAGTTCGTGAAGGACTTCGTCGCCGCGTGGACCAAGGTCATGGAGCTCGATCGCTTCGACCTGCACAAAGCCCGCCCCGCCGGCGCGCAATAGGCTCCACGGCGATAAAAAGATCAGGGCGGCGCTTCGCAGCGCCGCCCTTTTTCTTTGCGTCTCGCGCGCGGCCTACCAAACGTGGACGCGTTGCTCCGGCGTGAGGAAGAGCGTTTCGCCCTGCTGCACACCGAACGCCTGGTACCACGCGTCCATGTTGCGCACCGTGAGCGCGCGGTACATGCCCGGCGCGTGGCCGTCCGTCGCGATGCGCGCACGCAGCGCCGGCTCGCGCATCTTGGTGGCCCACGTTTGCGCGTAGGCGATGAAGAAGCGCTGATCGCCGGTCAGGCCGTTGATCACCGGCGCTTCGTGGCCGTTGAGCGAGGCGTGATAAGCGTCGAGCGCCGCTTGCAGTCCGGCGAGGTCGGCGAGGTTTTCACCGAGCGTTAGTGCGCCCTTCACGTGCAAGCCCGGCAGCGGTTCGTACGTGTCGTACTGGCGCGCGAGCGCGTCGCCTTGCTGACGGAACGCGGCGAGATCAGCCGGCGTCCACCAATTGCGCAGCGCGCCCTGCGCGTCGAACGCGGCGCCGTTGTTGTCGAAGCTGTGGCTGATCTCGTGGCCGATCACCGCGCCGATGGCGCCGTAATTGTAGGCCGCGTCGGCGTTGGCGTTGAAGAACGGCGGTTGCAGGATCGCGGCCGGGAAGTTCAACGCATTCTGCACCGGCAGGTTCACCGCATTCACCGTCTGCGGCGTCATCCACCATTCGTTGCGGTCCATGGGATGGCCCAGCTTCGCGAGCTGGTGCGCATATTCCAGCCGCTCACCGTTGATCATGTTGGCGTAGGCGTTGTCTGCGACGACGGTGTAGCTCGAATAGTCGCGCCAGGCGTCGGGATAGCCGACGCCGACGACGATGCCCTCGGCCTTGGCGATTGCTTGGGTCTTCGTGGCGTCCGCCATCCAGCCGATCGCGCGGATGCGCTGCGCGAAGGCCGCTTTGATGTTGGTCACCATCGACTGCACCGTTTCGCGCGCCGACGCCGGGAAATAGCGCTCGACGTAAGCCTTGCCCATCGCGTCGCCGAGATCTTTCCAGCACAGTGGGATCCGAAGCTTGGAATTCACGTGACTTGAAGTCGC
>JADMIO011024891.1_pt1 | contig 26366 bp, 16 predicted proteins | sample 8958161 | NCBI WGS metagenome assembly JADMIO01 (sample SAMN16585339, study PRJNA669376) | soil metagenome | isolation source: Crop rotation soil | place: USA: Cullars Rotation, Alabama | collected 2011 | reverse complement strand
GACAACTTGTCCACGTGGAATTCTAAGCTTAGGATCCCAATGTGCTGGAAAGACGTGATTGAATAGGAATCCTCCCGGAAGGCAAAAAAACTCCCTGGAGGAGATTATCCTCCCCGTTCTTTGACCTCTTGATAAATTTGGCGGATGCGGCTTAGGGAATGGCTATGGGCTTTCATCTTTTCATAGAGAGGGATGGCCTGCTCGCACAGACGCTTGGCCTCGCCATATTCTGCGAGCGCATAGGCCACCTGGAGCAGCCCAAATTGCGCTTGAGCCATGCCCCACTGCACATCCAAGCTTTCAAAGAGATGCAGGCTTTCTTCAAGCTCTTCTTTGGCCGGCGCATAGTCGCCCACATCCAAATGAACATCGCCCAAGTAGGAAAGTACATGCGCTTCGGACCGCAGATCGCCTAGCTCACGGGCTAGGGTCAGCGCCCTTTGTAGGGTAGACAAACTCTCGTCGATGCGATCCTGTGTGCTATAAAACCAGCCCAAGGCATAGAGAATCTTGACGATCAGGAAGGGATCATGGGTCGCTTCCGCCAAGGCAAGGCCGGCGCGCAACTCCGCTTCGGCGCGTTCTGGTTTGCCCAGGCCAGATGCATTATAGCCAAGGACATAGAGTGCGTAGGCCTGCTCTGGTAGCGCGCCATGGCGCGTTGCCAATGCCAAGCCTTCGCGCAGTACCCTTTCTGCCTCGGCAGATTGGTTGAAACGGAAGAGATAAAGGCCGTAATAGCCTAAAAGTTTGGCGCGGGCGATCTCCATCAGGGCATTGCCCTGTGATTGTCCGGTTTGGTGACCCTTTTGCAAGCTCTCGGTCGCATCCTGGAAGAGCAGAAAGGCCTCTTGTAGCAGGGTGCGATAGTCATGGTAGAGATTGAGCGCGGGTGCAGCGGCGATCAGCGCAGAGGCGGCATTGTTCTGGACTGCCCATTGCCAAGCGGCGCGGATGTTATCGAGTTCAATATCAATCAGGCGCAAGGTTGCCTGTGGTTTGGGGCCGGTCAGGGCGGCTACTTGCTCGGCAAGCCAACTTGAATAGAAAAGGGCGTGGGCCTGCCGGGTTTCCTCCAATTGCTCACTTGCCGCAAGCTTTTCCAAGCCAAATTGGCAAAGCAACTCATGCATCGAATAGCGGTTGGCATGGGTATGGTTCACCTGCAACAGTGACTTATCGACCAAGCGAGCCAGCACTTTGACCGTTGCGCCCGCCACCGCCTCTGCCCCTTGTGCGCCAAAATCGCGGCGAAAGAGCGCTAGCTTTGCCAGCACCTCTTGCTCTTCCGCGGTCAAGCGTTGCCATGACGAATTGATGACCGCGCGCAGACTGCGGTGACGGTCGGGCAACCCATGCGGGGTGAGCGCAGCGAAGTCAAGATTGCGGGTGATTTCGGCGGAGATGGTAGCACAGGAAAGAGTGCGCACCCATGCTGCCGCCAACTTGATGCCCAGGGGCATCCCGGCCAGTGTACGGCAAATTTGGGCCACATAGGGAGCATCGACCGTTGTCAAAGTATAGGCAGCGTGGGTGCGGTGGGCGCTTTGGATAAAGAGTTGTACCGCGCTATAGCGGCTAATGTCTTCACTTTCCCCTTCCAGCGGCACAACCAATCCGCCGACATCGAGAATCCACTCGGCGTGGTGGTGGAGAAATTCACGCGAAGTGAGCAACAATTTCACGCCCGGCGCCTGTTGGATGATGGCATCGAGCAGATCTACTGCTTCAAGCAAATGTTCAAAGTTATCCAAGAGTAGCAGGAGTTGTTTGTCGGAGAGATAGGCCAACAACTGTGTGCGCAAGTCATTATTTAGTTGAGTAGAATTAAGTTGAGTAGAGTTTAGTTGAGTGGGATTTGGTTGCGAGGCGCCGATTTGCGGAGTGTCCACCTGGAGAGGGACCCCCAGCGCTTGGGCAATCGCAGCCGGCAACAATTCTCCTGAGCCAATGCCTGCCAGCGGGACGAGCCAGACGCCATCGGCAAAGTGCATCAGTTGGACGTAGGCGGCTTCGATGGCTAGGCTGCTCTTGCCAATACCGCCCGGCCCCAGCAAGGTCAGCCAGGCACAAGCAGGGTCTGCCAGCCGCTCGGCAATATAAGCCAATTCATGGTCGCGCCCGACCAGCGGGACAAGTTGGCGGGGAAGATTATGGGGCGGAAAGGGGAGGATGGACAAAGGGCTCTTGGGCAGCGGGGCGGGCAGTGTCACCGGCTTGCCATCGGTCCCTTGTTTGCGAATTTCCTCGTAGAGTGCGGTTGTCTCTGCCGAGGGCGCAACTCCCAATTCTTCGGCAAGGAGTTCGGTACAAAGCTGATATTGATTCAGGGCCGCACTGCGTTGACCAGTTGCGGCTAACCAATAGATCAGCCGCTGGTGTGCCTCTTCATGCCAGGGCGCCAGATCCAGCCAGCGGCGGAAATAGCGGATTGCCATGTGGGTATTGCCGTGGGCGCCGGCATAGTGGGCGAGCGTCGAAATAATTTGGAGCGCTTCTTGCAGCCGGCGTTCCCGCTCCCCCGCCAACCACAATTCAAATTCGGGTGCGCCATCCAGCACAAAGCCCGCCATGAACTCGCCACGATACAATTCGGCAGCGGCGGCAAGCGAGGCGCTGGTATTGCGCTCGAGGTTTTGCACAAAGCTATGCAGATCGCAGTTGATCCCTTTGCCCCATCCGACCGCATGGCGTTGGATGGTCAAGGCCCCCGGCAACAAAGTCGCCAGATGGTTGAGGACCCAACGCAAGTTGGCAAGGCCCCGATCTTCCGCTTCTTCCGGCCAAAAGATCTCGGCAAGGTGAGCGCGCGACAACGGGTTGTTGTGGACGGCAAGATAGGCCAAGAGAGCTAGTGCCTTGCGGGAGCGCAAGCCAGCCAGAGGTTGCCCTCCTTGCTCAATCGAAACCGGACCAAACAGCGACAAGGTGTACATGGCAACGAAGGTGCTGCAAAATCGTTAGATGATCGTTTGATGCGCAGTTGCTGATAGTGTACTCTACCCTGATTTTGCTATCAAATCATGTCAAAAAGCTGTCTTCAATAGAAAAGTAGGTGTAAAACAGAGTCTTAATAAGGGACAGCTATTCATGGGAAAATACGATCCATACTTTTGGGAGATAAATGTTGAGCCGGAAATTCTCGAATCGGCTCTGGTCGAGCCAGACTTCCTTGAACGACTCCTCATCTCACCACAAGATGAACAAGTTAGTCTGGAAAAGGAGCAATTAAAGAATGAGGCTGTAGAGCAGATCAAAGAACTCATCAGAATCCATCTTACCTCTAGACAACGCCAGATCATCGAAATGTATTTTTATGAGAACAAAACTCAGCAAGAGATTGCTGAAACGCTCGGCATCAACCAGCAAGTCGTAAGCAAGCATCTTTTCGGTGCGCTACGCGAGGGTCGCCAAGTCGGCGGCGCCGTTAGGAAACTTAGGAAATTGTGTGAGAAATTGGGGATTGACCCCAAAAAGTGGGTGTAAAAGTGTGTATAGATGTGGTGGGGGCTCATTGCTAAAGAGCCTGAAATGTGTCGAGTCTGAACAGAACGCCCTATGGGGACTCATTGCTAAAGAGTCTGAAATGTATCGAGTATGTAAAAGACTGCCCACTACTTTTTATGTTCTGATGTATGTGTTCTGATTTATCTGTTCTGAGGTAAAAATCATGTTAGGTCTGGAAGCCATGCGGCATATCAGGGATGCCTATGCCCCGCATCTACCAATGTCGGAAAAAGAAGCCATGGCGTTGGCGGGCAATCCGACGCCAGATGAGATCATTGAGACGGCGCTGGCAGGCATGGCAAGTGACGATCGCAATGTTCGGGTGCTAATGTTGCGGGTTCTCAAAGGGCAAACAGGCGAAAAGGCGATGCGCGGGATTGTTGCTGGACTCAACGATAAGGTGCGCCGTGTCCGAGTGGTAGCGATCAAGTCCAGCGGGAATTTTCACCAATTTCCTCAAGTTACAAATCGATTGCGAGAGATCGTCACAGACGAGCAGGAAAAACGCAAGATTCGGGGTGAAGCCCTGAGCAGCCTCGCCGGTGCTGGTGGCAATGTGGTTGAAGAACTGACCGAAACAGCGGCGAAGGCTCTGGAGACTCTTGCGAGCACCGGGAAATATCGCCTTGATATTCTATTTGGATTATTGCGCCTCGACCTAACAGATCATGTCGAAGAATTACTCAAGGAATTCGTCAAAAACGGTTCAAAAGCCGAAGCGATCATGGCGACCAGAGCCTTATGCGGCTATCGGGTGATTCATATCGGCATCTTTGAAAATGATAAGGCTGTGCAGAGACACATTATGCACTCTTGTGAGTTGGCCGCGGGGCGCATGTTTTATTGGATCACGCGCGCTGAATTTGACGCCCTAACAGGAAGAGCAGCCGCTGTCCAATCTTGAATTTTGCCATCCACGCCCAGTTACGGGCTAGTCAAAGTCTATATGTGGCTGATTTTCGCGATCATGATAGGCACGATCATCCACGTTCATTCGCGTGGCTCTTCGCTCAAGGTCACCTGAACCGTGTAGGGCTGTGAATCGCGTACCAGCGTCAAGGTGACCACATCACCGACGCGATAGTTATCCTCAAGCAGCGTATCTACCTGCTCTAAGCGAGTAATCTCGACATCGTCGATTTTGGTGAGGATGTCACCGCCAGTATAGACACGCTGGTTGCGAATATAGACTTCCTGTTGCGCTCCACGCACATTCGCCTGTGCCAGCGGCGAGCCGTCAAAGACTTGGACCAATAGAAGCCCACGGTCCACGGTGAGATCTAGCACTTTGGCGCGATCCGGCGAAAGGGTATAGGCATAGCGGATGCCTAACCAAGGATGGCGATAATGGCCCAACTGCAAGAGGTCGGGCAAGAGCCGCCGCACCGTATCAACCGGAATAGCAAAGCCGACCCCAGCATTGGCACCTGTCGGGCTAAAGATAGCGGAGTTGATGCCGATGACGCGCCCACTGCTATCTAAAAGTGGCCCGCCCGAATTGCCGCGATTGATGGCGGCGTCGGTTTGGATGATGCCGGAGATGGTGCTGCCATCATCTGCTTGGATTGTGCGCCCGAGCGCGCTGATGACGCCGGTGGTCAAGGTGCGACCAAATTGACCAAAGGGGTTACCGATGGCGATGGCGCGCTGCCCCACCATCAAATTGTTTGATTCCCCTAATTCTACTGGTACCAACAGTTCTGCTGGCGCATCGACGTGCAGCACGGCGATGTCATTGTGGGGGTCGGCGCCGATCACAGTAGCATCATAGGTATCATCCTCGCCAAAGACGACGGATATCTGATCGGCCCCCTCCACCACATGATAATTGGTGAGAATATGGCCAGCGGTATCAAGAACAAAGCCCGAACCGGAGCCCTCTTGGGGAACTGAGTTATAGAAGAAATCTTGCACCATCATGGTGGTATTTACGCTGACCACAGCAGGGGAGACGTGTTGGTAGACATCAACGACTCGCCGTTCGACCACATCCAAATCAACGGCGTCTGTTTGTGCTTGGTCATTCTGTGGCTGGGCGTTCTGTGCCTGTCCGTTCTGCGCCTGCGCGAGCTGTGCTTGGTCCGTGGTGACGGGTGGCACGGCTTGTGCCAGAGAAGTTTGAGGCGGGGCGCCGGTGACGCTTTCATTCATCGTGCCGGTGGCTGCGGAAACCCAGTGGCGTACCGTGGCGGACACGGTAGTGTACATAGTAGAGGAAAGGGTGGCGGGCGTGGTCGATAAAAGTGTAGAACAGCCAGCCATCACCAAAAGGGGAACCGCCAAGAATACCCAGCCCAAGCGGTGCCTGATTAAAGGATGAATTATGGGCCGGATCAAAGGGCGGAGAAATTTGGAGAAGGCGTGTGACAAAGACATAGGAATGAACCTCCTGCTAGCATACCGTATTGCATACTATGCCGCATGCTATGCGGCATGCTGTGCCGCACACCATGTCGCATGGCATATTTGCTCACAGAAAGTATCCACCCCAAAAATTAAAAGACCGTGAGCATCTATCAAAGACGCCCACGGTTTCAATTGGCTACGCAGCTTTCGCCGCAATCTGGATTGTGCTACTTCAGGAGATTATCGTCATTCCAACCGCTGCTGACCGAATATTCCACCCGTGGGGAGCTCGGGTTAAAGGCAGGGCGTCGATGCTGAACAGTAGTTGTCGCCGGCGCCAGACGGGTGGCTACACCCTTGGGCGAAAATTTGTAGCCAACGCCGCGCACGGTGATCAAGCGGCTTGGTTGTGAGGCATCTTCTTCGAGTTTCTTACGCAAGCGACGAATCGCCAATTCGACGATGTTCGAGTTTGTGTCAGCGGCTTCGTAGCCCCACACACGTTCCAGCAGATCTTCTTTGCTGACGGGCATATCAACATGGGACATCAGATAGTGGAGAAGTTGATATTCGGTGCGGGTTAACTCGACCAAATTGCCACTGACCGTGGCGGCGCGCATACCACCATCCAGCCGCACATCGCCATGCTCCAAGACCTGTACCGGCTCAGCCTCGATCTTGTTGGTGGTGCGGCGCAAAATGGCGCGGATACGTGCTTCCACCTCTTTGAAGGTAAAGGGCTTGGTTATATAGTTGTCGGCGCCCAATTCCAGCCCGCGCACAATATCATCGGGGCGGTTGAGCGCGGTCAGCATGACAATTGGAACGTCTGAAATGCGTCGTAATTCAGAACAGACCGTAAAGCCGTCAACGTTGGGCATGAGAATATCCAACAAAACCAGGTCGAATTGTTGAGTCTGGAAATAGTCCAATGCCTCGGCGCCATCATCAGCGGTCGTGACCTCATAACCCATGCGCTGCAGCGACATCTTGAGCAGGCTGCGGATCATCTTCTCATCATCGACGACGAGTACATGAACTTTGCCTCGTGACGAAATGGGGGTTCCGGATGAATACCGGTCGTCATTATCTTGGAAGCTGCTGCCGAACGATCGCTTCATACGAGTGATTCCTCTAATTTCTTATATCCCGATCCATGCTATTTCCCTCTTGGTTCAGAATAACATGAGCGCGATGGCGGACAATCCGCCAAATGACGCACATCGGGTAAATCCAAACACACCAAAAAGCGTAGAATCCAATGGCAGCGCAACAGGCCGGCACTTCATCGCCTCACCTGTTGCATCATTTGCACTTGATAGGGGTCAAGCGGGAGGGATGGGAGCGCCAACCTTATTGCGGTTCGTCCAACGAGGTTAAGCCCTCTTTTAACGCATAAAGAGCAGCTTGAGTGCGATTTGCCAGTTGCAGTTTGCTCAAAATATTGCTGACATGGGTGCGAACGGTGCGCTCGCTGATCACCAACTTGTCTGCGATGTCCTGGTTCGACAAGCCACGCGCCACCAAAATCAACACCTCGGCTTCCCGGTCCGTCAGTGGTTCGTCGGATGGCGGTAAAGTTGTCGGGCGATTGAGTTCACGGATAAGCTTGCGCGCGATGGCGGGGTGGAGCGACGATTCGCCATGATAGACATCGCGGATTGCTTGCAATAAGTCTTGGGTCGAGGTCTCTTTGAGCAGATAGCCCAGTGCGCCAGCCTTGATTGCAGCAAAGACCTTGTCATCATCGGAATAGCTGGTGAGGACAACAATGCGTGCGTTGGGATTTTCGTGTTTGATTTCCTCAATGGCTTCAATGCCGGTTTTGCGCGGCATGGCGAGGTCCATGAGGATCACATCGGGCTTGACAAGGCGCGTTTTGAGAATTGCCTCTTGTCCATCGGCAGCCTCTGCAACGACCTCAATCCCTTCGACGTCTTCAAGGAGGGCGACAAGCCCGCCTCTCACGACAGTATGGTCATCGGCAATCAACACACGGATGGTCTCGCTCACTCTTTCCTCCCCTACGTTGGCATGCGCCGCGATATTGGCATGCGCTGTGCGGACAGACCCGCCACACTTCTCAAATTAGGCGCCAAATTAGTTCATATATTAAGTAGAGTGCAATGAGTATACAACAAATACATCAACAAATAAATCAACAGACAAATTAAGCAAAAGTGGATAACCCTGTGGATAACTTTGATAACTTTAGGAAAACCGCCGGGATAACTCTGTGGAAAAGTCGGTCTAGAATGATGAAAAGTTGGGATAACTATTCTCCACAATCTCCCCGATTTTCTCTACTTATCCACATTTTCCACAGTTGCTGACGATAAGTCGTGCTAGGTGACTGATGTTATCCCACATTATCGCGACTTTTCCGCAGTTCTATCCCCAGTCTTCGCAACCACTTTACAACTTTATAACTAGAGCCTGACCACTACATATCTAGCAATCCGGCTAGAGTCCGACACTATATATAGTTATATATAGTGCTATCTATAGTAAATGGTGTAGGCGAAATGGAGGGGAGTAACGACTTCTCCCAATTATCCCCAACCCTTACTATGAAGACTATTTTATATATACATTAACACTGTTAGGATTGAGGTACAAAGTAACCTACAAATAAGCGCTCTTGTTATCCCCACTTCACCCGATGAATTCACTATATGAAAATATCTTGCCTTTTGTCAATCCTGTCAAAAGGCAAAAAATCTGCAACTATTGTATTGCGTACCTGTTTTGCAAACGAGGTTGCCTATATGCTTTTGTGACAAGTGGCGCGTTGTTGGGATCGTAAATTGTAGGGAAAATCACTCTAATGAACCGGCATGACAGCGCTAGGGAGGGTCAAGGAGAATTTGCGGGCTGTCATGCCTTTTTGGAAAATATGATTCAACCTGTCAGAACAATTATGGGCGACGCAATCCCGGCCTTTCGACAGCCATGGGATGTGCTGTCCATGCCGGCTCTTCTTCTGTCTCCTGATTTGGATCCGGGATCAGAATATTGCTTGGGTTCAGAAAGGGCAGCGGGTCGCTGAACCCTCCCCAACCGTCAAAGCGGTTATAGGGTGAGAGCCGTACACCAAAGTGAAGATGGGGCGGTAGTCCGCTGCTTGGCCGTCCCGAACGGGCGATATATTCATTGCGCTTGACAAGCTGCCCTGCTTCAACTGCAATCTCGCCGATGTGAGCATAAAAGCTCTCACCCCAGCGGTGCTCTAACTTTATATAGCGCTCAAAACCGCCGGTTTCAAAGCTGATTTCCATGACTCTGCCATTGTCAACGGCAAAGAGATGGGTGCCTGGCGGCATGGCAAAATCGACGCCGATATGCCCCTTCAAGGGAATTCCATTATAGCGATACTGGGCATAGTGATCGGGGTACTGTCCCCAAAATTGTTGGATTGGGCAGGCGCCGTCAAAGGGCGTACTTAAATAGATGCCTTCCGGCTCGTAAATGCCAGCCAACAAGGGCTGGGTCATGAATTTATATTTCATATAATTCGACAAGTGATGAGTGCAGGAGTATACTGGCAGCGCGCAGCGAAAGCTGCGCATGATTTATTTTGGCTTGCATTATTCGCTGTTCGCCTGTCATTTTCGTCTGTGGTTTAGTATAGCCTTTGATAGGCGACTCGCGCAAGCAGTTGATGGAAGAAGCTTCCGCGCATAAAGTGGGGATAAGTTTCAATAAAAGCACACATCCTCTCTGTAAGAAGAGTTGCCGTCCTTGTGGATAAGATGTGTAAAAATAATGGGATAAGTTGTGGATTTGGTTAGTTAAGGAGAGTGTTGCGTTGCCCATTTATGAATTTGTCTGCCAGTCTTGTGGCAATGAATTTGAGCAGATTCGTTCTTTTTCCGATAGTGGTGTGCCGAATTGTACCCGCTGTGGCAGCAGCCAAGTGGTTCGACAGATGGGAAAGCCAGCCATTCACTTTAAGGGCAGTGGTTGGTATGTGACCGATAGCAAGAAGTCGAATGACAAGAATGGCTCCAGCAAGGGCTCTGCGGAGAGCAGTACGGGCGAAGGCAAGGCTGAAAGCGTTGCTGAGGGCGCCGGCGAAAGCAAGAGCGAGGGTAAAAGCGAGTCCAAAAGCGAAAGCAAGAGTGAATCGGTAGGCACGACTGAAAATAAGAGTGAAAGCAAAAACAAGAGTGAGAGCAAGAGCGAATCCGCGACCAAAAGTGTGGCGGCGGCTGCCGGTGAATAGGCATTTGCTCTGAAACTACTCTGAAATAGGTTTCCAGAAGACTCCAACACTCCACCCATGCGGGTGGAGTGTCTTTATTCGCTCAACGCATAATGGCGGAACACGCTTATCTTTAGCCAGTCAAGCATGAAGGCAAAGAGAGCAGAGGCGGCTATCACGCCGAGTAAGAGGGGCAGGCTAATCGACGCCATTAAGATGCCACGCAGGGCTAGCCAACTGACTACCAGCAGATCAACCCCTGTCGCCAGAAGCATCCACTGGCTCGGGCGAGAATTCCAGAAATGGTAGCGCTCGCGAATTAGGTAGACATTCGCCTGGGCAACCATGACCAACATGACAAAGATCAGGGTTTGCATTTGCTCGTTGCCTAGCAACAATTGCTCTTGCCCAACGAAATAGACACCAAAGCTAAAGATGACCCAAGCCACGGCCATGACGATGCCACTGGCAACCATCGGGCGAATGCGCCAGCGGTCCGGTTTGGGCGAGGGACGCACGCGGTCGGTTGTTAAGGCCATTGAGACCAAGTCATTTGCCAGCACGACCAACAAAATATAGGTCGGGCGCACGATCAACGCCCCAGTGAAGAGCAGCCCGAGGGTCAGAAAGAGACCCATGTGGATGGTCTTGATGATTTTGTTGAGCGTATATGTCCACATACGTTGAAAGATACGCCGTCCCACTATCACAGCAGCCAACATATCCTTCAAGCCTGGGTCCGTCAGGACAAAGCTAGCGGCGGATTTGGTAATATCGGTGGCATTGTTGACCGCCACTCCGATCTCGGCCTGTTTGATCGCCGGTGCATCGTTGATGCCATCCCCGGTCATGCCGACGACATGGCCTGCCTTTTGCAAGGCTTTCACCAACTTATACTTGTCCTCCGGATAGACGTTGGCAAAGATATTGATTTCCAGATTATCAACATCCAACAGCTCTTCGTCCTGAAGGATTGCGGCGCTGCCCACCTCGCCCGGAATGCCGATTTTGCGGGCAATCATCGAAGCGGTGGCGGGACCATCGCCTGTGACCATCATCACCTGGACGCCGAGCTCGTGCAGTGCGCCGACCACAGCAGCAGCATCCTTACGCGGTGGATCTTGAAAGGCTAATAACCCCACCAACTTGGGAGCTTTCCCGGCGCGCCCCTTGGCGATGGCAATACACCGGTTGCCACCGGCGGTGAGCCGTTCCACATCGGCGCTGATATCAACATCGTTGCGCAGCAGCGTGCGGATGACAACAGGCGCGCCTTTGAGCACCCGCATTGGGCGTTTCTTCTTTGGTCGACGCACGAGCGCCTCTGTACGTTTGGTGGTAGGATCAAAGGGGACAAATTCAAGGCGCTTCGCAAGACGCTTGAGGAGTTTTGCTTTGCGTGCCGCTTTGACAATGGCGAGGTCGATCGGATCATGGGTGGCGGCGTCACAAGCCAGCGCCGCTAAACGCAATAACTCGGCTTTGCTGTAGCCGTGATAGCTCTGCATGGCGACCAGGGTTAATTCATTCTTGGTGAGCGTTCCTGTCTTGTCGCTGCACAGAATATCCATCCCCGCTGCCTCTTTGATGGCGGAAAGGCGCGTGGTCAAAACCCCGTGCTCGGCTAATTCACGCGAACCGACGGCGGTTGCCAGGGTGAAGGTCACCGGCAAGGAAACAGGAATGGCTGCGATCAAGAGGGCTAGCGTGAAGAGCAAGATATCCATCATCGGCATCTGGGTGATCAGCCCATAAGCGAGGACGATGACGACTAAGACAGCAGTCAGCCCCATCAGATAGGCGACCATCTTCTGGACAAAGGCATCACCCTGGCTGCCACTCTTGGCGCCCTGAACCAATTTTGCCGTTTGGCTATAGGTGGTCTGCATCCCTGTCGCCGTAATCTCAGCGATGCCCTCGCCACGTCGCACCACACTGGCGGCATAGGCTTGGCGCCCTTTTTCAACCTCATGCAGGGCGGATTCGCCGGTCAAGGAGGATTGATCCACGGCGATATGCCCATTGAGCAATTGCAAGTCGGCAGGAACAATGTCCCCCACGCGCAGCCGCACGATGTCCCCTGGCACCAACTCACGCGTCTCCAGCAAACGCCATTTGCCGTCGCGCAAGACACGGGCTTGAATCGTTAACTTTTGTTGAAGAAGCTTCAGGGAATCTTGCGCTTTACGCTCATAGGCAAAGCTGATGATGCCATTCACTAGTAGCACCAAGGCGATGATGGCGGCGTCCATTGTCTTGCCTAGGAGCAGTTGCAGGATTAGCGTGCCCTCCAACATATAGGGCACCGGTCCGCTAAATTTTCGCAGGAATGTCAAAAGCACGTGCGAGCGTTCTTCGGGGATTTGGTTATATCCATAGCGCTGTATTCGCTCTGCGGCTTCGTTGCTGGATAGGCCACGCAGCGCCCTTTGGTCAAACATCGTAATCATGGGAACTCCCTCAAATCCATAGGGTTGGCATGTCGGAGTGACCACTGATTATATATTAACGTATTGTTAACAACAAAGGTGTTTTGTTAACAAATGTTTAAGGAGAGTATGGTTTATACACTGAAATGGAGTGGTGCGAGGGGAATCGATAGAGGCTATGGCAGGATGTGCAAAAAAGTGTATCCAGAACTTATATCCAGAGGTCAAGGGTGTTTGTCGTTGAGATTCGACGCGTCTATACTTGATTCAAACCCACTTCGAGGTAAGCAATTAAGAATAAAATCTATAGAGAGAAGGAACTTATGGAACTCACGCAGCAACAGCGCGACTTTTTTGAAACCTTTGGCTTTTTGGTCTTGCGCGGCCTTCTACACGAGGAGGTCAGTTGGATTACGGAGGAATTTGAGGCAGTTTTTGCGCAGCGCGGCATTGTCCATGACGGCTCCAAACGTTCGGTAGTTGTTCCCTTTATCGACCAGCGAGAGAAACTCAGCACGCTGCTCGATCACCCCAAAATTGAAGGGCTGATCTCGAGCTTGTTGGGACCTGATTTCAACTATTTGGGGGGCGACGGCAACTATTATACCGGCGATACCCAATGGCACAGCGACGGCTGGCATGATGTCAACAAATATCTGAAGGTCGCCCTTTATCTCGACCCGGTGACAAGCACGACCGGCTGTCTGCGCGTCATTCCCGGCACCCACAAGATAGACATCAAGGATTGGGCAGCGCGCAAAGCGCGTTCTTCACAAGAACTGTGGGGTATTGCCCAAAGCGAAGTGCCGGCGATTGCGCTAGAATCCACACCCGGTGATGTGGTCGCCTTCAACCACAACCTGATGCACGCTTCCTTTGGCGGTAACACGCGCCGGCGTATGTTCACACTCAATGCTAGTACGCATGTACAGACCGAGGCGGAGATCGATGATTTGGAAAAGTTCATTGCCGGCGGCGCCCGCTTCTGGATTGACCACACGCACTCCGATATTATGCGCAATACGGCGTCACCGCAACGGATGGTCCACCTGCAGCAAGTGATAGACCATGAAGGGCATCTGCCGGCGCTTTCTGCCAAAGCGCGCGCCGAAGCAGCCGAACCCGCACGCGGTTAGTCACAAGGTCGTAGCCAAGTCATGTCAAGTCAGCCGGAAAATCTCTTTGACCTCAGCAGCAAAGTCGCTTTGATCACAGGCGCAGGGGCGAATGGCGGTATTGGTCACGCCCTTGCCCTCGGTTTCAGCCGCTATGGCGCTGTGGTTGTCGCTGCCGATATTGACGAGGCAGGAGCGCAGACCACCAGCCAAGAGATCAGCGAAAGGGGCGGTCAGTCCGCCCCTTTTACCTGCGACATCTCGAATCCTGAGCAAGTGGATACGCTCTTTGCCTGGATTGACAGCCAGTATGGCAAGATCGATATCCTGGTCAATGTGCCTTATGTCTTTCCTAGCCGGGTGCGCCCCCACGAACTCAAGCTGCAAGATTGGCAAAAGACGTTAAGTGTCAATCTCACCGGCTACTTTCTCTGTGCACAAGCCGCCATCCGTCGCATGATCGCGCAGGATAGCGGCGGCAGCATTGTCAACATCAGCTCGATTGCCGGTGTCTCGGCCTTGGGGCGCGGCAATTTTCCCTATAGTGTCTCCAAATCGGGTGTCAACCAGATGACGCGCGAATTGGCCGTGGAGTATGCGGGTATGGGGGTGCGAGTTAATGCCATTGCGCCGGCGCAGGTGGCAACCGGTACTTTTGTCAAGGGCATGTTGGGCGATCCCCGTTTCAACAGCAGTTTGCAGCAGCGTTTGTTGGCGGGAATTCCTCTCAATCGCTTTCTGGTGGCAGAAGATTTCGTCGGACCGGCGGTCTTTCTGGCTTCGGCAGCTGCCGGTGCGGTCACCGGAGTGATTCTGCCGGTGGATGGCGGCAATTTGGCGCTCAATGCTGGTGGCAACCACATCTGGCCGACGGATTAGTGTCGTACACCGTTTACCCATGAGATAGGGTGCAGAAAGGTGGCAGGTCATTTTTCACCATCTCTCTGCCATCGTTCTGCGGCGAGAGTGGATGGGCGACGCGGAATGACAAATGCGTGACATTTCTGCGGTAATTTCCTTTGGAGAATGGATACGGCGCAGACGTCAATTCCTCGACTTGACGCAGGCAACGCTTGCCCGTCGTGTGGGCTGTGCTGCCATTACGATCCGCAAAATCGAGAGTGACGAGCGACGTCCTTCGCGTCAATTGGCGACGCGCTTGGCGCTCTTTCTGGCCATATCTGAAGGAGAGCGTGAGCGTTTTGTCGCCATTGCTTTAGGCGAGCAAAGCATTAAACACTTGTCTGAAGATTTTTTTCTCTGCACTTCTCCGCTCAGCAACCCTCTTTCGGCATTCAAACCAGCAGAGCAATCAGACAATGTCTCCCCGCTGCCGCGGCCTATGACGTCCCGTTCTTTCCAGGGGAATGTGACCAACGATGAGATTCGCGTGGTGACGGTTGTCGCCGCGGGAATCAGTGATGTTGCTGAAAAACGCTTGTCACAGCATCCGGATGACAGCGCTGAGTTGATGCAGCGTGCGGCCGCGCTGATAGGAAGCGTTTTTGCAGAGCTAGGGATTTATATGGACGAGTCCCTGGAAGGCCATCCCGTAGCACTCTTTGGCGCGCCGCAACTTCATGAGGATGATCCGGAGCGAGCCGTATACGCGGCGATGCAAATTCAAAGCGCCGCCCAAGCGCTTGGCATACCCATCGCCATTGGCCTTCACTTAGGGCCTGTCTATCTGAACCAGAACAATCAAGCGCACGCCAACTCTGTGGTCGGGGCAACGGTATCATTTGCGCGGCGCTTGCAGAGGCAGGCTGGTGATGGGCAAATTGTGGTAAGCAAGACGGTCTACCGGCAGAGTCGGCGTGCCTTTGACTTTCAGCCTTGGCATTCAACCCACGAGGCGCCAACTCCGGATCTACAGCCGATCTCTGAAGCTGTATATCTGCTACTGCGCCCGCGCCAATCGACGGAAAAATCGCGCGGCATCGAAGGGTATCAGCCGTCGCTAATTGGGCGCGAGCGAGAACTGGCAATGTTGGAGGGATTAGTCAAGGCTCTTGAGCTTGGCAATGGGGCCAAAGGATCTGTGGTGATTCTTTCCGGCGAAGCAGGTGTCGGCAAATCTACCTTGCTGGCTCAACTGAAGGGGGATCTCTCCACTCTAACTACGATGGTTCCTCCCCTTCTGTGGCTGGAAGGACGCTGTTTGGAAACGACCATGGGGACCGGTTATGGCCCATTCCTCGATTTTCTGCGCGTCTATTTTGCCTGGCAACCGGAAGACAATGAGGCTGCACGCGTTGAGCGCTTGTTGCGCATATTGAACGAGTTGGCCGCTGGAGGTCAGCTGTCAACGGCCCAAATCGAAAAGATCGGCCCGCTCTTAGGCAATCTCTTCTCCCTCCATTTTGGTAACGAGTGGGACGAGAAACTGCTGCTGATGCCGCCCGAAGTGATCCGGCTGCAAACCTTCCAGGCAATTTATGAATTGTTGGTTGCCGTGGCGCGCCGCCAACCTTTGCTCCTTGTTTTTGAAGATTTGCACTGGGCAGATGGCGCCTCGCTGGACCTGATTGGACAACTGATGGAGGCGGTACCGTTGAAACGGCTCTTGCTACTTTGTGTCTGCCGTCCTGAACAAAACCATCGTAGTAACCAACTGGCGACAGTCGCCCTGCACAAGTGCCCAGGCCAAGTCACCGAGATTGCCTTGCGTGAGCTTTCGCCCCAGCAAAGTCGCCAACTCCTATCCTCCTTGCTTGGCGCTGCGGTCCCCGACAAGGTAGCTAATCTTATTTTGACGCGAGCGCAAGGCAACCCCTTTTTTATTGAAGAACTGGTCTATAGCCTTATCAGCATGGACCTTCTCTATCAGGAAGTTTATCAAGAAGAGAATCGCTGGTGGGCGCGCCCTAATTTTGATGAAGCGATCGTGCCCGACACCATCCAAAGTTTGTTTTTGAGCCGGGTGGATCGACTCGCGCCCGCCCAGAAGATTATCCTCCACCATGCGGCTGTCATCGGACGCTACTTTTCGTTGCCGGTATTAGCCTTGATGATGGCGAGCTATCGTGAAATGCAGATTGACTATGATGAAGTGCTGTGGCAACTGGAGGAACAAGCCCTGATTTATCAGGAGAGAGCATTGCCGGAAGCGATTTATGTCTTCCGCCATATCCTCATCCATGAAGCAATCTATGCGACAATTCCGCGCCGGCGCGCTAAGGCCCTGCACGGTAGAGTGGCGCAGGTGCTGGAAGAAGCCCATGCTGACGAACTTGCCGAATATTATGAGCCATTGGCCTATCACTATGATCACAGCGAGGATGCGTCAAAAGCAGTCGAATATCTGCTGAAGGCGGCGCAAAAAGCGCAGCGCGCCTATCTCAATGAGGAAGCGATTGCTTATTACACTAAGACCTTGCTTCGTCTTGATGAATTGCCGGTCACTGCTGTTATGAAGGAGCAGCGGCTTGTAGCGCTGACCGACTTGGGACAAGTCTATTACCATGGCGTTTCTCAACTCGAACAGGCAGAGATCACTCTTCGCCAAGCGCTTGCCTTGGGCAAAGAGATGGATTTACCACCAAGGCGGCTGGCGAAGATTATGATTTGGTTGGGTGATCTCTTGATGAACTGGCAGCCGCGCTATGATCAAAGCCTGAGTCTGGGAAAGGAGGCGCTGGAACTATTAGGCAATGATAACCTGTGCAACGAAGCGGCAATGGCGAATGGGTTGATCTATTTTAGTTATCTGATGACGGGCAATTTCCCAGCAGCGAAAGATTATGCCCTGCGTAGCACTGCCTTTGTCCATCTGCTACCCTGCACTGAGGATCTTGACCATCTTATCTACCTGGCAATGAACAATGCATTGGTTATACTGGGCCGGCTAGATGAAGCAAAGTGGTGGCTCGAGCTTTCCATACAACACGCCGAGCGCGGCCAACATCGCCACGCACTTGCTGAAGCCACCATGGGGTTGGCCCACCTATTGATGACACAAGGTGATATACAAGCCGCCCGGGTAGAAATGCAGAAGGCGAAGGAGTTGATGTTGCAGGCGGGTGATCTTAAGCGAGTCAACTGGTGCCAAATGGCAATACTCTGGTTTTGTCTCCAGTTAGGGGATCTAGAAGCATTTAGCGAAATAGCCGTTGCGACCTATGAGCAAGCACAAGCTCTGAACCAGGAGTATTTGCCTGATCTACCTATCTGTCTAGGTATTGCTGCCCTGGCAGAAGGTGCATGGCAGGATGCTGAGAAGCACTTTCGGGACGCTCTTCATGGTAGTGAAGTGTATTCCCAAGATCGGGTTGAAGCCCAACTAGGAGTTGGATACGCCCTTTTGGCGCAAGATAAAGTAGCAGAGGCAATTGCCCTACTCAAAAGTACTGCTTCCGCTGCACTGCGCCTTCCTGATTTTGTCGTGCGTCCAACAAAAGGTACACGAGAAAACTATGCCCCATTGCTTGACACGCTCAATGCGCTTAACACACTCCTAGATGATGCCACTATGGATCGTGTCTGTGCCTCGCTTCGGGCCGAAGGGCGCGCAGGAGTCAAAAGTAGATTTGCTCAGTGGTTCTTGCAGAGATCCGAGATAGATCCGAATATTCCGGGCACAGAGACAAAGCTCTTTGTCGGGGATTGGCAGTGGTCTGATCCCTTTGGCGGCTGCACGCTCATCTGTGACAGCGACATCACAATTCACGCAGCCAACGGAGGCAACGTCTGGTTTAGCAATAACGGTGCGCCGCGCCTGATGCACTCGATTGCGGAGGATTTTGTCTTGCAGACGCACTGTGAGGTCGTGGCTAGCAACAAACCTGCGATTGGCGGCATTCTCTTATGGCATAGTCTGCTGCGTTTTATGCGCTTGGATTGGGGTTCACGAGGGATGGGTCAAATCGCCCTCATGGGAAGTATTGACATTGGGGTTGTCGACGAACTGCATGTGGAAGATGTAGTTGCCGGGCGGGGAAGATTGAACTGCCAACAGCCCTATCTACGTCTGGAACGTAAAGGCGACCTTATCCGTGCGCTTTGCAGCGCCGATGGCGAAGATTGGTTTAAGGTGGGGCAAGTGGAATTTCCGGCAAGCGATCCGCTCGAAGTTGGACTGTATGCCAGTGGCTGGATCGACCGGCTGGTCTATCACGGTCGCTACCCAGATGGCACGGCTATCCGTTTCACAGATACCTTTTTGCGTTCATCGTAACTCGCCTCTAGCGCGATTCAATCCCGTACTTCTGGCGCAGATAGCTTTGCCATCCCTCCTCAAAATCTGCAAGCGAAACGCCAAAGGTTGCCCGGATGATTGTTTTCCAACTCGAATGATTGGGCGTGTAGGCGATCAGGGTGGCGATGGACGCTGACCCGTAGGTTGCCGCCGCATATTCCAGTACAGTCGCCAGCCCGATTTCCGCGGCGGGGTCTGCCGTTGGGTCGGAAGGGGTTGCCAGGGAGAAGATCGAGCGGTCGTTGAGCTGCCAGGGATGGCTGTAGAGATAGCGCCATAGTTGGTAGGGGTCTCCCGGCTCGGCTTCTCCACAGAAGAGCGGCGACTGGATGACCAGCGGCGCATCTTTCCACAGCCGGTGGCGGTCGCATAAATCTCCGTTGTACTGTGGGATTGCCCTTGTGCCGCGCTTGTCGTTGGCGTATATCCACTGCACGAGCGGTTGGCGCAAGGCAGCCAAGGGCAAGTGATCATTCCATGCCTGCCAGATCGCTACGCTTTGCAGCAAAGAGCGTACCTGTGCAATTGGCAACCCTTGCGAAAGAGTGCGCTGGGTTACCTCCTCGCCCAATTGACCAAGCAATTTCAACAGCACGCTCTCGACCAATACTTCACCTTCGTCCATCTCTGCCGGGAGCAATTGGCTGGAGGGCGAACTCACGACCAATACCAAATTGCTGGAGAGATCACGATTGCTCTGCCCCGTTTGACCTTCTGCGGGCATTTCAGGAGTGATCCAAATTTCTCGTTTGTCCTCCGGCAATGGCGGCGTTCGATAGGTGGCGACAAGCGTTGGATAGAGTACTTCGAGCTTGGCAGCGGCAGCAGTTACTGCCACTTTGTCACCGGCGTAATAGTGGAATATGAAGTATTCTGTCTCGTTGATGCTCGGTTTGCCCCAAAAAGCGGCGCTGGAAGGCACATGGAGCCACCCCTGTTGCGTGCTGCGGTAGACGCGTCTTTGGTTGTAGGCGCGCCCTTCCTGTTGCAGCGTGACATCGACCACGGCCCAATCTTCGCCTAACTCGACAAGCTGTGTCTCGACAACCTTGAACGCTTGCTCGTTGCTGTTGCTCTCTGATTGGATCTTTTGAACGGGCTTTTGGTCTGCTTGCTGGGTTGCGGCGAGTTGTAAGGCCGCTAGCGCATCGCCCTGTTGCGGCACCCAAGCGTCGGCTTCAACCGCCATTGCTACTTCTTTGCCAACCTGATCGAGCCCAATTTGCCCTTGAACCCAGACCCATGCGCCAAAGGCAAAGAGCAGCACGGCAATGACACCAATTCCCAGCCACCAGCGCCAGGCCCACCCGCTTGGGCTCTCGGATGGCGATGGCGTATTGGCCCAATCGCTCTGCCACTCATTTTCAGCCTCGGGAAACTCCCATTCAATGGAAGGAGTGGCATCTTTTTTGACATGTGCGTCTTTCTTGTCCGGCAGCTGCGTTGGCGTATCCATTGGCGCTCTCCAATTAGACTCACGGCTTATGGCCCGTTCACGGGGCGCTTGCCTGGCCCCTGAAGAGCCACTATAATGAGCCGGCGATGCCTTTGGGTATCGACTCCGCGATACTGCAGCGATACAAAAGCGATACTCGAACCAGGGTGAAAATTGCAGATGGACGATACCCCAGCAACACTCTCTTTCGGCGAATGGGTGCAGCGTAAGCGTCAACTGCTCGACTTGACACAGGCAACGCTTGCCCATCGTGTGGGCTGCGCGCCGATCACCATCCGTAAGATTGAAAGCGATGAGCGGCGACCGTCGCGCCAAATGGCGGCGCGCCTGGCGCTCTCACTGGCCGTTGCCGAAGAAGATCAAGAGCGCTTTGTCGCTGTTGGGTTGGGAGAATTACCTGCTCAACGGCTGCAACCACTGGGCGCGGCAGCGGCTCCCTTCCCTCCTCATTTATTACAAGAGAAAGCAGGGGTGAGCTCCGACGTAATCCGCGACGAGATTCGGGTGGTCAGCCTGGTTGCTGCCGGCATCAGCCACGCCACGGCGACACGCCTTGCCCAACGCCCCGATGAAAGCGCCGAGTTGATTGGGCGAATCGCGGCGCTCGTCCGTTCCATCTTTGATGAGTACCAGATCTATTGCGAAGAATCACTTGAAGGATGCCTTGTCGGCGCTTTTGGCGCGCCTCACCGTCACGAAGATGACCCGGAAAGGGCGCTGCAAGCAGCTTTGAGATTGCAAAGCGTCGCCCAACGGCAACGGCTATCGATTGCGATTGGCGTTCACTCAGGGCCTGCTTATCTGCATCGTGGCAATGGCGCGCAGGGCAGCCCAATTGTCGGAGCAACAGTAAGCCTTGCGCTGCACCTACAGCGACAGGCAGGTGATGGCGAAATATTGGTAAGCCGCACAGTCTACCGGCAGACGAGGAGCGCCTTCGATTTCAAAAGCGATGATGCGAATGGCAATGGCGAAGGCGGTGTGCTGTTGCTGCGCCCGCGCCAACGGATGGAAAAATCACGTGGCATTGAGGGCTATCAGCCGCCGTTGATTGGCCGCGAGCATGAACTGGCAACGCTGGCGGGGGTGGTCGCTACACTAGGCATTGGCGCTGCTGCCGATAACGAAGGACAGTTGGTGATCCTCTCCGGCGATGCTGGGGTAGGCAAATCTACTTTGATCGCCAGATTACGGGCAAATTTGATGGATGACGGCGCCAATGATGCGAATGGCCGCCATCTGCTTTGGCTGGAGGGGCGCTCGTTGGAGATGACCATGAGCAGCGGCTATGGCCCATTTCTTGAACTGTTGCGCCTTTATTTTGGTTGGCAGCCGGAGGATGATGAAGCAAGGCGGGCAAAGGAGTTGATCGTTACCTTGCAAGAATTAGCCGGCGGCGGTCACCTGGCACAAGGGCAAATCGAGAAGATTGGCCCGCACTTGGGCAATCTCTTTTCTCTCCATTTTGGCAATGAGTGGGATGAGAAATTGCTGCTGATGGCGCCGGAAGTGATGCGGCGGCAAACCTTCCAGGCAATTTACGAATTGCTGGTTGCCGTGGCGCGCCGCCAACCTTTGGTCCTTGTTTTTGAAGACCTGCATTGGGCAGATGGCGCTTCGTTGGATCTGATTGGCGAGTTGATGGGGGCGCTACCTACTGTACGCATGGGGCTGCTTTGTGTCTGCCGCCCACAACAAGCGCATCGCAGCAATCAATTGGCAACCGTGGCGCAACGCAAGTGTCCAGGGCTTGTCACCGAAATTACCCTACGTGAACTTCCACCACGCCAAAGTCGCCAACTCTTACACGCTTTGCTCGGGGCTGAACTGCCCGAAAAGGTAGCCGATCTGATTTTGAGGCGGGCGCAGGGCAACCCTTTCTTTGTTGAGGAGATGGTCCATACCCTGATTACGATGGATCTGCTCTATCAGGCGGAGGATCGCTGGTGGGTGCGTCCCAACTTTGATGAAGCGGTTGTGCCGGATAGCATCCACAACTTGCTATTGAGCCGCGTGGACCGGCTTGCGCCCGAGCAGAAGAGCATCCTGCATCAGGCGGCGGTGATTGGACGCCACTTTTCATTGCCATTGCTGGCGTTGTCGCTCTCGACAACAGCTATACCAGCGATGGTATTGCCGCAAGGCGATCTAGAGGATCTTCTTTGGCCGCTCGAAGAGCAAGCTTTTATTTACCAGGAACGCAACGTGCCGGAAGCGATATACACCTTTCGCCATATCCTCACCCATGAAGCGATCTATGCCACGATTCCGCGCCAGCGCGCCAAGCGGTTGCATGGAGAGGTGGCGCGTCTGCTGGAAACGCTGCATGCCGAGGAGGTGGTTGAATATTATGAGCCGTTGGCCTATCACTATAATCGTAGTGACGATCTGCCCAAGGCGGTCGACTATTTGTTGAAAGCGGCGCAAAAAGCGCAGCGCGCCTATCTCAATGAGGAAGCGGTTGCTTATTACAACCAGGCGTTGGCTCGCCTAGATGAATTGCCGGTGACTCCGCTTACGAATGAGCAAAGGCTCACCGCGCTCACCGATTTGGGGCGGGTTTATTATCACGGCGTCTCGCAGCTTGACCTGGCGGAAAGTTCGCTGCGCCAGGCGTTGGCCCTGGGCAAGAGCATGGATCTGCCGCCCCGGCGATTGACGCGTATCCATGTTTGGCTGGGTGACCTGCTTATGAACTGGCAACCGCGGATGGATGAGAGCCTGCGCTTGGGGCTGGATGCGCTGGAATTGTTGGGCGATGACAACGAATGTAACGAAGCCGCCTTGTCCAATGCGTTGGTCTTCTTCAGCCATTGCCAGGTGGCTGACATCGATCAGGGGAAGGAGTATGCCTTTCGCAATGTCGAATTTGCTCACCGGCTCACCTGCCGCGATGATTTCGACCACCTCATCTACTTGTCAATTGCTATTGCCATGCTCTTTTCACTGCGTCCGGCAGAGGCAAGGCACTGGTTCGAAATATCGAGAGAAGAGGCTGAACGCGGCCATCATCTGCATGCACTGGCTGAGTCCACTCTCTGTTTGTGTGACATGTTGGCGGTCGAAGGGAATGTTCAAGGCGCTCTTGCCAACTTGCCAAAGGCAGCGGAGTTGATGGTACAGGCAGGCGACCTCAAGCGGCTCAATTGGGGCCAGATAGCCGAGCTATGGTATCGCTTGCAGTTGGGCGACCTCCATGGATTCAAGGAAGTTGCACCCTTGGCGTGGACGCAGGCGCAACTGTTGAACCAGGAACTGGTGCAAGATCTCCGCATGTGCCAGGGCATCGCGGCCCTAGTCGAAGGCGAGTGGCAAGAGGGCGAATATCAATTTCGACAAGCCATTGCAGAGAGTGAGACGAATTCCGCAAATTGGGTTGAGGCCCAGCTTGGGCTGGGTCGCGCCTACTTGGCACAAGGTAAAATCCCGGAAGCGACGCTTGTCTTCAAAACGATCGCTCCCGCTGCGTTCGAACTTATCGATTTCCAGGGGCGAACTACCAAAGGTACCCGCTGCAACTTTGCGCCGTTGGGTGATACACTGGCGGCGTTGGACACCGCCCTAGCTGACGAGCGCGCGCTGCGCGCCTTTTGCACTATCCTTCGAGCTGAAGGTCACGGCTGGGCCAAAAGTAGATTTACACAATGGTATTTGGAGCGGGCAGAAATTGATCTTGCCTTTCAATATACACACGTCACGTCCCTGGTTGAAAGTTGGCAATGGCTTGATGCCTTTGGCGGCAGTACACTCTCCTACGACAATGGCATCCTCATTGTTGCCGCCAACAGCCGCGACTTTGCATGCTTCAATGCCAGCGCACCCCGTCTTGTGCGTTCAATCGAGGGCGATTTTGTCTTGCAAACGCGCTGTGAGGCGGCTTCCGGCGACAGACCTACGCTTGGTGGCATCTCTTTATGGCAAAGTTTGTCTAATTTTGTGCGTCTGGATTGGGGTACACGCGGTAAGCAAGAGATTGCTCTTATCGGCAGTATCGACCGCGGCGCCAACGAAGGCAATTTTGCGACGGATCTCATCGCCGGGCGGGGAAGATTAGATTGCCCACAGCCTTATCTGCGCTTGGAGCGCAAAGGCGGTTGGCTGCGGGCTCTGTGCAGCGCCGATGGCGAAGCGTGGTATTTGGTGGGAGAAGTGGAATTCCTCCCTCATGGTCCGCTTGAAGTAGGGCTCTATGCTATCGGCAATATCGACCGGCTGATCTATCCGGGCCGGTACCCCGATGGCGCGGCGATTCACTTTAGCGATATACACTTTTGGTCATAATCAAGAGGGTCCGGCTCGCGAACATCCCTCTCTTACTCCAAGATAGGCCCGCCCAACATGGCATCGCGGCAGCGGTCGCACTCCGGGTCGCCACAATAGGTGATCTGTGGATTGGCGCGGATGGTTGCTGCTGCGGCGGCTAGTGTCTCGGCGGCGGGATAGCAGCGCCAAAGACTTTTGCCCACCGTGACTGTACGCTGCCAGGGCTGTAGGATGGGCGCAAGTTGCTCGAAGCCATCCGAACAACTCCCCGCTTGCACCATTTGCGCTTCTCCATTGCGGTCATAGGCCCAACGCCGGAAAGGAACGCGCCCTGCCTGCTGCTCGGCGTAGTGGATGAGGGTCATGTTGTCGAGCGCAACGCCCATCAGCAGCACAGATCCCCCTAGCTCTACCAAGGCCTGCAAGGGCGCATAGACGGCGAGCGGGGCTTGCCCACCGATCAGCCTTTGCGCCTGTGGCCCAAGCGCGCTAAAGGAGTTGAGCGGGTGGTCGCCGCGCAGATGGGCAGGGTGGCGCAGGATTGCCGCCGGAATGGCCCCCATATCTTTGTCAATTTCGCCGGCGGCAGGGGTGTAAATCATCCCTTCCTCGGCGCGTGGGCCATAGTGGAAACGATAATCCCAGCCATTGCGCGCCGGGCGCAATGGCTCGGGTGGGGCGATGGCATAGTCATAGGAAAAGGTAGGCGCCAGCAGGGTACAGCCCTCGTCAAGGAAGGCTTGCACCACCGTTTCTGGCCCGCCCTCCACCTTGCCAAAGGATCGCAATGAGGAATGGACGCAGACCGCTTGGGCGGTCAAATTTAGGGCGCGTATGGCCTGTTGAAGGTCGGATTGGCTTACAGGTTGGAGTTGCATAGTCATCTACCGTTCATCTACCGGTCTCGAGGCAATCGCTTGTTGTCTTGGCCCTAAGGCGCTAGCACAAGCGCGTTTGGTGCTTGAAAGGGCTCTATCGTAACTCAAAAATAGGGATTGCAATAGCAAATCATAGGCTTGTCGCACTCATTGGGCCTTGAACTTAACATGATTTGGAGGATAATAGAAGGGTAGCGTTCAGTTGAGTTTGGTTCCTGGCAAGGAGGCCAAAATGGGTATCTTTTCTCGATTGTTCGGCTCGAATAAGTACCCCGATTCGCAGATTGTCTCGCAAGCCATGAGTGCCGTCAGCACAGACCCGATGGTCAGTGACTTTAGTTCGGTCGTGGTCACCAGCAAGAATGGGGTGATTACGCTGAGCGGCAGCGTGCAAAAGAAGCAAGACAAGGATCGCATCGAAGGGGTGGTTGAAAATGCGCTCAACACGATGAGTCTCAAGCACGAGCGTATTGTCAACGAATTGCGCCTGCCGCAAGAGGTAAGCCAAGACGTAACGTAAGCCGGAGTCTGCTCCCAACAGCGCGTCGGTCGTAGAAAAAGTGAATTGACCCCAAAGAAGCCCGCCTTGGTGCGCCGCGGAGCCGGGCAAGTGAGAAATTTGCTTACTGACCTGCTCCTTTCCTCCTTTACCTGGTCTTTTTGTGTTTGAGCTGGGTGAAGCGTTAGATTGCCGTCACTTGCGCTTGCGCCAAAGAGTATCGGGCGCGATAATGGCAAACCGCTTTGGTAATCGCGCCCCCATAGCTCAGAGGATAGAGCAGTGGTGTCCTAAACCATGTGCCCAGGTTCGAGTCCTGGTGGGGGCGCCTGAATTACTCATCTCCGCTCCATTTTCCCCTATTTATGGTAGATCGCCACACAAAGGGCATCTACGATGGGCAACTTACAGCAGTGTTCCCTGGTACTTGACAACGTTTTCGGTATCTACATTCGGCACTGCCGATCCCGCC
>JADMIO011126975.1_pt1 | contig 26371 bp, 24 predicted proteins | sample 8958161 | NCBI WGS metagenome assembly JADMIO01 (sample SAMN16585339, study PRJNA669376) | soil metagenome | isolation source: Crop rotation soil | place: USA: Cullars Rotation, Alabama | collected 2011 | reverse complement strand
TCCCGCGAAATATCAGCCATTGCCAGAAAAATTCGGTGATGGAAATGATCCGGAACAAATTTTCTGTGGCCTCGACCTCTGGAATAATTATCCCGACGATGGAACCTGGAAAGATGAAACCTATCCAGGGAAATTGTAACAGGGTTCTTTATAACTATTCATAAAAAATAAATGTCAATACCCACCACCATAACGAAGACCACTACCCGAAATATTGTCCCCGGGCCCTGGATGGTTGTTTTTTTGTTATGCATTGTGGGTGCGCTGAATTACCTGGATAGGACGATGATCACCACCATGCGAAGTTCAATTGTATCTGATATGCCGATGTCTGATACACAGTTTGGTTTGCTTACCTCTGCTTTTTTATGGATCTATGGAGTTTTAAGTCCCTTTGCAGGATACCTCGCTGACCGTTTCAGCAGGAGCCGCGTTATTATCGGAAGTTTGTTGGTTTGGAGCCTCGTAACCTTCCTGACCTCCTATGCCAGAACATTTGAGCAATTACTGGCCACGAGAATCTTCATGGGTATTAGTGAAGCCTGCTATATCCCTGCTGCCTTGGCGCTGATTTCCGATTATCATTCTAATAAAACGCGATCACTCGCAACGGGGATTCATATTGCCGGTATTTATGTGGGCGGAAGCCTTGGCTTCATAGGCGGCTGGATTTCCGAAAATCATCATTGGGGTTATGCGTTTCATGTTTTCGGTCTCGTGGGAATAGCATATGCCTTAATTCTTTTTCTTTTGCTGAAAGATGCTCCGGCACGTCAACCGTTAAAACAGGAAGATCATTCAGATACAAGTTTCCGTTCCGCGGCAAAAAATCTTTTTACCAGTAGCCTGTATATCCGGATGCTTTTCTTCTGGGGCCTGATGGGCATTGTTGGTTGGATGGTGATGGGCTGGCTTCCGACTTATTATAAAGAACATTTTCAGTTATCACAAAGTCTTGCAGGATTATATGCTACCGGCTATCTATATCCTGCTTCCATCGCGGGATTGATCATAGGCGGTTTTATTGCAGACCACTGGAGCAGAAAAAACGGTGGCGCCAGGATACTTGTTCCTATGATTGGATTATTTGTGGCTTCACCTTGTATTTTTCTTGCGAGTGATACAACTGTACTCCCACTGGCTATTTTCTTTTTTGTGGTATATGCATTCACTTATGTTTTTACCGATGCTAATCTTATGCCCATTCTATGCATGGTTGCAGATACCCGGTATAGAGCTACGGGTTATGGCATCCTCAATATGTTTGCTACAATAATTGGTGGACTGGGATTATTTGCCGGTGGTTATTTACGCGATGCGCATGTTAATCTCAGTCTCATCTTTAAATCCGCTGCCATCATATTGTTAGTATGCGCAGGCATTCTGTATAGCATCTACCTGCTCAATAAGAAAAGAATTTCTAACCAGCAAACAATAAATGAATAAAGCTAATTGTATGAAACCATTACGTCATTTTCTTCTTCGCGTATTCTTTGCGAAAAACTTTGTTTCTTCTTTGCGATAAAAAATTAACCGCAAAGAAGAAACAAAGTTTTCGCAAAGGAACGCGAAGGATTTCCAAACAGAATAGCACTGAACCAGAATATTTCTTATCATCTTACTAAATATATGTTATGACTACGCGACGCCAGTTTGTACATTATTCCTCATCGCTTGCAATGGGATTACCATTATTGAAAGCTGTGAAAAATTTTAACCTGAATATTGAACCGGTAATTCCTGACAATGTGCCGGAAGTGTTACTCAACAACCCGCGTGTTCATCTCAATTTTGGAACACAACGACTGATCATGAATGAAGGATTACAGCCATTTATGTTATGTACGAAAAAAGGTACAATGGTTATACAGGGCCAATTACCCAAAAATCCTCAACCACAACAGAGAATATTTTATCCGCACGCAATCGGAACAACCATTTCACGCGATGGTGGAAGAACCTGGAATGAATTTCCGCTGAAAGAAGGAGATAATGGTGTGTATATGGAAGGTGGCGCTATTCAGTTGAAAGATGGCACCATACTGGTACTCGAAACCTATGTAACACCCGGTTCCCAACCCGATACCGGGGAAGGATTAATGTACCAGTCGAATGACGATTTTAAAACACTATCGGGCCCCATCCCCATAACATTTTCAATGCCCGGCGCTGATTTTTATGGTTCCAGTGATGATGGTGGGCGTCCGCATATTGCTATGCGGCTTCATCGTAGAATTATTGAACTGCCTAACGGTGATTTGATGACTACCATTTATGGATATATGAAAGGAGACAATGAATATTCTGAGTATGCAACTAAAATGAAGAAAACCCGTGCCATGTTGTTCCGATCAGGTAACAAAGGTAGACATTGGGATTATGTGTCTACTATTGCTGCAGAGAAAAATATCGGAACCGAAGGTTTTGGTGAGCCGGTGTTAAATCGCATCAATAAGGGCAATCACCTGGGCCGGTTAATCTGCCAGATGCGTACAGGAAGGGAACTATATGAAACTTATTCTGATGATGAAGGTAAAACATGGGCAAAGCCATACGCAAGGGTTTATGCTGATCTGGATGTGTATCGTACAGAAAAATGGGCGGAAATGTTTAAAGAGGTTAAACGAAATGGAAAGTTGGTAGTTGACAATCCTGTGGAGAATATAGGAGCTGTCGTGGATCCTGATCTCCTTGTATTACGAAGTGGAATTGTGGTTGCAGCATTTGGCGTTCGAATTCCTGCCCGTGCCAATTGGATCAATCCCAAACATCCCTGGAACGGAAATTATCTTGCATTTAGTCTTGATTCGGGCGAGACCTGGAGCCATGTAGTTCGGTTAACTTCCGGAATATTCACGACGCACTATATGGCCATTGAAGAAACACCTAAAGACAATCACATTTTTGTTGCCTATGATTATGGCAACTGGACTAATAGGGAAGCCCGGTTTATGTATGGCAGACCATTGACTATCTCAATAAAAAAATAAAGTATCTACCAAACTATTCTATGAAGCCACTTGCCGCTAAAGATATTTATGGAACATGGGCCACTATTTTGTTACCGATAGAAGCCGATGACAGTATTCATTTTGGAAAGCTATCTCAACAACTGGATCGCCTCATTGAAATGAAAGTGCATGGTATTTATTCTAATGGAACTGCAGCGGAGTTTTTTAATCAGACGGAAGAAGAATTTGATCGGATTAATGAATTGCTGGCTGAAAAATGTGAGCACGCTGGTATGGCATTCCAGGTAGGCTGCAATCATACCAATCCTACCATTGCACGCAATCGTGTTTTAAAAGCAAGATCATGGAAGCCCGGTGCCATTCAAATTATATTGCCCGATTGGTTTCCACCAACATTGCCGGAAATGATAGCATACCTGCTCAAAATGCAGGAAGCAGCAGGCGATATAGGTATCGTACTATATAATCCTCCCCATGCCAAAGTAAAATTAACAGCCGAACATTTTGCCGCTTTTCGCGAATCGGGTATTCACCTGGTAGGCTGTAAACTTGCTGGGGGCGATGAAGAATGGTATCAACGGATGAAAGCCGCGAATCCTGAAATATCTTTATTTACCCCCGGTAATCGTCTGGCAACAGGAATAAAGCTTGGCGCAAATGGATCCTATTCCAATGTTGCCTGCATCCATCCTGGAGTGGCAAGAAAATGGTATGAGCTGATGTTGACTGATTATGAAAAATCGGTGGAAATGCAAACCAGGATTCAACAATTCATTACAGCGCAAATCTATCCCCTGATCCGGGAGAAAGGATTTTCAGATCCCGCAGTTGATAAATTGTTAGCCTGTCTTACAGGTTGGGCTGATCTTACCCCAAGGCTGCGTTGGCCCTATCAATACATCCAGGAAACAGAATTAAAACGTTTGCAGATTGTTTGTCGTGAAATACTACCCGAGTTTTTTTTAACGCTCAACCCTTTACATTAAGTAAAAACTTATAGGGTGGCAGGAACAAAATAATTCTATAATTGTGCCGGGTAGAATCTTTTTTTGAAATATAGTACCATGATTGCAGATAAATGTAACAAGTTCCGGTACATCAATCCTTACTTTTAAGCAGTAATGAATGTAAAAGCTACAGCAATGGTCAATACTTTACTTCCAGGTGCATGGAAGGTAGTGGCGTTGCTCAGTGTGGTTGGTTGCTTGAATTACCTCGATAGGATTATGGTGACCACTATGCGTGTGTCACTGATCGAAGCTATTCCGATGACGGAAGCTCAATTTGGCCTCCTCACTTCAGTGTTCCTTTGGGTGTATGGATTATTAAGTCCCTTTGCTGGGTTCCTGGCAGACCGGTTTAATCGCAGCCGCGTAATTATTACCAGTTTGTTTTTATGGTCGCTGGTTACCTGGCTTACAGCTCATGCCACTACATTTAATGAATTACTGATTACCCGTGCGCTAATGGGTGTGAGTGAAGCTTGTTATTTGCCTGCGGCCCTGGCATTGATTATGGATTATCACCGCGGAAACACACGCTCTATGGCGACTGCGATTCATATGGGTGGTGTAATGATCGGGCAAAGCCTTGGATTCCTGGGTGGCTGGATTGCTGAACATTCAAAATGGAACAATGCATTTAATATATTTGGACTTATCGGTATCGTGTATTCAATACTGCTAGCTTTTACACTCCGCGATGTATCTGAAAAGAACCTGCCTGTAGAAGAAAAAGCAGAGACAGAAAAAAGTTCCATCCGTTTTATTGATGCCGTTCGTGATCTCTTTTCACGCAAGGCATTCTTTTTCCTGTTATTATTTTGGGGATTGCTGGGTATTGTAGGCTGGCTAATTTTTGGATGGTTGCCCACATATTATAGGGAACATTTTCACCTGTCGCAATCTGTATCCGGTTTGTACGCTACCGGTTATCTATACCCGATTAGTTTCTTTGGAAGTTTAACGGGCGGTTTCCTGGCAGATTATTTTACTCGTAAATATGCAACGGCAAGGATTCTTGTGCCGGCTATTGCTCTGATGGTGGCGGCTCCATTGGTTTTTATTGCAGCAAGTACTGATGTGGTTTATGTGGCTATTGCCGGATTCATGGTATATATTTTTATGAGGATTTTCAGTGACGCGAATATGATGCCCATACTTTGTATGATTTCAGATAAGAGATACAGGGCTACCGGTTATGGGATCCTCAATATGTTTGCCTGCATTGTGGGCGGCCTGAGTATTTATGCGAGTGGAATGTTGCGCGATGCGAATATCCGCATGGATAATTTATTCAAAACAGCAGCATTGCTGCTTTTGGTTGCTGCGTTTTTATTATTATTAATTCAACGCCAGGTAAAACGCCAGCCTGAGATATTGTAAATAGAAACAGTTTTGTGATATGCATATTGTAAAAGTATCGGGCACCAGTCAAACATTATTTGTAATTATATTTTTTTTTATGAGTAGCTATATAATAGCCTGTAATAATACAAGCACCAACCAGCAGCAACTGGAGCAAAAAGCAATGAACGAATTGAATAAAGTGCTGCAGGAAGAATCGCTTTTTATAAAAGTGCATGCCGCCGAATATCTAATCTGGTTAGGATATCCTGATGAACCCCGGAAGGTATATGAAAAAGAAAACGAATTACATAGCGAAGAAAAACCATATCGTATAGGTATCTGGCGGGTATTGGCCCAGTCTGCCAAAGACAGTTCAGCTAAAAGGGGATGGTTGGAAAAAGTAGTTTCAGTTTATGCGGATTCAACGTCAACCGACAAACTCCATGCTACAGAAACACTTGCTAAATTGCAGTATTCGCCCATGGAAAAATTTCCGGAAATTACAAAGCAAGCATTAGCCAGTTCAAACCGTAACCTGGCTACCTACGCCCTTTGGGCGGTTTCATATGCTTCGGATTCAGCTATGGAAACCAATAGAAAGTTATTTAGAAAAATGACGATGGCTGATGATAACCCCATCATCCGGCGAATTAGCGCCTATGTTCTTAGAAAGGTCAAAGGGCTTTCAACAGTTGAATGGACAGGACTTGCCCAGGCTGCTATTGATGAGGCCGATACCAGCGGTTTAAAGCATAGCATGTTCAATACTGCGTTTGTAACAAAGCCAACAGGAGCTGATGATGAAAAACTATTTGAGAAAATTACCGCAGGCATGCTTAACGGCTATCAGCAATTTACTGCAGGAGAGAGAATAGAGCTGGCGCTATCTCTTGCAGACAAGGGTTCAGAAGAGCATTTAGCAATATTAGAAGAGTATCTTGATAATAAAAATATTGCCGGCTTATATGAGATAAACAGCAAGGAAGGTGCAGATGTTCGTGCAACTGCTGCTTATGCTATATTGGCCATTCAAAAACGTTTACCATAAAAGAATAAAATATGATTAATCATATGCGCCCGAGCCGTGTACTGAATAAATTAAGGCAGGGAGAAATCGCAAGTTGTATTAAAATAAATTTCGCCAATGCACAGGTTACTGAGATAGCGGCAATGGCAGGATTTGATAGTGTTTGGCTCGATCAGGAACATATCGGGCAGGATTGGTCTGTATTAAACAGCCAGATCTGGTCAGCAAAAGCACACAATGCTGATACTTTGGTTCGTGTACCACGAGGTAGTTACAGCGATCTGGTTAAGCCACTTGAAATGGATGCAGCGGGTATTATGGTACCACATGTGATGGGCGTGCAGGATGCAAAAAATATTATTCGTCATACCCGTTTTCATCCGCTGGGTTTGAGGGCAATTGATGGTGGTAATGCGGATGGCTCATACACCAATCTTGATTTTAACAGCTATCTCGAACAGGCCAACCGTGAAAGGTTTGTAATATTCCAGGTCGAAGATCCTGAACCGCTGGAGGAGCTCGACGCTATTGCAGCGCTTGACGGATTTGATATGCTCTTCTTTGGTCCGGGCGATTTCAGCCAGGGCATTGGCGCTCCTGGGCAATGGAATCATCCTAAAGTGCTCGATGCACGGAAACGTGTAGCCGAAGTTGCGCGAAAACATGGCAAGTTTGCCGGAACAACCGGGAGTATTGATAAATTGGATGAGTTCGTAGGCATGGGTTATCAATTCGTAAGTGTAGGCGCGGACGTGGTAGGCGTATCAAGCTACTTTAACGGGTTGATCAATAAGTTTCATAAAACTACCAGCCCCACTACAGGATCTGATCGGGAAGCCTATAAATAGATTTGAATTCTAACGCTTTTTACATGGCTATTAATAAACGTTTGCTGGGTAAAACCGGCATAGAAGTTTCTGAAATTGCTTTCGGTGGTGTTGAAATAGGAATACCTTACGGAATCGGTGTTAAGGATCATGCCGACATGCTCACTCACCAGGAAGCCATTCACTTATTACATGCTGCAATGGATAGTGGTATCAATTTTTTTGATACTGCCCGTCTCTATGGTGAAAGCGAATCCATTATGGGGAAAGCTTTTCATGACAGGAGAGACCGTATTGTGCTGGCATCAAAGTGTACACATTTCCGTGATGCCGATGGTAAAATTCCTGCTTACCAGAAACTAAGACAAATAATAGAGAATTCACTGGCATTAAGTTTGATTGAATTGCAAACAGACTATATCGATTTATACATGTTACACCAGTCAGATACAGAGATCCTGGAGAATGAAGATGTGGTACGTATATTTTCAGACCTCAAAACAAAAGGGGTTATACGTAGCATGGGTGCTTCTACTTACGGTGTAGCTGAGAGTAAATTGGCTATTGAAAAAAACTGGGATGTATTGCAACTACCCTTTAACCTGATGGACCAGCGACAGCAGGAAATATTTGGATTAGCGGCCGAAAGGGGTACAGGTATAGTGGTACGATCGGTATTAATGAAAGGTTTGTTAAGTGCAAAAGGTCGCAATCTGCATCCTGCGCTCAGTGAAGTAGAATCGCATATAGGTGGGTTCAATAAATTATTAAATGACGATGCCAGCGATATTTCACAGTTGGCAACCAAATTTGCTTTGTCGTTTGAAGAAGTGAGTACAGTATTAGTGGGAATTGACCGGCTCGCTTATCTGCAGCAATCTGTACAGGCAGCCGATGGAAAATATTTCAAATCAGATCAACTATCAGCTTTAAAAGCTGCTGCCTATCCTGATCCTGTTTTTCTGGATCTTCCTAAATGGGATAGATTGGGATGGTTAAAATAACGGTGAATATGGTTATCGCTGTTTTAAAAAATGTTCGTGTATGAAAATTTCGAATGTCGAAACGATTTTATTAACGGGCCCCTGCACCAACGATCCATTCTTATCGGAAGCCAGGAAATTGCGCAGCGCGGCTTTTATTCGTATTTCAACCGACGAAGGAATTATTGGTATAGGAGAAACTTACGCCGGATATTTTTGCCCGGAAGCAGTGCCAGCAATTGTGGAATTTTTTAAACCAATACTTATTGGCAATGATGTAGAAGACATTCCCTTACTGTGGCAACGCATGTACCATTGCGGAAATTTCTGGTGCAGGGTGGGCCTGGGTACAATCGTATTAGCTGGAATCGAAGCGGCCCTGTGGGATTTGAAAGGAAAACAATTAGGATTGCCGGTTTATAAATTATTGGGTGAGCAATGGAAAAATAATTTCAATAAGAATGCTCCCGGCATTTACCTCTATGATGAGCATAAAAAGTTGCCTTGTTATGCTACCGGTGGTCCCAGTAATTATCCCCTCGATAAATTGGCGTCTAAAATAGAATTTTATCAATCGGTAGGCTTTAGAGGGGTTAAACTCGGAGCAGGTGCATATTACCGTGATACAGGTTCGGAAATTTCCAATGATCCTTCAGAAGCTGCGGATTTTGAAGCGGCGAAGGTTTCATTTATCCGTGAACGTTTTGGCAAAGATCTTTGGCTGATGCTGGATGCACATATGGGTAACCATAGCAAGTTAACCTGGGGTTTGCCTACCGCGTTGGCCGTAGCCAAAGCACTGGAACCTTTCGATCTGGTTTTTTTTGAAGAACCATTACATTATACCAGGCCTGATGAATATGCCGAATTAGTGAAGCTAACTAAAACGCCTATTGCGGGTGGTGAATGTCTTACATCGGTTTCTGAATGGCAAACTTTTATTTCCGGCGATAGCTTTCATATTGGTCAGCCTGATGCTTCTTTTACAGCAGGCATGAATGCATTTATGGAAGTTGCTGCTATGCTGTCACAAAAAGGACGCATGGTAGCACCTCATGCATGGGGAGCCGGGGCTTCGCAGATGCAAAATATTCATTGTGGGTTTGCCTGCCCTAATACAAGGATACTAGAAGTGGCTCCTGCTTATGGTCCGCTTCACAGCGAATTGATCGGTGATAGCCTGCAGCTTAAAAATGGTTATGTGTTACCACCCGAAAAGCCAGGACTGGGAATTGAACTGAATGATAGGATCATCGATAAATTTCCCTTTATACCGGGTTCGGGAGAATTTAACAGTGTACCCGGAAAAATATTAACAACCTAGATACTTATACGATCATGCTAAAAGTCCTGATTGATCTTCCTGAGTTTGAACCGGCTTCGCGGAAACTGGAACAAATTCCGGGAATAGAAATAATAAGAGTTGCTCAACCCGAAGAGAGGCCGCGCAGTCTTCCTGTAGATTTAATTGCAGGTTGTGATATTCTTTTTTGCACCAACCTGCCAGAGAATTATGCTGAGATGAAACAATTAAAATGGGTTCAGATCAGTACAGCGGGTTTTCAACAGATAACGGGAAAGGGCCTGGAGAAAAAGGGGATCAGGGCAAGCAATGCACTGGGTGTTTCTGATATTCCTATCGCAGAATGGAATATTGCCATGATGATTAACCTCGCGCGCGACCTACGCGCTATGATCCGGCACCAGGAAGCAGGGATTTGGGATAGGGCGGCTGTACATCAGCGTGAGATTCGCGGACTTGTTGTAGGCATTTGGGGATACGGTGGTATTGGAAGAGCTACTGCCCGACTGGCAAAGGCCCTGCAGATGCGCGTACATGTGATGACGAGAAATGGCATACGCTCCCGCGACAATAATTATGAAGTTCCCGGAACCGGTGATCCTGATGGTATTTTGCCTGACCAGGCATATACAATTGATGAGAAGAAAACATTTCTAGCGGCTCTTGATTTTCTAATCCTCGCATTTCCACTTTCAACCAGTACCGACGGACTGATAGGAGAGGAAGACTTACAGTTATTACCCAGGCATGCTTTTTTGCTCAACCCCGCACGTGGAAAACTCGTTAAAGAAGAAGCCCTTATTCGCGCGCTCAACGAAAGCTGGATTGCAGGAGCGGCCCTGGATACCCATTATCATTATCCTATGCCAGCTGATCATCCGCTTTGGAAAATGCCGCAGGTTATTTTAACGCCACATATTTCAGGGTCAACCCAGAGTCCTCATTACCTCGAAAGAGTGTACGATATATTTATTCAAAACCTGGAAAGGTATATCTCCGGCAAACCTTTACTCAATGAACTTAATGCTGCGCAATTGGAAAATGGTTAAAAGACTTACTGGAGTGAGTTTGTGTTCTTTTTGTAACCCCAGGCTTCAGCCTGGGGGTCAATAAACAAAATGAATCGGGCTTTAGCCCTGGCATGAGGGCTAAAGCCTGGGCTATAAAAAGAATGCAAGTTTTTCCTGTGAATTAGGCTGAAAAATAATATTAGAAATGCAATGGATAATAGCAGAACTTATTATTGATATAATACATATTTGATACAGGAAAATATCAAATCATTTAATATAAAAACAATTGTATGAGCAAGATCGATCTTACAGATGTTAAAAAGAAATTTGACGAGGAGGGATATGTCTACCTGCCTGGTTTTTTATCACCTGCGGAAGTAACAGATGTGCAGGATTACTTAGATAAATTCATTCAGAATGAAGTTCGCAATCTGTCACCTGACCAGGCTTTTTATGAAGATGCTAACGATCCTTCTACACTAAAACAGTTATTCAATCTCCACCAGCACGAACCTTTTTTTGCAAAGCTTCTGATGGGAAGTCGTTTTGAAGAAGTAGCAAAATTGGCACTGGGTGAAAAAGTAATTGGTAAAAATGTAGAATATTTCAATAAGCCGCCGCTAATAGGGAAACCTACGCCTCCACACCAGGATAATTATTATTTTATGCTTCAACCTCCGCAGGCCATCACCATGTGGTTGGGACTGGAGGATGTAGATACTGAAAATGGTTGCGTGCGCTATATCCCCCAATCTCACCTGCAAGGTTTACGGGCGCATGGTCGAACTCAAACACTAGGCTTTTCGCAAGGCATTTCTGATTATGATGAAAGGGACAAAGCTAAAGAAGTGTATTTTTCAACCAAACCTGGCGATTTACTTATTCATCATTCCATGACCATTCATCGCGCTGATGGCAATAGCAGTTCGGTTCGTGGCCGAAAAGCACTTGGCTTTATCTATTTCGGTGAATCTGCTCAGGAAGATCTGGAAAGGAAAAAACTTTACCAGCAAAAACTCCAGGAAGAGAGAATGATAGCTGGAAAGTGAGCTTTAGCCATTGTTCTACCCGATTGAAAAATAGTATTATGATTGCAATGAAAAATAGCATGGAAATCAATTCATGTTAACCATATTTGAGAAACAAAATCGGGCTGATTGTCTTTTCCATTCAAATATGCATTCCTTGCTTTTTTAGCCATTGCCAACATCATTGCGCAACCCGCGTTGATGGCCCAATCGGCACAACCTGCGATAGGAAAGTTGATTAGTGAAAACCTTGTAACGAATGCTGACTTTATGGCCCGTGATCCTGAACAACGACCACTACACTGGATTTTAGGTAAACAATTGCAAACGGCAATACTAACCGCCGAACAAAAACACGGGAGCAATCGTGATGATCATTCGCTGAAAATTACAGATACGTCTATACAACTTGATATACAGGTTCGAAGTGAGAAAAGGATTGCAAACCCGGGCACTATTTATAACGCTGATGCATGGGTAAAATCAGCAACAGGAATTTCTCCATTATTGAATATTGAATTTTGGGATCAAAATGGAAAGTGCATCCAGTCAAAATCAGGGTCAGCAACCAGTTCAGCATACTGGACTCAGGTTTTAATTTCATTAACTGCACCTGACCAGGCAACACATGTTTCCTTGTCGGTGATCAGCGGGCAAAAAGATACAGGTACTTCTTATTGGGACGATATTTCACTCCGGTATGAAAGAGATTATTCTGCGACGCTACAGCCAGGGATCAGGGAATTATTTGTAGACGACTATCGGATTGAATCGATGAATGATGTACAAAGAATCGTTCATGCCGGCGTGAAATCATCTCCCCTTATCAAAGCGACAAAACCTTGGGAAGGATCATCTGTTTATGTTTATGGAACAGTGTATTTGGATAAACCTGCTGCATCTGGCTATCGCATGTGGTATACCGCTTACAAGGATGAAAAATATTATCTCTGTTATGCAACCAGCAGAGATGGTTTACTATGGATAAAACCAAACCTGGGAATTGTTGAATATAATGGCAGTAAGCAAAATAATATATGCCGGGTGGGTACAGGAACAGTTATCTATGATGATGAAGAAAAAGATCCGGCTAAGAGATATAAACTGTTAGACTTTACCAAAGCAGATACTGTTCAAAAAAGACTCTTAGGTTACGGAGCATTTTTCTCGGCAGACGGATTACATTGGAATGCTTACGAAGGAAATCCCGTGATCAGCTATGGCGATGTATCTAATGTTACTTATGATAAAACAACGCATACCTATATCGCTACAACAAAACAACGAATGCTCGTAAGTAATACCAGTGTTACTCCCGGCAAAATGGATCGCGCAGCATTTGTATCGGTGAGCAAGGATTTTATTCATTGGTCAGCACCCGGCTTACCATCGGCCCCATATGCTATTGCTGTTGAAGGAGACCCTGTTGACGATAAAATTGCACAATCGAAATCTGCACTCGAGGCACAGATTTATGGTATGTCGGTTCATCTTTATGAATCTGTTTATATCGGATTTCCCTGGGTATTTGAATTAACCAGTTATGTATCCGGTGAATTTGCCCCTTACGGCGATGGCCCGGTTCAACCTGAATTAGCTGCCTCACGCGATTTGCGACATTGGACCCGCACAAGTCGTGATCCTATTATACCCCTTGGTAAAGCAGGGTCCTGGGATGATGGTACACTTTACACATCGAGCCAGTTTCTTATCTCGGATAAAAAAATAGAACTCTATTATGGAGCCATGAATCGCACACATGGCGGCAGTAGTATCACACAAAGGCAAACTGCACAAATTGCAAAAGCCAGCTGGCGTATTGATGGCTTTGTATCTCTGTCAAATGGAGGAAATGACACAGGGGTAATAGTTACCCGTCCCTTTGTTTTTACCGGTGATCAAATGTATATCAATGCAGATTGTACAGGAGGCTCATTGCAGGTTGAATTGCAGGATGCTAATGGTTCAATTATACCAGGGTATTCAAAGGCGGAGAGCGTAAAAGTAAGTGGCGATCAGTTATCAACGCTTATTCGCTGGAAAAATGAGACAGATGTAAAAGCATTAGCAGGAAAAATGGTTCGCATAAAATTTTATATCAAAAAAGCTGACTTGTATTCATATTGGTTCAATCATTCACTTACCATCAAGTAATAAAACATGACAACAAAACATTTACTGCAGAAAATCCGCGTCGCATTATTTCTGGGCTTCTTATTGTTTGCCTCCTTATTTGCGATTGCGCAAGTTGATCCGGCGATAAAAGTAGAAAAGATCTGGGATCAGGGTCTGCACAATGCTTTTACAGATTTGCTAAGGTTTAATAACCGTTTCTATTGCACATTTCGTGAAGGTTCGGCCCACGTCAAGGGAAATGATGGAACCGCGAGGGTAATCATGTCGGAAGATGGTAAAAAATGGGTAAGTGTGGCACATTTAAAACTTCCCGGAAAAGATATCCGCGATCCCAAAATATCTATCTCACCCGATAACCGTATAATGGTGTTGATGGATGTGGAAACCACCCAGGAAGGAAAAGTTATCGGCAGAAATCCTTTTGTTTCTTTCTCTGACGCAGCAGGCAACAGTTTCTCTGAGCCAAAAGAATCAAAGGTGGATAAAAAGATTGCATCATGGTCAGACTGGGTATGGCGTGTAACCTGGTATAACGGCACCGGATATTCGATACTATACCAGCCAGCTGGCGCCCAGTTGGTAAAAACGAAGGATGGTTTAAATTTTGAATGGGTATGCAAAATTGATATCGATGGTTATCCGAATGAGTCAACCATCCGGTTTGATAAAGATGGTAAAATGTATATCATGATCCGTCGCGAGCAACTCGATAAAATGGGCGTAATTGCTACTGCCAACGCACCTTTTACAGACTGGAAATACAGTTATATGAGCCAGAGAATTGGTGGACCAAATTTCCTTTTCCTGAACGATTCAACACTATGCGTGGGTTCGAGGCTATATCCGCAGGAAGAAGTAGGCGGAACTAAATTCCATCAGTCAGCCGTTTTCTTAACCGATCTTAATGGTAGTGTGAAGAAAATTATCAGGGTTCCGAGCGGCGGCGATGCCAGCTATCCCGGCATGGTATTATATGATGGCTTCCTTTGGTATTCTTATTATTCTTCACACGAAGAAAAGACAAATATTTACCTCGCAAAGATTCCATTGGACAAATTAACTTACATTAAATAGTTCAGGTGTAGTTAATAAAACTGCCTCCACATTTCAAACAGAAAAATATTAAGAATGCTTCATTTAGGTGTTATTGGAATGAGTGCCGGAAATGCACATCCCTCATCATGGTCGGCAATTATAAACGGCTCATTTGACGGAGAAGAAATATCACGCCTGGGTTTTCCGGCGGTAGCAGATTATCTCAATGCAAACAAGGATACACTTGGTTTACCGGCGGCAAAAGTTACCCACGTTTGGGCACAATCAAAGGAACTGAGTGAGCAAATTGCAAAAACAGCCGGCATAGAACATGTAGTAGCCGAAATGACAGATATGATTGGAAAAGTAGATGCTGTGTTGTTATTAAGAGATGATCCTGAGAACCATCGCAAAATGGCTCAGCCTTTTATTGATGCGGGAGTTCCCATTTTTATTGACAAACCACTTTGCAGTTCAACAGAGGACCTGGAATATTTCAAGAGCGAAATTTCGAAAGGGAAATTTATCATGTCATGTTCCTCGATGCGCTATGCTGGTGAATGTCGCTCTGTTAAAACGGAAATGAAATCATATGGTGAACTGGAATTGATAACAGCAGTTGGAAAAAAAGACTGGATCAAATACGGTGTGCATATGCTAGAAGCAATTTTTTACCTGGTGGATGATATTGCTCCTATTAGCGTAATCAATACCGGTAAAGAAGGAAAAGACATTGTTGTTATTGAATTTGAAAACGGGTTACAGGCAGTTATTCATTTGTACATGGATGTGGCACCAACTTTCCAGATCTCAGTATTTGGAAAAGAAAAATGGAAACTGGTAGAAATAAAAAATTCCTATGCCATGTTCCGTGACAATATTATCGAGTTTATCCGCTCGCTGCAAGCTGGAAAGCCAAGGCTTGAATTCCGGAAAACAGAACAGATCATTAAAGTGGTGATTGCCGGTCATCAAAGCCTTCAACAGAATGGTAAGAAGATTTATCTATAGAATATAATTTATTTTAAAACATATAGTGATGGATGTAAAGAAGCTATTCGACTTAACGGGTAAGGTCGCGCTGGTAACAGGCGGTGCTGGAAATTATGGAAAATGTATAGCTGAGGGTTTAGCAGAAGCTGGTGCAACCACCATTATTGCATCGCGTAACCAGGCAAATATCGATGAAGCAGTTGCCGCATTTAAAGCAAAAGGACTCACCATATTTGGTATGCCACTCGATCAGGGCGATCATCAGTCAGTGATGACATTAAAGCAAAACATAGTGCAGCAATTTGGAAAGCTGGATGTTTTTGTAAATAACGCCGTTTCCCGCCCCATGAAAACCTATTATGCACCACTGGAAGATTTTGCTGAATCCATGCGTGTAAACGCAACAGGAATGATGGATATCCTTCGTGAAATGGGTGACCTGATGGTGAAAAATCCAGACGGGGGAAGCATCATCAATATCAGTTCTATGATGGGTATGTTTGGCCCCGACGTTTCGAATTATGAAGGAACAGAAATGACCAAAGATTTGCCCCCAGACTATTTCTTTCACAATGCAGGATTGATCAATCTCACTCGTTTTCTTGCCCAGCAATTTGCCGGAAAAAATATAAGGGTTAATTGCATTAGTCCGGGTGGATTATTCAACAATCAACCGGCCCGGTTCCTCGAGAACTATACTAAAAAAGTTCCGTTAAGAAGAATGGCCAATAACGACGACATAAAAGGACCTATAGTTTTATTGGCTTCCAATGCCGGGGCTTATATTAATGGTGAAAATATTTTAATGGATGGCGGTTTGAACGCGTAAAAAATCATAGCATGCAGAATTTATTTGATCTTTTTAGTTTGAAAGGAAAATCAATATGGGTAGTAGGCGGAGCAGGTTATTTGGGACAATCGGTAGTAAAAATGTTATTAGGTGCAGGTGCAAAAATAACAACTATTGATCTCGCTGATAAAGCTGAACAGTTTGTTACCAGTTTACCACAATATACTCAACACGTTGCAGCCAGTCTTGATCTTCGTGATGGAGAGAAAGTCAAAAAGTTTGTTGCAGACCAGGTTTCTTCGAACGAAACGCCGGATGGGCTGGTTCTTTTAAACTTCGGATCAACTTCAAAAAACTTTACCGATCTGACAGAAAAGGATTTTGACGACGTGAATCATGCCGGGCTCACTTCAACATTTTTGATGGCGAGAGAAGTTGGCCTGCAAATGGAGAAAAAAGGAAAGGGGAGCATCGTTCTTTTTTCCAGCATGTATGGTTCAGTATCACCAGATCCAAGAATTTATGAATCGCCGATGAACACAAACCCCGTAGAATATGGTGTAGGAAAAGCGGGTATCGTGCAGATGACTAAATACATGGCTGTTTACTGGGGTAAGAAAGGAATCAGATGCAATTGCATTTCTCCCGGACCGTTTCCTAATCCTGGGGTTCAACAAAGAGATCCGGCATTTATTGAGCGATTGGCACTTAAAGTACCCATGGGTAGGGTAGGTAAGGCAGATGAAGTCGCTGGTGCGGTAAGTTTTTTCCTATCAGACGCTGCTTCTTTTGTTACCGGGCAAAATTTGTTTGTTGACGGTGGCTGGACAAGCTGGTAAACAACTTAAAGTAAATGAATATGTTTATTAGGAAAATTCTTTTTTTTGTCACTTTTATACTTTTTCAACAAATGGCAGAAGCAAATTCTCCTACAGATTCAATCATAGTTTATAATGCGGGAGTAAATGGCAATAACAGTGCTGATCTCCTGGCACGCATCGACAAAGATGTTTTAAAGCGATCACCGGGTATCGTTATACTGATGATAGGTACAAACGATATGCTGAACACGCGGAATATGCTGACTTTGCAGGAGTATGAAAAAAACTATCAGGAGCTGCTGATAAAGTTAAAGCAGAAGGCGACTGTTGTAGTAATGACGATTCCTCCAGTGAATTCTCCCTATATCATTAAACGAAAACCTGAATTAAATTTTAAAGAGAACGGACCGCAGGAGCGGGTAGATTCTGCAAATACAATAATTAAAAAACTGGCAAAGGAAAATAAATGTGTATTGCTTGACTTACACCGGGTGTTACTGGCATGTGGTGGTTCAGGAGTGGAAATGAATTCAGTTTTTCAGAATGAAGCAAATAGCGGAACGCCAGACGGTGTTCATCCAACAGCCAATGGCTACCGGGTAATTGCAACTGCAGTTTATGGAACTATCAACGCATTGAAAATGCCTATAAATAAAATTGTGTGTTTTGGTGATAGCATTACATTTGGCTACAACGTAAAAGGTGGGGGAACAACAGATGGTGAATGCTACCCGGCGCTACTTCAAAAAATGTTGATTCATGATTAACTCCCGGCGTATGCGATATGCGATTAAAATTATTGCATATAGCTTCTGGCTTATCTTCATGTCTTATTCAATTTCCCTCGCACAACAAGGCTGGGACAGTACTTACCGTCCTGAAATATATGCCAGCAGGGTAGATCTATTCCGTTCATTCGAACATTCAAAAAAAGACATTGTATTTCTGGGCAACAGTATTATTTTCTGGGGTGAGTGGCCAGAATTACTGCGTAACAATCATATCCGCAATCGTGGTATACCTGGAGATAATACGTTCGGAGTTCTGGAGCGGCTGGATGAAGTAATTAACGGAAAGCCAGCAAAAATTTTTATCCTGATTGGCATCAACGATATCGCCAGAAATATTCCCGATAGCGTCATTCTTGGTAATTATAAGAAAATGATTGCACGCATTCAAAGCGCTTCCCCACGAACTAAAATTTATTTTCAAACCATTATGCCTACCAATGGTTCTTTCCAAAAACTTACGAATTATTATGATAAGGATGAACACATCGGGAACGTGAATGCAGGGCTGAAACAACTCGCCGCGTCCTATTCAATTCCCGTCATTGATCTTTATTCCTTATTTGCCGACAGTACGGGGCACTTGTTTAAAGAACTGAGTTTTGACGGTGTACATCTTACAAAAAATGGTTACGATAAATGGAAGGAGCTGTTGATAAATGGAAATTACCTGAAGTAGTTTTGAATTTCATTTTTGGCTAATCATTTTGGGAGATTGCGACTTTTTTAGCGATCGTCATTTCGAATGGAGCCATTTTGAACAATTCCTCCTTTGCGTCTTGCGGAGGAATGAGAAATCTCCAGACATTAATACTAATCGAAATCAATCAGCATCAATGTCCGGAGATTTCTCATTCCGCCGCAACATCCAATTAAAGTAAGGGTAAAATGGCTCCATTGCCAATGATTGATGCAGAGAGCCCAAATTTTTTCTGTTGGGCTTTAGCCCTGGTGCCAGGGTTAAAGCCCTTTTACTTTAAGTTCATTAACCCCCAGGCTGAAGCCTGGGGTTATTTATTTCACTCAGAGATTCTCTGCCAATCATGGATGCGCAAAGGAATTGCATTCATTATTGATTACAGTATGCGAGCGTATTCAACCTGCCATTTACTTTTGATTTTGCACCACAAATTTTTCCTCAAAATGACGGCCTTGATAAAGCGTTCGTGATTATTCTGCTGGATAATTTATAAAACATTCATTTGTCTTCGCGATTATTTTACATAAACCGTTTTTATGTTTACGAATTCATGAATGCCAAACATACCCAATTCGCGTCCGTAGCCACTCTGGTTAATGCCTCCAAAAGGAAGTCTTGGATCTGATTTTACAGCAGTGTTCACAAAGCAGGATCCGGCCTGCAACAGTTCACGCGCAATTTTTTCACCTTTCTCATTATCCCTTGTAAAAACAGCGGCGCCTAAACCGAAGCTACTGTCATTAGCAACTTCTATAGCTTCTGCTTCATTTTTTACACTGATGATGGAAGCTACGGGTCCAAATATTTCTTCGGTATAAGCTGGCATTCCCTTTTTAACACCGGTAAGTATAGTAGGAGGATAGTAAGCATGATCGCCCGGTAAATTAGGGATAGTACCTCCTAAAATAATTTCTGCTCCCGCATTTACATTTTGAATCACCTGCTCATGCAGTTCATCACGCAAACTTTTTTTAGCCATAGGTCCGAGTGCCGTTCCTTCAACCAGCGGATCACCAAATTTTTGTTGACTCATCTTTTCCAGGAAACGTTTTACGAATTCTTTCTCTATCCCTGGTGTTACAATAAAACGTTTTGCGGCAATACAGCTTTGTCCATTATTGATCAACCGGCTTTGCGCACAAGACTCTGAAGCTTGTTCGATGTCGGCATCATCGAGAATGACATAAGGATCGCTTCCTCCTAGTTCGAGAACCGTCTTCTTTATCAATGATCCCGCTTGTTGCGCAACCTGTATTCCGGCCTGTGTGCTCCCGGTTAATGTGACGGCTTTAATAATGGGATTGCCAATAATTTTTTTGACAGCCTTACTGCCTACGATCAATGATTGAAAAATTCCCGTCGGAAACCCTGCCTGTTTAATAATATTTTCAATAGCAATAGCACAGCCCGGCACATTTGAAGCGTGTTTGAGAATGGCACCATTGCCTGCCATCAGTGCGGGTGCTAAAAATCTGAATACCTGCCAGAAAGGAAAATTCCAGGGCATCACCGCCAGCACTACGCCGATGGGTTGAAAGCTTATAAAACTTTTTTCGGCTTCGGTTGCAACCGACTGATCGTGCAGGTATTTTTCACCGTTAGTTGCGTAGTAGTCACAAACAGTAGCACATTTTTCTATTTCCATTACGCCGGCCGCCAGCGGCTTTCCCATTTCGTTGGCCATTACAAGGGCAAGGTTATTTTTATTGCTGCGCAAAACCGTGGCGGCATTTTTTAGCAAGATGGCCCGTTGCTTAAAAGATGTTTCTCTCCATTCTAACCAAGCTTTTTGTGACTTTTCAATTTTGATGGCTATATTTCGTTCTGTTTCCTCCTTATAGGTTTCTATAATTTTTCCATTTACAGGATTGATCGATTGTATACGCATAAACAGCTTATTTAAAGGGGGGAGTGTCTATTATAAAATCCCTGTAAAGGCAGACTCATATATCTTTAAAATATCCGATTCTTTCAAAGCCATTGGGCAACGCGCCAGTAATCTTTTTTGTAAAATACCGTCGGCAGCCAACGCAGTGGCTGCCGTATCCGGTATACCAAAACCACCAAGTTTATCGGGGATACCAATATTTTTAACGAGTTCTCCCAATAAGGCAACACATTTTTTTGCGGCTTCCTCGTCAGTAAATTCCTTTGATTCTACTCTGAGCGTTTCAAATATGATTTTCAATTTTGGAGAACAACTATCTTTTATGAAATTAAGTACGTAGGGCAGTAACACCGCATTTGACGCGCCATGTGCAATATGAAATTGTCCGCCCAGCGGGTAAGCTAATGCATGAACGGCACCAACGCCAGCATTAAAAAAAGCTAAACCAGCCAGGTAACTTCCGTAAGCCATATCTGTTCTGGCCTTTTCATCATGGCCATTTTTTACTGCAGTCTCCAATGCGCCACCAATCAACTTTATTGCTTGTAAAGCAAGCCCATCAGAATAGGCATTTGAATTAACAGATAAGAAAGCTTCGATAGCATGTGTAAGTGCATCTGCACCCGTAGCCGCAGTGACCACGGGTGGCACGGTGACGGTTAATGCAGGATCTACTATTGCCACATCAGCAATCAGATAATCGTGTGCAATTACATCCTTTGTTTTTTCAAGAGCAAGTACTGATATGTTGGTTACTTCGGCACCTGTTCCTGATGTTGTGGGAATGAGTATTTTGGGAATTCCTTTTTGTTGAATCGTTTTGCTGGCAGTTAAATTAAGGTATTCGATAAGGCTACCTGCATTAGAAGCAAATACAGCCGCCAGTTTACTCATATCCAGCGCGCTGCCTCCGCCTATGCCTACTACCAGTGAGTAATTACCCCTGCGGGTGAAGTCGACAATTTTTTCGCCTGTCTCCAATGTAGGTTCCGGAATGATGTCCGTATAAATATCAATTTGCCATTTTTTATTTTGGACGGGGCCGATGATCTTATCTATAAAACCCAATGACTGCAATACCGGGTCAGCAACGATCAGGATTTTGGTGGGATTATATTGCTCTATTTCGAACTGTAATTTTTCAATGGCACCCCACCCAATATGGGTAACAGGGCTGGAAGCAATCCTTGTGTAATGCATAAATGTATTTGCTTAACAAGTGAATGATGACTTGAAATTACTCTCCTGCCAGTTTCTTACTGCTATGATTATGTCAAATAGTGATATTATTTTTCGGTTAGTTCACGTATTCCAGGTTTACTGTTTTCCTGTAATCTGTGGGGGTCATTTGCTTATATTTCCGGAACTGCCGGTTGAAATTTGCGAGATTTTTATAACCGCTCGCGTAAGCTACTTCAACAACATTTGAATTTTTTTCAGCCAGTAATTTACAGGCATAGCCAATCCGGATGGTATTAAGATACTCGACAAATGTTACACGATAATGTTCTTTAAAGAAGTTGCAGAAAGTAGTTACAGCCATATTTGAAACAGATGCAACTTCCGGCAATGTAATATCGCTGTCGAAATTTCGCATGATGTATTCCGTTACCTTACTGAAACGGTCGGTATATTGCTGTTGTGTTTTTTGTAAATACCCGGGGCTGGCCAGTAATTCATATTCAGAAGTGGTAGATAAAATATCGAATATGGCAAATAAAGCAGATAGTCTTTTCAATCCACTCATGCCTGTCATTTCCTTCATTAAACTGTTAATCTGCTTTCTGGCCTTGCCTTTGATAAGAATTCCCTGGGAAGATAGCTCCAGAATTTTTTTAAAATTTTCCATTTCAGGAATCTGCAAAAACTTATCTCCCAGAAATTTTTCGAGAAAATGAATCACGATACCATCTGCAACTTCTTTCGCTTCACCATTGATATATTCAGGATTACTCATCCACACATGTGGCAATCGGGGACCCATAAAAACCAGGTCATCTTTTTCATAATAACCAATATGATCACCCACCATTCTTCTTCCTGTGCTGCTGGTGATAGATACTAATTCATATTCCGGATGATAGTGCCAGGGACAGGGAAAGAATTGACCTGTTTCGCGGAAAACGATAAATGATTTGTCGAAGTCTTGTGGAAGACGATACTCAATTGCTTTCATCTCAGGTAGTTTTTCTTATACAATTTTAATAAAAATACGCAAGCAATGAATAATAGTATTACCGCACTTGAAAGATAGTATTATAAATAAATACAAAAGTAACAGCATAAGAAAATAGCGACAATTATTTTTGATGGAAGAACCGTTTTAACTGTTACTTAGCATTTTCCAGCCTGCATCGTATTTATCAATCTGAAAACAAATTTGGTATGCAAAAATCAAAAATTATTCATCCGGTAAGAAAGCCTGGGTTCGACACTGGCGCGTATTCAGACGGAGTGGTAGCTGGCGGCTTTTTATTTGTGAGCGGACAGGCAGCAGTAGATTTCAATACCTCGAGTTTTGTATTGGGAACGATTGAGGAGGAAACACATCGCACTTTACAGAATATTAAAGCGATCATTGAGGCAGCAGGCGCTACTATGGACGATGTGGTGAAATCTACGGTCCATCTTGCCGACATCAATGAATTTGATCGTTATAACAAAGTTTATGCAGAATACTTCACCGGGATTAAACCTGCCAGAACTACGGTTCAGTCGGTTTTAGCCGAAGGCATTAAAGTAGAAATCGATTGTATCGTTAAACTGCCCGGATAATAATGAATAACTCAACAGAATTAACCGATATTGAAGTTGGCGTAGTAGGACTGGGTTTAATGGGAACCAGTATCGTGGTTTCCCTGTTAATGGCCGGCCACCCGGTAAAAGCCATCGCACCTATCGCTGACGACTTTGATACGGCCCCAGAACGCATTCGGGAACAGTTGATTCACTGTCAGCAAACGGATCTATTAAAGTTGCCCATAGAACATTATGAATCCCGTTTGATGATCACAACCGACTACGGAAAACTCCGGCCTTGTAAAATCGTGTTTGAATGCGTAATCGAAAAGCTGGAAATTAAAGCTACCGTATATAGTAAGATCGCAGCCGTGGTACAACCCGATGCCGTTATTGCTTCCAACACTTCCGCAATTGCTATAAGTGTATTGCAAAATCTGGTACCACATCCTCAACGTTTTATGGGTGTGCACTGGGCCGAGCCTGCATATGCTACCCGTTTCATGGAAATAACCTGTGGCACAGATACCGATTTATCGTATGCTGAATGGATATTTGATATTGCCCATCAATGGGGAAAAGAGCCAACCTTACTACGGAAAGACATTAGAGGATTTATCACCAACAGGCTCATGTATGCGGTATATCGCGAGTTATTTCACCTGGTAGAATTAGGTCAGGCCAGTTACGATGATGTTGATAAGGTTTTTCGGTATGATGCCGGTTCCTGGATCACATTAATGGGCATATTCAGAAGAATGGATTTCCTGGGCTTGCAGGATTGCACACAGATATTACAAACATACTTGCCACAACTCAGCAATTCCGACAAAGTTCCCGGGGTTATGCAGGAGATAGTTGCTACTAATGCCCGCGGCACTAAAAATTTAAAGGGGCTTTATACATATACAAAAAAAGAGGCTCACGACTGGGAAAATGCTTTTGCATTATTTAATAAAGATATCTTTCAATTGGCAACTGTGTATCCCTATAAAACGCAGAACCAATAAGCGTGTAAGTCGTGCGGCATTTAAAGTAATAAAACATTGTAATTGTATTAATCACTACACGAATGGAAAATAGAAAATACGACAAATCGGCTGACTTGCTGGCCAGGGCAAAAAAGGTAATGGCTGGCGGTGTATCGTCCGAATTCAGAAAGTATAATCATCCACACGCACTTTTTTATACACACGCAAAAGGTAGTCGAATTTTTGACGTAGATGGAAATGAATACCTTGATTTTACATTGAGCCAGGGACCGCTTATCCTGGGGCATTCTCATCCTGCTGTGTTAAATGCAATTAATGAATATTCTGCAGAAGGACAATTGTTTGCCGGACAGCATATCCGTGAACTCCTGCTTGCAGAAAAAATCAATAGCCTTATTCCATCTGCAGAGCTGATGCGTTTTTGCCTTGATGGATCGGAAGCGGTACAAACGGCTTTTCGGGTTGCCCGCGCTAAAACCGGCAAGCCAAAATTTCTTCGGTTTGAAGGTCATTACCATGGCTGGCTGGATAATGTTTGCTGGGGTTTATCTACGCCTTCATTAGAAGATTTAGGTTCAACAGATCACCCGAATGTTTTTCCCTGGAGTAAGGGGCTTGCTGATGACGTAAGAAACGAGTTTATCATTATTCCCTGGAACAACCTGGAATTATTAAAGCAAACAATAATAAATCATCATCACGAACTGGCTGCCATCATAACGGAACCGGTTATGTGCAATAATGGTTGTATTGCGCCCGATGAAAATTTCTTACAGGGCATGCGCAACTTATGCACTGAATATGACATCACGCTTATATTTGATGAAGTGATCACAGGGTTTCGCCTTTCACTGGGAGGAGCCCAACAGCATTTTAATATCTCCCCGGATCTGTCAATCTTTGCAAAAGCCATTGCCAGTGGCTATCCTTTTAGCGTGATCGCCGGAAAAAGAGAATGGATGAAATTGGTGGAAGAGTCACAGGTAATTCATGCAGGCACCATGAATGCCGGTAATCCAACAGTTGCAGCGGCACTTGCTACTATTGAAATATTGGAAAAAGAAAATCCATACGAACGGATGTTCAACCTTGGGCAACAATTGATGAAAGGACTACGGGAAGCCGCGTCCGATACAAAGCATAATTTATTAATTCAGGGGCCGGGCCCTATGTTCCACTCCGGATTTACGAATCTCGAAAAGGTAAAAGATTTCAGAGATACGTTATCTTACGATAAGGCAAAACTGGGCAAATTTATTGCAGGAATGCATAATGAAGGAGTACGCGTTATTGGCCGTGGATTGTGGTATATCAGTGCCGTGCATACTGAAAATGATATTCAATTGGCCATTGAAACAGCTCATCGGGTTTTGAAAAATATTTAAGCAAGTGTTCTTAACTATTTCAAATGAACGAAATGGAATATAGCAATACATCGGTTTTAGTTTATGGTCACAATGATCTAAGTTATAGTATTGTCAGTTGTTTATTGAAAGCAGACTGGAGTGTGTACCTGGTAACAAAAGATCCAAAGTTGGCAGGCCCTGTGATCGAAACTCAATTGGCAGATATCTATCGCGAAACATCAGTAACAACAAGTTCTGACCAATTGGTAATTTCAAAATCCTTCGACCACATAGGTGATGTTTCACTGGCTATTATCATTACGGAAGAAAATGAAATAGTAAAAAAACAAGCGATAGCGAAAGTTGAAGAGCATATAAATAGTAAAACAATAATTGCTGTCAATACCGAAAGCTTTCCGTTGGATGTGTTGCAATCCCAGTCACAATATCCAAACAGGGTTTTAGGTTTGAATTGGACGGAGCCTGCCCATACTACGCTATTTCTCGAAATCATCATGAACGATACTGTTGATGCTATTACACTGGAGCTTTTGCAGAATATGTCTGCAAGCTGGGACAAAGATCCTTCTTTCCAGCACATTGGGATCCTAAGCTTAGAATTCCACGTGGACAAGTTGTCGC
>JADMIO011627966.1_pt1 | contig 26376 bp, 24 predicted proteins | sample 8958161 | NCBI WGS metagenome assembly JADMIO01 (sample SAMN16585339, study PRJNA669376) | soil metagenome | isolation source: Crop rotation soil | place: USA: Cullars Rotation, Alabama | collected 2011 | reverse complement strand
CCAGGTCAAAATCCGCCGCACCCACTTGACAAAGCTGTTCATAGGCGCTGATCAGCCGCACCAGATTCTTACGCGGTTGCAACGTGCCGACATAGAGCGCATAGGGGCGAGCCAATCTCTGTTGCTCGCGGTAAAGGGCAATCTGTTCCGGCGCAGGCATGGGCAGATCATTGCCTGCCTCATAGATCACATGAATTTTATCTGCCCGTGCCCGTGTAATGCGCTGAAGATCGGCGGCAGTCGCTTGGCTGATGGCAATCACGCCGCTAGCGGCTGCCACACTCCACCGTGTGCTCCAATCGAGATAGAGCCGTTGACGCCAGGGATGAGCGGCTGGGAAATAATGATAGCCCAAGTCATGGATTGTGACCACAGCGGGCGGTAATCTTCGCACGGGCAGGACAAAAGGCACCACATGGCTTGGCACAAAGAGAACGTCAGGAGGCCGTTTGATCACCTCCGCCGCCAATGCCCGGTGTGTCCACATCGACTGTGCGGGCAATACGCACCATGCCGCGTGGCTCGGCAAAGCATTCGCTCCACCTTCTGCCCACCACGCTCCATCGCCTATGGGTTGGTGATCGGCATAGAGCCGCCATTGATGCGCTTGCGCTTGGGGCAGCGCCAAGAGATTTCTGATGATCTCTAGCGCATAGCGTTCGGTGCCGGTGCGCCGTGCCCGCAAGGCCCGTGAGGCATCAATGCCGATGATCATGGTCGCTCACCATCAACGGCGATCACGCTATCTCATGGCTTCCGCCAAATGCGCGCTAACTGCCTCATAGAGTTGCCCCTGGCGCAAGATACGCGGCCCGGCGGGGTCAGTCAGGTCAACCACCGTGCTGGACAAGCTCAGTTGCGATTGCGATGGCTCTTCGCTCAGGATAAGCGGGATGCAGCCTTGTAATTGGGCCAGCACCTCATCTGCGCTGTGGGTGTCGGGGCCACCGCTGCGATTAGCGCTGGTGGCGGCCAATGGCCCTGTGCGTTGCAAGAGGCGGCAGAGCGTCTCATGCGCCGGCATCCGCACAGCTACCGTAGATTGTCCTGCGGTGAGGATGGCAGGCAAATGGGCTTGGGCAGGCAAGACGAGCGTCAGCGCGCCCGGCCAAAATTTTTCCATCAAGCCTTCTGCTAACGGCGACCACGGCGCTTGCGCCACTTGTCCCAGGCCAGCCGCCTCACCGATCAGGACGGGGATCGCCTTTTCTGGCGGGCGCGCCTTGGCAATATAGATGCGCTCAATGGCCGTGGGAGAGTCGGGGCGAGCAAAGATGCCATAAACGGTATCGGTGGGCGCGACAAAAATCTCCTCTTGGGCCAGCAGGGTCAACGCTTCCGCTTGGGCGGCAGGATCAACTAATGGTAAAACGCGAGTGATATACGTGGACATACGATCTTATAGTCTAGCAGACGGAAATCAAGGCGCCGCCGGCGCAAAACGATTGATGCGATAACTCTCGCGCCAGAAGGCGCTGGTATAGTCACCGGCATCACTCTGTGCGAGGTCAGCCAAGAGCCGGCCAACAGCGATGGTATGCTTAAAGCCGCGTCCGCTAAAACCGGCGGCAAAGACCATCTGCGGGAAATCGGGATGGCGATCAATAACAAAATCGCGCGTTGGCGTCTCCGTATAGAGACAAGGCTCGACATACTCCGGTGTGGTCTCAACGCCGCGCATATAGTCGCCTACCACCTGGCATAGCTCCTGGAGTAAGTCTTGCCTGACTTCGCGCGGGTCATCGGGGTTGACAACCCATTCGCGGTTATGCTCTAAGGTAATTTTGACAGTACCAGGCCGTTCATGGATGGGAAAGCCGTAGAAGTGCGGATCGTGGGTGACAATAAAGAGTGGGAAGCGGCCCACAGCAAAATCGTTGACCTCTTTAACCGGGAAATAGGCCACCTGTTGCGGCGTCACCCGCAGCGGAATGCTAAAATCGACCAATTTACCCAAAAAGCGGCTCGCCCACGGCCCTGCACAAATGATCACGCGGTCGGCGCTAAAGTTTTCGCCTGACTCCATCCGCACGACAACGCCATCCGCTTGCGGTGCAATCCCCGCCACCGGACTTAATTCGCGCACCGTTGCGCCATGCTTAACCGCTTGCGAAACCATGACGGCGACACAGCGCGAGGCGGCCAATATGCCGGAGTGTTCTTGCTCCACCCCGATCCAATTGTCCGGCACATTGAATTGCGGATAGGCGCGCTGGAATTCTTCCCCTGCCAAGATATGATAGGGAAAATTGAGCGCCTGCAAAATTTCGACCGCGCGGGTAAGCCAGGGATCGCTCTCCGGCGCCAAATAAAGCCCACCGGTCATCGTCAGCAATTTGGCGCCACTCTCGCGCTCCAGTTCAAACCAAAGGTCAAAGGTCGCCGGCATTTGGTCGGCATGTTCCATCTTGTCGTGGGTATAACGAATAATGCGGCTGCCGCCATGACTGCTGCCGCGCTTGTGTCCCACAGTAAATTGCTCCAAGAGCAGGACGCGTTTGCCATCGCGCGCACAGTGATAGGCAGCCGCGCTACCGACACCCCCGGCGCCGATTACAATAATGTCATAATGGGCGGCGCTGCCTGCTGCACTGCTGACATTGACAACAGAACTGGAAGGGATATTGGAATTGTTTGGGTTGAAATGGCTCATGGTCGTTCAACGATCTATGGGTATACTCTAGCGATATGCTATATAAGCGATGTGATCTATCAGGGTGAAGCAAGGTTTCGGGCTGAATTATGGCAGCTTGCAGCAAATGTCTCTTAATGAGGAAAGTTTCGTTGCACAATTGAATAGTGTTTGCAGACAAAGCGTCTGTTTACAGCTTACACAGTTGTGTGTATACTACCAACACGCGTAATGAACGTCAAACCATGCGCGTTAGATGCTGCTTTGGATTCTGTTGTGCCCACCGTTCCAACCACGATCACGAACATTCTAGGACAAGTGTTCGCGGTGATTGGATTCGTGGGCCACTTTTGCATTTGGCGATGAGTATCGCTCTCAAAAATTCGCTGATAAACTTAGTAAATCCAGAGTAGAAACCAGGCCAACGGAAACGGGAGTAATCCTTTTCCGCTATTTGCGTCTACATATTTAGGGATCCTATCCAGGCGACCTTGTCCAGAGTATGCGTGTCCAGCATACTAACCAAATGTAGACGTCTAAAAAGTTATAACGATCAAGTGGGCTAACAAGCCATTTAATTTTTCTCTCACCCTATCATCCAAATGCCATACTCGGTAACCATTGCTGCCGGGATGGGCTGAGATTGATTGACGGAGGGGACGGATAGCTAATGCCAGACCAGCGTACCAGTGAAAATTGGCGGTTAGAAGAGGGCGGAAAGGAGTCAGAGAAGTGGCTGCTTCAAGATCTCTGATCAATGGAAACTCGAAGAGCCGCCGATAGAGCCAATTAGCAGTTGGCAACCTGTGGAGTATGTAAAGACCCCACGACCGGCGGGGACATGGATTTTGCCGACCATCATTACCCTTGCTTTGTTGGTTACATTGGGCTATGCCGGCTATAAAGTGCTGCCTGCCATCTTCAATGGCGGTGAGGCTACGCCAACGCCCCAGCAAGAAGCCGTGGGGCCTGGAGCAGCAACGGCAACACCGGGTGAGGAGGCTGCTACCGCCGCGCAGCCAACACTCCTCCCAACCCAAGAATCGCAGGAAGAGAATACCCCAGAGCCAACAGAGGCAGCTGCTACCCCTACTGCGCCTGTGGCAATGGTCGATCAACAATTTGCCGTGGTCAACAGTCCTTTTGGCGTCAATGCGCGTTTCTCGGCAGCGACTGATGCTCCGGTGATCCGCGTTCTGGAAAATGGCGAAGAACTCTTTGTCTTTGGGCAACAAGGCGATTGGCTTGAGGTTTTTGTCGCCGATACCCCCTTAACGGAAGGGGAGACCCTTTCCGGCACTGTCGGCTATGCTGCCACTGAGTTCTTCACCGTCAGCACCAAACAAATTACGCAAGGCTTGCGCGACCAGATCTTAACCTATGCAGGCAAGATGCCAACGCCGACGCCAGAGGCAACCGCGGCGGACGTGGCTCCCGCGCCTAGCGGCAACAGTGCTGTTACCGAGACGGCAGCGACAACCTCGACAGCGCCAATCCTGACCGTGACGATCAACGCCATCAATGGCGTCAATGTGCGTCGCCAGGCGGCGTCCGATGACACGAATGTGATTCGCCTCTTGGAAAACGGCACGGTCTTACCGGCCACAGGGCGTAGCGCCGACAACAAGTGGATTCAGGTAGCTCTCCCCGATGGGCTTAGTGGCTGGATTGCCGCCGATTTCCTGGTGCCCAGTGCTGACATCACGACTTTGCCGGTGATGGATGGCACAACCGCCGCTCCCGCCACAGGTACGACAACCACAACGGCTCCGATAGGTACGACTACCGTCGTTACCTCCGGCGTGAAACCGCCTGCCCCTTATACCAGCGTGATTCCAAGCGATAGCGCCCCTGCCATCATTGTGACTGTGCCGGATGGGGTCAATGCGCGCAAGCAACCTTTGCTTGACGCGGATGTGGAAACTGTCGTGCCGCAAGGCGCCGTGCTACCCGCTACGGGCCGTTCGGCAGACAATCAGTGGGTACAGGTGCAATTGCCCACCGGCGTACTTGCTTGGATCTTCCGTGATACAGTGACGGCAACGCCTGCGGTTGGTGCGCTGCCCGCGGTCGGTGGGCCGACTCCTGAGGCGGTCTTGCTGCCAACGCCGACACCCAACCCGGCGACGCCCGCACCGGTAAGCACAGCCGCTACACCGGCTGCGACCGTTGCGGCAGGAACCACGCCGGGAGCGGCTACCGTGTCGGCCAAAGTTGTGCCTTTCTTCCTGCCTGTCTATAGTGGGCCAAACAATGGCTCGGAGAAGGTGGCGAACTCTGCACGCGGCTCTACCTTCGTCGTCATCGGCAAAAATGCCGACGGCACTTGGCTCCAAGTCACCAGCGATGCCGGTGTCACCGGTTGGGTCGTGGCGGGCAATGTGAAGGTAACAGGCGATTTGAACACCGTGCCGGTTGCCCAATAGCCGGACAGCTAGAATACTGCCAGAAGATGTCTTACGCCCATTCTGGGTAAAGGCATGATACCCCTGCTTGACTGATAGCTCCGGGCGTTTACGAGCCAGTTAAGCAGGGGTTTATTTTTGCTTTGAGGAAGGGATCACCACAATGAGCGATCGACAAGCGAATATGCTCGGCTGGGCAGTGGTGCTGGTAGCTGTCGGCATTTTGCTCTTGCTCTTTAACCTAGGGGTCTTGGCGCGCTACGAACCAACCGCCCAATATGTAGTGGCAGGGGTGCTGGCCCTAGGAGGCTTTTCTGCGCTAGTCTCCTATTTCTGGCGGCGCGATCTATGGTGGCGGTTGATGCCAGGATGGACACTCTTGGCACTGGCGGCGATGGTGCTTTTGAGCGTCAACGATTCTGTGCCGCGCCCCTATATTGGCGCTACCCTCTTTATTGGGCTGGCGTTGGCCTTTGCCAATATCTATGTTGTCAATCGTGTGGAGCAGTGGTGGGCTATTATTCCGGGCGGTTTTATGCTGGTGCTGGCAATTGTGATTGGTTTGACCGTCAAGGTCAACCGCCTAGAAACGCTCGGCGCCATCTTGTTTGTGGGGATGGGGCTTGTCTTTGCCCTGGTCTATCTATTGGCGGGCAAGCGCCGCCACTGGTGGGCCTTGATTCCGGCTGGGGTACTGATCTTTTTCGGTTTCCTCGCCTATTCAATCGACAATAAATTGCAGGGTACTCTTCTGCGCTGGTGGCCTGCGGCTTTGATCGTGATTGGCGCCATTGTCGCCTTTATCTCCACGCTACAAAGGCCGTCCCTACAAAAGCTCAGTGTTGATGTCGCCCAACCGATGCCGCCTCCCTCCAAGCCACTCGGCCAATTGGGCGAATACACCCATCCTGCTCCTGGCGCCAGCGTGGAAATCCTCCCCGAACCGGACAATCATCGTTAGCTGAGAACGCCAGTGTCGGGCGCGGCTTCTGCCATTTCATTCTATCTCGCGCACCACAATACTTTCCCCCTCCATGCTATCGATGATCGCCAACGACACGATAGGCACATGGAGAGATTCTAGCAGGACGCGGCCCCCCTCAAAACTTTTCTCAATAATACAGCCAATGCCGCATAAGGTTGCGTTACATTGCCCGATCAACTCCGCCAGCGCCGCAATCGTCTTGCCCGAAGCCAGAAAGTCATCAATCAAAATCACACGGTCATCCGGGTGGAGATATTCCGGTGAGACGATCAACTCGACAATGCCCCCTTTAGTGTGGCTGGGCGCTTCCGACTTATAGACGCCAGAAGTCATTGTGATTGGGCGCGTCTTGCGTGCATAGATGACCGGCACGCCTAGCACAATCCCTGTCGTCAAGGCCGGAGCGATGCCACTGACCTCGGCGGTGATGATCTTGGTGATGCCTGTAACCCCCGCTTCGGCAAAACGACGAGTGAACTCACGTCCCATCTCCATTGTCAACGACGGGTCAAGCTGGTGGTTGATAAAACCATCGACCTTCAAAATGCCCCGCCCTAAATTGCGCCCTTCATTGCGAATGCGCTCGACCAGTGCTTGCATAAACCCCTCAAATCCTGCCTGGTGTCATGAATCGTTTTTGTTTATGGTATCGAAAATGTTTTGAAACTAGCCAACAGGAGCTATATATCATCGTTGAATTATAGCGTAAGGCATGGGGTTAAAGGCGCTGTGTGTATATAATGTTTATTATCGACTATAGACATTGCTGAATCGCGCAAGCAGATTCAACGATCTAGTAAAGGTTATTCTCTTATGGAATCTCCTATGGAAACAGAGAACGCAGGCGATCCTGAGGAATCTGATTTCAATGCTTGGTACAATTCGTTGGTGCTAAAGGCTGGACTTGCCGATTATGGACCTGTACGCGGCACGATGATCGTCAAGCCCTATGGCTGGGCGCTTTGGGAGAATATCCAAACGGCCCTGGACAAGCGATTTAAAGCCACCGGTCACGAAAATGCAGCCTTTCCGATGCTGATTCCACTCAGCTTTATGGAGAAAGAGGCGCACCATGTTCAGGGATTCGCCCCAGAACTGGCGATTGTTACGCATGGCGGCGGTGAGAAACTGGCTGAACCCTTGGCTGTACGGCCTACATCAGAGACAATTGTCGGCCACACATACGCCCGTTGGATCCAAAGCTATCGCGATTTACCGCTTCTGCTCAATCAATGGAACAGCGTCGTTCGTTGGGAGATGCGCACCAAACTCTTTTTACGAACGCTCGAATTTTATTGGCAAGAAGGCCATACTGCACACGCTACGGCACAAGAAGCGCGTGAAGAAGCGCTGCGGATGCTCGATGTCTATGCTGACTTTGCCATCAATGAGGCTGCCATTCCTGTGATCCGTGGCGAAAAGTCGGAGATTGAACGTTTTGCCGGCGCTGATATGACCTTAACGATTGAAGCGATGATGGGCGATGGCCGTGCGTTGCAATCCGGCACCTCTCATTTTATGGGGCAGAATTTTGCCAAGGCGTTTGATATAAAATACACAGACCCCAATAATGAGTTGCAATACTGTTGGACGACATCGTGGGGTCTCAGCACACGAATGATCGGTGCGATTATCATGGTGCATGGCGACAATGCAGGTTTGGTTTTTCCACCGCGGCTGGCGCCTACGCAGACAATTATCGTACCTATCTATAAGAATGATGCGGAGAAATCAGAAGTGTTGGGAGTCGCCAACGCGATCCGCGATGAGTTGATCGATCTGAATGTACGTGTGAAGGTCGATTCCCGTGAACAATATTCCCCAGGGTATAAGTTCAATGAGTGGGAACAGAAAGGCGTACCGGTGCGAGTTGAGATCGGCCCGCGTGATGTGCAAAATAATACGGTTGTGGTTGCACGTCGGGATCAACGGGGCAAAGAGGGCAAGCAATCCATCGTGCGTGCCACCTTGGGGCCTCATCTATTGGCGCTGCTTTCTGATATTCAGCGTAATCTGCTGGCAAAGGCTACTGACTTTCGTGACAGCAAGACCTATGATGTGAAGAGCTATGATGAATTAAAACAAGCTGTCACACAAGGCTTTGCCCGCGGTTGGTGGGCCGGCAGCAACGAAGACGAGAAGCGCATTCAAGAAGAGACAAAGGCCACTCTACGTTGTTTGCCATTGGAGCAGCCTGGTAGATCAGGAACGTGCTTCTATACGGGTAAAATGGCGGATCGTGTGGCGATCTTTGCCCGCTCTTATTAAATTTCAAATCAGCTTTAGGCTGACTCCTTGACCATATATTCATTTCGTTCATCACATGTCTATGTCACAAACAACTACCTTTTGGGATACACTGCCGCGGCCCATCATCGGGCTTTCGCCGATGAACAGCGTGACCGATCATCCTTTTCGCCATATTCAAAAGAAGTATGGCAACCCGATGTTACTCTTTACGGAATTTACCAGTGTGGATGGTATTTGTGCAGGGGCAAGCGCGCTGTTGAAGGACTTTCGTTATGATGAGAGCCAGCGGCCTATCATTGGGCAGATCTATGGCCGTTCGCCGCGCAACTTCTACCAGACGGCGATTGTGCTCTGCCAGTTGGGTTTTGACGGTATTGACATCAACATGGGCTGTCCAGCCAAGAGCGTTGCCCATGCGGGAGCGGGCGCGGGGTTGATCCGCACGCCGAGCCTAGCGCAAGAGATTGTACGGGCAACAAAATGTGGGGTGCAGGATTGGTTGAACGGGGCAACCGTGCGTGATTGTGTGGATGTGCCGCCAGCGATGGCGAAGCAAGTCGAGGCGCTGCATAGCGAGCTACCAACAGCCATGCAGCCACGCCGTCCGCTACCAGTGAGCGTCAAGACACGCATCGGCTATGATCACTCGCAGGTGAAGGAGTGGATACCGCAGTTGTTGGAGAGTGAGCCGGTTGCCATCACGATCCACGGGCGTACGCTGACACAAGGGTATACAGGCGACTCCAACTGGGAGGAGATTGGCTGTGCGGCGCAGATTGCACAGGGGTCGCAGACATTGATTTTGGGCAACGGCGATCTGCGCTCGCTGGAGGATGCTTATGAGCGCATCGATAAGTATGGCGTGGATGGGGCGCTGATCGGACGCGCCAGCTATGGCAATCCCTATGTCTTTTGGCAGGAAGGTGTTCCGGTGCGAGAGGAGGCAATGGGGCGCGCTCCTGTGGAGTCACGGGAACTGGAGACGCCCAATTATGCGATGCTGCACATTGCCTTAGACCATGCCCGTCTCTATCAGGAGAGCTTCGGGCAGATGGAACGCTATAGTTTTCTACCCATGCGCAAGCATCTTGGCTGGTATGTGCGCAATTTGCCGGGAGCCAGCCATCTGCGCCGGACGTTAGTGCTGACATCCAGTCTGGAGGAGGCAGTGATGGCGATTGAGGAGTATTTGGCCTACCGGCGGGGCTGGGATAATTGACGTTCAAGCCTTACGGATAGAGAGAAACAGATTACCGGAGCCGTTGCCATGCTGGGCTAGGTGGGGCTCTGTTCAAGTAACAAGGCGCGCACCTTCCTATATTCTTCAAGGCGTGCAAAATCCTTCTCCGTCGGTTGCGAAATGCGGTCAAGGTTCATATTGTCGGATAGGTCTGCTAGCTTCACGACTCTTGCAATCGGATTCGCTGCCGCACGTTTGGCGGCCTCAAGCCGCGATTCTCCCTTGGTCTTCGTCAGCGCACGTACCGCTTCGATTACCTCATCGGCAAAGCCTTCTTGGATAAGCTCTTCTAAGGTAACGGGTGTATCCTCAACAACATCGTGGAGGACTGCGGCAATTCTCTCAGACGGTGTGTTGACGGTAAACATCACCCGTAATGGGTGCAGAATATAAGGCTCACCGGCCTTATCAATTTGGCCGGTATGTTGGCGCGCTGCGATCTCAATGGCCCGTTCAAGAGTAGACATGGGGTTCCTTTTCACACTATCGAAATTTTTTGTGCAAATACTCCTCAAAAATCCCCAAAACTTCCGGCAGATTTCTGCGGCCAAAACCAAAGCGAATGTGCTTATCGCCAAAGCTGTAGATGCTTGAAGGTAGAAGCATAATCCCTGTCTCCTTGACCACACTTTCACAGAATTCATCGCTGGATTGATTGACAAGGAGTTTGGGAAAGCAAATGGTACCGGCTTTTGGTTTGATCCAGGCAAAAAGGTTGTTGTTCCGCTTTATAAAATCCTCCAAGAGGGCGAGATTTGTCTGAAGCTTGTCGAGGTTTTCGCCGATGATTTTGTTCCTGGCTCTAAGGGCAATGATGGCGAGGATTTCACTTGATGCGCTGCTACAAATGGTGGTGTAGTCTTTGTAATGGACAAATTGGGAATATAGCTCTTTGTTCTTTGTGGTTAACCAGCCAATGCGAAGCCCAGCTAGGCCGAATGTCTTGGACATGCCAAAGAGCGAGATGGCATTTTCATAGAGGTCACTGGCTGACTCTAATCTATCGTTGGGGTCATATTCCAAGAAGCGGTACATTTCATCCGAAAAAAGAAGGATATTGCGCGCTTTGGCGATGGCGATGATCTCTTTGTACTCGGCTTTGGCGGCGAGATAGCCGGTGGGATTGTGGGGGAAATTGACAACGATCAGTTTTGTATTAGGTCTAATTGCCTTCTCCAACGCTGCGTGATCAAACTTCCAGCCTTGCTCTTCGTCCGGCAACCATTTAGTCACTTCGCAGCCTAGCGATTCGGCGATGGCATAGAGGGATTGATAGCCAGGGAAGGTGCAGATGAGGTGATCGCCTTTTTCAAGGATGGTGTTTAGCGCGATGAAGATGCCTTCTTCGGGTGTGACGATGAGCGTTTCATCTTTGCTAATCGAGTTATAGAGTTTGCTTACTTCCTCTCTCAGCAGCGGATTGCCTAACGATTCGGTATAGCCGAGTTGCAAATTTTCCCATAAGGCTAACGATTCAGCGTCGGCATAGCGCAACACTTCTTGTTGCAACAAGCCATCACAGTCGGAACTTGATAGAAGATATTTAGCCGAAAATTCGTATTGGGCGAAGTATCGTTCAAGCTTAAATGGATTAATTTTCATCTCTAAATCGGCGCTTCATCCGCCGGACGGCGCAAATTGCGCGTGGGAAACTCTTTATAGGCATATTGGGCCAGGGCTTCTTCGTTGATCTCAACACCCAAGCCTGGGGCGGTGGGAAGATCGATAACGCCGTTGACCGGCACAAGCGAGTTGGCGATACTTTTGCCGATCTCCTCGAAGTTGACAAAATACTCGGTGATCAAAAAATTCGGCATCCCAGCGGCGGCATGAACGGTGGCGGCAAGGCCGATGGTGGTGCTGTTATAGTTGTGGGGCGAAACAACAACGTGATAGACCTCGGCCATCGCTGCGATCTCGCGCAACTCCAGAATGCCGCCACAATTGCAAACATCCGGGTTGATAATGTCCGCCGCACGCTGTTCAAAAACGTCACGGAATTCCGCTTTGGTGTATAGCTCCTCACCCGTAACGATGGGCAAATTGATCTCACGGCGCGCTTCGGCCAGCCCCGTTATATCGCGCGAAGAAACCGGCTCTTCATACCAGAAGGGACGGTATGGCTCCATGCGGCGTGCCACGCGCACGGCGTGCATGGGAGCCAACCGGCGATGCACCTCGACCAGAATCTCCACATCGGGGCCAACTGCATCGCGCACGGCAGCCACACGCTCAACGGCAATATCCTCATCGCGGCGCGAGATGTAGGCGCGCCAGGGGTCGGGGAAGGGGTCGAACTTCATGGCGCTGTAGCCACGAGCGACAAGAGCTTTGGCAGAGGCGACCAATTTTTCCAGGGTGTTGCCGCCCCAACCGTTAGCATAAACACGAATTTGTGTGCGCGCCGCGCCGCCCATGAGATTGTAGACCGGCTGTCCCGTTGCTTTACCGGCAATATCCCAGAGGGCGTGTTCGATGCCACTGATGGCGCAATAGAACTCCATCGAGCCGCGCCGCGTGGCGAAATCGGTATAGGCCATAAAGGTAAAGTGCTTGATGTCGAAGGGACTGCGCCCGATCAGATAGCGCCGCAACTGTTGGATGGTGATCTCGATGGAGCGGTCGCGGTCAGATTGGGTATAGGCTTCGCCCCAGCCGTGAATGCCTTCATCGGTTTCGACTTTGACGAAGAGCCAATTCTTGCTTGTGCCGGGGTGGCTTAGATAGGTTTTGACATCGGTGATCTTCATGGGGCCTCCAGCTAATTATTTCGTAATCTCAACAGTTGCATTGGCTCAGGAGCGCAGCGGAACGGCACAGGGGCACGTCCAATAGGTGCTAATAAGATAAGCCATTTTGATCTGGATACATTCTGCTACATCCCTACAGGCAGCCTGTCACCCTGGAAGGGTCTCTCTGGTTGGCAATGAACTGGGAGAGATGCTTTCAGCATGACGTTCCAGTTGTAGGGGATGGGCCTAGTTCTTTCGTTATCTTAGCGGCAATGAGGCTATTCCCTACCCGCCTCCGCTATTTACGAGTCAAGCATGATGCACTTTGCGGGCGGCCTCGCCGCCGAGTCCGGCGGGATTCAGCGCGGTGACAATCTGTTGCAGGATGTCAATATCGCCGCGGGCGTCGGCTGCTGTAGTCAAAGGCTGCTTGTCATTGACGACGCAATCATGGAAGGCGATCAGTTCCTGTTGAAAGGCTTCATCATAGGAAGCCTGCACTCGTTTCTCGACAGCGGCATCCCCTTCCATTGACTGGACGACGATGGGCGTGGGGAAATGTTTGAGGAAAGGAGACGGAAACTGGATACGCACGCGCATACCAGAGGACATCAAGGCGATCTCTTCAAAGTAATCGCGCAGATCAGCCAGGTATGTCCATGTATAGAGGACACGGATTCCATCCGGATAGCGCAACATGGTGGTGACAGATGGCGACCTCTCGTCGTCAGGCCAGATGTGGGTGTAGAGCACTTCTTCCGGCTCACCTAGTAGCCCACGCAAGGCGTTTATGTCATGTACCATACTGCCCAAGATGAGTTCATGGTAGACAAGCCGCAATTGTTCGGATATCTTGCCGACGGCTTCATCTAACAAGTGCTCTTGGGCTTGGATCAGAGGCGCAAGCACCTCGCGCGGTATATCGTTGAAGCGCTGTAGACCGTGAATCTGGAAATAATGATCCTCGTTGGGATGGAGGGTGTTGATCTGGACATAGCGGATACCCTCCATTTCCTTTACAATCTTCTGGGCATAACGATAGCCAGGGTCATAGCGCTTCATGTAGGCCACCATGACCTTGACGTTGTGCTTGGCAGCGGCGGCAATGATCTCATCCGCCTCACGTAGGGTAAAACAGAGCGGCTTTTCGACGAGCACATGCTTGCCCGCCTCAATGGCGGCGATCACTGGCGGGGCATGGGTGCCGGCGGTCAGCACCAGCACGGCATCGATATCGGCGAGCAACATTTGCTGATAATCGGTGTAGCAATGTTCTGCCGGTACGCCATATTTCTTTCCCATCGCCTGTACCAGAGCGGGCGAGAGATCACTGAGCGCAGCAATCTCGAATAAATTGGGAAGGCTCTGCAAATAGGGTAAGTGCATGATCTGGGCAATCGTGCCACAGCCGATCACACCGATCCGCAAACGCATTGGAGTGGGCATAAGTTAGGTCCCTAAATTATCTGGCTAGTACTCTGGAGAATGCCTTGCAATGATGATCAATTGTACTCTTGAGTTTTTGTCTTGACAAAGCGTCAGGAAGAAGGAGGACGAAGATGCTGCCGGAAATCATCTTGGGAAGTAGGGTCCAGCAATGGGGAGGGATCGCCTTTGTCTTTGGCAACTTGCTTTTCATTGTCAACAAGCTCAATGAAATGAGCCGCCTATTTCTGGGGCGCTGGATGCCGGATGTAATCTCCGGGCAGAATCCCTGGCTGATTCTTCTGGGGCAAGTTGCCCTCATCATTGGCTTTGCGAGCTATTATCAATTCTACTCACGGCGCGCAGGGCGGATGGGTAAAATTGCGCTGCGTTTGTTCACCATTGGCGGCATTGCGCTGGCCTTTGGGCATGTCAGTTTCATGACACAACTGCCGAGTACCCTACCCTCTTCGATTGTACTCTATGCTGAATACCTTTTTCTGCTGGTGGTCTTTGGCTTGCTCTTCTTGCTGATTGGGCTAATCTGGTTTGGCATTCTCAACTTACGCCAGCCGGTCTTGAGCCGTTGGCTCTGGCTGCCGTTGGTCACTGGGCTAATGGGTTTCATCGGATTCGGCCTCTTCAGCGGTGCAGAGATCACGGCGACCTTTCTTTTCTTTCGTACTCTCTTTGCCCTGGGTCTTATAGGACTGGGTGTTGTCCTTTGGCTAGAGAAACCATTTTTGCCGCAAGTGGCCTAAAAGTACAATGTTGACTGCGCTTTCGGATCGCCCTTCTTTATTAGAAAACTGAATAGGACATTATGACAGAGATATTCGTTCACCGGCTACCTGGTTTGGTCTTGAAGGGTCATGAGTTTCGTGTACCGCTGGAGTACACAAATCCTGGCCGCGGCCACATTTCTGTTTTTGCACGCGAGGCGGTAGACCCAACCAAAGAAAAGGATGATCTACCTTGGCTGGTCTTTTTCCAAGGCGGTCCCGGCTTTGGTGCGCCACGCCCATCAGAAAACAGCGGCTGGCTGAAGCGCGCGTTAGAGGAATTCCGCGTGCTCCTGCTTGACCAACGCGGCACGGGGCGCAGCACGCCGGTGACGGCGCAAAGCCTGGCGCGGCTTGGCGACGGGGCGGCACAAGCAGAGTACCTGCGCCATTTCCGCGCCGATGCCATCGTGCAAGATACCGAGATGATCCGGCGGGAATTACTGGGCGATGATAGCAAATGGAGCGTGCTGGGGCAAAGTTACGGGGGCTTTTGCGTCGTCCACTATTTGTCGGCAGCGCCGGAGGGGTTACGAGAAGCGTTGATCACCGGCGGCTTGCCGTCGTTGGAACGACCTGTGGAGGATGTTTACCGAGCGACCTATGCGATTGTGCGGGCCAAGAACCGGCACTATTATGCGCGCTATCCCCAAGATGCTGCTTTGACGCAACGGATTGCAGAGCGGCTCGCCAATGAGGAGATATGTCTGCTTAATGGCGACCCCTTGTCAGTACGGCGCTTCCAACAATTGGGCTTTCACTTTGGCATGAGTGACGGCTACGAAAAGGTTCACTATCTGTTGGAAGATGCTTTTGTCGATGGGAAGCGCGGGCAGGAATTTAGCTATGGCTTTTTGCGCGGCTTTGACCAAAGCTTTGATTTCGACACTAACCCGATCTTTGCCATTTTGCATGAATCCATCTATTGCCAGGGCCGCGCTTCACGTTGGGCGGCGGAAGCTGTGCGTGGCGAGTTTGCTGAGTTTAACTGGCAGATGGGCGCGCCCCTCTATTTTACTGGCGAGATGATTTATCCCTGGCTCTTTGACGAATATCGAGAGTTGCGTCCGCTCAAGCAGGCGGCGGAAATCTTGGCAGCGAGTGAAGCATGGCCGTCACTCTATGATGTGGCGACGCTGCGCCAAAACCAAGTGCCCTGCGCAGCGGCGATCTACTATGAGGATATGTATGTGCCGCGACAATATTCCGAAGAGACGGCGGCGACCATTGGCGGATTGCGCGCCTGGATCACCAATGAATTTGAGCACAACGGTCTGCGCGCCGATGGCGAACGACTGTTAGGGCGCTTGTTGGCATTGGCGCGTGGCGGATAGAGGACGGGTAGAGAAAAGGTTTACAAATCTTATATATCTGAAACATAACTGTTTTGTAAGTTGCGTTGCTCATCGTCCCAGAGTGGGCGATCAACAATCAACGCCAACATTGGGTTACACCAGTGCTATGCTCAAGGAAGAGTATGGAAATTAAAGGAGAGCGAAGATGCCATTTGATGTCTCCCTAGTGTTACCAATGTTGATTACCGATGTTGAGGATAGTTTGTTGATCATGCTCTGGGAAACTGTTTGAAACCCATATCGTAGCGATCACATTTGTACCCTACCTTTCAAATATGTCCCGACCAATGGGCTGATCAGGGATCACAGTAGACGTTGATTTCCTGTTGGCAGGAAAGAAAGGCAGAGGTACCTATGTCCGCGGTCAAATTTGCATCCGTGCTGCTGGCTCTTCTCTTGCTGGGAAGCGCCTGCACACCGGCGGCTCAAGTCGCATCACAACGCGCAACTGAACCACCCACGAACGACATTCGCATATCTTCAAATCCGCTTTCATTCACCTCGACATTAGAGATCACCGATTTCATCGTCGAGAATGAGAAATTGATCGCCGAGGGAACATTTACTGTCACGGATTTCGACGGCAACGAAGACAGTGTACCCGTCCAATTACCTGTCAATGATATGAGCGCCAACGAGAGCTGTACGCAGATCACTGTCACCCTGGGGCCACTTGATTTGGAGGTCTTGGGGATGTCGCTCAATGCACAAACGCTCAAGTTATCGACCACCTCGAATCCAAACCAGGGCTTCACGGGCATCATGCTTTGTGGGATTGTTGAAAGCTTCAAGAATGCGGACATGAACGTGGTTGCCAAGATGCTCAATGAAGTGCTTGCCTTATTTGGATGAAGTTATTTGGGCAGAGTGGTCTGATCCATTTGTGAATAAGAGCGGGGAATCGAACTAGCTTACGCTTCTGTGGGCTAGCTTTTTGTTGCGCTCTTGCGCCGAGTTACTAATCCCCCGTTAACATATTTAGCGGCAGACGTTAATGCACGTTTCCGCAGGATGTTAATATGGATGTGGCATTCTGGGTGATGGCGAGCCTTTTTGTGCCTTACACAAATTGTGCTTTTGAGCTAGCTCTCAGGGACAGTGGGCACAAAAAAAGCGAGGTTGACAGTACAGTTGGACAACTGCTATCATTCAATTGTCAGGACGTTTCTCCTCAGTGCCTCACGTCCTGATCACCGTCCTCACCGAGTCCAATGGTTCGTCTGACCTCGTAGGCTACGAAGGGTCTCAGCTATGACCGAAATCGTTGGTAGCGCCAAAGTGGCGTCCAGCCCTTATGCTCCCACAAAACGTCGCACCTTAAGTCTTAGAGCGCGTGAAGAAATTACGGCCTATATCCTCATCACACCGTGGATTATCGGCTTTCTCGTCTTCACCCTTGGTGCGCTCATCTTCTCGCTGATCATCAGCTTCTATAGCACAGATCTACTTTCCCCGGCCAAGTTCGTTGGGCTGGACAACTTCCATGAGCTTCTCTTTGAGGACCCGCTCTTTTGGAAATCGGCGCGGGTGACGACACTCTTTACATTGGGCGTTGTGCCCTTACAGGTAGGGTTAGGTCTGCTCGTAGCCCTTTTACTCAACCAGAAGATTCGCGGGATAGGCTTTTGGCGCACGATCTTTTACTTGCCCTCGGTTGTCTCCGGCGTGGCTGTGGCGATGATCTGGATTTGGTTTTATCATCCCGATTTTGGCCTCTTCAATTACCTTCTGAACAAAGTTGGCTTGCCCGGCATCAGTTGGCTCTATAGCGAAACCTGGGCGCTGCCCTCACTCATCTTTACCAGTGTCTGGAGTATCGGCCCCGGCATGTTGATCTTTCTGGCTGGGCTGCAAAGTATCCCCCAGGAGTTGTATGAGGCAGCGCAATTGGATGGCGCCAACAATTGGCGACAATTTATCCACATTACGATCCCGATGCTCACGCCGCAGATTCTCTTTAATACCGTCATTAGCATCATCGGCTCCTATCAGGTCTTCACCGCTTCCTTTGTGATGACCGCCGGTGGGCCGAACAATGCGACGTTGACGATGGTGCTCTATCTCTACCAGCGCGCGTTCATGATGACGCGCTTTGGCTATGCGTCGGCGATTGCCTGGGTCTTGTTCTTAATCATCATGGCCTTTACGCTGCTCACTTTGCGCACGAGCCGTACTTCAACCTTCTACGAAGGCTAGCCCTTGATTGAGTTGATGGTGGATCAATGGCGGCTAGGCTTGTTGTCGTCTTTGGCGTTGGAATGTAATTTGCAACGGCATTAGGATTGAACCTATGACTGTATTGACAAGTTGGGACCCCGTGATGGCGCAAGCAGTACGCTCTCACGATTATGGACGTATTGTAGGACGGGTTGTCGTCTATCTCTGTTTGATTTTAGGCGCCTTCTTCTTTGTCTTACCGGCCTTATGGATGATCTCGACCTCGGTCAAGACCCTGGCGGAATCACAATCCTTTCCGCCTGTCTTTATCCCCTCCTCCCTGCAATGGAACAATTTTATCCAACCTTTTATCGATCTCCCCTTTGGAACCTTCTACGCAAATTCGTTGATGATGACCATAGGGGCGATGACCGGTGTGTTGCTTTCCTGTACGCCGGTGGCCTATGCCTTTGCACGGTTGCAATTTCGCGGGCGCACCTCCCTCTTCTTACTGGTCTTGGGGACGATGATGCTGCCTGATCAAAGCGTGGTCATCCCGCTCTATATCTTTTATTCGCGTCTACACTGGATCAATACGTTGTTGCCGCTGACCGTGCCCCACTATTTCGCCACCGATGCCTTTATCATTTTCCTGATGCGCCAGTTCTTCATCACCATCCCCAAGGATTTGGATGACGCCTGTAAGATCGACGGCGGCGGTGCGATTACCTGCTTGCTGCGGATTATCATTCCGTTGAGCGCGCCGCTCTTTGGCGTCGTTATCATTTTGCAATTTGTCGATAACTGGAACGCCTTTTTCTGGCCTCTGCTCTATCTGAACAAGATCGATAAGTATACGATTTCGCTCGGCCTGCGTCTCTTTCAAAACCGCTATCTTGTGCAGATGAACACGCTGATGGCAATGTCGCTGCTGGCTACATTGCCAACGGTCTTGCTTTTCTTTATAGCCCAACGTCAATTTCTGAAGGGCATTGTCCTAACCGGCGTCAACCGCTAGGCATGTCCCCATCGTTCATCGTTGTTTTTCTAGGGATCTATCTCAATCGCAGTTCAGAGTGGTCTATTACGACAAAAAGGAATCTCACAGCTATGAGCATGGTCACACGACGACAATTCCTCATGGGGATGGGCAGTATTGGCGCTGCACTAGCGGTAGCGGCATGTGTTGCCCCGACCGCGCCGGGTGGTTCAACGGGCGGCGCCGCCTCGCCCAGCAAGGAGAAGATCACCTTGCGCTGGGATGTTTCTGATGCTACAGATATACCCGTGATGATGGACATGGGGAAGAAAGCAGGTCCCCTATTTGCCGAGAAGTTCCCCAATATTGAGGTCGTGGCGGAACCCCCGCCCGACGTGGATGCCAATGAGGCCCCAGCAATCTTAACCGAGATGGTCGCCGGCGAAGCGCCCGACGTGATCGGCTATTGCTGCGATGCGTTGCCGCTCTGGGCTTCCAAGGGGCAGTTGCTCAAATTAGACTCCTATGTTGAAAAAGATCTGACCCAGGCTGAGATCGACGACTATGCGCCGGCACAGTGGAATGCCTTCACCAATCCGCGCACAGGCCGTTACGCCTTACCGATGTACATGGGCAGTATTGTCCTTTACTACAACAAAGATGCCTTCGATGCCAAGGGTGTTGCCTATCCAGATGATACCTGGAATTGGACCTTGGATGGTAACGGCAAGTACGAGGATGCGCTACGCAAGTTTGCTGATCCGGATAATAAAGCTTGGGGCGGGCAAATGGGTGACGGTCCGGATCGCTTGCAGCAAAAACTTGTCGCCAATGGCGGTCACTGGGTCGATCCCAATGATGATATGAAGGCTGCCTTCGACCAGGATGCTGCCCTCGATGCTCTCCAGTGGGAATATGACCGCATCTGGAAAGACAATATTGTCATCAACCAAGCTGCACTGGAAAAACAGAGCAGTGACGTACTGATGGGGCTAGGTCGTATCGCCATGTTTGAAAGCGGCGACTGGTATTTAAGCGGGTTAGTGAAGACGTCACCGGGCAAATACAATTGGGATATCGCACCCCTGCCCAAAGGGCCGGTTGCACGCAATTCGCTGGCGACGACTGACGGTTGGGGAATTTGGACGGGCAGCAAATATCACGACGAAGCCTGGGAATTTGTCCATTGGTTGCAGAGCGATGAATGGAACGAGTTGATGATCAAGACGGGTCTTTTGCGACCCGCCCGTAAGTCGCTCTTTGATAAATGGGTTAGCCTTGTCACCGAGTCAGTGCCGGATCTGGCAAAAGTTAATCTCAAAGCCTTTGGTGAGGCGCTGGACTATGCCACGCCGTTGGAGTTATTCCAATACAATCCGCAGGCCACCGAGATCATCGTCGCCGCGCGCGATGCCACCCTGCGCGCGAACTCCACCTCTGACGTCAAAGCAGCCTTCACCCAAGCAGCCAAAGACGTGAATGCTGCCGAGGAGAAGGCGTCGAAGGAAGCAAGCAGCATGTTCGTAGTCTGCGGCTGCGAAAGAGACACACTCTAAGGGAAACACCTAATCGGTTTTCCACTGAGGATTAGATGTGAAAGCGAGCTAGCCTGCGTCTATGCAGGCTAGCTTTTTTGCAGCGTTGAGGTTTATATGGGTTGCCCATATGATTGAGTCAGAACGTGTACAACTAGCTCTTTACTTTTACCTTTCAATGCCAATGTACGCTGTTCCAACTGCTGAGAGAGATTTGCAGCCACATAGGCGTCATCGCTGATCAGGATTTCACCGGCGGCAGCGGCAGATGAAAGGCGAGCCGTGACATTGGGCACGTCACCGAGAACAGTGATATCCGTAGCCCCCTCGTGAGAACCGACAGCGCCGACAAATGCCGCCCCGGAGTGGATGCCAATACCGACCTTAATCCATGGCCCCTCCGGCGAGCCATGCCCGGTTGCTTTCAACAAATCCTCAGCAGCCTTGATAGCAGCGCATTCCGGCGGAGAACCTACAAAATAGGGAATGTATATCCCGATGACTTGATCGCCAACGAGCCTATCAACCCAGGCCCTCGACTTCAACAGCACACAGCTACTTTCGGAAAAGAAGCGGCTGATCAACTGGCTAAATTCGACTGGTTTCATCGTCTCGCCAAGCTGCGTTGAGCCACGCACATCGGCAAAGAGCAACGCCACTTGAATCTCCGTACCACCAAGGTATTCGGTCGCAACGACCTGACATTGGTGACAAATCTGGGTGCTGAGTCTTGATGGGCCTCTGCCCATCATGCGCATGAGGGGGGCCCAACGGCCATCAAAAGGGGAATTGCAGAATTTACAACGACTATTGCCGGAGAGGTGGGTAAAAATGTGCCGAACTTGCCGGATGGGCATATTGGGCATGTTCCCTGTGAGCAGCGCAGACCACCACTCATCAGGCGATTTCTTGTTAGTCATGGGAGCCATCCAAACTCAAAAGCCGAGTGACACAACGATTCACTCATCCGCGATGTACGATCAAATCGTAACACGAGCTATAGAGATTGGCTAGTTTTACCCTCTTTGACCAGGATACGTCCCTCCACCTATAATTCAGCCTTGGCAGCCATGGATCAGGAGAGGGTACCATCCAGTTGAGTACAGGCGCACTCTCCACGCCTTTTCCGGATTGCATTGTCAATAGGAGAATTGATGCGGGTCGGTATCCTCGACATCTTAGCGTTGCCCGCACGCCATCCGGCGGACATCAGCTACCATCTCCTCATCACCAAGCAATTCGCCAGCATTACCCCGCAGGCAGTTGCAGTTTGGTGCCGTCGCTTGGGCCATGAAACCTTTTATGCCGTCTATTACGGCGTGGGTGATGCCCGCCGCCTGCTTCCTACCGATCTGGATATTGTCTTTATCGCTTGTTATACGCAGGCAAGCGCCATTGCCTATGCGCTCAGTCTGCTCTATCGCAAGGCAGGCGTGCGGACAGTGATCGGCGGGCCTCACGCCAAAGCCTTTCCGCTTGATTGCTTGCGCTTCTTTGATTTGGTGGTCAAAGAGTGCGACCAATCCCTCATCGCTGATATTCTAGCGGGCCACTTTGCGCCAGGTTCTTTGATCTCCAGCGACCAGCCTTTCGACGATGTGCCGACCGTTGAGGAGCGGATGCTGGAGATTCGCGCCTCGGCTTTTTATTGGCGCAAGCGCCCGCTTGTCCTTTCCACGATCCCGATGTTGGCGAGTGTGGGCTGCCCCTATCAATGCAATTTTTGCATCGATTGGAAGACCCCCTATCGCGCCCTGGCGAGTGAACGGCTGGTTGCCGATCTGCGCTACCTCGCCAAGCATTATCCTGGCGTGTTTGTCGTCTTTCACGATCCCAACTTTGCCGTCAAATTTGAGCAGATGTTTGAAGCCTTGGAAACGCTGCCCCCTGGCGAGCGCCCGCCCTACATGATGGAATGTTCGTTGACGGTTTTGCGTGGGGAACGCATGAAGCGCTTACAAGAAACCAACTGCGTTTTGATAGCGCCTGGGGTTGAATCGTGGGCGGATTATTCCAACAAGGCTGGGGTGGGAAAGCAGAGCGGCATGGAAAAGGCGGAGCGCGTAGTGGCGCATTTTCGGTTGCTGGCTGACTATGTGCCCTATCTTCAGGCCAACTTTATTTTTGGGCTGGATAGCGATATGGGCGACGAGCCGGTCGAATTGACCAAATATTTTATGGAGCAAACGCCCTTTGTTTGGCCTGCGCTCAATATCCCTGTGCCTTTTGGCGGGACGCCGCTCTATGATGAGCTTTTGAGCAGCGGACGCATTCTCAAGCCGATGCCCTTTAGTTTTTACTACACGCCCTATCTGACAATGGCTTTGAAGCATTATGATCCAGTGAATTATTACGAAAAGTTGATTGAGTTATTCAGCTTTGCCTCCTCACCTGGGTTGTTGAAGCGGCGTATGAAGAGTACCAATAATTGGCGAGTCAAGCTAGTTCATTGGGCGCGCACGGCAAGTACGCGGGCGAGCCTACGGAACTATCGCCAAATCCTGCAACAGTTGCAAACTAACGCACACTTCCGCGCCTTTCATGAAGGGCGTTCAGAGCGGTTGCCGGAGTTCTATCACCGGCATTATGAGCAGATGCTCGGCCAATATGGCGGTTTGCTCTCGCGCGCCGACCGGATGCCCATTTTGGTGCAAACTGTGGAGCAAAATGTACTCGTTTAGAGTTAGATTGGTGAATTCAATGGCGGAACGCTGTATATAGGAGCGGGGTGGCGAGATGAATATCCGTAGAGATCAAGTCGTGACGTTGATCGGCGCGCTCGGCCCTCTGATGGCGACAGTGTTGGCGATGGTCATGGTCTGGGAGCGTTATGTCACCTGGCGTGATGTGGCCTTATTGGTTGGCATGTATTTTGTCACCGGCATTGGGCTGACGGTCGGTTTTCATCGCATGTTGACCCATCGTAGTTTTCAGGCGAATCCGGCGGTGCGTTTCAGCCTCTTGGTGCTGGGGTGCATGGCAGGGCATACTGACCCTGTACGCTGGGCCGCCATCCACATCCAACATCACGCCCACTCGGATGAGGAAGGCGACCCCCATAGCCCGATGGAAGGGTTGTTTCACGCCCACTTTGGCTGGATCTATGCGGGGATCGACCCGCAACCGGCGATCTATGCCAAGGCGTTGCTCAAAGACCCGCTGGTACGCTTTTTTGAGCGCACTTTTTTACTGTGGGTGGCATTGGGTTTTGTGATTCCCTTTGCGATTGGCGGCTGGTATGGGCTATTGTGGGGCGGGCTGGTGCGTATGTTTGTCTCTCACCATATCACCTTTAGCGTAAACTCGATCTGTCATACCTTTGGACAGCATCCTTTTGACACCGGCGACCGCAGCATGAATCAATGGCTGGTGGGCCTCTTGGCGCTGGGCGAAGGATGGCATAATAATCACCATGCCTTTCCACGCTCGGCCTTCCACGGTCTGCGCTGGTGGCAAATTGATTTGTCGGCCTATCTGATCCTATTATTGGAAGGGTTGGGGTTGGTCTGGCATGTACAACGGGTTTCACCGCAAGCGCAGGCGTCGCGCTTGGCAAAGCCCTCCGCAACCAGCCGCCGACCCGTGATCACAGCAGCAAGCACACCATCATCCAAGGAAGCCTTATGAAAATTCCCTTCTGGCTACGGCTCTACTTTCTCTTTGTCCTGCTGCAAGCCCTCCTTGTTGCCAGCGCCCTCATCCGGCCCGACTGGATGGAACTTGTGATGCCCTGGCCCGCCAGCCCACTCAATGCACGCTTCATTGGCGCGCTCTATATGTTTGGGGCGATTAGCGCGCTTTTTGGCATCTTTGCCAAGCACTATGACGAGGTGCGGATTACGATCTATGAGGTCGCCTTTCTCACCGGCGCTCTCCTGTTGCTCACCATTCCCCATTTCTTCACCGGTGAATTTACCTCTGCAACTTTTCCCTATAAATGGACAGTCTTTTACATCATTGACCCCCTTGTAAGCATCTTGATCCTGTGGGTGATGCGCGGGCGCGATGCGCGGCCGGGCGGGGTGAACCGACTATGGCCGACTTTCTCACTGTATGCGCTTGTGCTGGGCGCTGCCGCCTTCGTCTTGCTCTTTATGTCCCCGTTGGCGGTGAGCCTATGGCCGTGGAGCTTGCCGCCGATCCTCGGTCAGGTCTATAGCATTTTTATCTTTGCCTACGTTCTCGGCGCGCTGCTTGCCATCTTTGAACCGCGTTGGTCGGGGGTTTGGATTTACTGCGCCGCCAACTTTGGCGTGTGGGTGTTGATTGCCGGAGTCTCGATCTATCACCGCGACCGCTTTGGCGGCGGACTTTCCACTTGGGTGTGGGCCATTGTTTGCCTGCTGGGTATCGTTATCTTTGGCTTAACGCTTTTGCAACAGCCCAAGGCCCCAAGCGAGATCGGAGTCCAGCATGAGTAATCAGGCTATGGGCCATACCCAGAGATGACCATGAGCGACCTACGGTACAGGCTACTCCAGGCGTATATGTGGTTCCTCATGGGAGGTCTTTTCGTACAGGGAATCGGTTCTCTGCTCTTTCGCACTGTGCCTGCGCTCCCAGTTCAGTCACCTCTTTTGGTGCGCGGCGCTTTTGGCATTGATTTCTGGCACGCGCTCATTCACATTACCTGGGGCGCCATTGGCTTGATTGTTCTGAGCACCAACCATAGTCATCGTGCGCCCGTTTCTCTGGCGATCATCTTCGGCACATTTTATACCCTGTTGGGCGTCTGGGGCGTGGTTGCCCACCATCCTCTGGGGCTGGAGCTCGACCTGCCGGAGAATATCTTTCACCTGAGCGCCGGCCCGCTGGCGCTGATTCTGGGTTTGCTCAATCTGCCACTCATAACAAAGAGCGAAAAGGCAATGGTATAGGTCATAAAACTACAATCTTCTCGCATTTTGGCCTCTCTCCTTTTGTAGCCTTCCTAACCTCACCAGAACATCGGTTCTGATACAATTGCTTTGGAGTACTTTACAGAATGCTGAAAACAGCAGAATTTTTGTGAAGGAGACTGTTATGAGTACAACAAAGAAGAGCAAGCAGGCTACGCACAGCGAACTGCGTAAATCGGAGATGATGGCGCATTTGCTTGATGCGCTTGAAGAAGGAACGGACATCGGCCATTATGGCCGGTTAACCTTTGTCATGGTGGCGCGCCATTTCCTAGACGCCGACGAGATGGTAAAGCTCTTGGTCAAACAGCCGGAGATGGACGAAAAGGCCGCTCAGACGTTAATTCTGCAAGTTCAAGAGCGGGACTACAATCCGCCAAAGCGCCAGAAGATCCTCGAATGGCAGGCGCAACAAGAGTTCCCGATTTGTCCGACACCCGACGATCCCAATGGTTGCAATGTCTACCGCGACCTTGAATTCCCAGATGGCGTGTATGAGCATGTCGAGGAATTCTATGAGGAGCGGGCCGAAGCGGAGATGAAGCAGAGTTGACGCCGAGCGTTCAAACTTTGCACACCATATGAGAAGTTTAGGAACGAAAACCAGCCCTAGTAGGCTGGTTTTCGTTCTATAAAAGAGATGTTATTGAATTTTGACCGTTAGTCTTTTTCAATACCTTTGGGGAAGCGATCCGCCACCAGATTCAACCGGATACCGTGTTCGAGATACGCTTTGAGGCCGGCCAGGACTAAGGAGAAGCCTGCTGTGGAGCCGGTGACTTGTTGCACCAGTTCGTCGCCATCTCCCGTGAAACCAGACTCTGTCACGCTCAGGAATGTTGTGCCATCCTCTTGCGGCGCGAAGGTCCACTCGACTGTGGTGGGATTCTTATAACCGGGCCATTCCATGACAACACGACGATTCGGTTCAATGGTTTTGGCTGTTACAGAGATCGAAATGTCATACATTTCCCATTGCCACTGTACCGGCTTGCCCTCCT
>JADMIO010987954.1_pt1 | contig 26376 bp, 27 predicted proteins | sample 8958161 | NCBI WGS metagenome assembly JADMIO01 (sample SAMN16585339, study PRJNA669376) | soil metagenome | isolation source: Crop rotation soil | place: USA: Cullars Rotation, Alabama | collected 2011 | reverse complement strand
TCTTCGCCCGCTGGGGAAGCCCCTACCCCCCAACCCCCTCCCCCGTGCGCGGGGGAAGGGGTGACCGTGCTGACGCTCGCGGGACTCAGACGTCCCCATCCGAGTTCCGACCTACACGCACGGACGAAGGGGTGCAGGATGGAGCGATCCTGCTCTGCTCGCAAGATGACCTTGCCATCCTCGAAGCCTACGAACTGGTGAGGAGTCAGCCATCGTGGTAGTTGCTCCTGAGCGGCCGGCTGAGCCGATCCTGCGCGTCGCGGATCTCCACAAGTCGTTCCCGGTCAAGCTCGGACTCTTCAAGCGCGGGGCCGTCTCCGCCGTCGATGGCGTCAACTTCGACGTCTACCCCGGCGAGACGCTCGGGATCGTCGGCGAGTCCGGCTGCGGCAAGTCGACCACCGCCCGGATGATCCTGCGCCTGATCGATCCGACCTCCGGCGAGATCATGTTCGACGGCCAGAACGCCCATCAGATCAACCGCTTGATCATGTATCGCGGCATCCAGATGGTGTTCCAGGACCCGTACTCGTCGGTGAACCCGCGGATGTCGATCGGCGAGAACATCGCGTTCCCGATGAAGGTCCACGGCTTCGACTCCGACAAGATGCAGGAGCGCGTCAGCACGCTGCTCCGGCAGGTCGGCCTCCATCCCAATCACGCCTCGTACTTCCCGCACCAGATGAGCGGCGGCCAGCTCCAGCGCGTCAACATCGCCCGCGCCCTCGCGCTGGAGCCGAAGGTCGTCATCTGCGACGAGCCGGTCTCGGCCCTCGACAAGTCGATCCAGGCCCAGGTGCTGAACCTCCTGAAGGATCTCCAGCACGAGTTGAATCTGACCTACGTGTTCATTAGCCACGACCTGAACGTCGTGGAGTACATGAGCGATCGCGTCCTGGTGATGTACCTCGGACAGGTCGTCGAATCGTGCGCGTCGGACGAGCTGTACAAGAACCCGATGCACCCGTACACCCGCGTGCTGCTCTCGTCGATTCCGAAGACCGATCCCGACGAGCGCATCGCCAGCGACGTGGCCGTCGGGGACAAAACGGGCGAGATCCCGAGTCCGCTGAACCCACCGAGCGGCTGCCGCTTCCGGACCCGTTGTCCGTCGGCGATGGCGATCTGCGCCCAGGAGCGCCCGGCGATGCGGCAACCGACCGCCGCCCATGACGTCGCCTGCTTCTTGTACGAGAACGAATCGTCAGCTATCAGTTCCCAGTCATCAGTCGCGACCCTTTAGTGATCAGATTACTGATCAGACACGAATCCCTGATGACTGAACGGAGACTCCATGCCTGAGCTGCCATTGACGATCGCCGAGGCCGCCGAGTGGTTACGGAGCGGCCGGATCACCTCGGTCGCCCTCACCGAGGCCCAGCTTGCCCGTGCTCATGCGACCCAGGACACCCTGGCCGCCTTCATCTTGATCACAGATGAGGTCGCGCTGGCCGGGGCGCGCCAGGCCGATGCCGACTTCGCCGCCGGCATCGACAAGGGACCGCTCCAGGGCATCCCGCTCGGTGTCAAGGACATCATCGCGACGAAGGACGCCCCGAGCACGGCGAACAGCCGGGTGCTCGATCCGGCCTGGGGCCAGCGCGACGACGCCACCGTCGTCAAGAAGCTCCGCGAGGCCGGTGCCGTCATCCTCGGGAAGCTCGGGCTCCACGAGTTCGCGCTCGGCTGGCCGGACCCCGAGACTGGCTTCCGCATCCCGAAGAATCCGTGGGATCTCGCGCGTTCGCCCGGCGGCTCCTCCTCCGGGACCGGGTCGGCCGTTGGCGGCGGCGTGATCCTGGGCGGACTCGGCACCTGCACCGGCGGCTCGGTTCGTGGTCCGGCATCGTACTGCGGGATCAGCGGCATCAAGCAGACGTTCGGCCGGGTCAGCAAGGAGGGCTGCGTCCCCCTCGGCTACAGCCTGGACCACATCGGGCCGATGGCCCGGACGGTCCGCGACTGCGCGATCATGCTCCAGGTTATGGCCGGCTACGATCCGCTCGACCTTTGCTCGGTCGACGTGCCGGTGCCGGACATGCTCGGGTTGATGACCGGGTCGATGGCCGGCGTCCGCGTCGGCGTCCCGCGCGACTACTTCTTCACGATCCCGAACCTCGACGAGGGCGTCAAGGCGACGGTCGAGGCGGCGATCGACGCGATGGCGGCGGCCGGCGCGACGATCGTCGACGTCTCGATCCCTCACGCCTCGTCGGCGCACCTGGCCCAGCGGGTCACGATGATCTCCGAGGCGTACGCGTACCACGAGGGCGATCTCAAGACGAAGCCGGAGTTGTACGGCAAGTACACCCGCCAATCGTTCCAGGTCGGGGCGTTCTACAGCGCCGCCGACTACGTCCAGGCCCAGCGCATGCGACCGCTGATCCGCCAGGAGTGCGCCGATGCGTTCGGTGCAAGCCCGGCAGCTGGCGGAGACGGCGTGGACGTCCTGATCACCCCGACGATGGCCTCGACCGCCCCGACCTTCGCCGGCTACGACCCCGACTCGATGATGCGGAGCTACGGCTTCACGCCGATCTGGAACCTGACCGGCCTGCCGGCGATTAGCATCCCATGCGGCTTCTCCGAGGGGTTGCCGGTCGGCATGCAGGTGGTCGGGCGCCCGTTCGACGAGCCCACCGTCTTCAAGGTTGCCGACGCCTACCAGCAGATCACGGACTGGCACTTGACCATTCCGCCGCTCGCCCAGGCGCTTGCCAAGGAGGCGCAGCCAGCATGAGCGACACCACACAAGATGCCGCCGCCCAGGTCGATCTGGTGCTGGCCCGGACCGGCATGCCGGTCACCCCAGAGGAGCGCGAACGGCTGATTCGCGTCTACCCGATGCTCCTCGAATGGACGGCCGCGCTCCGCCTGCCCGAGACCCGTTACGCCGAGCCGGCCCTGATCTATCCGGCCACCTTCGAGCGCTAGCCCCTCACCCCTCACATCCGGCCCCTCTCCCGTGCGCGGGAGAGGGGAGTCACCATCGCCCGAACCGCTCCCCTCGCGGGAGTCAGCATCGCTCCGCACCCAACCCCATTCCCATGCATCGGATCGGAGATGGAAGTGCGGGGCGCTCCTCGGGAGGACCATGAGCACCTCGCCCGCCACGCTCGCCGCCCCACCCGCCCCGAAATCCCGGGTTGGCGAGAACCTCCTCGCCGTCCGCGACTTGACCGTCGAGTTCAAGACCCGAGGCGGCGCCCTCCGAGCCGTCAATAACGTCAGCTTCTCGCTCGGCCGGGGCAAGATCCTGGCGATCCTCGGCGAGTCCGGCTCCGGCAAGAGCATGCTGCTCAAGACGATCCTGGGGATCCAGTCGTCGGCCGGCAAGGTCAGCGGCCAGGTCGTTATGCAGGATACCGACCTCCTGACCCTCTCGCCGAAGGCCCGCCAGGCGACCCGAGGCTCCTGGGTCTCGATGATCTTCCAGAACCCGATGACCGCGCTCGATCCGGTCTTCACCGTCGAGCAGCAGATCGTCGAGACGCTCCGGCGCCACACCGCCATGACCAAGGCCGAGGCCCGCCAGCGCGCACTGGACCTGCTAGAGCTGGTCCAGATCCCGTCGCCCGAGCAGCGGCTGAAGTCGTACCCCTTCGAATGCAGCGGCGGCATGCGGCAGCGCATCGTCATCGCGCTCGCCCTGGCCTGCAACCCGAGCCTGCTCCTCGCCGACGAGCCGACCACCGCCCTCGACGTGACCGTCCAGGCGAAGGTGCTCGACCTGATCCGCGACGTGCAGCAGAAGCTGGAGATGAGCGTCATCCTCGTCACCCACGACATCGCGGTGGCCGCCGAGGTCGCCGACGAGGTGATCGTGATGTACGCCGGGCGGATCGTCGAGCAAGGCCCGATCCGCACGATCCTGCGCGATCCGCAGCACCCGTACACGCGCGGCCTGTTGGGCGCCAACGTCAAGCCCGGCCAGCACGACCGCCCGCTGGCGATCCCGGGCTCGCCGCCGAACCTGGCCGGCATCCCGAACTGCTGCACGTTCGCGCCGCGCTGCTCGATGGTGCAACAAGAATGCTGGATGGACCTGCCGATGCTCACGCCCGTAGGCGAAGGCCACGTCGCGCGGTGCGTCCTGGCGAAGTAGCTGGACCGAGTAGTCAGTAGAGCGTCGCACCTGCTCCCCTCTCCATCGCAATGGGGAGGGGCTGGGGGTGGGGTTTTGGAGCAGAGCCGTGGAGCAAGAGTCGCTGACGCCGAGGTTCGTGCAGGAGTACCTCAAGCGCATCGTCGACATCGACGTGTCGCTGGAGGAGGCCGCCGCGATCATCCCCACCATCGAGGCGAACCGCGCCGCGCTTGCGTCGCTCGACAGGTTTGACGTGCAGGAGATCCGCCCGGCCAGCGTCTACAACCCGGCCTGACGACACCGACCTCACCCCCGACTCTGCTCCCCTCTCCTGCGAGGAGAGGGGAGCAGAGTCGGGGGTGAGGTTCCCCGAGGAGTGCCCGTGACCGCCAATCCGTTGGACCTGACCGCGCTTGAGCTTGCCGGACTGATCGAGCGGCGCACCATCTCGCCCGTCGAGGTCATGCGCACGGTGATAGACCGACTGGACGAGACCGAGCCGTTCCTGAACGCCTTCATCTCGCGGCGCGACGAGGAGGCGCTGGCTGAAGCCAAAGCCGCCGAAGCGGAGATCGCGGCCGGCACGTATCACGGCCCGCTCCACGGCATGCCGATCGCCATTAAGGACAACATCGCCGTCGCCGGCACGATCACGACCGGCGGCGCAAAGTTCCTCGCGGACAACCTGACGACCGAGGACGCCGAGGCGGTCGCGCGGCTCAAGGCGGCCGGTGCGATCGTCGTCGGCAAGACCAACATGTTCGAGCTGGCCGTCGGGAGCCGCTCGATCAACCCGCACTACGGCGACGCCCGCAACCCCTGGGGGCCGAACCACGACGCCGGCGGATCGAGCGGCGGCTCGGCGGTGGCGGTGGCTGCCCGGCAGGTGCCGCTGGCGCTCGGGACCGACGCCGCCGGCTCGGTCCGGATGCCGTCGTCGGTGTCTGGGATCGTCGGGCTGAAGCAGACGCAGGGCCGCGTGAGTGCCAGGGGCATCCTCGCCAGCCAGAACGTTACGGTCGATCACGTCGGGCCGATGGCGCGGACCGTCGCCGATGCCGCGCTCCTGTTGGAGACGATCGCCGGCTACGATCCGCGCTGTGCGACGGCCCAGGATCGGCCGGTCCCGCCGTACCGATCACTCCTCCGCGAGGACCTCTCCGGCCTGCGGATCGGCGTGCCGGCCCACTACTACTTCGACCTGATCGATCCGGAGGTCGAGAGCGGCGTTCGATCGGCGATCCGGGTCATGGAGGAACTGGGCGCCTCGACGCAGCTCGTCCACTTCCCGGAGCTTGAGGCGATGATGAACGCCCGCGTGGCGCTCGGTGCCGAGGGGTTGGCGTTGCACGACCCGTGGCTCCGCGCCCACCCGGAGCTGTACAGCGACGAGTTGCGGCACCGGCTGCTCGCGAACTACTTCATTCCGGCCCGCGATCTCGCACGCGCGAACCGCGTCAGGCGCCTGCTCAAGGAGCAGTTCGCCGCCGCCTTCGAAAACGTCGACCTGATCGCCGCGCCGACGACGCCGATCGTCTCGTTCCCGCTCGATGCTACGACCGTCCCGGTGTTCGACAAGCGCATCGGCGAGCAAGTGAACCAGTCGGCGATGGCGATGATGCTGCGGCTGACCTCGACCGGCAACTTCAGCGGGCTGCCGGCGATCACCGTACCGGGCGGCTTCACCCAGGCCGGCCTGCCGATCGGCTTCCAGCTGATCGCGCGGCCCTTCGAGGAGGAGTTGATGCTCGGCGCCGCCCATGCCTACGAGCAGGCGACGCGCTGGTACACCCGCATCCCGTCGTACATCACGCCCGCCGCCGCCGACGCCGCAGCCTGACGACACACCGACCTCACCCCGACTTCTCTCCCCTCTCCTCGCAGGAGAGGGGAGAGAAGTCGGGGTGAGGTCCAGAAGGAGCACACGATGACCGACGCCAGTTTCCTCGCCGAACGCATCGATCCGAAGTCGACTGCCCTGATCGTCGTCGACGTCCAGAACGACTTTTGCCACAGCGACAGCCCGCTGGCGAAGGCCGGCAACGACATGTCGGCGGCCCAGGAGATGGTGCCGCGCCTGCTCCAACTGGTCGATGCCGCGCGCGGCGCCGGCACCACGATCATCTGGGTCAAGATGCTGCACGCCGAGTGGAGCACCTCGCCGGCCAACACCGAGCACCGGACGCGGACCCGCCCGAACACGGCCCTGATCTGCCAGGAGGGCACGTTCGGGATCGAGTTCTACCGGGTCGAGCCGGAGCCGGGCGAGCCGATCGTCGTCAAGCATCGGTACTCGGCGTTCGTGGACACCGACCTCCAGCTCATCCTCCGCTCCAAGGGCATCACCAGCGTCATCCTGACCGGCGTCGCCACCAACGTCTGCGTCGAATCGACCGCCCGCGACGCCTACATGCGCGACTATTACGTCACGTTCGTGGAGGACTGCTCCGCCACCTACGACCAGGCGAAGCACGACGCAACCCTGCGGAATATGGCCGATCACTTCGGCGTGGTCGTCACGGCGGACGACGTGGTCGAGGCCTGGCAGCGCGTGCCGGCGCTGGTGAGCTAGCGCCGATGCGCCTGACGCCGACCGAGGTCGACCGCCTGACGATCTTCTCCGCCGCCGAGTTGGCTCGGCGGCGGCGCGCGAAGGGATGGAAACTGAACCATCCCGAAGCCCTGGCGATCATCTGCGACGAGATGCACGAGGCCGCCCGTGGCGGCGCCACCTACGACGAGGTTATGTCCGCCGGAGCGAGCGCAGTGTCCACTACGGACGTCATCGACGGCGTGCCGGACCTGATCCCGATCGTGCGCATCGAGTGCCTCTTCGACGACGGCGCCCGCGTCGTAGCCGTCGAGCAGCCAATCCGAACCGCGAGTGCTGCGGCAAACGGACGAGTCTCATGAAACCCGGCGAGATCATCCTGGGCGACGGCCCGATCACGCTGAACCCCGGCCGTCCGACCATCGAGCTGGTGGTCGAGAACACCTCCGACCACGTCGTCTGGATCGGCTCGCACTACCCGTTCTTCGAGTCGAACAGACGGCTCGTCTTCGATCGCGCGAAAAGCTGGGGCATGCGCCTCGACATCCCAGCCGGCGACTGCGTCGGCTGGAAGGCCGGCGAGACGAAGACGGTCCGATTGGTGCCGTTCGCCGGCCGGAAGGTCATCCGTGGCTTCAACCACCTGACCGACGGCGCCACCACCCCTGATCGCCTGGCCGGCGGACTGCGCCGCGCCCGCGACGACGGCTACGCCGACCGCCCGGAGTAGCCCCGAAAACAGGGGAAGCCCCACCCCCGGCCCCTCCCCATTGCGATGGAGAGGGGAGCAATGGGCACGTTGACTCGCCCTCTGACGCTTGCGAGACGCTAACAAGCTGCGAATCGCGCTCAGGTCCGACCGTCGCCACCCTTTCACGCACGAGCACTATTTGATGGCTGCGCCCTTCTCCCCTCTCCATTGCGATGGAGAGGGGCCGGGGGTGGGGCTTCCCAAGGAGTCATTCACCTATGCCGTATGAGCTCGATCGTGCCGGCTACGCGGCCCGCTACGGCCCGACCACCGGCGACCGCCTCCGACTCGGCGATACGAACCTGATCCTCGAAGTGGAGCGCGACGAAGCGAGCTACGGCGACGAAGTCCTGAACGGCTGGGGCAAAACGATCCGGACCGGAATGACGCTGAGCGACGAGGCGACGGCCGCCAGCGAGCTCGATCTCGTCGTCACCAACGTCGTCGTGATGGACCCCGTACTCGGGATCTTCAAGGCGAACATCGGCGTCAAGGACGGCGTCATCGTCGGAATCGGGCACGCCGGCAACCCGGATGTCTCGGACAACGTCCAGGTGCTGCTCGGCTCGAACACCGTGCCGATCCCCGGCCAGGGTCTGATCGCCACGCCGGGCGGCGTCGATACCCACGTCCATCTGGTGCAGCCGAAGCTGATCCCGGTCGCATTGGCGGCCGGCCTGACGACGCTGATCACCGGCGGACTCGGGCAGAATCCGGGCTTCAACCTGCGCCGCGCCTTCGAGGCGTTCGAGCATCTGCCGATCAATCTCGGCATCCTCGGGCGGGCCGGCAGCTACAACTTCGATCCGATGGCCCGCCAGATCGAAGAGGGCGCCTGCGGCCTGAAGATCCACGAAGACTACGCCGGCTACGCCTCGGTGATCGATCAGGCGCTGAACGTGGCCCAGGCGTACGACATCGCCATCGCCGTGCACACCGACGGCATGAACGAAGCCGTGGAGTTGCACGAGACCGTCTCGGCGATTGCGGGCCGGACGATCCATGCGTACCACGTCGAAGGGGTCGGCGGCGGCCACGCACCGGACATCCTGGCGATTGCCGGCGTCGAGAACGTGATCGGCTCATCGACCACTCCGACGGTCCCGTACGGCGTCAACGCCGCTCCCGAGCACTGGGCGATGATGTGGGCGGTCCACGGCATGAATCCGGCCGTCGAGAGCGACCGCGAGCGCCTCGTCGATCGCATTCGCGACCACACGATGGCGGCCGAGAGCGTCCTGCACGAGCTCGGCGCGATCCCGATCATCAATTCGGACTCGCAGGGAATGGGTCGGATCGGCGAGGTGATCCGGCGGACCTGGCAGCTCGCCCATCAGATGAAGCTGCTGCGGGAAGGGTCGTCGCTGGCGGATGCGCCGGGCGTCGGGCCCTACTCGGATCGCAACGACAACGCGCGCATCCTCCAGTACCTCGCCAAGTACACCATCAACCCGGCCCGCACTCACGGCGTCGATCGGTATGTCGGCTCGCTGGAGGTCGGGAAAGTGGCCGACATCGTCCTCTGGAAGCCCGGCTTCTTCGGAGTCAAGCCGGAGCTGACGATCAAGGGCGGCTTCCCGGCCTGGGGCGCCATTGGCGAGGGGAACGCGACGATCAGCCTGAGCGAGCCGGTCCTCTACGGCCCGCACTGGGGCGGCACGGGCGTCGCGGCGGCCAGCATCGCGATGCACTTCATCTCGGAGGCGAGCCAGCCCGGTTTCCGCGACCGCGTCAACACGAAGCGGCGCCTGGCCGCCGTCGAGGGCACGCGCACGGTCACCAAGCGGCACATGCTGTTCAACCAGGCGAATCCGCTGCTCCGGATCGACCCGTCCACCTCGGAGATCGAGATCGACGGCGCCCCGCTGCCCACCGTCCCGACCTCGGAGTTGCCGCTGAACCGCCGCTACCTGCTGCTGTAGTCGCCGCTGGGAGCGCGGACATACTGTCCGCCCGGATTTCACTGCACGCAGACGGCCAATATGAGCCGATTCTTACACTGGCTCGGCGAGCACCGGTGACGACCATCCGGCGAATCCTCGTTCGGGACGCAACCAGCCCTGTCAAGATGGGTGCGATATCAACCAACGGCTGCTGAACGCCGCCGTCATCGTCTGGATCTTCCACCGACCGTCCGCGTTCAGCCCGCTGTAACTTCGACTGCACCGTGCCGAAGATGCTGGCCTGGCCTGTCATCCTGAGGTAGGCGTAGCCTGCCGAAGGATCTCATCCCGTGGCACTGAGATCCTTCGCTCCGCTTCGCGCAGCTCAGGATGACAGGTCAGATGGTGCGCGGCCCAGCGGATCGAGTGTGGCGACGCACCGATCAGCATCGAGCACATTCGCGGCGATCATGCCAGAATGCGACCAACCAGGGCACAGGCTAACGTCACGCATTCGTCTCATAGACAAAGCATCACCGACGAAGGGCCGCTCCCGTGTGGGAACGGCCCTTCCTGTGGGCTATTGGGATCAGCTGGAACTAACGTCAGTCGGCGTGGACGAGGTCCGTGTCCACGACGTGCTCGGCCACGAACCAGGTCTGCAACTCGTTGGTGCGCAAGACCGCACTCACCAGCAGGTCGTTCGTGCCGTCGTCGCCGTTCTCGTCGGCCTGCTTCGCCGCCGCACGGACCTGCTTGATGATCATCTCGTGGGCCTCAAGCAGGCGCGAGATCTGGACCGGCGGCGGCTCGGCACCGCGCGGCGGGCGCGGGATCGACGTCATTTCGGCCACGTCCGGCGCCATCGCGATGCTGATGCCGCCCAACGTCTGGATCCGCTCCGCGACCTGATCGACCAGTTCGTTCTGCTCGTTGTAGTGCTTCTCGAACAGCAAGTGGAGCTGATAGAACGTCGGCCCGGCCACCTGCCAATGATGCTTCTGGTACAGGTCGCGCAGCGTCATCGTGTCGGCCAGGATCTGATTCAGCGCCTCGATGTTCTCCTGGCGCGCCTTGTCCGGCAAGCCGATCGGGATCATCCGCAGCGTGCCGTACTTCTGGAGCTCCTTGCCGCGCTGGTTCATGACCGGCGACGCCTTGCTGCTCCGCATGTCGTCTGCATGGACCTTGCCGTTCGTGCTCGACGTCGAACGCTCGCTGCGGGTCGGGTTGTTGACAGCCATGGTTTCGATACCTCCGAGTGTCTGTAGGAACCGGCGCTCCGGCACCGGTCGTTTGTTCACACGCGGTAGACAAGCGCAGAGCCCGTGCCGTGGACGCCCCGGAGAAGACGGAAGGCGGGACGAACTTCGTCCAGGCACCGGAGCAGACCGTGGGCGCGCTACACTTCGAGACATGGGCCGAGTGTCACGAGCACAGTTGACGCAGGCGGCCGGCATGATCGCCGGAGTCGCCGCCACGTCGGTCGTGATCGCCCTGATCGACTCATGGTTCGAGGCGCCCGACCTGTCGATCCTCTACCTGCTTGTCGTCATGTTCTGCGCCGTGACCTGGGGCTGGTGGAACGCGCTCGGGGCCGCGATCCTGGCGTTCCTGGTCTACGACTTCTTCTTCGTCCAGCCGCACTTCACGTTCACGATCCACAGCTCGCAAGAATGGCTCGCCCTGCTGATCTTCCTGGCCGTCGCCGCCGTGACCAGCAATCTGGCCGCCCGCGAACGCGCCCGCCGCGAGCAGGCCAGCCGCCAGGCGCGCACCGCGATGCTGCTCTACGACCTGAGCCAGGCGCTCACGGCCGAGGATCTGACGACCGGCCTGCGCGCCGTCGCCGCACGGCTGCGCGAGGCGTTCCGGGTGGATGGCGTCGTCGTGGCCCGGGCGGATCGCGACGGCCGACTCGACCCGATCGTTTCGGTCGGCGAGGCGGACGCGGCGCTCAGCTCGGAGCCGGCCGGACGGATCTTCGCGGCCCCGAGCGGCCCGAATCACCCCGGGCGATGGATCGTCCTCAAGGCCGGCGGGGGGCGTCGCCGGGCACCGGTCGCCAACTTCCCGCTCCGCAGCGACGGGCAGCAGCTCGGCATGCTGCGGCTCGTCGGACGCGCCGACGGGTTCGCCGACGACGAGACGCACCTGCTGGCGACGATCGCCGATCGGCTGGCCGTCGATCTGGAGCAGGAGCAACTGCGCGAGGAGGCGAATCGGGCCGAGATCCTGCGCCGCACCGACGAACTCCGAACGGCCCTGCTCTCATCCGTCTCGCACGATCTCCGGACGCCGCTCGCTGCGATCAAGGCGTCGGCCGAGAGCTTGTTGCAGGGCGACGTCGCCTGGAGCGACGACGACCGCGACGGCTTCTCGAAGGCGATCGTCCGCGAGTCCGACCGACTCAATCGGCTGGTCGGGAACCTGCTCGACATGTCCAGGATCGAGGGCGGCGCGCTACGCCCGCAACTCGAGTGGTACGACCTCGGCGAGCTGGTCCACGAGGTCGTCAGCCGGCTCCGTCCGCTCCTGAACGACCGCCGCGTAGACGTGAACGTCGCCGACGATCTGCCGCCGATCTCGCTGGACTATTTGATGATCGACCAGGTCGTCACCAATTTGATCGAGAACGCCGTCAAGTACACGCCGCCAGGCACCGCGATCGACATTGCCGTCGCCCGGTTCGGCAACACCGTGCGCGTCGCGGTCGCCGATCACGGCCCAGGCATCCCGGCCGGCCGACGCAGCGCCGTCTTCGACAAGTTCTCCCGCCTGGAACGGCGCGGCCCGGTCCAGGGCTCCGGCCTCGGGCTGGCCGTCAGCAAAGGGCTTGTCGACGGGCACGGCGGTCGGATCTGGGCCGAGGAGACGCCCGGCGGCGGGGCGACCTTCGTCTTCGAGTTGCCGATCGACGAGCGTGGCGAAGCCGTGCTGCGCGCGGTTGCGGCCAGCGAGGGCGGCGAGGTTGCCGTGACGGGCGTGCGAGGGTGAGCGGCGCGCGGGTGCTCGTGGTTGACGACGAGCCGGAGATCACCAGGGCGCTCCGCTCGATCCTGAGCGGCAACGGCTTCGAGCCGGTCCTGGCCGCATCCGGCGAAGATGCGCTCGAACAGATCGCGCGCCGCCGACCGGACCTGATCCTGCTCGATCTCGTCCTGCCGGGCATCAACGGCCTGGACGTCTGTCGGATCATTCGCCAGGAGCAAAAACTCGACGTACCGATCATCGTGCTCTCGGCGCACGGCGAGGAGGAGAGCAAGGTCGACGCGCTCGACCTCGGAGCCGACGACTACCTGACCAAGCCGTTCGGCGTGAAGGAGCTGCTGGCCCGGATGCGCGCGGCGCTGCGACGTTCCGGCGGCGGCCAACCAGCCGGACAGGCGCTCCTTGAACACGGTGCTATCCGGATGGACCTGGAACGTCGCGAAGTCAGCGTCGCCGGGCAGTCAGTCCATCTGACCCCGAAAGAGTACGACATGCTCCACTACCTGCTGGCGAACGTCGGCAAGCTGGTGACGCATACGGCGATCCTGCGGGCCGTCTGGGGGCCGGAGTACTCCGATGCCCGTCCGTACCTGCACGTCTTCGTCGGGCAGCTGCGGCGCAAGATTGAGCCGGACCCGCGCCACCCCAGCTACATCCTGACCGAGCCCGGCGTCGGCTACCGCCTCGCCGACCTCTGACCGGGAAGCTCGACCTCGCCCGACGCTCACGCCGCGCAGCGGCGTACCGTGCCACTGTTCGATCTTTAGAGAATCCTTAAATCGGGCCGTCGGCTCTTTAGCCAGGCTTAAGCGACCGCGCGCCACACTTGAATAAGGAGCGTGGTGGCCTTTCGGGTCGCCGTGCCCACGCAGTGCGAGGAGCCGCGTCGCGGTCATGGAATCGAGCAACCAAACAGACAGTCAGCCGTCTACGCAGGCCTGCGCAACGACTACCAGACGACTTCCCCATCAACGGTTCACGTTCGAGAAGGTGCGCTCAGGGCGGGCCGGCAACCCGGTCTATCGCGTCGCGCGCCAGTTCAAGGGCTTCCGCCACGACGAGGAAGGCCACCTCGAAGCGACCCTCGACCTTGAGAGGCCGACCGGCCGATTCGGCAAGCTCCGACGGCTGCTGATCGGCCAGCCGATCCACAGCGAGCTCGAAGTCAACGAGCGGCTGACCAAGCGGAAGGCGATTGCCGTCTTCTCGTCGGACGCGCTCTCGTAGGTCGCATACGCACCGCAAGAGACGCTGGTCGTCCTGCTCGCGGCCGGAACGGCGGTGACGTGGTGGTCGCTGCCGATCGCGCTCGCCGTCATCGCGCTCCTGGCGATCGTCGTGACGAGCTACCGCCAGACGATCTACGCATACCCGTCGGGCGGCGGCAGCTACATCGTCGCCAAGGACAACCTCGGCGAGATGGCCGGGCTGACGGCCGCTGCTGCGCTGGCGGTCGGGTACATCCTGACCGTCTCGGTCTCGATCGCCTCGGCGGTCGACCAGCTCATCGCGGCGGCGCCGATGCTCGATCCGTTCCGCGTCTGGCTCGGCGTCGGCGCGATCGGCCTGATCACGCTGGCGAACCTCCGAGGCATCCGCGAGTCCGGCAACATCTTCGCCGTCCCCACCTACGTGTTCCTGGCGGCGATGTTCACCATGATCATCGTCGGGCTGTTCTACCTCGCCACCGACCAGCTCGTCATCCCGCACACCGAGGGGCATCCCGTCACCGAAGCGTTCACCCTGTTCCTGCTGCTGCGGGCATTCGCGGTCGGATCTGCCGTCATGACCGGCACCGAGGCGATCTCGAACGGCATCCCGGCCTTCAAGCCGGCCGAGCCGAAGAACGCCGCCCACACGCTCGTCACGATGGCCGTGATCCTCGGCGTGATGTTCCTCGGCTTATCCGTCCTGATCGTCGGCAGCGGCGTCGTCCCGACCGAGTCGCAGACGGTCGTGTCACTCCTGGCGCGCGGCGTCTTCGGCGAGGGCCCGCTCTACTACCTGATCCAGGGCTCGGCCGTGCTGATCCTGGTCCTGGCCGCGAACACCGCCTACGCCGACTTCCCGCGCCTGGCTTCGCTGCTGGCGCAGGACGACTACGCCCCGCACCAGCTCGCGTTCCGAGGTGACCGCCTCGCCTTCTCGAACGGCATCGGCCTGCTCGGTGTCCTGAGCGCCCTGCTGATCGTCGTCTTCAGCGGCTCGACCGGCGCCCTCCTGCCCCTCTACGCCCTCAGTGTCTTCGCCGCCTTTACCTTCTCGCAGAGCGGCATGGTCAAGCATTGGGTCCGCGAGCGCGGCGCGCGGTGGCAGCTCAAGGCGCTCGTCAACGGCGTCGGCGCGACGGTCACCGGCCTGGTGGCGCTGATCGCGGCCGGCACGAACTTCATGGACGCCGATCACCCGATCATCCCCGGCACCCCGATCGGCTGGGGCTCCTGGCTGGTGCTGGTGATCGTGCCGGCCTTCATCTGGATGTTCCGGATGGTCCACCGACACTACGCCGAGGCCGATTCGTCGATGAAGATGGCCGGGCCCCCAACCGATCGGCCGCTCAAGAACGTCGTGATCCTGCCGATCGCTCGACTCAACCGCCCCGCGTTCCAGGCGCTCCGGTATGCCCGCTCGCTCTCACCGGACGCACTCGCCGTCCACGTGGCGTCAGACCCGGCCCGCGCCGACGAGATCGAGGACCGCTGGCAGGATTGGGCGAAGGGCGTCCCGCTGACGATCATCGAGTCGCCGTACCGCAGCCTGGCACGCCCATTGCTGCACTATCTCTCGGAGTTGAAGCGGGTCGAGCGGGCCGACGTCGTGACGGTCGTCCTGCCCGAGTACATTCCGAACGCCTGGTGGCAGCACATCTTGCACGGCCAGTCCGCCCAGTTCCTGAAGCTGGCGCTGCTGTTCAAGCCGGGCTTCGTGGTCGTGAGCGTCCCCTGCCACGCCGGCGACGGCGAGATGGCCGTCGATCTCACCGTCCCCGTCGATAGCACGATCGTCGCGCCGGCCACCGCGCCGAGCGCAGAACCTGAACCGGACCGGGAGCTGGCAAGCACGGCATCGCACGGGTAAGGTGCACGGGAAACGTCGGTCCCCTGTGCGGCCTTCCATCCAATCACGAAGGCGCCGGTCATGAACGCTCGCGCTCAAAGGATGGTCGCCGAGCACAAAGCGGGTGCGGCGACCGTCTACGCGCTCATCACCATCCTCTTGGCGCCGATCACAGTTGTCGGCTACGTGCTCTGGATCGGCAAAGGGTACCTCGTCGGGCGCGGCTCCGGGGTCTCGATGACCGCGCAGGGGCCGTTGTTCGCGCGCTGGCTGCTGCACGCGCTACGCCTTCGGCAGGACGAACCGGCCTACCGACTGCTGACGGTGGTGCCGGGCATCTCGCACCTGGCCCTGCGGATGGTGGCCGGCCCGATCCTCATGGCGCATCGCCTGACCGGCCACCTGCCGCAGACGTTCCGGTACCCGTACGAGGGCGAGATCGTGCCGCACAACCAGGCCGCCGCGCGGGTCTCGTTTTTCGACGACGTCGTCGAGCAACGTCTGCGGGAGATCGACCAGTTCGTCATCCTGGGCGCCGGGTTCGACACGCGAGCGCTCAGGCTTCCAGCCGTCACGAGCGTCACGACGATCCGCGCGTTCGAGGTCGACATGCCGAAGACGCAGGCGACCAAACGCAGGATGCTTGCAAGGGCTGGTATCGACCCGAGCGGCGTGACGTTCGTCTCCGCCGACTTCGAGCGTGACGACTGGCTCGCACGACTCGTGGTTGCCGGGTTCGATCTCGACCGGCCGGCCCTCTTCATCTGGGAGGGAGTGACGGTTTACCTCGACAAGCAGGCCGTCGAGGCGACGCTCCGCAAAATCGCTGAATGCGCCCGGGGCAGCGTCGTCGCGTTCGACTACTTCACGACCGAGTTTTTCGAGTCGTCGACGCCGTACTGGCGCTATGCCCGGGCGATGACGAAAGTAGCCGGCGAGCCGATGAAGTTCGGCGTGGACGGCACGCCGCCATCGCGCGAGCGCCTCGCCGAGTTGCTCCGATCGTGCGGACTGTCCCTCGTCGAGCAGCGCACGTTCGGCCAGGAGTCCGGCAGCAAGCGCTCGTGGGGAGGCTTCGCCGTCGCCGCCGCGTGACGATGCGGGGCAACGTCGCGGTCGCCACCGCGTGACAATCATGCCCACGTACGTGCGCTGCCATCATGCTGGTGATGACGGCCACCCCGGATGTCACCACGAGTCCATTCGACCAGGCAGGGCGAACTCGTAACGCTGCCACAACATCCCAATTCGTCCCGAACGACGTGAACCTGCCACCCCCTCTCGTATTCCCGACCCCATTTCGCCGAAATCAGAGTGAACGCCGCAGTTTCCCACACTCCCATGTCGTCCCGAGCGAAGTGAGCTTGCGAACGAAGTCGAGGGATCTCTAGTCAAGGTACTACCGAGGCCGAGATCCCTCCATTTCGCTCGTTCCTCGCTGCAGTCGGGATGACATGGGTGAGTGTGGTCTCGCTGCAGTCGGGATGACATTTTTAAGGCACTCGTTCGTCGTCGCAGTCGGGACGACATCTGCAGGTGGCAGGCTCCCGCAGCGCCCTTGGGCTTGCTGCACGGGCTCCCAGCGGCAAAATGTCGCGAGGGCATTCCTGAGAATGTCGCATCGAATGAGAGCCTCGGTGGTGGTCGATCGATGGCGGCTGTTACACTTCGAGTGAGCGGGTGCCTGCGCACCGCGGGGGTCGTCCACCCCGTATCCGGACGGCAGGAGGAGACTGTCGCATGTGCAGTCTCTTTTTTGTCGTCCAGATTTGGAGTGGGCCCCGATGGAAACCGCAACCGCCGTTCTCGCCGACATCTTCATCATGTTCCTGTGCGCCAAGCTGGCCGGCGAGCTGTTCGAGCGGCTCAAGCAACCGGCCGTCATCGGGGAACTGCTGGTCGGCGTGATCCTCGGGCCGTACGCGCTCGGCTGGATCGGCGTCCCGACGGCCGAGATGATCGAGGCGTTCCACGGCGAGCAACTCGCGACCGAAGCGCTCCACTCGATCATGGAGGTGCTGGCCGAGCTGGGCGTGATCGTGCTCCTTTTCATGGTCGGCCTCGAAACGCGGCTCTCCAGCATCCTGTCGGTTGGGGTCAGGGCCGGGATGGTCGCCGTGGCAGGCGTCGTGGTGCCGTTTGTGCTCGGGTACGCGTTCGTGGCACTGGTGCTCGGTCAGCCGACGATTGAAGCGATCTTCATCGGCACGGCGATGGTCGCGACCAGCGTCGGAATCACCGCCCGCGTCCTGGCCGACCTGGGCCACATTCGCTCCGACGAGGCCCGGATCATCCTCGGCGCGGCCGTCATCGACGACGTCCTCGGGATGATCGTGCTGGCGGTCGTCTCGGCGCTGGGCCAGGGCGGCACGGTCTCCATCGGGCAGATCGGGCTGATCGCCGCCCAGGCCATCGCGTTCACCGTCTTCGTCGCGCTGGCCGGTCGCCAGGCGGCCCGCCGCTGGAGCGCACAGTTGGAGCGCTTGAAGATCCGCAACGCGCCATTTGTCGTCGGCGTGCTGGTGATGCTCGGGCTGGCGACGGCGGCTGCCCAGATCGGGCTGGCCGCGATCATCGGGGCGTTCCTGGCCGGTATGGTCTTCGCCGAGCTGAGCGAGCAGTACGAGATCGAGCACAAGGCACTGCCTCTCTACGAGTTCCTGGTGCCGCTCTTCTTCGTCATCACCGGCAGCCGCGTCGATTGGCGACTGTTCATGGACGGCTCGCTGCTCGGCATCGCGCTGGCCGTCACGGTCCTGGCGATCGTGGGGAAGGTGGTCGGGTGCGGGGCGGCTGCGCTCGGACTGGGCTGGCGTCGCGTGGCGATCGTCGGCGTCGGGATGGCACCGCGCGGCGAGGTCGGGCTGATCGTCGCGAACGTCGGCGCTTCGCTGGCGATCATCCCGAGCGAGATGTACTCGACGGTGATCATCATGAGCGTGCTGACGACGCTTGTCGTACCGCCGGTCCTGACGCTCCTCTACGGCGGCCAGTCCGCAAATCCAGATGAGGTCGCCGACTACGCCGTCGCGGACGGCCGGCTCCCGGACCTGTAGCCCCTCCTACAGCAGCTCTCAGACGCGTCAGTCCCGAGCATCTCACGCGGTTCAGCACGAGGCCGTCGACCACTGGAGCAGCACGCCGAAGAAGCTCTCGCGTGACTCCGTCAGCCGTTCGTACATCGAGACGCCGTCGTCGCCGGCGACTCGGTGGCTGATCAATGGCTCCATCTGGAGCGAGCCGTCGGCCATCAAGTCCAACGCCAGTTTCTGGTTGTTCGCCATCGTCCAGCGGTTGAACGGGGTCGCGTGGGCCGGATGGCTTTCGATGTGGGCGCCGATTACCGAGATCCCCTTGCGATGGATGTCCGCGTACGGATCGAACCCATCCACCAGCCCGCGCGTCGAGCCGAGCAAGATCAACCGGCCTCCGAACGCCACCCGTCGCAAGGCCGGATTGAATGCCGCCGGCGAGCCGGTCGCCTCGAACACCACGTCCAGGTCGGCGTGCCCGGTCAGGCGTTCCAGTTGGGCGTCGGCGTCGTCGGCTGCGGGGTCCAGGCCGAACGTCGCCCCGCACGTCTGGGCCAGCTCGCGTCGGGCCGCGATCGGATCGATGGCGATGGTCGGGCGGGCACCGCTGATCCGGCCCATCTGGAGGGCGAGCTGGCCGATCAATCCGGCCCCAACCACGCCGACCCGCTCGCCAAGTTCGAGCCGAGCCAACCGAACGGCGTTCATCACGATGACGCAGAGCGTCGTCATCGCGGCGTGGTCGAACGAGACGCCATCGGGGATCACGGCGAATCGATCGGCCTGGACGAGCGCCGCCGAGCCGTGCGGCCCCCAGCCGGCCACCCGATCACCCGGCACGAAGCCGGTCACGCCCGCGCCGACCGCCTTGACGACGCCGGCCAACGAGTAGCCCGGGTAGTACGGCCGATCGCGCCAGTCGGGCTGCTCGGCCGAGTTGTAGGTCGTCATCCCCCGGAAGTTGGCGATCTCGGTGCCGGCTGAGATCGCGGAGGTCCGCGTCTCGATCAGCAGCGTGCCGGGCGGCGGGCTGTCCGGCAGCTCGCAACTCTCCAGTTCCATCGCCAGCGGCGCAAACGCAACCAGCCGCATCGCTCGCATATCCGTGCCCCCTTCGCCTCGCGTCTCGCGCGTCAGCCGCGCGATTCTAGCGCCGTCAGGACCTGTCGGAGCGAGACACTGCGGGGAGCGCGCTCGGTCCAGGTCTTGACGATCCGCCGCAGCTCCGCGAGGTCGTCGGGGCTCGTCGCGCGGGATTCGAGGGCCGCCGCGACCTGCTCGGGCTGACCGTCTCCGGCGGCGTGCAATCCGGCCTTGAGCCACTGCAAGCGGACCGCGTCCTGACGGCAACCTGCCATCTCCAAGGTGTGCGCGGCCACGATGTGGGCAGGATACGCCACGGCGTCGCTCTGCTTGACGAACAGGAGCCCGCCGATGGCAGCATCGCCGACCTGACCGGCCGCCGCCAGCGCCTCCTGGGCGACGGTCGGCGGGACGGGTGTGGGCGTCGGCGGGATCGGCGTGGGTTGGATCGTCGGTGCGACCGACGGGTCAGTTGACGGCGCCGGCGTGGGGGTCGGCGGGAGCGGGCGCGGCGTCGGCGGGAGCGCCGTGACCTGCGCGATCTGAGTCCGGACGTTCGAGATCGTCCGCAACCCCTCCAGCGAGCCGTCGCAGGCGCGGTTGAACACCTTCAACCCGAGTGGCACGGTCAGCACGATCATCAGTGCGACCACGACCAGACCACCCCGCCAGACCCACGCGCGCATTCGTGTCGATCTCCCGATGCTCGGAGTATCTCGTCAGCAGACACCGCCGAACCACCGTTTTGTGTCACGTGGGGCTCACGACCGCGCGAACGCGAACAGGTCGGCGTTCAGGCGATCGGCATGGGTAATGAACAAGCCGTGCGCCGCGTTCTCGTACTCGATCAGGGTCGCGTGGGGGACGAGCTCGGCCGTCTTCCGGCCGCACAGCGCAATCGGTGCCTGGCGGTCGTGCTGCCCATGCACGATCAGCGTTGGAACGGCGACGGCGCGCAACTCGGCCCGGAGGTCGGTCGTGAAGGCGGTCAGGAAGATCTCCCTGGTCGCCCAGGGCGAACAGTCCAGGCATTGCGCGATCAGGAACTGCACCCGCTCCGCCGAGACCGTGATCCCGGGTAGCCCGACGCCGAAGAAGCCGTCGGCGTTCGCGGCGAACCAGGCCGGGCGGTCGGCGGTGCGGCTCGCCAGGTCCAACTCCATCAGCGCACGGTCGATCCCGTCCGGATTGTCGTCGGTCTGCATCGGGAACGGCGTGGTGCCGCCGAGCATCGCGATCCTGGCGATCCGCTCCGAGCCGTGCCGCGTCAGGTACCGCACGACCTCGCCGCAGCCGGCCGAGTGCCCGACCAGCGTCACCTCGCGCAGGTCGAGGTGCTCCAGGAGCGAGGCCAGGTCGTCGGCCAAGGTATCGTAGTCGTAGCCGTCCCAGACCCAGTCCGACCGACCGTGTCCCCGCCGGTCGTACGCCACGCAGCGCAGCCCCTGGTCGGCGAGGGCTTGCAGTTGGTGCTCCCACATCCGCGAGCTGAGCCAGGCGCTCGACACGAAGACGACGGGCTTGCCGCTGCCCCCATCGACGTAGAACAGGCGCGTGCCATCGTGCGATTCGACGTACGGCATCGAAGTACCCCCAGAAGTATTGTCAAGAGTTGCCGTCCACAATGCGGTGTCGCGGTGACCGTACGTCAATGCTGGGAGCCATGAGGTACGCGCGTCGATGACCCGTGAGGTAATGCGAGAGTCGCCGAGATCGACGAGCGCGCGGCCACCTACGACGAGGGCGCCTCGCCGCGCTTTCTGGGTCGGGCTCGCAGGTGGGCCCGCTCGCCCTGGGGACCGAACAGGCTCAGCAGTTCCACCGCTCCGCCGTCGGCGCTCCAGAACGCGTGCGGCACGCGGGTGTCGAACTCGGCCGCTTCGCCCGCGCCGAGTACGAGGTCGTGGCTGCCGAGCACCAGGCGCAGCCGGCCGCTGAGGACGTAGAACCACTCGTAGCCGTCGTGCGTGCGCGGCGACATCTCGCGAGGCTCGCGACTGGCCGGAATCACGACCTTGAACGCCTGGAGCCCGCCGGCCTGACGGGTCAACGGCACCAGCGTCATGCCGTGCCGGGTGATCGGGCGCAAGTGGACGCGCGGGTCGGCGGTTGGCGGGGCCGCGACCAGCTCGTCGATCTGGACGCCGTGCGCCCGCGCCAAGGGGAGGAGCAATTCGAGGGTCGGTTTGCGCTGCCCGGACTCCAGCCGCGAAAGCGTACTGACCGAGATACCGGTCTCGGCGGAGAGATCCGTGAGCGTCGTCTCGCGCTCCTGCCGCAACGCCCGCAGCCTCGGCCCGACCGCGTCAAGCACGGCGTCGAGATCGTCGTCCATACGAATATTTTGCCAGAACAGCAAAACTACTTGCCAGAGTAATCTACTGAGACCGATGATCAATACGGAGGTCGGGACGATGACCATGAACCCCAACCACAACCCCAACGAACCGTTTGACGTTGCCGTGATCGGCGGCGGCGCGGCCGGCTTGAACGGCGCCCTGGTGCTCGCTCGGGCGCGCCGATCGGTGATCGTGATCGACGGCGGCTCACCTCGCAACGCCCCCGCCGAGGGCGTCCACGGCTTCCTGACGCGCGACGGCATCGGCCCGCAGAAGTTGGTCACGATCGGGCAGCAGGAGGTCGCGCGGTACGGCGGCACGATCACCCACGGCCAGGTCGAAACGGCCCGCCGCATCGGCGAACACTTCGAGGTCATCCTCGACGATGGTCGGACGGTCACCGCGCGCCGCCTGCTGGTGACGACCGGGCTGGTGGACGAACTACCTGATCTGCCCGGCCTGCGCGAGCGCTGGGGCCGCGACGTCTTGCACTGCCCGTACTGCCACGGCTGGGAGGTCCGCGATCGGCCGGTCGGTATCCTCGCGACCGGCCCGATGGCGGTGCACCAGGCGCTCCTCTTCCGGCAGTGGACGCCCGACGTGGTCTACTTCGCGCACACGGCTCCCGCGTTGACCGCCGAGCAAGCGGAGCAGCTCGCCGCGCGCGATATCTGGGTCGTCTCGGGCACGGTCGAGGGGCTGGAAGTCGAGGACGACCGGCTGCGCGGCGCCCGCCTCGCGGACGGCACGGTGATCGCGATCGACGCGCTGGTGGTCGGTCCGCGCTTCGTGGCCCGCTCGCAGGTGCTCGAAGGACTCGGACTCCACCCGTCCCCGCACCCGGCCGGCGAGTACATCGCGGCCGATGCCAGCGGCCTGACGGCGGTCCCGGGCGTCTGGGTTGCCGGCAACGTCACCGACTTGAAGGCGCAGGTCGTCACGGCTGCTGCGGGCGGCGCGACGGCCGCCGCCGCGATCAACTTCGATCTGGTCGAGGAGGAGACTCGACGGGCCGTCGAGAGCTACCGAGCCGCGCGTTCAATTGCGACAACACACACCATGCGGAGGGCATCATGAGCAACGATTTCGAGAGCAACCCGGCGGCACTCCTGACCCAGGAATTCTGGGACGAGCGGTACGGCGCAAGCCAGCAGATCTGGAGTGGCAACCCGAATCAGCGCCTCGTCGAGCAGGTTTCGGACCTGACGCCGGGCGTGGCGTTGGAGGTCGGCTGCGGCGAGGGGGCGGATGCGATCTGGCTCGCGGCGCGCGGCTGGCAGGTGCTGGCCGTCGACGTGTCGCCGGTCGTCCTTGAGCGCGCGGCGCGTCAGGCAGCGACGGAGGGTGTGGAGATCGCGGCCCGCGTCGAGTGGCAACAGGCCGACATCACGACGTGGGGCCCGGCCCCGCGCCAGTTCGACCTGATCACGTCGCACTTCATCCACACGCCGACCGACGTGCGCACGTCGCTGAATCGCCGGCTGGCGGCGGCCGTGCGCCCTGGTGGTTCGCTCTTGATCGTCGGGCATCACCCGATGGACATGGGGACGTCGATGCGTCGCCCGAACCTGCCGGACTTCTTCTTCACGGCCGAGGAGGTGGCGGCGACGCTCGATCCGAACGAGTGGGAGATCCTGGTCGCCGATGCGCAGCCGCGCGAGGCGAAGGACCCGGACGGCAACCTGATGACGATCCACGACGCGGTGTTGCACGCCCGGCGCCGCTGATTGCTCGAAGGCCGGCTATTCAGCTGCCAGTGCTGAGATGCGCTCGAACGCCGTCGGCGAGGGTCCGCGTTCGAGGCGCTGGCGGATGAGGTCGGCGCCCTGCTCCGGGCCCAGGACCGACGTGTCGATCTCCAAGTCGTAGAGGCCTGGCATGTGCACCGCCACCTGCCAGCGCAGGACCGGAGCCGGGACTGAGCCGGCCGCTTGCTTGCCAACGCCCCAGGTCGCGACCCGCCGCTCCATGACGACGTCGATGGGGCAGCGGACGCCGACGAACAGCACCGGCAGGCCGCGCAGTTGCTGAGCACAACGGGGCAGAATCCCGCGCGGCTCTGCATAGTCGTCGTGGTGCCCCACATCGACGACGACGTTCAGCCCCAGGCGGCTGTGCGCAGCAATCGCCTCGTACATCGCCTGGTAGAGGGTCACGATGAGCGGCTCCAGATCCGGACGCTCGCCGCCCGGCCGCATTCCGATCCCAGGCTGGAATCGTTCAGGGGTCATCGCTTTGAACCGATCGACCCCCAGATTCATCCAGACGCCCTCGAACGTGTTCTGGATCGCGGCAACGATGCTGGACTTGCCGGCGCGCGGCGTGCCGTTCAGGATCACGATCTGACCCGGACGTTCCTCGGGTTGCATGCGTTCACCTCCCGACCACGGACTACTCGTACAGAGTGGCCGAAGTGCGTCGGGAGAGGCCCCTATCCCCCGGCCCCTTCCCCCGTGCGCGAGGGAAGGGGAGCCGACTCGATTTCTCGTCCACTCTCTCGCCCGCAGCTCATGGCGCATAGATCACCAGGGCAGATGTGTCCGTCCGAACCGTGCAACGTGGTGAAAAGCATACCTGCAACTTTGTCATCCTGAGCTTGCGAAGGATCTCCCGGACATGCGCGTGGCTGTCGGTGAGATCCTTCGCGGCCGAAGCTCATCGGCGGCGGTGCCAGACGGCCGCTCAGGATGACAGGGTGGGTTGACGCACTTCTTCCAAAGCACCCTCCGATGTTCTCGTATTGCGTGTACCGTTTTGGACAAGATGACGAGGGCGATCTGGATGACAAGGATGACTCGGATGGTGACTACTGAACCACACGAGGTTCTCGGCAATGTCGGGCCTGACGAATGAGTCTCCTGATCATGCACGAGGAAACGACGATCAGCCCGTTCATCCTGTCCGAAATCTCAGGTTGACGGAGTTGGGCGTTCTGACGAACTGCCGATCCTTGGGAACGGCTTCGTCGAGAAGATGACCTCGATCGGCACCTCGAAGAATTCGGCGATCCGCAGCGCCAGGTACAGGCTCGGACTGAACTCGCCGCGCTCCAGATACCCGATCGTCTGGTAATGCACCCCGAGCGCCTCGGCGAGTTGCCGCCGCGAGATCTTCCGCTCCACCCGCAGCATGGCGATCCTATTGAAGATCGTCTCGCTCATGGCCGGCTCTGGCCTGTGACGGTCGTCGAACAACAACCCGTGTCGGTCGCGGGTCGGCGTCTCATGTCGATCGACCCGCGGCGCCGACCCGCGAGCCGGACGCGCGCCGAGCCATCCGCCGCAGGACGATCGGCGCCGCCACGTACCCGAAAGCCGCCCAGGCTCCGAGCGCGATCACCATCTCCAGGTGGCGCCACGACCCGCCGACCTCTGCCACCGCCATCGCATCTGGCAGCAACGCCGCGCGCATCCCCAGCCCGAGCCAGTAGAGCGGGAACGCCTGCCCGATCCACTGGAGCCAGTCCGGCAGCGCCGTGAGCGGGTAGAAGACGCCGGAGATCGACGCCAGCCCCATGAGCGCCAGGGTGACCAGGCCGGCGCTCTGGACGTTCGGGAACTGCGCCCCGATGATCGCCCCGATCGGCAGCGTGGCGACCAGCCCGAGCAGGAGCACCCCGAGCAGCATGATCCACGACCCCGCGCTGCGCAGCTCCAGCCCATCAAAGATGAACGACGACGCCAGCAGCACGATCAGCAGGACGGCGGTCGTCAAGCCGCTGATGCTGACGACCTTGCCGATCAGGTACCCGAGCATCCCGTGCGGCGTCGCTTTCATCCGCAGCAAGGTGCCGTCTTCCCGCTCCATGATCAGCCCCATCGCGAGGCCGAGCATGCCGGTCATGACGACGTTCATCCCGAGGTAGCCGGGCAGCGCCCCGGTGCCTAATGAGAGCGTCGTGCCCGGCACGGTACGGTCGCTCAGGACGTAGAGCACGACCAGCGCGATGATGGACGGCCAGATCCAGCCCATCAATTCCGCGCTCGTAACGACCTGGCGCAGCTCGATCATGCCGCGCTGAAACCCGGCCCGGATCGCAACACCGTTCGCGCTCATCATGCCCGCGCCTCCATCAACTCGGGTGCGGCTTCGATCGACCGGCCCGATTCGAGGTTGCGCACCAGCGTCAAGTAGACGTCCTCCAGGCTCGACCGTCGCACTTCGAGGTCGCCGATCTCGTCGCCGTACTGCGCGAACAGCTCGCGGACGAACCGGGTCGCGTCCTCGGTCGCGTGGACGTACTGCAGGGCGGCCCGACTGTACCGAACCTCCGACGTACTCGCGAGTCGCCGGGTCAATTCCGGCGGGGTGCCTTCGGCCACGATGCGGCCGGCTGCCAGGATCACAATCCGGTCGGAGAGCTTCTCGGCCTCGTCGAGGTCGTGGGTGGTCAGCAGGATCGTCGTCTCTTCCAGGTCGGTCAGCCGGTGGACGAGGTCGTGGAACTCCTGCCGCGCCTGCGGATCGAACCCGACCGTCGGCTCGTCGAGGAACAGCAGATCCGGCCGACCGACCAGTCCGATCGCGACGTCCAGGCGGCGCCGTTGCTTTCCAGCACAGTGGGATCCGAAGCTTGGAATTCACGTGACTTGAAGTCGCGGC
>JADMIO011711148.1_pt1 | contig 26382 bp, 26 predicted proteins | sample 8958161 | NCBI WGS metagenome assembly JADMIO01 (sample SAMN16585339, study PRJNA669376) | soil metagenome | isolation source: Crop rotation soil | place: USA: Cullars Rotation, Alabama | collected 2011 | reverse complement strand
ACTCACCATCCGCGGACGACCAAGCGGCAAGGTGATCGGCGCGAGCCGCTACTACGGCTACGATCCGGCGCTGGGCGAGGTGGAGATCGGCTGGACCTTCCTCGCCACCGCCTGCTGGGGCGGGCGCTACAACCGCGAGATCAAGCGGCGGATGCTCGCCCACGCCTTCACTTTCGCCGATACCGTGGTATTCTGGGTAGGCGAGGACAACCTGCGCTCGCGGCGGGCCATGGAGAAGATCGGCGGCGTGTGCCGCCCGGGCGCGATCGACCGCAGCTACAACGGCCAGACCTCGCCGCATGTCATTTACGAGATCGCGAACCGCCCGGGCTGGGAGTTGCCGCTGACGCTGGCACGGGGGTGATCCGTCATTCCCGCAGCATCACGAGCGACGAGGAATAGGGCGCGACCAGCGCCCGCGCCTGGTCCCAGCCGCCGTTCAGCCAGAGGCGCCAGGCCCTCGGGTCGGGCGGCAGGATCACCGGCATCGTCTCGCGGCCCTCGGCGCGCAGCGCGGCGTTGGCCTCGCAGGTGACGAGCGCGAAGCTCGGCACCTCGCTGTCCTTCCATACGCCGGCGAAGGCGAACAGCGGCTGGTCGGCGAGCGCGAACCAGCACTGGCGTCGCTTGCCTTGCGCGTCGCGGCCCTTGCCCCATTCCAGGAAGCTCGTCGCCGGAACCAGGCAGCGGAACTCGCCGTTGCGCAGGTTGCCGATCCAGAACGGGCTTTCGAGATTGCGCACCGTGGCGATGCCCTGGCGCGCGTCGCCGGCAGATGGCGGCGGCGGCACGCCCCACAGCCGCGGGATCATCCGCCGCGTCGGCTCGCCGGCAGGACGCGGCCCGGCGACGAACTCGCGGCCGGTGGTGATGACCGGGGCGAAGCGCCCGGGCGTGATCGCGCCGCTTTCCCACGGGTCCTCGCCGGCGCTCGCGGCGAAGTGCCGGGCAACCTCGAAGGCAGGGGCGTCGAGGCGGTAGAGCATCGTCACGGCGCGGCTGGACTAACATGCCGCCGCCCCCTATTGTCCAGCCATCCCCGGGGAGCCGAGCGGCTGAGAGGTAGGTGTCGCGCCCTACGACCCGTCGAACCTGAACCCGTTAGCACGGGCGGAGGGAAGGGCAGCTCCACATGCTCCCGGCCTCCGCTCACCTGAGGAGCGTCATATGGCCGACATCAATTCCCGCCTCGAAATCGGCGTCACCACCGGGCCGATCCGGGGCTCGAGGAAGATCCATGTCGGTCCGCTGAAGGTGGCGATGCGCGAGATCAGTCTCGAACCCACCAGCGGCGAAGCTCCGATCCGGGTCTACGACTGCTCGGGCCCTTACACCGACCCCGCCGCCGCGATCGACATCCAGGCCGGCCTGCCGCAGCTGCGCCGCGACTGGCAGCTCGCCCGCGGCGACGTCGAGGCATACGACGCGCGCGCGCTCAGGCCCGAGGACAACGGCCTCAAGGGCCCCGACCGCTCGGGCGGCGTCCCCGCCTTCCCCGCCGTGGTCCAGCGTCCCCTTCGCGCCAGGCCCGGCGCAAACCTCAGCCAGATGCACTACGCCCGGCGCGGCATCGTCACGCCCGAGATGGAATATGTCGCCATCCGCGAGAACCTCGGCCGCGAGATGCTCGCCGAATATGCGCGCGACGGGCAGGACTGGGGCGCGAGCATCCCCGACTACGTCACGCCCGAATTCGTCCGCGACGAGGTCGCCCGCGGCCGCGCGATCATCCCGTCGAACGTCAACCACCCCGAGTGCGAGCCGATGGCGATCGGCCGCAACTTCCTCGTCAAGATCAACGCCAACATCGGCAACTCGGCGGTCGCCAGCGACGTCGCGGCCGAGGTCGACAAGATGGTCTGGGCGATCCGCTGGGGCGCCGACACGGTCATGGACCTCAGCACCGGGCGCAACATCCACGACACCCGCGAATGGATCATCCGCAACTCGCCGGTGCCGATCGGCACCGTGCCGATCTACCAGGCGCTCGAGAAGGTCGGCGGGGTCGCCGAGGACCTGACCTGGGAAATCTTCCGCGATACCCTGGTCGAGCAGGCCGAGCAGGGCGTCGACTACTTCACCATCCACGCGGGCGTGCGCCTGCCCTACATCCCGCTGACCGCCAAGCGCGTCACCGGCATCGTCAGCCGCGGCGGCTCGATCATGGCCAAGTGGTGCCTCAGCCACCACAAGGAAAGCTTCCTCTACGAGCACTTCGACGAAATCACCGAGATCTGCAAGGCCTACGACATCGCCTATTCGCTCGGCGACGGCCTGCGCCCCGGCTCGATCGCCGACGCCAACGACGAGGCTCAGTTCGCCGAGCTCTACACGTTGGGCGAACTGACCAAGAAAGCGTGGGAACAGGACGTCCAGGTGATGATCGAGGGCCCCGGCCACGTGCCGATGCACAAGATCAAGGAGAACATGGACAAGCAGCTCGCCGCCTGCGGCGAGGCGCCGTTCTACACATTGGGGCCGCTCGTCACCGACATCGCCCCGGGCTACGACCACATCACCAGCGGCATCGGCGCGGCGATGATCGGCTGGTACGGCACGGCGATGCTCTGCTACGTCACGCCCAAGGAGCACCTCGGCCTGCCCGACCGCGACGACGTCAAGGTCGGCGTCGTCACCTACAAGCTCGCCGCCCACGCCGCCGACCTGGCGAAAGGCCACCCCGCCGCCAAGGTCCGCGACGACGCGCTGAGCCGCGCGCGCTTCGAGTTCCGCTGGCGCGACCAGTTCAACCTCTCGCTCGACCCCGACACCGCCGAGCAATACCACGACCAGACGCTCCCGGCGGAGGGCGCCAAGACCGCGCACTTCTGCTCGATGTGCGGGCCGAAGTTCTGCTCGATGAAGATCACGCAGGAAGTGCGGGATTTCGCGGCGAAGCAGAACCAGCCGGTGGAGACTTTCGTCGCGGCTGAGGAGGCTGAGGCGGGGATGAAGGCGATGAGCGAGAAGTATGAGGAGGTCGGGCGGCAGCTGTATGTTGGCGCTGGGGATCGGGAGCATGATTGAGTAACGGATTGGCGATTGTAGCGTTTACAAACCCAAAATCCTGTGATAGAGAAATCGGCATAGGAGCAATTCCATGTCGGTTCTATCTCTCGCCCGTTTCCACGACGAAGCCGCCGCCTTCGAATATCTCGAAAGCATGGTGTGGGCCAACGCCATTGTCTGCCCGCACTGCGGCGTCGTCGGTGGCCGCGTCTACAAGCTTGAAGGCGTCGTGCACAACACGCGCAAAGGCGAGCGCGCCGGCAACGTCCGCTACGGTCTGAAGAAGTGCGGAGAGTGCCGCAAGCAGTTCACGGTGAAGGTCGGGACGGTATTCGAGCACGCGCGCATTCCGCTGCACAAGATGCTCCAGGCCGTGCACCTGATTATGTCGAGCAAGAAGGGCATCAGCGCTCACCAGATCGCCCGAATTTTAGAGATCAGCTACAAGGCCGCGTGGTTTCTCGGCCACCGTATCCGCGAGGCCATGCGGTCGGGCGATCTCGCGCCTTTCGGCGGCAGCGGCACTCCCGTTGAAGTCGATGAAACCTACATTGGCCGCAAGAAGGGCATCCCGAAGAAGCACGGCTATCAGCATAAGCTCGGCGTGCTGGCGCTGGTCGACCGCGAAACTGGCACCATGCGCACATTCACCTTCGACAAGTTCGGCGCTGCGGATATTTACCCCGTCGTCCGCGCCAACGTCGCTCGCGAAGCCCGCCTTATGACCGATGAGGCTCGCGTCTACGTCACTCTCGGCCGCGAGTACGCCGAGCACAGCACGACGCACCACAAGGCCAAGCAGTACGTCGATTTCACGGACCGCACGATCCACACCAACACGGTCGAAGGCGCGTTCTCGATCTTCAAGCGCGGCATGAAGGGCGTGTACCAGCACTGCGGCGAGCAGCACTTGCACCGCTACCTTGCCGAGTTTGAGTTCCGTTACAACACGCGCGCCGCACTCGGCTTCAATGATGCCGATCGCGCCGACGCGGCGCTGTCGGGTATCGTAGGCAAGCGATTGACCTATCGACCTGCTGACGAAAGGTTGACCGCCTTCTGACGCTCGCGTTCGGCGTAGTTGGAAACAAACTCAAGAACTGCATAGCCGAACTCACTCGGTACAACTCCGTAACCCTCGCACCGGCGACAACCCTTCCCGCCACATTCAGTGCATACGACTTCCAGACTAGGGAGTTCTTGCATAAAGCCACCTGTCTACAAAGACGAAGATATTAGCTGCAAAATCAACACATTTGCCAGTGTAGAAGCTCACGATCTTGCCATTTAGTTTAAGCCTCTCCCCTACCACAAGATCGCGAATAATCGTAGAGTTTTTTGCTCGATCCATGAACTTTTGGTCGATAATTCCGCTCCTATGGGCGAACAGATTTCTTATTGCCTCAAGATGAGAAATATCGGGATCATATGCCTGAAATATATCATCTGGATTTTGATCAGAGAAGGCAGTTACATAGGCGGATTTTATCCCTGAAATGGAATTCATATCAGCCTTATTATGCCTCAACAAGAGTGTTCCCATTATTTTTGACACATCGAAAGACGCGGTTTTCAATGCTTGGACTGGGAAGGTTTTTTCATTTCCCAGGATATTAGATGCCAAAGGGTTAGGGGCCAAATTGACCGCAGTAACCCATGTATCCTCTAGTAATGCTTCGACGGAAGCCCAAAGATCGAGGAGCATCGCAGACAAAAGGGTTTCAATTCCATCCCCCAAGTAGTTTGGGAAAGTGTTCGCAAACATTTTGACTATCTCGTTGCCGCTTGCCCACGCTTGACTAGAGTCAACATCGATATCTTTCGGTCTCGCCGCCGCCCATTCTTGGTGGACCTTCGAGGCTTCATCGTTCAACTCCTGGTCCAGCGGTGTTGTGACACGGAACGGGCCTGGCATTTCAATAGGTCGCCCCAAGCGATGTCGCGCGACATCGCTGAGCTTTACGGTCAGACGCGTCCAGTTTGCTATTTCGGGGACTAGCGCACTGAGGTTTCTGTTCCTCATCATGTTGGCTTTGAACGCGGTTGCGATGGGGGCTAGTTCCGGCGTTAAAGGGTCGGCGAGCAGTTGTTCATACCGTGACCGCCCAAGCCAGCCGGTCGAAAACGCGAACTGGTAAATGTCCTCCTGCTCGTCCATGTGCTAAGCCCCTTTCGACAAGAGCGTAGCGTGCGAACGGAGAGAGTCACTTGGGAACCGACAACAAATCTCAACTCGACAAGTTCAAGGAAGCCGCACGCGAGCTTGAGTGCGACGACGACGTGAAGCGTTTCGACGAACGCGTGAAGAAGCTGGTCAAGCACAAGCCAGCGCCGGAGAAAGACCCAACGAAATGAGCGTGCAGCTGATGAACCGTCTCCTCGGGCTAGCCAGCATGTTACTCCTGGCAGTTGTGCTGGCGCAGTTCGCCATCGGAGACCTTCACGGCTATCCCTTTCTCGTTTTCGGGATAGTGGCCGGGGCGATCGGTTTGGCAAGACTGCTGAGTTGGATACGCAAACCGGGTTTGTAAACGCTACAATCGCCAACGGATTTCCTTTAAGGGGGCTCTAGCCCCCAATCACCCCACCCGCATCGCCTCCATCACTCCTGGAAACTGGATCAGCTTGGGATAGGCCCAGGGCACTTCCTCGGCCACACCCGCTTCCACCAGCGCCTTCACGTTGTTCGATGCCCCGGCATAGGTCACGCCCAGCGCCTCGGCGATGGCGGACACCGACATCACCGGCCGCTCGAACGCCAGGTCGATGATCCGCAGCATCAGCGCAGAGCGCCGCGCAGTCTGGAAGCGCGAGCGGTATTCCTGCTGCAAGTCCTGCACGCGCTGAACGACCTCGATCGTTTCCTGCGCCGATTCCGCGACCGCGCGCAGGAAGAACTGGATCCACGATATCCAGTTGCCGGTCTGCGACACCCCGAACATGAGGTCGATGTAGAACGCCTTGTTCCGCTCCAGCCACGGGCTCATGTAGAGCAGCGGCTGGGGCAGCGTGCCGTTCTCGGCCAGCATCAGCGCGGTCAGCATGCGCCCGACGCGGCCGTTGCCGTCGGCGAAGGGATGGATCGCCTCGAACTGATAATGCGCCAGGGCCACGTCGATCAGCGGCGAGGCCTGATCGCGATCGGGGCGATTTATGAACCTCATCAGTTCGTCGATGGCATCGGGCGTAGCCTGCGGCGGTGCGGGGATGAAGCGAGCCGTTTCGATCGTGCCCTCGCCGCCGATCCAGTTCTGATCCCGCTTGAATTCCCCGGCCTCGACCCGCGCTCCGCGGCCGTGCGTCACCCCGTCCAGCAAGGTCGCGTGCGCGCGCCGGATCAACCGGGCGGAGATCGGCAGCGCATCAAGGTCGGCGATCGCCCCTTCCAATGCGCGGACGTAGTTCAGCACCTCGCGGTTTTCGGCGCGCCGGTCCGGCGCGCCGGCGCCGGCTTCGAAGATGAACAGGTCGCTCAGCGTGGTAAAGGTGCCCTCCATGCCGGAGGATGACACGGCTTCCCGGCGCTGCAGCGGGCGCACCAGCAGCAGCGGATTCGGTATCGTCCGGCCGATTCCCTTGAGTTCGCCGACAGCCTGCGTCGCGCGGCTGAGGATCGGCAGGACCGGATTGAGATCGAGGTTCAGTGGCGGCAGTGGATTCGGCACGAACGCCTTGCGTCCGCCAATCGTCGTCACGAGCTGTCCCGAGCATGCCGATGTGAAGCCGTTGCGATCCATTAAACGGAACTAGCAAGCCGAAGGGCCACTTTCAACGAAAACGGCATTTCGTTTAAAGTATGCGCGGAGCTTTGGATTTCCGTTTAAGGCTGGAACCTAGCGCGAACGGAAGTTGTGTGATCTCTCCAATCGAGTTATAACCCCCGTATGAACGCCATCCTCAAAATCACCAAGATCGGCAATTCCGCCGGCGTCGTCCTGCCCAAGGAGCTGCTCGCACATCTCGGCGCGCAGGTGGGGGAAGCGCTGTCGGTCACAATCACGCCGCGTGGAATCGAGCTTACCCGCTCGCAAGTCGACGTGGCGGACCAACTGGCCGTGGCCCGCGAGGTGATGGCGCGCAGGCGAATGGCGCTCATGGCCTTGGCAGAGGTGCTGGAGGATGAAGACCGCGAAATCCTGAGTCGGTCCGCGAAGAGCTAGCCTGTCCTGCTCGTCGCCCCTGCGCAGGCAGGAGCCCATCTAACTTGCCTCGTCAACGCACCGGCAGCGTCAGGCCGCGCCCTCAGATGGGTCCCTGCCTGCGCAGGGGCGACGAGGAGGTCAGGCGGGGCGCTTCCAGTACCGGGAGCGCGAGGGCGATGGCCCTCGCATCTAATGGCTGTCCTACACGGACGTTTTGTGTCTTATCCTGCCGGATGACACACCAGGCCCCGATCCTCCCCGCCGCGCCGCTCGATGGCGCTGACGACCCCCGCCCGGGCGACCGCTGGACCGCCACCAAAATGGCCGCGTTCCTGCGCCAGCTTTCCGCCACGCATTCGGTCAGCGCCGCGGCGCGGGCCGTCGGCATGAGCCGGCAGTCGGCCTATCGCCTGCGCTCGCGGCTGAAGGGCGGGGCGTTCGATCTCGCCTGGGACGTCGCCTTCCACCACAGCTACGACAACCTTGCCCATGCCGCGCTCGAGCGGGCGCTCAACGGCGTCGAGGTGCCGGTCTTCTTCCAGGGCGAGCAGGTGGGTTCCTACCGCCGCTTCGACGAGCGGCTGACCGTGGCGCTGCTGCACTGGAGCACGCAGCGCGGCAACGTGCCGGTGCTCGGCCGCCGCGCGCCCGAGGCCGAGCGCCATGCCGGCCGGTTCGAGGCGCTGGTCGCCGAGGTCGAGGCGGGCGGCGACGGCGACGCGCCGGTCGTCGATCCCGGCCCCGCGCCCTCGGGCGAGGTGGAAAGCCTCCATTCCGCGAATCTGTCACCCTGGTCCGACGGCGATCTCATGGCGGAATTGCGCGCCGCAATGGACGGGGACGCAGGGTGACAGGGTGTAACTTGTGTCACCCGCTGCGGCGACCGGGCGAGGCGCGGGTGCGACTGGTGAGGCGCGCCGGCGGCTGGCCGCGCGACACATTTGCGCTATCGTGCGTCCACCGGACCCGCACAGGGTCGCAGCCGGAGCTGATGACGTGAGCGACAAGCCCGTGCTGCTCTCGGGCGGCAATCCGCAGATACCCAGGGGCGAGGGCGATCCGCCGGTGCAGGCCTATATCGCGGCGGTGCCGGGGTGGAAGCAGGACGTCTGCCGCCGGCTCGACCGGGTGATCGCGGCCGCGGTGCCCGGGGTGCGCAAGGCGGTGAAGTGGAACTCGCCGTTCTACGGCGCGCCCGATCACGAAGGCTGGTTCCTCAGCTACCACTGCTTCACCAACTACGTGAAGGTCACGTTCTTCCGCGGCACCTCGCTCGATCCGGTGCCGCCGGGCAAGTCCAGGCATGCGGAGGTCCGTTACCTCGACCTCCGCGAGGGCCAGCTCGACGAGGCGCGGTTCGCCGGCTGGGTCCGGCAGGCGAGCGTGCTGCCGGGCGAGACCTTGTGACGCGGAACCGGCCGTCGGCCCGCACGTTTCTGTCGGCAGACCGAACCATGCGCGGGCGAGCCCCGCGCGCAGAGAGGAGTTCCGCCCATGTGGGGTGCCATCGCCGTCGTGCTCGTCGTCCTCTGGCTGCTCGGGGCCTTCGCCTTCAAGGTCACCAGCGCGCTGATCCACCTGCTGCTCATCCTCGCGGTGATCGCGGTGATCGTGCACTTTGCCCGGCGCACGGCGTTATAGCGGCACCGGCCCGCGCCGCCTACCGCCGGACGGCGCGCCAGGTGTCGTTGGACAGCCAGAACTTCCAGGTGAGGCTCGCCTCCGGTTCCTCGACCGCCAGCGGGGGGCTGCCGAGGTCCTCGGGATTCTCCACCATCCGCTTGCGGCTCGGGAATTTCTGCACCGAGCCATCGGGCATCGTGACATTGACGGGCATTGCGATCCCCTGGCTGCGCGACAAGTGCGGGAATGCTCCCTTGATGCCCCGGCATGGTTTGGACCGCGTCAACGCCTATCGTTAGCGCCCGTGCACCATGTTTGCCTCGCGCAGCACGGCAGGCCGCGGTCAGCTTTCGACGAACCGCCGTGTTCCACTGGAAATGCTGGAGCATTTGGCGGTGGAAGGCGAACGCATTCGCCTGGTCGTCATTGAGCACCGCGCCCTCGAGCGTCGGCACGCGGAACAGGTAGTGGGGATAGGCATAGCGGAAATCGAGCGTCAGCAGTTCCTCGTCCTCGCAGAGCTGGCGGGCGCCCTTGTCGATGAACGGGTGCATCGGCCGCTGGCCCGGACAGAAGTCCATCCATGCCTCGATCGCGCGCTGGGCCGAGGCCATCCGTGCCGTAGCGATCGGTCCGGCACCGGGCGGCGGGGGTTCGCCGCGAAGGACTATTTCGCGAAGGTACACACAGGGACACAGGATTTTTCCGCACCGCGCTTGAGATGGGTGCGCGCGGGTGACGGCCAGATCGTCCTGACCGCCACAGGTTTTTTGTCGTTGCGCCCGATGAGCGCCCGCGATCCCGCCGTCTCAGAAATCGAGATTGAACAGCTTGACCGCGTTGCCCTCGAGGATCTGCTTGCGCGTCGCGTAGTCGTAGCCGCCGACCGTCTCGACCAGCTTCTCCTGCACGCCCGGATAGAGCGAGGTCGGATGCGGGAAGTCGGTTTCGAACAGCACGCGGTCGAAGCCGATCTCCTCGAGCATATGCTGCGGCGCGAAGCTCTCGAACCAGAACGACACCCAGAAGTTCTTGGCGAAATATTCCTTCGGGGTGCGCTTGAGATCGTTGTCCTCGATCGTGCGGAACTCGAAGAACTGGTGCTCGAGCATTTCGAGCACGAACGGCACCCAGCCGATGCCGCTTTCGATCAGCCCGATCTTGAGGTCCTCGTACTTGTCGAGGATGCCCGAGACCATGAAGTTGCTCATCGTCGCGCAGACGCCCAGCGTGTGCAGCATCGCGTTGATCGGCAGCCGCTGGCTGAACTGGACGTTGTCCCAGATCGCCGAGCCCGCATCGAGCGAAGCGTTGATATGGAAGTTCAGCGGCGTGCCGGTGGAATTGGCGAGGTCGAAGAATTCGTCCCAGAAGGGATTCAGCTTGTGATCCTCGCCGAGATAGCCCGCGACCAGGCGCTCGGGCCGGTCGGGCAGGACGAAGCCCTTGACGCCGAGGTCGAGCACGCGCCGCGTCTCGGCCAGCATCAGGTCCTTGTCCCAATAGGGCAGCGTCGCCATGCAATTGACCCGGCCGCCGGACTCCTCCATGCGCTCGGCGCAGGCGTCGTTGAACCGCTGGATGACGTACATCGCCAGTTCGATGTCGCCCAGCGCCAGCAGCGAGCCGGCCTGGGTGAGGCCGCCGTTCTGGAAGCAGATTTGCGCCCAGATGCCCTGCTTGTCCATTTCCTCGAGCCGCGCCTTGATCTGGTATGAGCCCGGATGGATTTCGTCGTAGGTGCGGTAGGACAGGCGTGAGAGCAGCTTGTTGCGGTCCTTGGCGATGACGTTGCCGCCCAGGCTACCGAAATCCTTGTCGCCGATCATCCAGCGGTCGAGCCCGTCGACCCGAACCACGCGCGGCGCGCGATCCTTGAACTTGGCCGGCGCGTTCTTGAACAGGTCCGGCGGCTCGGTGAAATGGGTGTCGCAGTCGACGATCTTGATGCCGTTGAACAGCGCGTGCGTGCCCTGCGTGTAGCTCGCGTGATCGATCTCGCGGACGTATCCGCCGGGCGCGTAACCGTCGGCCAGCCAGTAGAACTTGGCGTCGTCCTCGCGCGCCTTGTCGAGTGAAATGGTCTTTGCATCCGTTGCCATAATGGCCTCCCATGGCAGTATCGGGTGAGTCTTCTGACTGCGTGCATACCACCGCTCGGCAGGGCTGGCCACATGTCGCGATCGCTGCGGCGCTGCCCGCTGCGGCATGCGGAAAGATTGCAATTCACGTATGGCATTTTTTCCCGAAGGCGGTAGTTTGCCGGCTTTCCGACTCCGGGAGAGGGACATGGAATATCGCCTGCTGATCAAGGGGGGCACGGTGGTCGACGGTTCGGGCGCGCCGGCCTTCGTGGCCGACGTGCGCGTCGCCGGCGGGCGGATCGTCCGGGTCGCGCGGGGGCTCGAGCCGGGGCCGGGCGAGCGCGTGATCGATGCCGCGGGCTGCTACGTCACGCCCGGCGTGATCGAGACGCACAACCACTGGGACGGCACGGTCTGGTGGTCACCGGTGATGGAGCCGATGTCGGCCTATGGCGTGACCACCTCGATCAACGGCAACTGCGGCTTCTCGATGGCGCCGGTGCGCAACGATCCCGCGCAGCACGAGGCGGTCATCGAGATCTTCAACTACTTCGAGGACATCCCCGAGGAGCCGATGCGCCGGCTCGTCGCCTGGGACTGGGAGACATGGAGCGAATACAGGGCCTCGGCGCTGCGCAACGTCAAGACGCCGGTGAACTTCGCCTCGTTCTGCGGCCATATCCCGATCCGCCTGTTCGTCATGGGCGAGGACGCCTGGAACCTTACGGCGACGGCCGACGAGATCGCCAAGATGTGCGAACTGCTCGACGACGCGCTGGCGGCGGGCGCGATGGGGCTTTCCTCAAACCTGCTCGACTTCGACAAGCGCGAGCGGCCGCTACCTTCGCAGGTTGCCGACGACGCCGAGTTCGCCGCGCTGCTGAACGTGCTCGCCCGCTATCCAGGGGCGACCTTCCAGGTCATCGTCGACCACTTCATGCGCATGACCGGCACCGCCAGCGTCGAGCGGATGGGCCGGCTGGCGAAAGCGGCCGGCGTGCGCATGCAGTGGGCCGGCCTGCCGACGCTGGAATATCAGGCCAAGGTCTATGGCCCGTCGAAAGTCCTGCACGAGCAGTTCAAGGCCGAAGGGCTGCCGTTCTGGACCGGCTTCCACCACGTCTCGCCGACCTCGGTGATCAACTTCGGCCGCAGCCTCGTCTTCGCGCAGAACGGCAACCCCGTCTGGCAGGAGATCGTCAACGCGCCCAGCTGGGAGGAGAAGGAAGCGCTGCTGTCCGATCCGGCCTGGCGCGACCGCGCGCGCGACGCTTGGGACAGCCAGTACGCGCATTCCTATCTCAACGATCCCGAGGCGCTGTTCCTGCGCGAGAGCGAGTCCGGCTACGGTCCGACCGGCATCACGCTCGGCCAGTACATGGCGCAGACCGGGATCAACCACCCGTCCGACGCGATGGCACAGTGGGCGCTCTACAACGGCGCCGAATCGGTGATCCGCAAGACCTCGTGGGAAGCCGACGAGGCCAAGATCGTCGACCTGCTCAAGGACCCGCGCGCGGTCGGCAACATCTCGGACGCGGGGGCGCACGGCAAGCTGTTCTGCGGTGCCGGCGATAGCACGTTGCTGCTCACCGATTTCGTCCGCGACCGGCCGCTGCTGACGATCGAGGAAGCCGTGCACAACCTGTCGGGCAAGCTCGCCGACTTCTTCGGCCTGAGCGACCGCGGCCTGATCCGCGAGGGGCTGGCGGCGGACATCTGCGTGTTCGACCTCGCCGAGATCGAGCGGCGGCCCGAGGAAAAGGTCTGGGACGTCTGGGACGTCGGCGGGGGCCGCACCTATCGCTACAGCCGTGAGGCCGCGCCGATGCGGCTGACGCTGTGTAACGGCGTGCCGACCTTCGACCACGGCAAGTTCACCGGCCGCTTCCCCGGCAAGTTCATCGGGCCGGAAATTGTCGAGGAGTTGGCCGAAGCCGCCGAGTGAACGCAATGGCTGGAGAGGACGTGGGCGCGGTCGTCGATCGCCTGTTTCGGGCGCTGGAGGAGGGCGACCTCGACGCCGCGCGTGCCTGTCTGGCGTCCGATGCGGTCGTCTGGCACGGGTTCGACCGCAAGGCCCACGACCTCGCCAGCATCACCGAGGACTGGCGCCAGCTCGTCGCGAACTTTCCCAGCCGCGCCTTCGTCGACGTCCGCCGGCAGGCGACCGCGACGGGCCTCGTCCAGCAGCAGTTGATGGTCGTCACCGCCCGCGACGGCCGGCGCATGGCCTGGCCGGTCTGCATGGTGATCCGGCTCGAAGGCGAGCGCATTGCGCGGCTCGACGAATACATCGATCGTGCCGGCTTCTTCGTCCCCGAGGGCGAAGGGCCGATCACCACGCCTGGCCTCTAGGCCGGCGCGCAATTCGAGGGAGAACAGCGATGGCCGACGAAACCGAGTTCCCCGGCGTCAGGATATACCGCGCCGCCGACGCGCCCGGTCTCGTCGAATCGCAATGCATGAAGATGGAGGAGATCACCGACGTCCAGCGCAACGGGCTGAAAGCGCTGGTCGAGGCGGGCTATCTCCACGGCGACGACATCCGCATCCTCGTCGACCTGCCGGGCTTCAGCCTGACGCACGCCTGGCTGAAGAAGGACTATCCGCTGATCCTGCACAGCCACAGTTCGGACTGCCTCTACTACATCGCCTCGGGCAGCCTGCGCTTCGGGACCACCGATCTCGGTCCGCGCGACTGCTTCTTCGTGCCCGCGGACACGCCCTACACCTACCGGCCCGGGCCCGAGGGCGTCGAGGTGCTGGAGTTTCGCCACGAGCCGCAGTTCAACTTCGTCAACTACGCGAAGAACGCCGCCTATTGGGTCAAGGCCGCCGAGACCATCGCGGCCAATGTCGAAGGCTGGAAAGTGGCGAAGCGCCCGCCGCTCAATGTCTGATCTCGACTGGCTGACGGCGGGGCCGAGCCCGGTCGCCGACCTGGAACAGGGCCTCGTGCAACTCGAGGAGCACGGCGCCTGCATCATTGTCGATGCGCTCGCGCCGGTGCTGCTCGACGACCTGCATGGCGCGATCTACCGCGCCGCGCAGACCGACCGGCGCTATGGCCTCGAACAGGCCTACCAGTACGGCAAGGACGACCACGTCAACCAGCGCATCTGGAACCTCCCGAGCCACGATCCGGTGTTCTGCGAACTCGCCGAGCATCCGTTGGCGATCGAAGCGGTCAAACGCACGCTCGGCTGGCCCGCGTCGCTTTCGAGCATGTCGGCCAACGTCACCAACGGCGGTGGCGCCAGCATGATGCTGCACACCGACCAGGGCTATCTGCCCGGGCCGCTGACCCGGCCGTGGGTGTTCAACATCGTCTGGTGCGTCGACGAATTCACAGCCGATAACGGCGCGACGCTGATCGCGCCGGGCTCACACCGGCTGAACGGCGCGCCGCTCAGCGAGGAGGCGGTGCGGCGGATGATCCCGGCGATTGCGCCGGCGGGCGCGCTGCTCGTGCTCGACGGCCGGCTGTGGCATACCAACGGCGTCAACACCTGCGGCGTCAGCCGTGCCGCGGTGTTCGCCGTCTACACGCTACCCTGGCTGATGCCGCAGGAGAACTGGTCGCTGTCGCTCAATCCGTCGGTCCGCCAGTTCGGCTCGGAGACGCTGCAGACGCTGTTCGGCTTCCGCCCGCAGGTGCTGGGCCGGGTCAACGGCATGGAGCGCATCTAGAGGAGAGACCGATGGTTTCGCAGGAGCAATACCAGGCGCTCGCCGACGAGATGGCGGTCCGCGCGGTCCTGGCCGAATATTGCCTGAGGCTCGAGGTCAACGACTTCGAGGAGTGGCTCGACCTGTTCACCGACGACACCGAGTACGAGGTATTCCGCCGCACTCTGTGCGGCCGCGACGAAGTGCGCGACATGCTCTCGAAAGCTCCAAATGGCCTCCATCTCGGCGGCCCCGCGCGCGTCACGCTGAGCGGCGACATGGCCGAAACCGTGCAGAACTACCTGTTCATCGCCTCCGAGGACGCCGCCTGGAACATGGGCTGGTACTTCCGCACCCTGGTGCGCACCGCGGACGGCTGGAGGATCTCGCGCACCCGGGTCAAGATGCAGAAGATCGGCAGCGGTACCGCGCCGCTGCTCCAGACCGCCAAGCCGGGTTAGCTACTCCGCCTTCTTCGGCGCGCTGGCCATGGCCGGCAGGTTGGTGGTGTCCATGCGGTCACCGCGCGATCCTCCTTGCCGGCCGTCACGCGCCGCGTCCGATCACAGGCCCTTGCCCTTGCCGATGTTGGCGACGTGCGAGACCATCAGGTCCTTGTAGTCGGGGCTGATCATCAGCGCGCTGTTGGCGAGCCGCTCGACCGCCGCCGCCTGGTGCGCGCCGAGATCGGCGGCGAGCTCGATCGTCACCTTGGCGGTGCCGACCATCTCGGCGTTCTGCAGCGCGACGTGGCGGCAGAAGGCCATGACGTCTGCCTCGAAGGTCTCGTCGGGGTAGACCTTGTGGACGAGGCCGGCGATGCGCGCTTCCTGCGCGTCGATCGGCATGTTCGCCATGATCAGCAGCCGCGCCCAGTGCGGGCCGACGATGCGGACGAGGCGGCTGACGCCGTTGGTCGCGGGAAGCACGCCGAACTTCGCCTCGGGGAAGGCGTAGCTGGCGCTCGCCGCGGCGAGGCGGAAATCGCACGACAGCGACATCTCGAGGCTGCCGCCGACGCAGCGCGCATGGTGGGCGACGACGAAGGGCTTCTCGATATGCTCCATCTCGTCCCACACCTGGCGCATGCGGTTCGCCCCGCGACGGTGCTGGTCGCGCACTTGCGAGCCGTGGGTCGGAAACCCGCGCTGTTCGGCATTGCCCTGCTTGAGGTCGGCGCCCGCCGAGAAGTAGCGGCCCTTCGACTTGATCAGCATGACGCGCAGTTCGGGCGTGTCGCGGAAGCGGTGGACCGCCTCTTCCAGCGTCTCCATCAACTCGAGACTCATCGCGTTGAGCTTGTCGGGCCGATTGAAGGTGGCGACGAGAATATTGTCCTCGACATGGACGAGCAGGTGCGGTTCTTCGGTCATCTTTCGGCTATCCTCGCAAGTTGTGCGGCGTCTATCGGACGATGCGACCTCTCGGTGCAAGCGCGATCTGGCTAGAAGCCGATGTCGAGGATCGGGGCGTTGTAGCCGCTGTTGACGATCGTCTGCGCCTTGCGCAGCGTCTCAGCATCGAGCCCGGCGAGATAGCCGTCGACCAGCCGCTGGTAGTTGCTGATCATCCCCTCCTCCTCGCGCGACAGGCGCATGTGCTGGAAGCCGCCCGCGTGCAGCCCGAGCTGCTGGCGCGGCAGGTTCGAATAGTCCTGCATCGGTATCTCGGGGTAGTCCTGCGAATCGTACGCCAGCATCGTCGGCGCCTTCGGCGTGTCGAACGGCTCGTCGTCGGGGCGCAGCACCAGCGACCAGAGCTCGAACAGGCAGGTCTCGGGCGTCAAGGGGCGGATACGGTACGACGACATCGCCGCGAAGCTCGGCAGCAAGAAGAAGTGCGGGAACATGAACTCGACGTCGTGGAACGGCTTTTCCTGGTTGACCTTGGGAATGTCGAACATCGGCGCGCCGCGGGCCAGGCCGTCCTTGGTGATCTCTTCCTGGGCGCGAACCATGAAGGCGCCGATCGCGGCCATCGGGTCCTCGGGCACGTCCATGTCGCGCAGCTTCTCGAGCACGGCCATCTCGGTCTCGTGGACCATGCCGGCCATGCCGGTCGACAGCCGCGCATAGAAGTCGACCATCGTTCCGACCATCTGGCGCGAACCGGCAGTCCCGACGGGGACTTCGTCGACGTCCAGCCCGTAGCCGCCGCCCGGGATCAGATTGTGGATTTGCGGATGCGTGCGCATGACGTGATAGCCTTCCATGAAGGCTTCCATCGCCAGCTTCCAGTTGGTCGGCAGGACCGTGCCGTACCACCAGTCCATCTTGAGCTTGTCGACGTTGCGCGCGTCCAGCGTCTCGGCCACCGGGCCGAGGCAGTCGCGCAGCGCGGGCGCATCGTCGTCGAAGTTGATGAAGGCACAGCCGGCCCAGAACTCGACGCGCACCGGCGGCAGGTCGATCTCGGCATGGTCGAGCAGATCCTCGGCGAAGATCTGCTTGCCGAAGACGAAGGTGTTCTTCCCCTCCGCGTTCCAGCGCCAGCCGTGGAACGGGCAGATGAACCCGGTCTTGGCGCAGTTGCCGGGCTGGTCGACCAGCCGCATGCCGCGGTGGCGGCAGGCGTTGTGGAAGGCCTTCACCCCGTTCTTCGTGTTCACCACGATCACCGACTTGTCGAGGATCCGATACTCGGTGAAGTCGCCGACGTTGGGGATCTCCTCGAGCCGGCAGGCCATCTGCCAGACGTGCGGCCACAGGCGCTCGTTCTCGAGCGCAAAGAAGTCCGGATCGTAATAGCGCTGGGCCGGGATCAGCTGGGGATTGGTGACCTTGAACGGAACCTGGTCGAGCGTGTGGGGCGTAGCTGCAGCCATCTTCTCACCTATCTTGCCTTGTCGGTTGTGGGGCGATCATGCCTCAAGTCCCGGTAGCCTGTCACGACCGGTTCGTTGTGATGCGATCGTCATTCGCCGCTTGCGATCAAGCGGCCGGCGGCCTGGATCATCCCCGCCTTGGTCAGCGCGTCGGACATCGGCATCGCGTCCGATCCGGAGGCGGCCCTGATCGAATCGATGATGCTCGCGGCATCGTCGCCCTCGAGCTCGTAGAGCGTCAGCAGCGTCCACTCGGGCGCGTCGAGCTCGTAGGCGCGCTGGAAGTCGAGCCGGATCAGTTTGCCGGCGACGACGCCGGGCATGCGCAGCACGTCCGCCATGTGCCGGTCGCGATACCAGGCGACGAACTCCTCCTCGCGGCCCGGCATGGCGCGCGACAGGACGGCATAGTGAAATCGGGCCATCGGTCCGGCTCTCCAGGGGCAGCCGCAAGCTGTTCGAGTTGACAGTCTAACCCCGCCGCGTACTTATGCAACGAGAGACGAGCATTATTTCAAGCTGCAGGAGAGGGGCCGACATGGCGCGCGGTGCGCAGCAGCGCTGGACGAGGCGGCCCGAGGGTTCGAACTGGGGCGAGTTCGGTCCGGACGACCAGGTCGGCCGGCTCAACCTGATCACGCCCGAGCGCCGCCGCGCCGCCGCCGCCGAGGTGCGCGAGGGGCTTGCCTTCTGCCTGTCGCTGCCGCTCGACTGCCCGCGCGCGCAGCTCAATCCGCGCCGCTTCCCGCCGCAGATCGGCTTCTCGATGCGCGGCGAGGACCCGACGATGAACTATCCTTACGACCGGACCTTTCCGGGCATGAAGGAGGTGGTCTGCGACGACAGGGCCACGCTCAGCCTCCAGTATTCGACCCAATGGGATGCGCTGTGCCACATGGGCTGCCTGTTCGACGCGGCCGGCGACGGCGAGGTCGAGGTCACCTACTACAATGGATTTCGCGCCGGCGAGCATGTCCGCGGCCCGGTCGATTACCTGCACGACCGGGAGCCGCTGGCGGGCCCCTATGGCGCGCAGGCGCTCGGGATCGAGCGGATCGCCGAGACAGGCCTGCAGGCGCGCGGGGTCATGTTCGACCTCCACGCCCATGTCGGGCTCGAGCCGGTGGCGGTAGGATACGCGCGGCTGATGCGCATCATGGAAAGCGACGGCGTCGAGGTGGAACCCGGCGACGTGCTCTGCTTCCGCACCGGCTTCGACCGCGCCCTGCTGGCGAGCTACGCTGATCCTTCGGCGCCGCTCGATCCGCATCGCTGCCCCGGCCTCGACGGCTTCGACGACCGTCTGCTGCGCTGGATCGACGATTGTGGCGCGGTCGCGCTGGTCTCGGACAACGAGGCGGTCGAGATCATGCCCGATTTCCAGCGCGAGACGGCTCATGGCATTCGCGTACCGCTGCACCATCACTGCCTGTTCAAGCTCGGCATGCCGCTCGGCGAGCTGTTCCTGCTCAGCGACCTTGCCGACTGGCTTCGCGCGCACGGCCGCTCGCGTTTCCTGTTCACCGCGCCGCCGCTGCGGCTGCCCGGCGCGGTCGGCTCGCCGGTGACGGGCGTGGGGACGGTATGAAGGGGAAGGAGAGCGAGATGGCGGAACAGGGCAACATCCGCGACCCGTTGGTCGCGCGGCTGATCGGCCCTGGCAAGCCGTTCGAGCTGGTGAGCGAGGAGATCGGCGGCCAGAGCTACGACGTGTTCAAGGGCGCCCCGCGCAATCTCGCCGGCCTGTTCCGCCAGGGCATGGCGTTCGGCGAGCGGACGATGATCGTCCATGAGGACGTCAGTATCACCTATGCCGAGGGCTTCGCCCGCGCCGCGGCGCTCGCCGAGGCGCTACGCGGCCGCTACGGGGTCGGCAAGGGCACGACGGTCGCGGTGGTCACCGGCAACCGGCCCGAATGGATCATCGCGATGCTGGCGGTGACATCGCTCGGCGGCGTCGCCGCACTGGTCAACAGCCGCGGTGCCGCGGAGGAAATGCTGCGCGCGATCGGCCAGGTCGGCTGCACGCTCGCCATCCTCGATGCCGAGCGCGACGACGTCATCACGGCTGCCGAGCCCGATCCTGCCTGGCCGCGGATCGTCATCGGTCAGCCCAAGGTGGCACTGCGCTCGCAGGACGCCGATTTCGCCGAACTCGCGGCGCCGCGCGCGGGCGTGGTGTTCGCGCCGCTAGAGATGGCGCCGACCGACGGCGCGATCATCCTGTTCACCTCGGGCACCACCGGCTTTCCCAAGGGCGCGCTGCTGAGCCACGGTGCGCTCGCGCATTCGGTCTCGGTCGCGACCTTCATGGGCACGCTGAACGACCTGCGCTACGAGGAGGAGAGCGGCGAGACGCTGCCGCCCGACCGCCGCGCGATGACCACCCCGGCGGTGATCCTCGGGCCGATGTTCCACCTTTCGGGCATCATGCCGATCCTGCGCGCGATCAGCCTCGGCACCACGATCCACATCATGGGCAAGTGGAACGTCGACGTCGCCTTCGACATGATCGAGAACGTCGGCATGACCCGGCTTTCGTTCGTGCCGGCGATGCTGTTCGACATGTTCCGCTCGCCCCGCGCCACACCCGAGCTGCTCGCCAACGTGCGCTACATGGTCAACGGCGCGGCGCCGCTCAACCTCGCGCTGGTCGAGCAGATCAAGGCGCGCATGCCCAACTGCCAGCTCTCGAACGGCTACGGCCAGACCGAGGCAACCGCCTGGACCTGCGGCATCAGCGGCGCCGTCTATCTCGCCCATCCCGCCGCCTGCGGCTGGGCCGCCCCGACGGTGAAGGTCGAGCTGCGCCGCGACGACGGCAGCGCGCCGGCGATGGGCGAGCCCGGCGAGCTCTGGCTGTCGAGCCCGATGCTGATGACCGAATACGTCGGCGACGCCAAGGCGACCGCCGAGACGCTGCGGGACGGCTGGCTCGCTTCGGGCGACATCGCCACGGTCGATGCGAACGGCATCTACACGATCGTCGACCGCAAGAAGAACATGGTGATCTCGGGCGGCGAGAACATCTATTGCGCCGAGGTCGAGCGCGTCGTCGGCGACCACCCGACGGTGCGCGAGGTGATCGCCTACGGCCTGCCCGACCCGCGCCTCGGCGAACGGCTCGCGGTCACCGCGGTGCTCGAGCCGGGCGCCGAGACCGATGGCGAGGCGATCAAGGCCTTCTGCAAGCAGCATCTTGCCATCTACAAGGTGCCGCGCGAGGTTGCGCTGACTCGCGATGCGTTACCGCGCACCGCCTCGGGCAAGGTCGATCGCGGCAAGTTCCTGAAGGCCGTGCGCGGGGGCTGACAAACAATGATTGCGTTTGTTGCTATGCGGCGGCCATTCTCCTCCACCTTGATGGGGGAGGGATACGCAGGCTTAGCCATGAAATGGCTTAGCCGAAGTTGGGTGGGGGTGAGCTCTCCGGCAGACGCGGCGCTTGCGGAGAGCTCACCCCCATCCAGCTACGACTAGGCAGCAAGCTGCCAAGTCTTCGCATCCTTCCCCCATCGAGGGGGAAGGGAAGATGCTGCGATCGGGAATAGGGGATGATGAAATGAGCGATCTGCAATTCGACGAGACCTTCGACTTCGTCGTGGTCGGCAGCGGCGGCGGCTCGATGTGCGCGGGGCTCTTGATGCGTTCGCTCGGCAAGAGCGTGGTGGTGCTCGAGAAGTCGCACCTGATCGGCGGCACCTGCTCGCGCTCGGGCGGCGTCATGTGGATCCCGAATAACCGCTTCATGAAGGAGGACGGGGTCGAGGACAGCTACGAGAAGGCGATGCAGTACATGGAGGCGACCGCCGGTCAGTCGCTCGACGCGCCCGGCACGACGCCGGCCAAGCGCAGCGCCTATGTCACCGAGGGGCCGAAGATGGTCGACTTCCTCGTCGCCAACGGCATCAAGCTGCGGCGGGTTCCGTCGTGGCCCGACTATTACGACGAGCGGCCCGGCGGCTCGGTCCCAGGCCGGACGGTGATCGCCGAGCTGTTCGACACCAACGAGCTCGGCGAATGGCGCGACAAGCTCGAGCCCAACTTCATGGTCGTTCCGGCCTACCACTTCGAAGGCTTCGAGATCGCGCTGCAGAAGTCCTCGTGGAAGGGCAGGCTGAACATCCTCAAGGTGGGCCTGCGCATCGTCATGGCCAAGCTCACCGGCAAGCGCTGGACCACCGCGGGCGGCGCGCTCCAGGGGCGGATGATGCAGGCCAGCCTCAAGGCCGGCGTCGACCTGCGCCCGAGCAGCCCGGTAAGCAGCTTCATCCAGGACGAGCAGGGCACGGTGAAGGGCGTCGTCTGCGAGAAGGACGGCCGGCCGTGGCGCATCGGCGGCAATCTCGGCGTGCTGGTGAACGCCGGCGGCTTCAGCCACAACCAGGAGATGCGCGACAAGTACCAGCCCGGCACCTCGGCCAAATGGACCGCGACGCCGCCGGGCAACACCGGTGAGATGATCGTCGAGATGATGAAGCTCGGCGCCGCCATCGGCCAGATGGATGAGATGGTCGGCAACCAGATGTCGATCCCGCCCGGCGCCGAAAACAAGGGCAACGGCGTCACGCTCGCCGCGACCGGCGGGCAGATGAACATCTCCAAGCCCTATTCGATCATCGTCGACCAGTCGGGCATGCGCTACCTTAACGAAGCGGGCTCCTACATGGAGTTCTGCCAGAACATGCTGAAGCGCAACAAGACGGTGCCCGCGGTGCCGAGCTGGTGGATCGTCGACCAGAAGTACATGGACACCTACATGTACACCGGCACGATGGCCGGACAGAAAAAGCCGCCGGAATGGTACGACAGCGGCTTCCTCAAGCGCGCCGACACGATCGAGGGGCTGGCCGGGGAGATCGGCGTCGATCCCGCCGTGCTGCGCCAGACGGTCAACCGCTTCAACGAGAACGCGCGGCTGGGCCTCGATCCCGACTTCAGGCGGGGCGACCGCGCCTACGACAACTGGCTCGGCGATTTCCACCGCCACGACGGCTCGCACACCTTGGGCCCGATCGAGAAAGCGCCGTTCTATGCCGCGCCGATGGTGCCCGGCGACGTCGGCACCTATGGCGGCGTCGTCACCGACGAGAACGCGCGGGTGCTGCGCGAGGACAGCTCGTGGATCGAGGGCCTCTATGCGACCGGCATCAGCACCGCTTCGGTGATGGGCCGGATCTATCCGGGCGCGGGCGCCAGCGTCGGGCCGAGCTTCGTGTTCGGCTACATCGCCGCAAAGCACGCGGCGAACGCGAGCAACATCGCCTGAAATTGATCACGAACAGGTAGCGGATATTCTTGCAAACATAAGAAAATGATAGATTTTTAGGCTAACGGCGTGGCACGAGTGAAGTTCGCGAAAGTTCCCAATGTTCGCGATGCGGTATTGGAAACATTTCGCCACAAGCCAGTTGGGCAAAGGAATATCGCTGTAGAACAGCATCTTGGACGATTAGAAAGAACTCGTCCAAGCTCTCAGTTTTGCGCCGTGTAGGAAAGCCGTTTTTGGTCGTCAGGCCAGCTCGCTCGCGAAAGTGGATTCTGGCCCCGTCGGCAGCGTCCGCATGCGGTCGATCACTTGCGCCATGTGCCCAGCAGGCGTGCCCCAGGCGGTCTTTAGCGCCAGCGCGCGCTTGAGGAAGAAGTGGACGTCGGCTTCCCAGGTCATGCCCATGGCGCCATGGACCTGCACGGCGGTGCGCGCGGCGAGGTCAGCGGCCTCCGAGGCTGCAATCTGCGCGTGCGCAACGCGCGCTTTCGCCGCGAGGTTGCCGAGCGGCAGCTCGGCGGCGGCGGCGTGGACCACGGGGCGGGCGAACTCGAGCTTGACCTGCGCGGTCGCGAGCAAGTGCTTGACCGCCTGGTAGCTGCCGATCGGCTTGCCGAACTGGTGGCGGTCCTTGGCGTAGGCGACCGCCATGTCGATGCAGCGCTGGCCGAGCCCAAGCATCTGCGCCGCGGCTAGCACCGCGCCGCGCTCGCCGGCGTCGCCCCAGCCGGCGCCGACGCGGGTGGCGGCGGTCGGTGTCCAGTCGACGCGGAACAGGCGGCGGAAGGGATCGAAGCTTTCCGCGCGCGTCAGTGTGACGGCGCTGCGCTCGAGTAGATGCAGCGCGTCATCGTGGCCGAGCAGCAGCGTGCCGGCGCTGTCGGCGTCGGCGACGAACGGATTGGCTGGGTGGCCGATGGCGACGATCTCGCCCGCAAGAACCCGTTCGAGCCAGCCCTTGTCATTCTCCAACCTCGCAAGCAGCGGCACGGCGATACCGGCCTGCTCGACCAGCGGCTCGGGCAGCGCGACGTAGCCGGCCGCCTCGGCAATCCCGACGAGGTCGATCAGGCCGAGGCCGAGGCCGCCCTTGTCCTCCGGCGCCATGATGCCGAGCAGGCCTATTTCGCGGATGGTCGCCCAGCGCTCCGCGTCGATCGCCTCGCCGCTCGCCAACAGGCGGCGCAGGTCGGCAGGGGTGCAGCTTTCGAGCAGCATCTCTCGTGCCGCCTCGGTGATCGCGCGCTGGTCCTCGGTGAAGGCGAAGTGCATCTATGCCCTCTTCATCCCAGACAGCTTCGTCATTGCGAGCCGCGAAGCGGCGCGGCAACCCAGGGCATTACGCACGACCGCTCTGGATTGCTTCGTCCCCCCGATCACGTCCGGGGTCCTCGCAATGACGAGGTTGATTCTTGACACGACTCTTCAACCCCTCGGCAGGCCGAGCATGCGCTCGGCGATGATGTTGCGCTGGATCTCGTTCGAGCCGGCGTAGATCGGCCCGGCCAAGGCGAAAATGTAGCCGTCGAGCCAGCCCTCCGGATCGCCCTCCATCAGCTCGGCGCGCGGGCCGAGGATGTCGAGCGCGGTCTGGTGGAGCGCGACGTCGAGCTCGGACCAGAAGATCTTGTTGGTCGAGCTCTCGGGCCCGATCGTCCCGCCCGCGGCGAGCCGTGAGCACATCGCGTAGATCGCCAGCGCATAGGCGTCGGCGTCCATCCAACTGCGCGCGACGCGCCCAGCTATTTCGGCGCCGATCGAGGGCGGCAGCTCGTGCCTGTGCCGCTCATAAAGCCCGATCAGCTTCTTCGCCGCCTGCTGGTAGCGCGCCGGCGAGCGCAGCAGCAGCCCGCGCTCGAAGCCGGCGGTGGCCATGCAGACCCTCCAGCCTTCGCCCTCGCCGCCGAGCCGGTCGGTGGCGGGCACGCGCACGTCGTCGAGGAAGATTTCCGCAAAGACCCTCTGGCCATCCATCCGCTCGATCGGGCGGCGGGTGACGCCCGGCGCGTCGAGCGGGAACAGGATCAGGCTGAGCCCCTTGTGCCGCTCGCTGCCGGGCTCGCGGAACAGGCCGAATGCCCAGTCGGCGAAGACCGCGCGGCTCGACCAGATCTTCTGGCCGTTGAGCACGTAAGTGTCGCCGTCGCGCGTGGCTGTCGAGCGCACGCCGGCAAGGTCGCTGCCCGCGCCGGGCTCGGACCAGGCCTGCGCCCAGATGTCGTCGCCCGCCGCCATGCGCGGCAGGAAGCGGGCCTTCTGCGCGTCGGTGCCGAATTCCATCATCGTCGGGCCGAGCAGGAACACGCCGTTCTGGTTGACGCGCGTTGGCGCCTCGGCGCGGTAGTATTCCTCCTCGAAGATCAGCCAGCGGATCAGGTCGAGCCCGCGGCCGCCGAAGTGCTCGGGCCAGGTGACCATGCCCCAGCGGCCCGCGTTAAGCCTGCGCTCCCAGTCGCGGTGCGCCTCGAACCCCTCGCGGGTGAGATCGAACGAGGGCAGGGGCTCGCGCGGGACGTTCGCTTGCATCCAGTCGCGCACTTCCTTGCGGAAGGCGCGCTGTTCGGGCGTGTAGGAGAGGTTCACGAGATGACGATCCGTTCGCCTAGGTCGTCACCCTCAACTTGTTTCAGGGCCCATTCCTCCTCCCGCACCGCCACGTCCGGTCGAGCGATGGGTCCTGAAACGAGTTCAGGATGACGGATGAAGGAAGGTCGCGCCGTGAAATCGCGAGGTCCCCTCATTCCCCAGCCTGCTTCTTGTTGGCCGCCGCCATCGCCTTGGCGTCGAGGCCGGCGATCGAGCTGCCCATGGTGAGGTCGTTCTGGGCGTGGGCGAAGTGGTGCATGTGGAACACCGCGTCCATCGCCGCGCGCTTGCCCTTGAGCTCCTCGACATGGTTGACCGCCTGCTTGGTCAGCCAGGCGCCGAGCCGCGGCTGGGCGGCGAGCTTGGCGGCGACGGCGGCGGTCTCCGCGCGCAGCCGCTCGCGCGGGACCACGCGGTTGACCATGCCGAACTGCTCGGCGCGCGCGGCGCTCATGCGCTCGCCGAGCAGCAGGAACTCCTTGGCCACGCGCGGCGGCAGCTCGTAGGCGTGGGCGAAATACTCGACGCCGGGGATGCCCATGCGCACCACCGGGTCCTGGAAGAAGGCGTCCTCGCTGGCGACGATGAGGTCGCAGACCCAGGCGAGCATCAGCCCGCCGGCGATGCAGGCACCCTGGACCATGGCGACCGTCGGCTTGGGCGCGTCGCGCCAGCGCCGGCACATGCCGAGGTACTGTTCCTGCTCGCGCGTGTAGAGCAGCTCGGCTGCGGGCTTGTTGACGTGGCCGGGGATGAGGTGGCGGTTGTCGAAGTCCTTGTGCAGATCGCGGCCCGGGGTGCCGATGTCGTGGCCGGCGGAAAAGTGCTTGCCCTCGCCGGCGAGGACGATGCAGCGCACCGCGTCGTCGTCGACCGCGCGGCGGAAGGCGTCGTCGAGCGCATAGGTCATCTGCCCGTTCTGGGCGTTGTTGTACTGCGGCCGGTTCATCGTGACCCAGGCGACCGCGTCCGCGACCTCGTAGAGCACGGGCTCGTCGGTCTCGTAGGCGATGTCGACCTGCTGCGGCTCGACCAGATCGTCGCTCATGTCTCATCCTCCTTCAACAGCACCAGCGCATCGACCGCGACCGCGCCCTTCCCTTCGGGCAGTACGAGCAGCGCTTTCCAGCACATTGGGATCCTAAGCTTAGAATTCCACGTGGACAAGTTGTC
>JADMIO012791408.1_pt1 | contig 26386 bp, 23 predicted proteins | sample 8958161 | NCBI WGS metagenome assembly JADMIO01 (sample SAMN16585339, study PRJNA669376) | soil metagenome | isolation source: Crop rotation soil | place: USA: Cullars Rotation, Alabama | collected 2011 | reverse complement strand
GGGGCTGGAGGCGTTGGGCGCCCCGCTTTGCAAATTGGCTTGCTGGGTTTCCCCCAGCGAACCCGCCTCCAGCAATTGCGCGAGCTGGATGGCTTGTTCCGGCGTCAGCTGGCCGTCCGCCAAAAGCTGAAGCAGCTGCGCGCGCGGATCGGGACGCGCCGGCGGCGCAAACAGATATTTGCCGCCGACGGCGATGCCGATGATCAGCGCCAACACGGTCAGCACCGAAACCAAGCGCACGCGCGCCATCATCTTGCGGCGTTTGCGCGCGACGAGCGCGCCGTCGACGTCGCGGCCAGTGAGCTTGGCGCGCAGCACTTCTTCGAGCAGCTGCATTTGCGGCGCGCCCGCGCCGCCGTTCCAGCGGGTGAAGTCTTCAGCCTGGAAGGCGCCGAAGCCGAGCGGGATCTGCACTTGGTCCAGCATCACCGGCACCAGCCGGCCTTCGTCGCGCGCGCGGCCCGCTTCATCGCGCACGAACGTCGATGCGGCGGAGCCCGCGGTCCAAACAACGATCACGGCTTTCGCGCCGTTGAGTTCGCGCTCGATGATGGCGGTGTAGTCCTGCCCCGCGGCGAGCGAGCGATCCCACCAGATGTTAAAGCCGCGCGACTGCAGCGCTTCGGCGAGCGGGCGGACGCGATTGCGGTCCTCGCTGGCGTAGGAAATGAAAATGTCCGCCATTCCGCACACCCCTGCCTCGGCGCGTTCTCGCACCGGCCGTTAACTGTCCCTGGCTCTCCATAGGCGCTCGCGAAGCGGGCGGGAAGATGACGCCGGTCACGTCCCTGTGGGGTCGCGAACGAAATGAGAATTTCCGGGGGTTTGTGATGTTTTCCGCAGGCGCGGCGACTAACACTGCAGATGAGCGCCGCAGCCCTCCCCTCCAAGGCCAGACCGATGCCGGAAGCCGGCGACGAAAAGCAATTTCTGGCGCTTCTGCAGGGGCAGCAGCGGCTGCTCTATAAGGTCGCCTACATCTATTGCCGCGACCGAGAAGAACGGCGCGACCTCTTGCAGGATATGGCGATCCAGCTTTGGCGCGCCTTTCCGAGTTATGACAGTCGTGCCTCCGTTTCGACCTGGGCCTATCGCGTCGCCGCCAACACGGCGATTTCGTTTCGCCGCCGCGAAGGCCGGCGCATCCGCGAGACGCTGCCGCTGGAGTTCGCGTTCGACGTCGCCGATCGCGCGTTCGATGCCGATACGGAGCAGGCGCGGCAGCTGCGCGCCCTCATTGATGGGCTCGATGAAATCAATCGCGCCCTGATGCTCTTCTATCTCGAAGGCTTCGATCACGCAGAAATCGCCGATCTGCTCGGCACAAGCACCAGCAATGTCTCCACCCGTTTGAACCGCATCAAAGCGAAGCTGCAAAGCCAGCTAGCGCCACCCGACAAGGAGTAAGTCATGGAGCTTGAAGACCTCCGCGCCGAATGGGCGAGCCGCGATCAGAAGCTGCAACAGAGCTTGGATAACCAGCGCGTGCTGATGCGCGAGCTGGTCGCGGAACGCGCGCTGACGAAGCTGCGCCGGCCGGACGGGCTGAGTTGGTTTGAGCTGGCCGTCTATGTAGTGTTCGTCGTGAGCTTCGGCGGATTTCTCGCGGCGAATTGGGGACGTTGGGAGTTTTTCATCCCCGGACTGACGCTCGACGTTTGGACCATCGCCATGGGCGCGGTGACGCTGATGGAGCGGGCGCGGCTGACGCGCGTCGATTTCAGTGCGCCGGTGCTGGAGATTCAGAAGCGGCTGGCAGCGCTGCGAGCGGAACGCGCGCGGATGTTTCAGTGGGCGTTTCTGACCGGGCAGCTTCTGTGGTGGATCCCGTTCGTGATCGTGGTGTTCTGGGGCTTGTGGGGCGTGAACCTCTACACGGTCTCGGCTTTTATGCCGACATTCATCGCCTGGAATATCGCCTTCGGGCTTGCTGTCATTCCGCTGGGCGTTTGGGGCGCGCATGTGCTTGGCCCGAAGCTGGCGAACTCGAAGATGGGACGTTCGATGGTGGACGCGGTGACTGGGCGCGATCTGGCGGAAGCGCGCGTGTTGGCGGAACGGTTGGCGCGGTTTGAAGCGGCCAGCTGAAGCGAAGCTGAATCGAGCATTGCAGGGCGCCTCACACGCGGTGTGCTTTCCTGCCGCCCGGTGAAGTGAGCAGCACCGGGGTGCATCATGTTGCAATCGATCCGAGCCACCTCTTCGACGATGAAGCACGTCTGTCCCGATTGCGCCGCGCCGCTCGAGACCTTTGCCACACCCTCGACCGACCCCGGCTATATTTGCCCGACGCATGGCAAGTTCGTGGTCACCGGATCGAGCGAGGACTTTGGATTTTGGCAAGCGCCGCTCGCGCGACAGCGCCGCGCGCTGCAGAGTGCGCGCCTGACCACCACGGCGCCCGCGCTGCCTATCGTCATTCTTTACGCGTAAAGCGAACGCGATAAAGTGCGCCGGCGAGGTGCGGCGATGGCAGATTTTCCCGAAGACATTTTCACCGAGCCGGACGACGTCGATCCGGACACGCTGGCCAACCTTGGTCCGCTGCGGCGGCTGGCCGGCGTGTGGGAAGGCGTGAAGGGTGTCGACGTCAATCCGAAAGCCGAAGGCCCGGAGCGGCGCGAATACATTGAGCGCATCGACATGCAGCCGATCGATGCGCAGGCCAACGGGCCGCAGCTCTTCTATGGCTTACGCTATCACGTGCACATCCTCGCCACCGATGAGGAGGCGACGTTCCATGATCAGGTGGGTTATTGGCTGTGGGAGCCGGCCACGGGCTTGGTGCTGCAGACACTGGCGATCCCGCGCGGGCAAATTGCGATGGCGGCGGGCCACGCGACGGCGGATGCGAAGGCGCTGGTGGTGAGCGCCGAGCGCGGCCAGACTGAGTACGGCATCTGCTCGACGGCGTTTCTGGAATACGCCTTTCGCACGGACTCCTATCGTCTCGAAGTGACATTCAACGACGATGGCAGCTGGAGCTACATCTCCGACACCATGCTTGTCGTGCGTGGGCAGTCGGTGGAGCCGTTCCGCCATCGCGATCGCAACACGCTCTTCAAGGTTGCCGAGCCGGCGCCCAATCCGCTGATGCTGCGGGCGCGCTAGCGGCTCCTACCGATCCAAGAACAAGCTCGCCGGATGCTCAAGCATCCCCTTCACGCGCTGGATGAAGGCGGCGGCGTCGTAGCCGTCGACCACGCGGTGATCGAAGCTTGAGCTTAGGTTCATCATCTTGCGGACGACGATGGCGCCGTTCTTCACCACGGGGCGCTCGACAAGCTTGTTGACGCCGATGATCGCCACTTCTGGATGATTGATCACCGGCGTGGTGACGATGCCGCCCAAGGCGCCGAGCGAGGTGATGGTGATGGTGGAGCCGGAGAGCTCGTCCTTTGCAGCGCTGTTGTTGCGCACAGCGTTGGCGAGGCGCGTCACTTCGAGGGCGCTATCCCAGATGTCACGCGCTTCGGCGTGACGGACGACGGGCACAATGAGGCCGTTATCGGTTTGGGTGGCGATGCCGATATCGACGTTTTCGTGGCGATAGACGACGCCGTTGTCGTCATCGAAGCGGGCGTTGATTTGCGGGAAGTCCGGCAGAGCCAGCACCAGCGCGCGCATCAGGAACGGCAGCAATGTCAATTTGGGCTGGTCGCTGCGTTTGGTGGCGTTCAGGTGCGCGCGGAGTTCTTCGAGTTCAGTGAGATCGGCTTCTTCGACGTAGGCGAAGTGGGGGATGCGGCGCTTGGCGTCCTGCATCTTCTCGGCGATCTTGCGGCGGAGGCCGATGACTTTCACCGGCTCGATGCCGTTCTTTTCGGCGAGCGCCGTGCCGCTGCGCCGCGAAGCGACGGCAGGCACAAGCACGGCGTCGAGATCATCGTGCGTGATGCGGCCGCCCTCGCCTGTGCCGCGCACCTGGGAGAGATCGAGGCCGAGCTTTTGTGCGCGCGCGCGGACTGCGGGCGATGCTTGAACGGGTCCAACTTGGCGCGCGACCGGTTCGCGTGCTTCAGGGCGCGCGACGGCTCTCGTACCGCCGCCTTCCAGGCGGCTCTCTGTTTGCCGGCTGGAAGCCGGCGGTACGTTCTGCGACATCGCGGCTTGCGTTTCTTCTTCCGACCACACCGAGCCGGCTTGCGCCTTGATGCGCGGCTTGGCTTGCGGCGCGGCGGCGGGCGGCACTTCGATCTTTGCGGCGCCGTTCGACTTGACTTGGACCGCCGGCGCCTCGCCGGCGGGTTTTGGTGCAGTTGTAGCAGTCACCGCCGGCGAGGGCGCCGGCGGTCCAAGTGACGGTTCAGCGGCTCCGCCTTCGACTTCGAACACCGCGATCGGACCGCCAACGGCAGCCATATCACCCGGTTCGCCGTAGATGGAGACGACTTTGCCGGCGACGGGCGAGGTCATCTCGACGGTCGCTTTATCCGTCATCACGTCGACAAGCGGCGCGTCTTCCTCGATCACATCCCCTACACGGACGTGCCAGGCGACGATCTCGGCTTCAGCCGTGCCTTCGCCGACGTCCGGCAATTTGAAAACGAACTGGCCCATAGTTTACGCGGCCTCCATCACGCGGCGCATCGCTTTGGCGACGCGCGGCGCTGTCGGGAAATATTCCCATTCGAGCGAATGCGGGTACGGCGTGTCATAGCCGGTGACGCGCTGGATCGGCGCTTCGAGCTGATAGAAGCAATGCTCCTGCACCAGCGCGCTGAGTTCGGCGCCGTAGCCGGACGTGCGCGTGGCTTCGTGGGCGATGACGCAGCGGCCGGTTTTGGCGATCGACTTGGTGATGGTCTCGATGTCGACGGGCACGAGTGTGCGCAGATCGATGACTTCCGCGTCGATGCCACTCATCTCGGCGGCGGCGACGGCAACGTGCACGAGCGTGCCGTACGCGAGAATCGTCACTTCATTGCCTTCGCGGACTATGTTCGCCTTGCCGATCGGGATTTTGTAATAGTCCTCAGGCACTTCGCCGCCCGGATGATCGCTCCACTTCTGAACCGCGCCGCCATCCATGCGCGCCGCGAACGGGCCGTTATAGAGACGCTTCGGTTCGAGGAAGATCACCGGGTCGTCGTCCTCGATCGAGGCGATCAGCAGGCCCTTCGCGTCGTACGGCGTGGACGGGATCACCGTCTTCAAACCGGCGACGTGGGTGAAGAGTGCTTCGGGCGATTGGCTGTGGGTTTGGCCGCCGCGAATGCCGCCACCCGTCGGCATGCGCACCGTGAGCGGCACGGTGAACTCACCGGCGGAGCGATAGCGGATGCGCGCGGCCTCGGAGACGATCTGATCGTAGGCCGGGTACATGTAATCGGCGAACTGGATCTCGATCACCGGGCGCAGACCGTACACAGCCATACCGATGGCGGCGCCGGCGATGCCGTTTTCGCTGATCGGCGCATCGAAGCAGCGTTTGGCGCCGTACTTCTTTTGCAGATGCTCGGTGACGCGGAAAACGCCGCCGAAATAGCCCACGTCTTCGCCGAACGTCAGCACGTTCGGATCGCGGCTCATCGAAATGTCCATGGCGGAGTTGAGCGCCTGGATCATGGTCATGGCTGGCATTAGCGCGTCTCCTCGTCGCGCTGCTGCGCCAAGTGCCAGGGCACGTCTTTGTAGACGTCCTCGAACATGCTGGCGCGCGTTTGCTGCGCGTCTTCGGCGAGCACGCCGATGGCTTCGGACTCACGGCCCGCTGCACGTACGGCTTCAACCGCGGCGTCCTGCGCTTCGGTGTGTTGGCGTTCGCTCCATTCGCCGATGCCGATGAGGTGATCTTTCAAGCGCTCAATGGGATCGCCGAGCGGCCAGCATTTGGCTTCGTCGGCGGGGCGATAGCGCGAAGGATCGTCGGACGTGGAGTGCGGACCGGCGCGATAGGAGAAGAGCTCGATCATCGTCGCGCCGAGATTGGCGCGCGCGCGTTCGGCAGCCCATTTGGTGGCGGCGTAGACAGCAAGGAAGTCGTTGCCGTCGACACGGAGCGGCGGCAGGCCGTAGCCAACAGCGCGCGCGGCGAAGGTGGTGTTCTCACCGCCGGCGATGCCTTGGAACGAGCTGATTGCCCACTGATTGTTGACGACGTTGATGATGCATGGCGCGCGATAGACGGCCGCGAAGGTCATCGCGGCATGGAAGTCGCCTTCCGCCGTTGCGCCATCGCCGACCCAGCATGCGGCGATGCGGCCATCGTTGGCGTAGGCCGACGCCATCGCCCAGCCGACAGCTTGCGGCAGTTGCGTGGCGAGATTGCCGCTGATCGTGAAGAAGCCCTTAGCCTTCGACGAATACATGATCGGCAATTGCCGGCCCTGCAGCGGGTCGCGCGCGTTCGAGTAGATCTGGTGCATCATGTCGACGAGCGGATAGTTGCGCGCGAGCAGCAGGCCTTGTTGGCGATAGCTCGGGAAGCACATGTCGTCGTCGTTCAGCGCCATGGCTTGCGCGGCGGAGACCGCCTCTTCGCCGAGCGACTGCATGTAGAACGAGGTTTTGCCCTGACGGTGGGCGCGATGCATGCGCTCGTCGAAGGCGCGGTTGAGCAGCATGGTCTTCATGCCGCGGCGTAGATCTTCGGCCGGGATGTTCGGCTTCCACGGACCGACGGCGCGGCCGTTCATGTCCAAGACGCGGATCAGGCCATAGGCAAACTCGCGCATGTCGAAGGCGCTGGCGTCGATTTCCGGACGCGGGGTTTCGCCGGGCTCGGGGAAAGACCAGTTGCTGAAATCGGGCGCATCGCCCGGCCGCGCGCGCGGCGACGGCACGTGCAGCTCAAGCGCATTGGCGCGGCGCGGCGGCGAAGACTGATCCATCAAGACTTCCTGGCGGCGGCGATCTTCTCGCGCACGATGCGGTCGGCGGCTTGGTGCGGCGGAATCTTCTCCGCCTTGGCGATGTCCAGCACCTTCATGACACGGCCAGGGATGGCGCGCACCTTGGCGTCGGCTTGCGCTTCGGACTGGCCGAGGTATTCGCACGACACGTTGATGATGCCGCCGGCGTTGACCACGTAGTCCGGCCCGTAAGCGATGCCGCGCGCAACCAGGCGGGCGCCGTCTTCCTCTGTGGCGAGCTGATTGTTGGCGGCGCCGCAGACGATCGGCGCACCGAGTTCGGGAATGGTTTTGGCGTTGAGACCAGCGCCGAGCGCGCAGGGGCTGAACACGTCGGCCGCGATCGCGTGAATCTGGTCTACCGGAGCGATCTCAACGCCAAGCGCTTCGGCGCGCTGGAGGTTGCTCTTGTTCACGTCGGCAACCACCAGCTTGGCGCCCGCTTCGCTGAGCAGCTTGCAGAGATGAAAGCCCACAGCGCCGACGCCCTGCACGGCGATCGTGCGCCGCTGCACCGAGCCACCGAGCATGGCTTGGACCGACAGGAAAACGCCAAGCGCCGTCCAGGGGCTGGGATCCCCGCCCGCTTGCCCATGCTCTTTGGGTATGCCGGCGACGTAAGACGTGCGCCCCGCGATGGCGCGCATGTCCGTGACCGTGGCGCCAACGTCTTCCGCGGTGATGTAGCGGCCGCCGAGTTTTTCGACAGCGTCGCCGAACTTCTGGAAGGCGTCCACGCGATCAGTGTTGATGCGATAGATCACCGCCTTGCCGCCGCCCAGCGGCAGATCGGCCATCGCGTTCTTGTAGGTCATGCCGCGCGAGAGGCGGAGCGCATCGGTCAGCGCATCGTCAGCGCTGTTGTAGTCCCAGATGCGGCAGCCGCCGGCGGCGGGACCGAGCACCGAGTTATGGATGGCGATGATGCCGGCGAAGCCTTGATTCTCGCCGCCGATAAACATGACGTCTTCGTGCTCATCGAACGAGGCATTGGATTTTGGGTCGATCATTGGATGGGTTCGTCCAGCAAGAGTTGGCGAGCAAAGCGTCCGGGCGGTGAGCCGAACGCCAAGATGCCGTCGTGATAGCGCTTCAAATTGAAGTTTGCGCCCTCGCGGCGCATCACTTCTGCGCGCGTTTCCATGTGCTCGCTGAAGCCTACGAAATAGGTAGAGAGCTGGGTGAAGGAAAGCTGTGCGCGCCGCCACTTGCCCGCGGCTTCGCGTTCTTCCTGGAAGGCCACTTGCGTCATCAAATGCATGGCGTCGTCGCGACTCATGCCGTCGCAATGGATGGCTTGATCCAGGATGGCGTTGGTGACGGTGCGCAGCTGCACCTTGAGCTGGCACAAGCGATAGAGCGGATCGTTGGCGCGGAAGCCCTGCTCCGGCATCATCTCTTCGGCGTAGACGGCCCAACCTTCGATGAACGAGCCCGAACCCAACACGGCGCGGAGCGTCGAGGGATACGAGTTCGAATGCCAGATCTGCACGTAGTGGCCCGGCATCGCTTCGTGCACGCCGATGTCCAAGACGCCGCGTGTGTTGTATTCGCGCAGGAAGGACGTGGCTTGCTCGTCTGACCAATCATCGGGGATCGGTGAGACGGCGTAGAAGGTCGCGAGATTGCGATCGAGCGGGCCCGGGCTGTCGCAATACGCCACCGAGAAGCCGCGCTGGAACTCCGGCATCAGGATCACGCGCACCGGACCATCGGGCAGCGTGATGAGATCGTGCTGCTGCACGAAAGCCTGCGCTTCGTTCACGCCTTGCGTCGCCACTTCCACGAGTTGCGCACGCGGCGGGCGCTCGGCGGCGGCGATATCGAGTGCTGCCCGGATGGCGGCTTGTTGTTGTTCGGCCGACGGATTGTCCGGTGTCGGCGGCGCACCGGCGCGGCCCGCGAGCGCCTGCTTGGAGACGTCGTACATTTTCTGCCGCACCATGATGACCGCAGCCTCGGCGCGCTGGCGGATTTCGGCGCGAGTTAGCGGCGACATCAAGGTGAACGCCAGTTGCTGATCGAACGCCTCGGCGCCGGCGCGGAAATCGGCTTGCGCGGCGGGGACCAGCGTCTGGGTGATCCAAGCTTGGTGTTCGTCGATGGCGTTGTTGTAGGTGGTGATCGCCGCGTCGAGGCGCGCGCGCTTGGCGCCGGTGAGCCGATCCTTCACCGGATCGATCATCTCGGTGACGAGGCTCTTCAGGCCTTGGTTCTGCGAGACGTACGTGTCCGCATAGGGTTGCGGCACGCGCGACGGCACAAGCTCTTGGCGCGCCTGCTGCAGCAGGCGCGGGATCTTCTCCATGCGCGCTGTCGCGGCTTCGAGGCGCGTCGTGACAGGAGCGAACTCGCGCGCCATCAGATTGTAAACCGCGCCACCGGCGACGCCTTGGTAGTTCAGCGGGTTCCAGGCCCACGACTGGTTCACCTCGGTGGACCAGATTTGCTGGCGCAGCGCGTTCTCAAGGATCAGCGCGTCGACTTGGTTGGCGCGTGAGAGTTGCGCCTTGTTGATGCGGCCGAGCGCGGTCAGCGTTTGATGTGCGAAGCGGAGGCCCGCGTTGCGGCCAGCGGCGCTCATGTCGTCCACGTCGCTATCGAAGCGGTGATCGCCGACTTGCGTCGCGTACACCGGCGACAAGCGCATGCTGCGATCGAGATAGTTATGGCTGAGCGTTGCGAAGCTGCGGTCGGCAACGCTTTGCGGTGGTGTTTGCGCGGCGGCGCTCATCTGTATGAACGGGACGAGCGCGGTCGTTCCGAGCGCGGCGACGACCCGGCGGCGGGAAATGGTCATGACGGACGTTTCGCTCCTCGGAGCCGCCTTGGCGGACGGCCCGCGTTGTTATGGCGCGGCAAAATACTCGCGCGGCCCATTTCCGCAATGACGCGCCCATAGAGGGATAAATATTACCGATTTGCAGTGAGAGAAAGCAAGTTTATGCCAATACTATCGCAGAATAGCCCGATTGCTTTCTCGCTAGGGCGGTCATTTCGGAACTGGCGGCCCTAGCCCGTTCCCCAGCGCGAACAAAAAGCACGAACGGCCAGAACTCAACGGCTTCGGCGCGCGTTGGCCGGCTAGAGAGGAGACTTCCGATGGGCGGACGCCAAGCAGACCAAGACAACCGACAAGCCGACGGGCGAGGCCCAAAACCAACAGAGAAGAAGAGCCTGGGCGCAACCGGCAAGAAGTCTGATCCGGCGCCACGCAAATAACGATCCAACCAGAGGCTTCCTCTCGATGAAAATTGCCATGATCGCGCCGCTCGCCGAGCGCTGCCCGCCGGCTCTCTATGGCGGCACCGAGCGCGTCGTTTCCTATCTCACAGAGGAATTGGTCGAGCTCGGTCACGATGTGACGTTGTTTGCGAGCGGAGATTCCATCACCGCAGCTGAGCTATCGCCCTGCTGTGAGACCGCGCTGAGGCTTTCACCAGACGTCGTGGATGCGCTTCCTTATCACATGATCATGTTGAACGAGGTGGCGCGCCGGGCGCATGAATTTGATGTCCTGCATTTCAACATCGATCTCATGCACGCGCCGGTCGTCAAACCGTTCATTCAACGGACGCTGACGACGCTGCATGGACGGCTGGATTTGCCGGACCTCTATCCCTTTTATCGCGCCTTCTCGGACTTGCCGCTGGTTTCGATCTCCAACGCGCAACGCAAACCAATGCCGCCAGTGAACTGGGCTGGCACGGTGTTGCACGGCCTGCCGAAGGACCTGCTCGCATTCAACCCTGGTTCGCGGAACGGCTATCTCGCTTTCCTCGGCCGCATTTCGCCGGAGAAGCGGCCCGACCGCGCCATCGAAATCGCCGCGCGCTTGGGCATGCCGCTGAAGATGGCGGCCAAGGTCGATCGCGCTGATCGCGACTATTGGCACGCCGTCATCGATCCGATGATCAAGGCGCACCGGAACGTCGAATATGTCGGGGAAATCGGCGAGCATCAGAAGGCCGAGTTCCTTGGAAACGCGGCGGCGCTCTTGTTCCCCATCGATTGGCCGGAGCCGTTTGGCTTGGTGATGATCGAGGCCATGGCGTGCGGCACGCCGACCGTGGCGTTCCGCGCCGGCTCGGTTCCCGAAGTCATCGACGACGGCGTTACCGGCTTTGTGGTTGATGACATGAATCAGGCGGTTGTCGCCGCTGAGCGCGCAAGGCGGCTGGATCGCGCTCGCGTGCGCGCAACCTTCGAGAAGCGGTTCACCGCCGACCGCATGGCGCGCGATTATGTTGCGCTCTACATGCGTCAGCGGGACTTGGCGGAACGGGCGGCAGCGGTCACAATCAAGAACAAATCCACGGTTACGCAAACGCTCGCTCTTTGAGGAGGAGCTTTTGGCCGACACGCGAAGCGCTACAGCGGCGACAATTCCGACCGAACTCGGCGACAAGATCGCGCCGACGCCCGCGCCGCAATTCTTCATTCCGGCCGTCGCGTCGCTGGAGGAGCGGCGTCCGCGCGTCCTCAAGCACGACGACATGTTCATGCTGTGCGATCACAATGGCGATCTGGTCAACGGCCCGAGCAGTCCGGAGGGCTTATATCACAAGGATACGCGCTACCTCTCGCTCTCCTATCTCTCCATCAACAAGGTTCGGCCTATCCTGCTGAGTTCGAGCCTGCGCGACGACAACGCCGCCTTGGTCTGCGACCTGAGCAATCCCGATCTTTTGGACGCCGATGGCGCGCGGCTGGTCAAGCACGATCGCATCCACATTCGCCGCGTGCGCCTTCTCCACAACGCCGCCGCGCATGAGCGCATGGCGATTCGCAATTTCGATGATGGGGTGCGCACGGTGCGGTTGACGTTGCACTTTGCGTGCGATTTCGCCGACCTATTCGAAGTGCGCGGCGCTGTTCGCGCCCAGCGCGGCCGCATGCACGAACCTTCTCTGGAAGGCGACGCCGTTCTGCTCGCCTATACCGGACTGGACGGCGTTGAGCGAAAAACGCGCATCCGCTTTTCACCGAAGCCAGCTGTGTTCGCGGCCGATCACGTGGAGTACACGATCGAACTGGCGCCCGGCGAGCGGCGGATTCTGTTCATAGAGGTCGCGTGCAATCCGGGACCAGCCGCCGAAGACCCACCGCGCGCATTCTTCCGCGCCATGCGCGATGCGCGCCGTGAATCCGGCAAACTCCGGAGAATGGCGGCGTCGGTGGCGACCTCGAATGAAATCTTCAACGAGGCCGTTCGGCAAAATGTCGCCGACCTCTACATGCTCACCACAAAGACAGAAGACGGACCCTACCCTTACGCCGGCATTCCCTGGTTTTCGACGGCCTTCGGGCGCGATGCCCTTATCACTGCGCTTCAGACCTTGTGGCTCGACCCGGCGATCGCACGCGGCGTGCTGAAGCATTTGGCTGCGTTGCAGGCCACCGCCATCGACCCAGTCAGCGATGCGGAGCCGGGGAAAATCCTGCACGAGCTGCGCTATGGCGAAATGGCCGAGCTCAATGAGGTGCCATTCCGCCGCTACTACGGAAGCGTCGATTCCACGCCGCTCTTTATCATGCTTGCTGGCGCATACCTCGAGCGCACCGATGATATGGATCTGGTGCGCGGACTGTGGCCCAACATTCAAGCCGCACTTAACTGGATCGACGAATACGGCGATCGCGATCGCGACGGCTTCATTGAGTATTTCCGGCAAACACCGAGCGGACTCGCGAACCAAGGCTGGAAAGACAGCTACGATTCCGTCTCGCACGGGGATGGGAGGTTGGCGGAAGGGCCAATCGCGTTGGTCGAGGTGCAGGCCTATGTGTACGGCGCCTGGCGTGCCGCAGCGACGATCCAACGCCGGCTCGGCAATGATAAGGACGCCGAGGCATTCGAGGCGCGGGCGCAGAGATTGCGCGACGCGTTCGATACGACCTTTTTCGATGCAGAGCTGGGCACCTTCGTCCTGGCGCTTGACGGTGAGAAGCGGCCCTGCCGGGTGCGCGCCTCAAACGCCGGCCACGCCCTATTCACCGGCATCGCACGCCCGGAACGCGCCAGCGCAGTGGTGCGCACGCTGATGGATTCGTTCACCGGCTTCGGTGTGCGCACGCTGGCGGCGGAGGAAGTGCGCTACAACCCCATGAGCTATCACAACGGTTCGGTCTGGCCGCACGACAACGCGCTGATCGCGGCGGGTTTCGCGAGCTATGGCTACCGCGCCGAGGCGGCGAAGATTTTCGGCGGCCTATTCGCGGCGTCGACTTACACCGATCTCAGGCGCCTGCCGGAATTGTTCTGCGGCTTTCCGCGGCAACGCAATTCGGGGCCGGTGTTCTATCCCGTCGCGTGCTCACCGCAGGCTTGGTCGACGGCGACGCCATTCATGCTGCTGCAAGCCTGCCTGGGGCTCTCGTTTGCGCCGCGCGAGCGCCAGATCACCTTCTGCGATCCGGCGCTGCCGGAGTTTCTCGATACCGTGCAGCTGTGCGGCCTGAAGCTTGGCGCGCATGTCGCCGATGTGACTTTACGGCGCGCGGGCGATGAAGTCGTGGTGCATGCCCACAAGCGCAGCGGCGATTGCCGTGTGGTGACCACCGTTTAGGGGCGGCGCGCGAAGCTCACGCCCTCGATCCGGCGCTTGCCGCCGACGCGGGTCAACTGCACGACGATATCGATGACGCTGCGCGCATAGTCCAAGACATCGTCACGCGACAGATTGAGTCGCGCCTGCATGGCCATCAGCGCGATCTGATCGAAAGCGCCCTGCGGGCTGTCGGCGTGGATGGTCGTCATTGAACCGGGATGGCCGGTATTGATGGCGCGCAGGAACGAGATGGCCTCGGTGCCGCGAATTTCACCGACCAAGAGGCGGTCGGGACGCATGCGCAGCGCTGCTTGGAGCAATTCTTCCATGCCGACGCGGGCTTCGCCGAGTTCGCCGCGCACGGCGACCAAGCCCACGGCGTTGGGTTGGCTCACGTGAATTTCGGGCGTGTCTTCGATCACGATGATGCGGTCCTGCGCCGGCACCTCTTTCAACAACGCGTTGAGGAACGTGGTCTTGCCGGAGCCAGTGCCGCCGGAAACCAGGATGTTCTTGCCGCTGCGCACTGCCTTGCTGAAGAACCCGCGCAGGTCGCCGCGCTCCAGCAGCGCGTCGAGGTCTGCATCGTGTTCACGTGCGGCATCGACCGACACGCGGCGGACATTGGCGAAGGCGCCCGCGGCTTCGTAATCGTCGAGCGTCAGATCGCCGACATCGTGCTTGCGGATGGCGATGGCGTAGTGCGCGCGGGTCGCGGGCGGACCTGCCACTTGAATTCGCGCGCCGCCGGGCAGCGTCGCGGACAGCAGCGGATGCTCACGGTTGACGCCTTGGTGTGAACTGGCGGCGACTTGCTGCGCGAGGCGCTGCAACATACTGGCGGTGACGAACGGCGCTTCGGCGCGTTCGAGAGCGCCGCCACGGGTTTCGAACCAGATCTCCCCCGGCTGATTGATCAGAACATCGGTCACATCACTGCGTTCAAGCCAGGCCGCGAGCGGCGCCAGATAGGAGCGCAAATAGACATGGCCTTCGGCGGCGATGCTCATCGCGCGGCCCCGGGCGCTTCCACGGTCGAGAAATCCAGATCGCGCGAGACGAAAATGCGGATCGGCGTGCCCTGATCGACGCGCACGGTCGGCGGGATGTTGATCTCTTCGCCGACGGCGGCGCTCGCGGCGGATTCTCCGCCGCGCGAAACGCCGATCACCACTTGCGGATTGTTGTCGGACGAAACCACGTCACCGGCCACGCCGATCAGCGACAGCAGAATGGCGCCGCCGAAACGCTGGAAGAAGTGACGATCTGTCTCCCCTTCCAACCCACCGCGGCCAAGCGCATCGGCGCCAGGTGAATCCAGATCGATGCTGACGCCGTCCGGTCGGATCAGCCGCGTCCAGATCACGAAAGCGCGCGATTGGCCGAGCGCAAGGCCGGACCGGTATTGGCCGATCAAGCGGCTGCCGCGCGGCGCCAGCACGCGCGTGCCGTCGAAGCTGCGCACGTCACGCGTGACCAAAGCGCGCGTGTAGCCGGGCAGATCGGAGTTGATCGCGGTTTCCAAGACGCCGGTGATGATCGCGCCTTGCGCGATGGTGGCGTCGGGGCGCTGCAGAATGCGTGCATGTGCAGCGCCGGCGCCGCTGCTGAGGCGCGCCGAAAACCGCTCGTCTGCGGTGAGACCTTGGCCGATGGCGTCGGTAATGGCCTGCGGGTTGGCGGCGGCGCCGGCGGTTTCGTCGGCGGCGTGCGCTTGGCTCAGATCGACGATGAGCGCTGGGGCTTGCAGGCGGGCCGCCGCTTCGTTGGCGGCGATGCGCGATGCGTCAGACTCCGCACGCTGCGGCGGCGCAACCGGTGCGACCGGCCGCGGCGCGGCAGATGCGACGGCCGGCGGCGGCAGGGGGGACGGCGCCCCGCTCTGCGCGGCGACGCGGCCTGCGCTCATTTGCAGAAACACCACACCGCCGAGCAGCACGGCGCCCACGACACCAAGTGGCGCGGTCCAGCGCGAGCTGCGCGCCCGCACTTGCGGCGCTGCATCGAAGGCAGCGAGGTTATCACCGTTGATCTCTTCGAAGGGTTCGCCGGCGCTCATTGCGTGCCCGCCGAGCTCATGTGCTGGTTTTGAACGACGGCGCGGCGATGCCCGAGGCGCAGCGCGAACGCCGCAGCCAGGCGATCGACAACGATGAAATCGCCCCGCGCCTGCGCGTTGACGACCTCCTCCTGATCACCATCAAGCACGAAGATGGCCGGAACATCGGCGTTTGGCGGAAATTCGAAATAGGTGGATTGGCCGTCGTCGAAGACGCGGGTTGGCGTGACCTGCGTGGCGCCGGTAGTGGCATAGTGGAAATTGTAGCTCGGCGCTGGTGGCGGTGCGGCTGCTTCAACGGATGCCTCTGCGGGATATCGGAAGCTGACGCGATAGAGGATGTTTGGATCGGCGGCGCTGGCAGGCGTCACGGCGCTCAGCTGGAAGGAATAGACGCGGCGATTGGTGACGACGTTCATGTTGGTCGCCGCATGGCGCTGCAGCGGCTTCAGAAACAGGATGGTGGCGGCGCGGTTGGGCGTGATTTGCCAGGCGAGGCTGTCGCCGATCGAAACGTTCTCGATCCGCTCGTCCGCATTAAACTCGATCATCATCTGGTAGCCGAGATGGCCGCGCAGTGGGAAAATCTGATCGGGCGCGTAGTCAAGCAGGCGCAGACGCTGATCCGCCGGCGCCACGTCGGGGCGCGTTTGCGCAAGCGCAGGCGATGCTGCGGCGGCCAAGAGCGCGAGTGCGATGATGAGGTGTTTCATGCGGCGCTTCCTCGGCGTGTCGCTGCCTGCTCGATCCGTTTGCCACGCTGGCCCAGGCGATCGCTGAGCGGGCGGATGTCTGGAATGTCGCCATCGCCGGCCGCGGCCGTCACGAGCCGCGCGGCGCTGAGCGATGCATCCTCTGTCCGCGGCGCTTCGAGGACAGGCGTTTGCGCGGCTTCTGGCGTGCGGCGTTCGAAGACGGCGGGATTTGCGTCCGGTGTCTGCGCCCTCTCACGGCCGCTGCGCGGGCTGGCGAAACCGGCGGCAATGCCGCCGGTTACGCGCAGCGTGGCGGAAAGGATCCCCGCGAAGACGGTGACGATCAGCGCGATGGTCATGATCGGCGCCATGTCGAAGGTTTGCGTAGAGACGTTGGCGTCGAGCGCGGCGAGGAAGGGCTGCAGCACCAGCAGCATCACCACGCCAAAGACATTGGCCGCCAGCGGCGCCAACGCGACGCCGAGCGTCACGCGCAGCCAGCCGTCAAACAGGCCCCGCGTCGACTCAAACAGGAAAAAGCCGACAAAAATCGGTCCCACCGCCAGCAGAAAACCCAGGACGATTTTGCAGGCGAGAATGAGACCCACGGTGGAGAGCAGCACGCCGGCGGCGCAGAGCCAGAGCAACCCCGCGCCGAGCATCGGTCCGCCTTGGAGAATATTGGCGTTGACGTTCGCCTGCCCGCCATAAACCGCGCCCGCGTGCGCAAGCGATCCGTAGGCGTCTTCGACTCCGCTGTAGAGATCGGCGTTGAAATGCGGGTAAGCGCGTTGCAGCGGCGAAACCAGCGCTTCGAGAATTTCGCGCGGGCCGTCGAAAAGAAAATTGAACACCACCGCCTGATAGGCCGCCCAACTGGTGAGCAACGCCATGACGAGCCCGACCTTGAGGCCGATCATCGGCAATCGCGAGAGCGCCAGCCCGCCGCGTCCGAGCAGCATCTGATAGCCGATGAGCGCGACATAGATGGTCAGCATGCCCGTCAGCGCGGCGGCGAACACAGTGCCGGGGCCAAGCAGGTCGCGATAGGAATCATGAACAAGCACGCGGATGTTGCAATCGACGCTGTCCAAGAGGCCGTGAACCAGACCTTGATGTGCTGCCCCGCATTGGTTCATGGGCGCACCGGTTCGAGCAGGCGCGGTAGCCAGGCCGCCGCGTCGTCGCCCATCTCGGCGCGCAGCGCGTCGGCGCGGCGCACGCTGCGTTCGTTAGCGGCGAGAATGGGCAGGATGTCGTGCGCGCCGGAGAGATTGAGTCGCGCGACGACGCTGTCTGGACCGTGGCGCAACAGGAAGCAGCGCGACGTATCCGGCAAGGTGCGAATAATTTCGAACTCGTGCCGCGACAGGCCGAAGCCTTTGCAATAGTCAGTCTGTTGCGCCTTCGGGTTGGGCAGGAAAATCTGCGTCGGCGATTGCTCGATGATGGCGCCGGCGATGCGGCTCTCGAGCGCGTCGCCGGCATTCTGGGTGATGAAGCCGACGATGCCGTTGCGCTTGCGGATCGTCTTTTCCCAATCGCGCATCTGGGTGACGAAGATGTCGTCGTCCAGCGCCTTCCAGCCTTCATCGACGACGATGATTGTCGGCCGGCCGTCGAGCCGCTCCTCGACGCGATGGAAGAGATACATCATGGCCGGCGTGCGCGCGGGCGCATCGTCCAGCAATTGGGTCATGTCGAAGCCGACGATATCGGCGGAGAGATCGACATCGTCGCGTTCGTTGTCGAACAGCCATGCGCGATCGCCATCCTCGACCCAAGGCGCGAGGCGTGAGGCGAGGTCTCCCGCGGTGGGACGACGCACGCCAGCGAGCATCTCACGCAAATAGCGCAGACGGCGATATTCCGGCGCCTGCTCGAAATTGGCGGTGACCGCGTCGGCAATCACAGTGGCATCATCGGCGCTCAGCACCTCGCCGTGCGTGGTGAGCAGGCTGGCGAGCCATTGCTGCAGAAAGCGGCTGTTGGCGGCGGTGTTCGGCAATTGCAGTGGATTGAGACGGCTGCGGACCCCATGTCGCAACACGTCGTAGCGTCCGCCGAGCGCGCGCAGGAAGAGTTCGGCGCCGCGGTCCTTGTCGAAGAACACGACGCGCGGCGACGCCTTTTGCGCTTGCGCCAGCAAGAAGTTCAGCAAGACGGTTTTGCCGGAGCCGGATGGGCCGACGACGGTGAAGTTGCCGAGATCGCCGCGATGGAAGTTGAACGCGTACGGCGACGCTGCGGTCGTCTCCAGCGTCGTGATCGCGGGACCCCAATGGTTGCCTTCGGCGCGGCCGCTGGGCTGATTGTGGCAGCTGGCGAGGCACGCGAAGTTCGCCGACGAGATGAGCGACTTGCGTGGGATGAATTTTCGGTTGCCTGGAAACTGCGCCCAGAACGATGGCTCGAGCGCAACATCCTCGCGTACGGCCACGGCGCCAATCTCGCTGAAGGCTGCTTGCACGTCGCTGACCGCGAGATCGAGCGCGCTTTGAGATTCGGCTTTCACCAGGACGGTCAGATGATGTTCGCCGAAAGCGGCGCGGCCGGCGGCGGCGTTATCCTTGGCGTGCGTGAGTTCGCGGCGCTGGGAGAGCGCTTCGTCGTCAGCCGCGCGCATGCGGCGCAGCGTCAGGTTCATGCGGTCGAGCGCCACTTGCCGATCGACGAAAGAGAAGCTTTCACTCAGCACAAGCTCGTACGGCAGGCCGAGCAACGCATCGAGTTGACCCGGCTGGGTGTGCGGCGGGTATTCCTTGATGGCGATCATGGCGCCAAAGGTGCGCGGTAGGCCCAACGCAGGACCAAGTTCAAGCGTGTCAGAACCAAAGCTGATCCGGCGCCGCGGCAGACTGGCGGCTTGCGCTTCCACCGGCCGCATGTCGCCGTTGAACAAGCAGGAGAGAAACTCAAGCGGCTCGGAGAAGCGCTTCTTGTCGGCTTCGTATGCCGTGAGGAGGTCGGGCCGGTACGGCGCCAGCGCCGCAGTAAGCGCCTCGCGCGCAGCATCTAATTCACGCAGGTCGCGCGCGCGTGTGGTGGCGTCAGGCGTAGTCACGGCGCCGAAGATTTGCGAGAGCGCGCCCGGACGCAAAGGTGGGCGCATGACCAGCGTGAGAAAGAGCTCGTTCACATAAAGCGGCGCGGCGTCGGCGCGGGCGACGCGCGCGTCCTCGACGCTTTGCGCGAACGCGTTGCGGAACTGCGCCGGCGCCGGTGGCTCGACCTTACGCCGGATCACGTGGTGATAGATACTCAAACGCGACGACGCGACGGCGCGCAACATCGCGTCGCGCACGCCTTTGCGATAATTCAAATCATCGGCGTCGGCGGTGTCGTAGGCGATGCCCTGCACGCGTAGGCTCTGAACCAACGTGCCGTCAGGCGCGGCGAGCGTCGTGGCGCTGATGTGCTGCAACCACGGCAACATCGACGCGGCCTTGCGCTCGCGTTTTGCGAAACGGGCGCGCGCCTTGTTTGCGGCGGACTCGGGGGGCGCGGCCGTCATGGCGCGTACGAGTTGCAGCCCCAGGCCGCGTGGTTCGGCACGCGCGGGCAAGTGCTCGCCTTCAAAACCCAGAGATCGAGAAAACGCGGTTCGCGCGCGCAGAGCGCGTAGCCGAGGCCGTGCAATGCCAGTGCGGCCAGGAGCGCCCAAAACGATCCGGTGATCAGGAAGGCTTCGGTCGTCATCACGAGATTGAGCACGAAATAGCTGTAGGACACGCCCGCAAACATTTGCGGCCGCGTCAGCGCGCCAAACACGACATCGCGGTCGAGCGCGGCCATGGCGCCTACCCTGCCGCGCGCGCGGCGGCCTGAATGCCGGCGACGATGGAAGCTGCGCCGAAAAGGACAAAGCAGCCGATGATCACGGTGATGCCGTGGCGCCAGTTCATGCGGCCCGTCAGCATCATGAAGCCGACGATGGCTACGGCAATCACCGCAACTGCGGTCGCGACGTTGCCGAGCAGCGTGCCCTGGATCCAGGCGATGCTCGCGAGGATGGGGCCAGAGCCTTGCGGGTTGGTGGTGACGACTTGGGCTGCGGCGTTGGCCGAAGCGGCAAGCCACGCAGTCAGCGCGAGGACGATGGATCTGCTCATGGTTGGCTCGCAGTGTTGGCGGCCTGATCGGCCATGTAATTCAGCACGTGATCGACGTAGGCGCGGGTCTCGGCGTAGGGCGGCACGCCATCGTGGGCGCGCACGGCTTCGGGGCCGGCATTGTAGGCGGCGAGCGCCAGTGTGATGTCGCCATCGAACGCGTCGAGCATCTGGCGGAGATAGGCCGCGCCGCCCTGCGCATTCTGCGCGGGATCGGCTGGATCGACACCCAACGACGTGGCCGTCGCGGGCATCAATTGCATGACGCCGATGGCGCCGGCGGGCGAGCGCGCATTGTCGTTGAAGCGCGACTCCGCCCACGCGACGGCGTTGACCAGATCGGGGCTCAAGGCCTGGCTGCGCGCGGCGCGCTGCAGGCGTTGAGCGACTTCGATGCGAGGGTTTGGCGACGCAATCGGCGCCCTCGCCTCCGGAGTGGTCGCAATCGGGCCGCTGAGCATGAAAACGGCGCCGTTTGCGTCAATTTCGAGAACGTCGGCGTTGGCGAAATTCGTTGTTGCGGCCAGCGCAAGACACGAGACGGCGAACGCGCGCGCCATGCGCGCGGCCATCGCGCCGATCGCTGTGCCTGGCTGCGCCGCCGTCATGGCGACACATCAGCGGCAAAAGGGCGGCTACCGCACTTGCTTTCTCCCCCTGTGCGCAGAAAGCGCGGTTTTTGGTAAATTGCGACGCGGGCGTTGGGTTTCGCGGCGCGAGCGAGAGGCTTCGCGCGGCCCCCGGTATCGGCGTATCAGATGCGCAGCGGCGTGCACGCCGCGATGACAAGGCGGCGCCATCATGAGTTCGCGAAACAAAACGCCGGCTGCTTCGCCTTCACGGCGCGCGGTGGCCTCAGGACTCGCCTCCGCAGCGCTTACGGGCTGTGGTGGAGGCGGTGGTGGTGGCGGATCTCCGCCGCCCCCTCCTCCACCACCACCTCCTCCTCCGCCGCCACCACCTCCGCCACCGCCCCCACCGCCGCCTCCGCCGCCGGGCGTGTTTCCGCTTTCGGTGCAGTCAGGCGTGCGCCATCTCGTCACCGCCAGCGGCGGCGCGTTCCTGCTGCACGCCGACATCAGCGGCGCGATGACCACCAACCTGACACGCGAGGATGCGGTCCAGTATTTGGATGATCGCCGCGCGCGGAACTACACGACGATCATCGACAGCGTCATCGAGCACACGTTTGCCCGCAATGCGCCCGCAAATATCTACGGCGATCAACCGTTCACGACGCCGGGCGATTTCACGACGCCGAATGAACCCTACTGGCAGCATGTGGACTACGTGCTGGATCGCGCCGCAGAACGCGGTTTCCTGATGATCATGGTCACCGCCTGGCACGGCGTGAACGGCGGCAGCGAAGGCTGGTATTCGCAACTGGTCGCCAACGGCGCCACCAAACTGCGCACCTATGGCCGCTTCCTCGGTCAGCGCTATGCGCGCTTCAACAATATCCTCTGGCTACAGGGCGGCGACTACAACCCGCCTGACAAGACGCTGGCGCGCGCCATCGCGCTTGGCATCAACGACTTTATTCCGAACGCTCTGCAGTCCGCGCACTGCGCACGCGGCACCTCGCCGCTCGACTATTGGCGCGGCGAAAGCTGGCTCAACGTCAACAATGTCTACACCGGCAGCTCCGTCGCCGTAGCTTCGCGCGCTCAGTATGCCCAGCCGGAGCAAATGCCGTTCTTCCTGGCGGAGGCCTATTTCGAAGGCACCGCCACGGTCATGGACTTCCGCACCTACGCCTACCACGCGCTGCTCTCGGGCGGCTGCGGCGAGGCGTCGGCCAACGACGCGGTGCTGAACTTCGATTGGGACAGCACGGCCGGTCAATGGAAGAGTCATCTCGACAGCCCGGGCTCGCGCAGCATGACGCAACTCTACGCGCTCTTCTCCAGCGTGCGCTGGGATCTGCTCATGCCCGACACGACGCACGTGTTCCTCACCGGCAGCATTCAAACGGGCCAAGCGGAGGCGGTGGCGGCGGTGGCGTCCGATCGTTCCTTCGGCATGTGCTATGCGCCGACGGGACGCACGCTGACCGTCGATCTCACCAAGCTCGCGGGGCCGAACGTGACGGCGCGTTGGTTCAACCCCGCGACCGGCGCCTTCACCACAATCAGCGGCTCACCGTTCGCGGCGAATTCAACGCGCTCGTTCGCGACGCCCGCAGGTGGGACAAACCAACCCGACTGGGTGCTGCTGCTGCAATCGAGCTGATCGCAATTCCTATTCGGCTGCCGCAAGCGTGCGCATGGATCCGTTGCGCACGAAATTCACGCGCATCAAAATCAACTTCATGATGTCCAGCATACGGTTTTCCTGACTTTGGAAAACGTTGAGGAAGAGCAGGCCGTAAAGCGCCGTGGCGATGCCGAACGCCGTCGCCAAGAGCGCCACGCCAATGCCGCGCGAAACCGCGGCGGGATCGGAGATGCCGGCTTCCGCCAGTGACTGAAACGTCTCGATGATGCCCAGAATGGTGCCGAGCAGGCCTAGAAGCGGCGCCGCAGTCACGACCGTGTCGAGCACCCACAGGTGGCGATGCAGCTTGTGCTGGGCATGGATATAGGCGCTGTCAGTAGCGTCCTCGAGATCGCCGCGGTCTTGGATATAGTCCTGACGTTCCCGCACTTCGGCCAACGCCAACGCCGCTGGCGCTTTGTTGTGGGTGAGGCCGCGCGGAATATCCTCGAAGCGCGTGACGCCAGCCTTGAGGGCCTTCTCGATGCGCTTGGCGTTGCGGCGCGCGAACATGAAAAAGATGGTGCGCTCAATGACAATGAAGGTCACGACCACGCACATCACTGCAAGCACCACGAACACGGCCTGGTGCAGCATTTCGTAATTCACGACCGGCGCGGCGACTGGAGCGACTTGCGCCGCGGCTTGGACGCCGCCGGCGGCCGGTGCGATTTGGGCTTGTGCGTTGGTCAGGAGCGACATGATCTCATCCACTTGGTTGTTGACCCGGTTGCGGCGGAGGGCGCGACCCCCCGCCGCCTTGGAGCCTGATGCTCAGAACTGCACCGACAGTGACGCGCCCACGAAGCTTGGCGCGCCAGGCGTGATCGAGATGCTGCCGGCGCTCAAAGCGTTGCCTTCGCGCGTCGTGGCCGCAAACACGTTGAAGGCGCCTGAGGTGCCGGTGGCGTTGGTGTTGATTTCCGCGATGTAGCCTTCGTTGGTCAGGTTCGTGCCGAATATGCGGAACACGGTGTGATCGTTCAGGCGATAGCCGACACTGGCGTCGAGCGTGAAATAGCCGTCGGCCTGCGCGTCATTGGTCATCGAGATCTGACGCTCTCCCGTGTATTTCGGGTTGATGTTGAAGAAGAACGGTCCGTTCTCGTAGCCGACCGAGCCGCCGACGATCAGGTTCGGCGTGTCGACCAACTCATTGCCGCGCGTGCGGGCGTGATTGATGACGCCACCGACGAGGTTGACCGGAATGTCATCGTCGATGTGGCTGTCCTGGACGGTGAGCGATCCATAGAACGTGAAGCCGTTCCACGGCGCGGTGCCAACTTCGGCTTCGACGCCCCAGATCTGCACACCGCCGATATTGATCGTGGTCTTCTGGTTGCCGTCGATTTGCGCGGTGGCTTGGTAGTTATCGAGGTCGTTGTAGAAGCCGGTGAGCGAGGCGCGGATGCCATCGTGATTGAAGCGAACGCCGCCTTCATAGGTCCAGGACAATTCCGGTTCGACATTGTCGCCGATGATCCAGACCGTGCCGGCCGGGTGGCTGCCCGCCTGATAGGTGACGCCGCCAATCGTTGTGTCCGCCGCGAACGTGATCGCGGAGGTGTTATAGTTGAAGAACACGTAGTTCGGCGGCACGCGGAAATTGCGCGTGGCGTTGGCGAACAATTGCGTCTCGTCGTTGATCTGATAACTCAGCGACAGAGACGGCAGCCATTCCGAGTATTCGAAATGCGGATGCGCGGCGTCTGGAATGTATTGTGCCGCCCCGAGATCCGCCGTGGTTCCTGCCGGAATGACGCCGCCGTTGTAGTGGGGCAGCGACGGATCCAGAAGCGGCAGAGGCATGAGGGCATCGCCGTCGCGGGTGATCGAGCGCCAAGCCAACCCGCCGGTGACGCGCAGCGCATCGTTCATGAAATTGCCGGTCAGAGTGCCATAGAGCGACTCGCCTTCGGAGATGGTCAGCTGGTCGCGGCCTTGAATGACGCGGCCCGAGGCATCGCGCACGGTGCAGCGCGTGTCTTGCTCCACATCATCATTGAGCCAAGCGTCGCACGGACGGCCATTCGCGAGCACGTAGGAATACGGCTGCGACTGACGGTGACGGGCGCGCTCGTACCAGGCGCCTAGCGCCAGGTTGTAATTGCCGAAATCGTAGGCGCCACGGACGTTGATGCCGGGCCGGTTCGTGCGCGTGACCGAGCTGCGATAGAGCAGGATCGTATCGGCGGTGTCGGTATCGGCGGCGCTGCCGGCTGGCGCATTCGAGCCATTCAGGTTCGCAAAGCGGTAGCCGTAATTCGCGTACGCAGCGGTGAAGCCCGACGAGAAGCTGTTGAAGTTTTCCGTCTCGGTGCGGCCAAAACCGCCGCCGCCGGTGCCGTACCAAAAGTAAGGCGCGATATCGATGTTGATCTGCGGCGAGAGTTGGAAGTTGATATCGCCGGTGAGCACGGCGTTCTCAAACGGGTTGACCTGCAGCGGGAAGTAGTTGCTGCGGGTTTCGCTGAAACCAGTATTGGGGTCGACGGTGCTGGCTGCTTCGTTTTGCGCGCCGGCGCCGGGCGTGATGTGAACCGGAAATCCCGCATCGCCCCAGAACGTCGGGTAGTCAAAGTTGTAGGGCCGGGTCCCGTTCAGATAGTCGCTGGCGTTGTACTGGCGATAGAAGTTGTTGCGGGCGCGGTTGTAGACCCAGTTGAAGCTTGCACGCGCGGTCGGACTGAGGTGGTAGAGCACTTGGCCGTCGCTGTGGAAACGCGAGTCCCCGCCCAGGCCGCGCCACTTGTCAGCGTCGGTTTGCGAGAACGAGGCGAACGCTTGCCAGCCGCCGATCAGGCCGGTGTCGAGTCGGAGGAATTCGCGGTCGAGATTGTTCTCGCCCATGGTCATGGCGCCCATCCAGCCCAGCGAGTCCGACGGCGCGCGCGAGATGATCCCGATATTGCCGCCCGAAGCGCCGACGTGCGGCGCTTCGGTGTCGGTCGAGCCTTGCGTCACGAAAATCTGCTCAAGGTTTTCTGAGTCGACGTATTCTTGCGGATAGACGGCGAAGTTGCCGGAATCGTTCACCGGCGCGCCGTTGATGGTGAAGCCGATCTGATCGGACCGCAGGCCGCGGATGGTCAACACGCCGCCCGAAAGGCCGAGCGAGTCGTCCTGGCCTTGCGAAACGCCAGGCAGCAGATTGATTTGCTGGTAGGGGTTCGACGTCGCGATCTGATTTTGCATGCCTTCTTGCGTGACGGTCGAGCGCGCCTTCGACGCGTCATCCTCAACCATGTAACCGGAGGCCAGCGCGGTGCCGGCGCCTTGCACCTGGACGCGGCCCACGGAGGTCGTCACCGTTTCGTCCGCGGCTTGCTGGGCGTGCGCGGCGACAGGCAGCGCGAATGCGCTCAGGCCGGTCAGCAGTATCGTCTTCACGTTCATCGTCATTGGTCGTCCCCCACTCTTCAAATTTGCGCGCGGCCAAGAGCGCCGCCGCTCAACTCATTCGGAACTCAAGCTCCACGGTGAACCGGTGTTGGCTCTCGCCGCGCCACGCGTCGTCCGGGAATGGCGCGTAGCGGCCACGCCTGATGGTGACGAGCGCCTGCCGATCGAGAATCGAACCCGCCGATTGCGAGACGCCGGCGTCGACCAGCGCGCCGGATCGATTCAGCACGAACCAACACTCGACCGTGCCTTGCGGATGCTGGATGCGCGCATCGCGGCTGGTCGGATAAACCTTCTCCTGCTCGATCCGCGCGCGGACCGAAGTCGCGTAGGCGCTTTCGATTTGCGCGGAGTTCGGCGGCGGCGCGGAGGGCGCGACCGGAACGTTCGGTGCGACCGGCGCCGCGGGGGCGGCCGGAGCCGCGGGCGCAGACGGCGTCGGAGGCGCTTGGGAAAG
>JADMIO011721463.1_pt1 | contig 26387 bp, 23 predicted proteins | sample 8958161 | NCBI WGS metagenome assembly JADMIO01 (sample SAMN16585339, study PRJNA669376) | soil metagenome | isolation source: Crop rotation soil | place: USA: Cullars Rotation, Alabama | collected 2011 | reverse complement strand
GCGACTTCAAGTCACGTGAATTCCAAGCTTCGGATCCCACTGTGCTGGAAAGGAGAGTCCGTTCCGACCAGCGTGTCGGGGTAGACGACACCTTGCTTCTCGAGCACGACGCCTGCGAGAAACTCCAGGTTCACCTGGTGGCAGATCCCGAAGCCCGGGGGCACGATCCTCAGCCCTTCGAAGGCCTCTGCCCCCCACTTGAGGAAGCGATACCGCGCTTCGTTGCGCCGAACCTCCATATCCATGTTGAGGCGAAGGGCATCGGGTCCGCCGAAATGGTCGACCTGGACGGAATGATCGATGACGAGATCGACCGGCACGCGCGGCTGCACGCGGCCGACATCGGCGCCCCGCGCCGCCACCGCCCTGCGCATCGCCGCCAGGTCGACCAGAAGGGGCACCCCGGTGAAGTCTTGCAGGAGCACGCGCCCGACGACGAACGGTACCTCCGCCTTCCGGGGCGCGTCGGGCTGCCAGCGGGCGAGCGCCTCGACGTCCTCGTCCCGGATTCGGAGACCGTCGCGGTGACGGAGCACGGACTCGAGCAGGATCCGGATCGTGACGGGCAGACGCGAGATCCGCGCGATCCCCGACCTCTCGAGCGCCGGAAGGGAGCAGTACGTACGCGATTCCCCGGAGGGAAGATCCAGCCGTCGTTTCACGTCGATCATATCCGTCCTCCTCGCAGACTGCCTCTCAGCTCGCAGGTTCGGCCGGGACGACGAGAACGGAGCGTCCGGCGATCCTCACGACTTGCTCCGCGACCGAGCCCAGCGTATCGCGCCGGCCGCGCGTTCCGATCACGATCAGATCGCAGGCGCGCTGCGCGGCGACCGCCGCGATCTCGTCCGCGGCGCGCCCTTGTCTCACCAACGCATCGACGGCGATCTCCAGCCCATTCTCGGAACGGGCCTTGTCGATCTGCGCGCGCATCTCGCGCGACACCGCTGCCTCCTCGCGTGCCAGGAACTCCTCATGGAAAGCGATGTCTTCCTTCGACACGCGCGTGAACCACTGCCGTTCGACCATCCACACTTCCATGACGTAGACGACGGCGACCGTGGATCCTCCTGACCGGGCGAGCTGCAGCCCCTCGTGGAGCGCCCCGAGTGAATGGGGCAGCAGATCGGTCGCGATCAGGATGTTGCGATACATCGCCTTTCCTATCGACATCGCGCCTCGCGATGTCAACGCGAAGCGCTGCTCCCGCTCCGTCGAGCCATGCCAACCTTGCGCTGGCTGCCAGCCGTACCCAGCACTGACGGGTCGTGATGGCTGCCGATCACCCTGTTCTAAATCCTGTTCTCCGACTGGCGCTTGCAGTCGTTCTCGTGCTCCCGCTCGCGTGGGAGCGCGATCGACGGTCCCGCTCGGCGGGCGTTCGCACCTTCGCGCTGCTGTCGATGAGCGTCTGCGGCTTCCTCCTGCTCGCCGACAAAATGGCTGGCGGAGCGATGGCGCAGGCGGATGCGTTCTATGGCGTGCTCCTCGGCATCGGGTTCGTCGGCTCAGGCGCCATCGCGAAGTCCCCCGATCACCGTACGTGCTCGGCCAGGCGTAGCCGACATCATCCAGGAGGACGACCACGATGTTGGGCGCGCCGTCCGGCGCCTTCTCCAACGTCGGAAAGTCAGGCTTCGAGTCGTGGTAGGTCGGCCCGATCTTCGCGTTCGAAAATCGATGCTCTGGTCTCGGATAGACCTCGCGGCCGGCGCTCCCTTTCCTCACGTGCCGACCTCTCTCCCCTGCCGCCCGTCTGCACCTTGTGTCTCGCGGGCGTGAGACGCAAGCCGGTAGGTCCGATGAGGCGGTGACTAACTTCCCGGACGTTCGACGGTCGACGGTGGCTCGATGGGAGGCGGGACGTCGGCGGCGCCGCGCTGACGCGCCCTGAACAGCGCGGCCCTGGTCAGGAACACCGTCGTGACCGGCGCGGTGAGCGCGACGAACACCGGGATCAGCAGGGCGTGCAGGAACGGCCGCGCCGTCGCGAACGACGCCTGCACCACGGTCGCGAGGGTGACGCCCCAGGTCCCGACGGTGGCGACGAGGCTGGGCGGGTGCACGCGCTGGAAGAACGTCCGCACGCGCAGGAGGCCGAACGATCCGATCAAGGCCGTGACGGCGCCGATCAGCACCAAGGCCGCCGTCAGCGCATCCACCCAGACAGGCGGCGGCGTCACTCGATGATCTCCCCGCGAAGGAGGAACTTCGCCATCGCGGACGAGGCGACGAACCCGAAGAGCGCGATCAGCAGCGCCGCTTCGAAGTACGAGTTGCTCCGATAGATCAAGCCGAGCGTGAGAATGACCAGCATCGTGTTCAGGTACAGGCAGTCGAACGCGAGGACTCGGTCTTCGGCGCGCGGGCCGATGATCATGCGCGCCAGCGCGAACATCATCGCCAGCGTCAGACAGCCGAGGGCGAGGAAGAGAGCCCAGGAAAGGAGGTGGCTCATTCGAAGATCTCCCGGAGCGGGCGTTCGTACCGATCCTTGATCGCCGCCACGACCGGCCCGTCTTCCGCCGCGGCGAAGACATGAAGAAGGAGGACGCTCTTGTCGACCGAGAGCTGCGCCCAGGCGGTCCCGGGCGTGAACGTGACGATCGTCGCCAGGACCGAGAGCCCGGCCGGCGATCTCAGCTCCAGCGGGATGGGGACGAATCGGGAGGGAATGTCGCCCGGGCGCGTGAAGAGCGCCCAGATTACTTCGGCGTTCGACTTCAACATGTCGGCGACGACGCGCACGAAGAGCTTCGCGGCGACGATCGGTTTGCGCGGCCGCGGGCCGCCGTTCGCGAACGGGGCCGCGAGCGCGGGCCAGACGAGCGCCAGGACGACACCCAGGAGGATGTTCCCGGCGCTGAGCGATTGGGCGAGCAGAAGCCAGAGCACGAACAGCGCGATCGACAGCGCCGGCCATCGGAATAACCGCCTCATCGCGCCCCCTCCCGAGGTCCTTCCGGGACTGCCGCGGGCGCGGTCACTTTCGCGTGGAGGACGGCATCGACGTATTCGCGGCGATCGCGGAGGGAGCGCGCCGCCGTGTGGGCGAGGCTCATCGTCGGCCCGGCCGCGACCGTCAGCAGGCCGCACAGGGCGAGGAGGACGACGACGGGGAGCGCCTCGGCGGGTCGGACGACGGGAGGCTGGCGGCCGCCGCCCGACCAGAACGTTCGGATGCCGGTCCGCGTGAGCGCGATGAGCGCGATCAGGCCGCAGCACAGGATCACGCCCGCGAAGATCGCCGCGCGGGTGCCGGCGCCACGATCCTCGGCGGCCGGCCCGAGCGTCCCCGACAGCATGGCGGCCTTTCCCAGGAAGGTCGGGAGCGGCGGGAACCCGGCGATGAGGAGCGTACACGCCAGGAAGGCGAACCCGAGGAGGGCCGTCGACGTGGGAATAGGCCGGCCGACGAGCGGCGCCTCTTCGTCGTCCAGATTGACCTCGCTGTCCTCTTCCAGCTTCGCGTTCAAGAACGGCGCTTCTTCCACGACCGTCGTGCCGGCCTCCCAGCGATCGATCAGATCCGCGAGCAGAAAAGCGGCGCCCGCCGCGATCGCCGACGGGACGAGATAGAAGAGAGCGCCGGCGAGCGCCGCCTCTTCACGGGTGCCGAGCGCCGCGACCAGCGTGCCCGCGGAGACGATCACGCCCCACGAGACCTGGGCGGCGAAGCGGTGAGAGGCGAGCATCCCGAACGCCGCCAGCAGCGCCGTGACCAGCCCGAAGACGAACAGGCCGTCGCCCTCCAATCCGGCCAGGGGGCCACCGGCGAACATGAGGTTCCACAGCCGCACGAGGGCATAGACCCCCACCTTCGTGAGCACCGCGAAGATCGCCTCGGCGGGCGGCGTGGCGGCTCGATAAGCCGGGACCAGCCAGAAGTTCAGCGGCCAGGCCGCCGCCTTGATCAGAAAGGCGACGGCGAGCAACGCCGCGCCCGCGTCGACGAGGTGCCGGTTCAACACGGCCGGCCCTGACAGCCGTGCAGCGAGCTCGGCCATGTTCAGCGTCCCCGTCACGCCGTAGATGGTCGAGACGCCGATCAGAAAGATGGAGGAGGCGAGGACGTTGACCGCCACGTAGCGGACGCTCGCGCGTACGCGGGATTCGCCCGAGCCGTGCAGCAGCAGCCCGTAAGAAGCGGCCAGCAGGATCTCGAAGAAGACGAACAGGTTGAAGATGTCGGCCGTCAGGAAGGCGCCCGACAGTCCCATCAATTGGAGCTGAAACAGCGCCGGAAAGTAGACGCCGGCGCGGTGCCACCGGGCCCAGCCAAAGAGCAGCGACGCGCCGCCCAGGATCCAGGTGAGGAGCAGCATCGACGCCGACAGCCGATCGACGGCGAGCGCGATGCCGAAGGGCACCGGCCAGTTGCCGAGGAGATACGTCGCCGGTCCGTGGGCATCCACCCAGCGGAGCAACGCGAGCGAGATCAGGACGCCGAGGATGGTCGACGCCGCGCCGATGACGAGCTTGAGCGGCCGCCGATGCTCCGGGAGCACGATCATCACGGCGGCGCAGAGCATCGGAAGCAGAATCGGCGCCACCATCAGATGGGGCATGGCGGCGCGGACGATCGCGTTCATGCCTCGGTCCCGTCGACGTGGTCGGTGCCCGTCGTTCCGCGCGACGCCAGCGTGACGACCAGGAGCAGCGCCGTCATGGCGAAGCCGATCACGATCGCCGTGAGCACCAGCGATTCCGGCACGGGGTCGGCGTAATTGGTCAGGTTCGGCGTCACCCCGTCGACGAGGATCGGCTCCTTGTCGATGGCCAGACCGCCGATGCTGAACACGAAGAGATTGACCGCATACGACAGCAGCGCGAGACCGATCACCAGCTGGAAGGTGCGAGGGCGTAGCACCAACCAGACGCCCGAGCTGGTCAACACCCCGATCGCCACCGCGAGGACCACCTCCATCACCGATCTCCCTCGATCCGGTGCGCGCGGATCGACTGGTGCGCGAGCGAGGTGATGATGAGCAGCGTGGACCCGAGCACCTCGCAGAAGACGCCCAGGTCGAAGAACATCGCGCTCCCGACGTGAACATCACCAACCAGCGGCATCTTCAAGTGGAACGTGTGCGACGTGAGCAGCGGATAGCCCACCACCAGCGCACCGGCGCTGGTGGCGAGGACGAGGAGAATGCCGGCGCCGATCAGCACCCGGGGCGCCAGCCGCAAGCGATCCTCGACCCAGTCCGTCCCGAAGGCGATGTACTGAAGGAGGAGGCCGATCGCCATCACCAACCCCGCGACGAACCCGCCGCCCGGCGCGTTGTGCCCGCGAAGGAAGAAGAACGTGGCGACGACGCCGGAGACCGCCAGAATGACGGGCGCGAGCGTCTGCGGGACGAGGAGGTATCCCGGTCCATGTTGCGTGGTCCTGGGGCTGACGAGATCGGTCCCGTCGCGATCGCGAACGACCTGCTGCTGCGGCGGCAGGGCCAGCACCTCGGGCGCGGGTCGGAAACGCCGGAGCAGCGCGTAGACCGTGAGCGCAACGACCGACAGCACCACGCCTTCGCCGAAGGTGTCGAACCCGCGAAAGTCCACGAGCATGACGTTGACGACGTTTCGCCCGCCGGCGGCCAGCGCCTTCTCGAGGAAGAACGACGTCCGTTCGGGGAGATTTCGGGTCATCACCGCGTAGGCGAGAAGGGCCATGCCCACGCCCGCCGCGAGCGCGACGATCAGATCCCGCGCGCGCCGTCGAAGGGCCGCTCGCCTCGACCGCGCGTTGTAGACGCCCCGGCGCGGCTCGCGGGCGGGCAGCCAGCGCAGGGCGACGAGGATCAGCAGCGTCGTCATGACCTCCACGGTGAGCTGGGTGAGAGCGAGGTCGGGCGCCGAGAACCAGATGAAGGTGACGCTGGTGATCGCGCCGGTGACGCCCGCGAGCATGAGCGCCGCCAAGCGATGGAACTTTGCCTGCCAGGCGGCTCCGATCGCCCCGACCATGCCCAGGCCCCACAGGCCGACGAATATCGGAGAGAGTGGGATGAGGGGTCGGTCGCCCCTACCGACGCCCCCACGGAGGGTGAGGACGCCGACGACGACCGCAACGACGACGACGGCCATCGTCTGTCGCTGAAGCCCGGCTGACAGCAGGCGGCGGTGAATTCGATGGCTGCAGACTGACAGCCACGCCAGGGCGGAGGAGAAGACGACGTCTCCGTCGAACCGGGACATCGCCCGCCGGCCAGCACTGGCCACCCGATCACCGAAGCGCCGATGCGCGAGGTAGAGCGCGGCGCCGCCGACCATCGCGAGCGCGCTCATCAGGACCGGGGCCGTGAGCCCGTGCCAGAGCTTGAGGCTGTATGCGGGCGGCGAGCCGCCGACCACGGGTCTGGCGGCGGCGTCGAGCAATGGGCCTATCGACGGCGACGGCGCGACGCCGACCACCACGCACGCGAGCACGAGCACGTCGATCGGCACCCGCATCCATCGGGGCGGTTCCTCCGGCACGCGGGGCGTATCGCGCGCCGCCGCCGCCCCGAAGAACACGCCCAGCGCGAAACGGAGCGAGTAGGCGACGCTGCCCATTCCCGCCAGAGTGGCTACGACCGGTAGCCCCCACTTGATCGCGGGCACCGCGTCGACGAAGACCGCTTCCGCGAAGAACATCTCCTTCGACAAGAAGCCATTCAGCAACGGCACGCCGGCCATCGCAGCGGTCGCGACCAGCGCGAGCGTCCCGGTGAGCGGCATCAGGCGAAAGAGCCCGGAGAGCCGCCGCAGATCTCGCGTCCCGGTTTCATGGTCGATGATACCCACCGCCATGAACAGCGACGCCTTGAACGTCGCGTGGTTCATCATGTGGAAGACCGCCGCGACGGCGGCGAGCGGGCTATTAAGGCCGAGGAGCAGAACGATCAGGCCGAGGTGGGAGATGGTGGAGTACGCCAGCACCGCCTTGAGGTCGTTCCGGAACAGCGCCACCCAGGCGCCGAGCAAGAGCGTGACGAGCCCCGCGGACCCGACCAGCCAGAACCAGAGTTCCGTGCCGGACAGCGCAGGCCAGAGGCGCGCGAGCAGGAAGACGCCCAGCTTCACCATCGTCGCCGAGTGGAGGTAAGCCGACACGGGAGTGGGCGCCGCCATCGCGTTCGGCAACCAGAAATGAAAAGGGACCTGCGCGCTCTTGGTGAACGCGCCCAGAAGAATCAGGCACAGGGCAACCGGGTAGAGAGCGTGCGCTTTGATCTGGGCGGCGCTCGCGAGGACGCGGTCGAGATCGTAGCTGCCGACGATTTGCGCGAGGATGATCAGACCCGCGAGCAGGCACAGGCCGCCCATCGCCGTGACGGTCAGCGCCATGCGCGCCCCTCGCTGCGCGTCCCGGCGCTGTGTCCAGTACCCGATGAGCAGGAACGAGAGCAGCGAGGTCAGCTCCCAGAAGAACGCGAGCTGCAACAAGTTGCCGGAGAAGACCGTCCCCAGCATCGCCACGATGAACGCGAGCAGGAAGGCGTAGAACCTCCGGACTGGATCCGACGGCGAGAGGTAGTAGCGCGCGTACAAGACGATCAGCGCCCCGATACCGACGACGAGCACGCCGAGCATCCAGCTCAGCCCGTCCAGTCGGAGCACCACCTCGACGCCGATCGACGGGATCCAGGCGAATCGCTCGACGGAGACGCCACCAGCTCGAACTTCCGGGAACCGGATGGCCAGCCCGACGAGGCCCGCGACCGCCGCGACGCCGGCGACCAGCGCGGCGCCGTTCCGCGCGCGCGACGGCAGAAAGGTCACCGCCAAAGCCGCGATCGTGAGCAGCAGCAGGAGGACCGCGAGCGGCATCGGGACGACACCTTAACGGCGCAGCCGATGAATGCCGAGCCCTATCGATCCCGTACCTGTGCGCGCGCGAATGCAGGCGGATTTCTGACTCAGGACACTAGTTCGTGTCCTGCGCGCGCGCGACGGTGGGCGTCGGCGGCTGCCCGGCCGCACGCGCGATGCCCGCGGCTGCGTAAACCTCGGACTCGTCCAGGCTCTCTCGGGCCAGAAGCTGGGTGACGATCGCGTCCAGCTTGCCGCGGTTCTCGCGCAGCAGCCGGCGCGCATCGGCGTAGCACTCGTCGGTGATGCGCCGGACCTCTTCGTCGACGGCGTCGAGCATCGCGTCCGACACGCCGGCCATGCGCGGATCGCCGTCGACCGGCAGCACCGACAGCCGCCCGACCTTCTCCGACATGCCCCAGCGTCCGACCATCGACCGCGCGATCCGGCTGACGGTCTCGAGATCGCTCTCCGACCCGGTCGTCACGACGTTGAACACCTCCTCCTCGGCCGCCATCCCTCCCAGCGCGCCGATGATGCGTCCGCGCAGGTAGTCTCGGTCGAAGCCGTAGCGATCGGCGTCCGGCGTGGACAGCGTCACCCCGAGCGCGCGCCCGCGCGGGACGATGGACACCTTGCGAACGGGATCCGCGCCCGGCTGGATCATGCCGAGCAGCGCGTGGCCTGCCTCGTGGTAGGCCGTGCGCCTGCGCTCCGCTTCCGGGATCACCACGTTGCGCGCGGTCCCGAGCTGTACCTTCTCCAGCGCGTCCAGCAGGTTGCGCTGATCGACCACCGGCTGCCCCCGGCGCGCCGCGAGCAGCGCGGCCTCGTTGACCAGGTTGGCGAGATCGGCGCCTGTCATGCCGGGCGTCGCCGCCGCCACCCGGTCGAGATCGACGTCGCCCGCGAGGGGAACGTTGCGGCTGTGAACCTTGAGGATGTCGACGCGCCCTTTGTGGTCGGGCGGGTGAACGGTGATCTGCCGGTCGAAGCGTCCGGGGCGCAGCAGCGCCGGATCCAGCACGTCCGGCCGGTTCGTCGCGGCCAGCACCACGACGCCCTCGGCGCCCGAGAACCCGTCCATCTCCGTCAGGATCTGGTTCAGCGTCTGCTCGCGCTCGTCGTGCCCGCCGAACGCGCGGGCGCCGCCGCGCGCCCGCCCGATTGTGTCGATCTCGTCGATGAAGATGATCGCGGGCGCCACCTTGCGCGCCTCGCTGAACAGCTCGCGCACGCGGCTGGCGCCGACGCCGACGATCATCTCGATGAACTCGGAGGCGCTGGCGCTGAAGAACGGCACCTTGGCCTCGCCCGCGGTCGCGCGCGCGAGCAGCGTCTTGCCGGTGCCCGGCGGGCCGGAGAGCAGGACGCCCTTGGGCGCGCGCGCGCCAAGCCGGCGGTACTTGTCCGGATCCTTGAGGAAGTCGACCACCTCGTTGATCTCGGCCTCGACCTCGTCGATGCCCGCGACGTCCGCGAAGGTGACACGTACCGTTTCGGGATCGACGCGTCGCTGCTTACCGCCGCCGAGCATCCCTCCCATCGCGCTCTGCTGGCGCCGGAGCATCCAGCTCCAGAACACGAACAGCAGGACGAGCGGCGCGACGGAAACGAGGATGTTCATCAGGAAGCCGCGCTGCTGGACGATCGGCTTCGCGCGCACCGTCGCGCCCGTGGAGGTCAGCTCCCCGAGCAGGTCGTCCTTCGCGAACGTCGGGCGCTCCGTCGTGAATTGCTGGTAGCGGCGCTCCTGCTGGCCGGGTATGGGCGCCTCCTTCTTGAGGCGCCCTTCGATCGATTCGCCGCGCGCGAACAACTCCTGGACGTTCTTGGCCGCGACCTGGTCCTTGAATTCCGTGTACGGCACGGCGTCGGGCTCCGACAGCCGCTCCTGCATGGTGAGCGTGCTGAACAGCAGGAGTGATGCCGCCGCCCACAAGAGCATGCGGAGCCAGCGCGGCCGGCGCCGCGGCGGCTGCCCGGACGGAAGCCCCTCCGTCCGCCAAGGCGGCGGCGATTTTGGCGGCTCGGGCCGCTGCGCTTCGGGGCCGCTGTCGCGCGGGGGTTGCGGGCTGGGGGATTTGCTCAGATCGCTCGAGGCCATGTCAGTAGGAGGTATATCGCCATCGGGGCGAGCGCGTGTCCCGAATGAACCCGACTGGCGCGAGGGACGGGCCGGGATTACGTGCGGGGGATGCTTCGTTTCCCGGCGACCCTGCTTCTCATGACCCCTGCCCTCGTCTCCGCCTGCAACCGGGATGCTGCAGCAGGGAAGAAGGCCGGGAACGAGATCGTGCCCGCCAGCAGAGAGGCGCCCGTCGAGACAGCGCCGCCCAACGTCCCCGAATTCAAACCCGCCTTCCCCGGCCAGACGCGGGCGCCCGCGATGCACACGCGGACTCCGTTCGAGGTCACGGAGCTGGCCGGCGACCTCGATCAACCATGGGCGCTGGCGTTCCTGCCGGACGGGCGCCTGCTGGTGACCGAGAAGCAGGACGGTCAGCTCTTCATTCTCAGCGCCGACGGGAAGGAGAAATCGCCTCCGGTGGAGGGCGTGCCGCGCGTCGACGGACGTGGACAGGGCGGGTTGCTCGACGTCGAAGTGGCCCCCGATTACGCGACGAGCGGCCTCATCTACCTCAGCTATTACGAGCCACGGCAACGCGGCAACGGACTGGCGGTCGCGCGCGGCCGCCTGCTCGCGAGCGGCAACCCCCGGCTCCAGAGCCCCAAGGTCATCTTCCGTATGGAGCCGACGATGGAATCCACGAAGCACGCGGGCGGGCGGCTGGTCTTCGCGCCGGACAACAAACTCTTCGTGACCCTGGGCGAGCGGTCGATCCTTGCCGGGCGCGTGCAGGCACGCGACCTCGGCAGCGACTTCGGAAAGATCGTGCGGATCAACCCCGATGGATCCGTGCCGCCAGACAACCCGTTCGTCGCGCGGAAGGGAGCACGCCCGGAGATCTGGACTCTCGGCCACCGCAACATCCTGGGTGCCGACCTCGATGATCGCGGCCGCCTGTGGGTCTCCGAGATGGGCCCGCGTGGAGGCGACGAGCTGAACCTCATCGCGCGCGGCAAGGATTACGGATGGCCGACCATCGGCTACGGCGAGGAGTATTCGGGCGCGCGCATCCACGAGTCGTCGCAAGCGCCGGGGCTCGAGCAGCCCGTCTACTACTGGGATCCGGTGATTTCGCCGGGCGCGCTCACGATCTATTCGGGGAAGTTGTTTCCCGAGTGGAAAGGAAACTTCCTGATTGCCGGCCTCTCGGGCCAGGCGCTGGTGCGACTCGCGCTCGAGAACGACCGGGTCGTCGGCGAGGAGCGACTGCTCACGGACCGTCGCGAGCGCATTCGCGAGGTCGTCGAAGGTCCGGATGGCGCGCTCTATCTCCTCACCGACGATCCTGACGACGCCAAGCTGTTGAAGGTCACGCCGCGGTCCCGCGGCTAGGTGCGCGCGGTCGTTGCACGCGTTGCCACCGCGACCGCGGTCGCCGGCGGCAGGCAGCGCCGACGATGGCCAGCGACAGCAGCGCCAGGGACGCGCCACGGTTGGCGCCCGGACCGGCGGAGCATTCGCACCCAGCGCCGCCAGCGCCCGACAGCGCTTTCGATCCTCCGCCGCCGCTCGTGCCGGACGTGCCACCTGCACCGGGCAGTCCGGCGGCTCCCGTCGTGCCGGACGCGCCCGAGGCCGCCGTTCCTCCGCCCGCGCCGCTGGCTCCGCTCGTCCCGCCCGTTGCGGTGACGCCGGCCGCTCCGGCGATGCCAGTCGTGCCGGCGGTTCCGGTCGCGCCGCCAATTCCGCCGTTGCCCCCGGTCCCCGCGCCGCCTCCTGCGCCCGAGCCCGTCCCTGTCACACCGCCGGCGCCCCCGCTCGCGTCACCGCCGGCGTCCACCTGGCCGCCGCTGCCGGAGCTCCCCGTTCCGCCCGCACCCGCGCCGCCGCCACCGCCCCGCCCTGCCCCGCCCCCGGTTCCTCCCGCGCCGCCGCGTCCTGCGCCGCCGGCGCCGCCGATCTCCGCGCACGAGGTGGCGTCGCCGTTGTCGCAATCGAACTGCACGCCGTCAAAGGGGACGACGATGATCTTGCTGCCACCGCTGTTCACCGCGCTGCTGTTCTTGTCGGTGTCCGTGACGGCGAACGTGAAATAAGTGACGTGGCCGTTCTCCTGGTAGACGCCCGGCCGCTCCATGTTGTGCCAGGTGTTGACCGTGCCGTCCGTGTAACGCAGCCAGTTCGAGCTCGCGTTCGCCGGCGATTGCGTCCCCTGGTAGGCGAGCCCGGTGCTGGTCCAGCCGGTCGTGCCGTTTTTCGACATGATGTGGTACGCGCGCTGGTAGTTCCAGTAGTTGTAGACGATGTGAAAGTAGCCTCCGCTGTACCAGATGACCTCGTCCTCGGCGGAGCCGTTGTCGTTGTTCTCGAGGTTGGGAAGGATGCTGTTCGTCTCGACCTTGTACGGCCCGAGCACGTTGTCGCTGTCCATCACGCAGCCGCTGCGCGAGGTCGCCCAGAATCGATTGTCGGGACCGACGGTGAACGTGAAGTTCGAGGAGAGCGTTCCGCACCCGCTGTGCCCGTTCGTGTTGGTCTGCAGCAACCCGATGAGCGTCCACGGTCCATTGGCGGACGTGGCGCTGAACATCTGGCCCGGCACGATCTCGCCGACCGAGAGCGTGTAAGGGTTGCTGCCGTTCGGCGCAACCAGCGCGGTGACGTTGTGCCCCAGGTTGTTGCCGGCCTGGTTCTTCGCGTAGCAATTCCCCTGTGACACGTACGGTCCCACCGGGGTGTCGCTGACGGCCTGCATGGGGATCGACGTCTGCCATCCCGTCGACCCACCGCTCGGCGGCCCGAAGCCGATGCTGTGGTCCCAGTGGCTCGCGTACATGTGATACTTGCCGTCCTCGCCCTTGAGGATCTTTCCGTCCCAGTAGAAGTTGGTCTGCTTCTGGGGACCAACGCCTCCGTTGGCGCCGTTGTCCTCCAGTCCGTTCGCGGGATCGCGCGCCCCGACCACCGGAGCGCCCCACACCGTTGTCGACAGCTTGCCCACGATCGGCATCGGCTTGAAGTAGGTGATGAGCGGCTTCGACGCCGCCTCGGCGGGTGAAGCGGCCAGCAGCATGGCCGTCACCAGGAGGCCTCTCAGTCCCGCGAGCTGGGTCATTCAATCCAATTGGTCCGGCCGACACGACTTTGTCATCAAGCGCGACGCCCCTCGCGCTTGCGGACGATCAGCGGCGCCTGCTAGCGTGCCCGCTGGATCGGCACGGACAGATGCGATTCCTCGATCTCGACCGGCGCACGAAGTTCCTGCTGCTCGTCGGTTTCATGGTCATCTGTCTCGCGTCGCTATCGGCGATCCCCGTGTACAAGAAGATGTGGGGCGTCGATCTGCACAACGTCCACGTCTTCCAGCAGTGCGCGGCGGGCCGCTCGCCTTATCTGGTCGACGCGAAGGCGTGCGGCGACGTCCTGGCGCGGCCCTTCTACTATCCGCCGTTCCTGTTCGCGTTCTTCCGCTGGACGCGGCCCCTGTCGCTCGAGACGGCGTTGCGCATCTGGTCGACGTTCATGGTCCTGGGCTTCGCCGGCATCTTCTACGCGTGGACGAGGAAGATCGCGCGCGAGCCCGCGCCCGGCGACCGGCACGAGGTGGTGATCTTCTGCGCGCTGCTGCTGCTGCAGTATCCGTTCGTGTTCGCGCTCGAGCGCGGCAACACCGACACGGTCTGCGTGCTGTTCTACACGTTGGCGGCCTACCTCTTCGTGCGCGATCGCCCCGCGCTGGCGGGCAAGGCCGCAGGACTGGCGGCCGGCTTCAAGCTGTCGCCGATCGTCGCCGTCCTGGTGATGACGGGCGCGCTGCTTCTGGCCTGGCGGCGGGTCGGCCGCTGGACGTGGCTGCGCTTCAGTGCCGGCGCGTTCGCCGCGTCCGCCCTCACGCTCTTGATCTTCTTCCGCGACGCGAAGCTCTATCTCTTCGACGTGCTACCGACGTACGCAGCCATCCTGAACCCGGAAGCGGAGTGGGGCCATTCGATCCCGGCGTTCGTCGGCAAGGCCTATCCGAACTTCGCGCTGGCGATCGGCGTCGGCCTGGCCGCCATGTGGGCGTGGGCCGGAGCGCGCGCCCTCGCCCGCGGTGACCGCGCGATGGTGCTCGCGGGATCGCTGGCGGTGTCGACCTACGTCCAGCGCACCAGCCTCGACTACAACCTGATGAGCACCTTTCCGCTGCTGCTGCTGTTATTCCTGCGGGCGCAGCGCACGAACCGCTGGGCCTTGCTCGTATTCGGGGTGGCGGCGATCGCCGGCGATCGCCGGCTGTTCACGACGGCGAACGCTGCCGTGCTGACCCCCCAGCTGCACCTGGCCATACAGGTTGCCTTTCTGGTGATCGCGGCGCTGGTTGTCGCACATCCGCCCGATGAGCAGACGGCCACCAGGGACGAGAACCGCTAGATCGTCGGACCTCACCGGGGCGGTCGAGACTCCATTTCCTGCAGGAGGCAGGAGATGCGCGCTCTACTGCAGGAGCTGGTCTTCGATTCGCTGCCTGAAGGCGCGGTCTGGCCGTTCGATCGCCGCTACATCCGGCCGCCGCATTTTCACGGCCAGCTCGAGTGCCTGCTGGTGACGCGCGGTTCCGCGAACCTCTACCTCGGCACCCGCGCCGTGCGCGTCAGGAACGACCAGCTCTGCTGGGTGTTGCCGGGTGTGCCCCACGCGATGGGCGAGTTCTCCGACGACTTCGACATGTGGGTCGTTCAGCTCGATTCGTCGCTGATCGAATCCCGCTGGCGCCGGGCGGCCGGGCACGACGACGATGACGACGACGGGCACGGTCCGTTCGAGGACTGGTCTCTCCCGCTCGGCGAGAAGCTGGCCGGAAGGACCGTCGTCGGTGTGACGGCGGCGGAGTCGCGCCTGCTGAACGAGCTGGCCCTGTCGGTCTGGACAGCCGGCGATCGTCCCGAGGCCCGCGCCGCGCTCGCCGAGCTGTGCGCGGTCGCGTTGCGCGTCACGCTCGCGAACCTCGATCACCGGCGCGACCTGTCCATCGCGGAGATCGCGTCGTGCCTGCTGCTGTCGTCCCCGGCGATCGATCGGCGCGCCGCGGCCGCCGAGCTCGGCGTCAGCGAAGGCTTCCTCTCGCGCGCCGTGCACCGCGATCTGGGCGTGACCTTCGTCGAACAGCGGGCGCGCACGCGGGTCGCGCACTTCCTCGCGCTGATCCAGAGGGGGCGTCTCAACCTATTGGCGGCGGCCCTCGACGCTGGGTTCGGCAGCTACTCGCAGTTCTTTCGGACGTTCAATCGCGTCTCCGGCTCGCGGCCGCGGGACTACTTGCAGGCCGGTCGCCAGCGGCTGGCGCTGCTCGTCGCTCCGTCGGGAGCGATCGTCTCCTTGCCCTCGCACCAACGACAACGGGCGCCGCTTTGACCGGCTCGGCCGGTCACAAGATGCAAAGACGGGGGAGCCCACGTCGGCAAGAGTCGCGGCATGTCGCTTTTCAGATCGGTTCCCGTTCGACTGCCGTGGATCGCGCTGGCTCTGGTCGCGCTCGTGGGTTGCGGCGCCTCGACCATGAACAGCAGTCCTGACAGCGGCGCGACGACGACCGGAACCTTCCAGCTCGCCTGGGAGGACAACTTCGACGCGTTCGATTCGGCGCGCTGGGCGCTGCAGACGCACAGCTGGGACGGCAACCTCGCTCAGTTCTCGACCGCGAACGCGACCTTCGCGAACGGCATCGCGACGCTGATGCTGACGCCGGAGCCCACCGACACCGCCAAACCGTTCCGCGGCGTCGAGATGCGATCGAAGAGCACGCTCACCTACGGCAAGGTCGAGAGCCGCATCCGGTTCGCGAAGGGCTCGGGGGTGGTGTCGTCGCTGGTCCTGATCTACACGCCTTGGCCCGCCGACGACTGGAACGAGCTCGACATCGAGACGCTCGGCCAGTACGGCGATCGCACGCAGCTCAACGTTCAGGTCTACACCGGTCCGCCGACGACGCCGCCGGTCACCCAGTCGGTCACCCCGACGCAATCGACTCAGCTGACGGCGCTGTCGTTCGACCCGACGGCGGACTTCCACGACTACGCGCTGGAGTGGACGCCCACCGACGTGAAGTTCATCGTCGACGGCGCCGTCAAGCGAACCTGGTCGGATCGGATCGATCGATTGAAGCTGCCGCAGAACATCTTGCTGACGATCTGGGCGTCGTCGGCGGCCGGCTGGGCGGGGCCGATCCAGGCCGACAGCGCGCCGACGGGCGCTGACTACGACTGGATCCGCGTCTACGATTGGATCCCGAACGGCGCATGACCATGCTGAAGAGATCTCGCGCGCTCGCGCTCGTTTCGCTGGCCGCGCTGGCGTGCGCGCAGTCGACGGGAGGCAAGAGCGACGGCGGCGCCGCGGGCGGTGCGAGCGGCTCTGCCGGGATGGGCGGCGCATCGGGATCGGGCGGCGGCAGCGGAGCGGGCGGAACCGCGATGAACGGCGGCAGCACCGGGACCGCGGGCACCAGCGCAGCTGCCGGCACCGGCGGAACGGGCGCCGGCGGTGGCACCGCTGGAACGGGCGGCGTCGGCGGTACCGGCGCGGGCGGCACCGGTGGAACGACCGGCGGCAGCGGCGGAGGCGCTGGCACCGGCGCCGGAGGACGGGGCGGCACCGGCGGCAGCGCGGGCGGGGCCGCAGGACGCGGTGGCACCGGCGGAGGCGGCGGCGCGGGCGGTGCGTCCGCGCTGCTCGCCCCGGCACAGGGCCTGTTGTTCGGCGCCTTCGTCGGCACCGGGACGATCGGACAGCTCGAGACCACGCTCGGGCGAAAGCTGGCCGTCAGCCACAACTTCTACGGCTGGACCGACGACTGGACCAGCTGGGCGCGTAGCAGCCTCGCCGCCGGTTACATCCCGCTCGTCACCTGGGAGACGTGGACGAACGGCGTCGGCGTTTCGCTGGACGACATCATCAACGGCGTGCACGACCCGATGATCCGCAGCCGCGCACAATCCTGCGCTTCGATCGGCCAGAAGTTCTTCCTGCGCTGGGGCCACGAGATGAACGGCAACTGGTACCCGTGGGACGGCTCGCACAACGGCGCGAACGCCGCCGCGACAGCCAAGTTCATCGCCGTCTACCGTCACATTCACGATCTCTTCACGGCCGCGGGCGCATCGAACGTGCTCTGGGTGTTCAGCCCGAATGTCGACAGCGTCCCCGGCGATGCGTGGAATCTGTGGAGCAACTATTACCCCGGTGACAGCTACGTCGATTGGATGGCGTTCGACGGCTACAACTGGGGCACCGTGCAGGCCGGTTCCACCTGGCGCACGTTCACGAACATCGCGGGCACGCTTTACGCAGGTCTCGCCGCCAAGGGAAAGCCCATCATGATCCCCGAGACCGCGTCCACCCAGCTGGGCGGCGACAAGGCCGCCTGGATCTCGGCCATCCTGCCCGCCCTCAAGGCGTCGTATCCCGCCATCAAGGCGCTCGTCTGGTTTCACATGAACAAGGAGACCGACTGGCGGATCGATTCGTCACCGGCGGCGCGCGACGCCTTCGTCCCGATGGCGCGCGATCCTTACTTCAATCCCTGAGGCGCTGTCGAGCACATAGCCCATCACGCCGCGCGCTCGCTCGTCTTCGCGCTGCCGGCGCCCGGTACGGTACCGCAGAAGGTGCCGGTCGCCTGGGACCCGACCGCGCCGTTCAAGGGGCTCGGCTACCGCAGCGTCGATGTCGCCGGCCCGAGCCCGAAGATCGATGAGTTGCCCGTGGACCACACGATCGTCCCAGCGAACCGTCCGTCCTCGGCGCGATAGCGGTGCGGCGCACGACCGCGCAGCGAGGATCGCAACCGGATGCTCGAAGGGGTCGACATCACTCACGAATTCGCAAGAGCCACCCACAAACGGCGCGGCATTCTCGTCCGGCATGAGACCCGTCGACGCGCGGTCGCGCCTCTATCTATGGAGGAGCCACCTCGGGTGGTGAACCATTTTCGGTCGGAGCTGGAACTAACACGCGGACCTCGCTTCCTGCCCGTCTCCGGGACCCCGCGTCGACGAGGTGACGTCATTCAGTCCAAGGTTCATTCGGCCAGACGACCCAACCCGCGCCTGCGGCTCGTCCCGGAAGGTGATGCCCGCCCGACCGAGGAGCGGCCCGCGAAAGATGCGGATCTGGTCCGCGCCCTGAGGGCCGGCGATCCGCAAGCGCCCGCCGCGTTGTGGACGCGATACTCGGCCTCGGTCGGGCGTGTCCTGGCCAAGGCCTTGGGGCCGACGCTCGAGATCGAAGACCTGACGCAGGAGGTTTTCTTGCGTGTCTTCGGCCGACTGCCGTCGCTGCGCGATCCGTCGGCGCTGCGCGCATTCGTCCTCGCCGTCGCGATGAACGTCCTGAAGTGGGAGCTTCGCCGCCGGTGGATCGGCCGCAGGGTCCGCCTGTCCGGCACCGGCAGGCTCCCGGACATAGAGACCACGTCAGCCGATGCGGAAGCGCGCCACGCGCTGCAGCGCTGCTACCGCATCCTCGACAGCCTTCCCACCAAGGAACGGATGGCGTTCGTCCTCCGCTACATGGAAGGGATGACGATCGACGAGGTGGCGGACGCCCTTCGCGTCTCGATCAGCACGGCGAAGCGCTGGGTTGGCCGGGGCGCGACGAAGGTCGCCACGCAGGTCACCAGCGACGCTGACCTCTGCGCCTTCTTCGCCGGCGACCGGAAGGAGGGCTCGCATGAGCGTTGATCCCGCCGACGACGCCGATTTGGATCCGACGGCACGACGTGTCGCGGATTTCGTGTCGGCCGAGGTCGCTTCGCCCGCGACAACGCCGTCGACGGAAAAGGCGTTCGTACGCCGCCTGGCGCGCCACCGCCGGACGCAACGAAACAGACGCCGGTTCACGGTCGGCCTCGCCTTCGCGTCCGCGCTCGTCGTCGCCGGGTTGGCGGGCTCCAGACTCCGAGGGCAAGCGCCGGACGCCGCCGTCCTGAGCTACCGGGTCGACAACCAGGCGCCGCCGTCCGGCGGGTACCTCGCGCCCCAGACTGACGAGTCGTTGCTGGCGTTCTCGGACGGGTCGAAGGTGCAGATGGCGGCGCGGGCACGCGGGCGCGTCGTCGAGGTGAGCAGCCGCGGCGCGCGGTTCGCCCTCGACGCGGGGCAGGCCTCGGTCGACATCGTGTCGCGGCCTCACGCGCAGTGGATCTTCGAAGCCGGTCCGTTCCGGGTGAGCGTTCACGGGACCTCGTTCACGATCGCGTGGAACCCCGTCGACGCCGTGTTCGAGGTGCGTCTCGCCAGCGGCGCGATCTCCGTCGCGAGTCCGGTTGCGGGGCCGGAGATCCAGATGCGCGCCGGACAGACGCTGAGGGTCAGCCTGCGGGATCAGTCCAGCACCCTCGGAACGATCAGCGGCGGCCGCGAAGGGGCGACCGCTCCCGCCGCCAATCCCATCGAGCACCCACAGGCAGCGCCGGACGGGCCGGCCGAGCCGCCGCGCTGGTCGCACCGCGGCTGGATGAGCGCGCTCTCGGAGAACAGAGCTGCCGACATCATCGCCGACGCCGATCGCCGTGGTTCGACGTCGGTGATCGAGCGCGCCGACAGCGAGGACCTCTGGGCGCTCGCCAACGCCGCCCGGTATGCGGGTCGACATGCCCTGGCGAGCCAGGCGCTGAACGCCCACCGACGGCGCTTCCCGTCGTCGGATCGATCGCGGGAAGCGGCGTTCCTGCTGGGCCGCCTGCACGACGGCGATGCAGATCCGGCTGAAGCCCTCCGATGGTACGATCGCTATCTCGTCGAAGCGCGCGATGGTGTGGGTGTTGCTGACGCTCTGGGCAGGAAGATGACGCTCCTCGAGCGGTGGAATCGGCGCGCGGAAGCGCTGGCCGTCGCGCGCGAGTACTTGCGGAGATCGCCGCGCGGCACCTACGCGAACGCGGCGCGCGCGCTGCTTCGGTCATCGACAGAAGTCCAGTGAATCGAGCTCGGTGGCGTCTGCTCGTTCCGGCGCGCCTGGCGGGATCTATGTTGCTGCTGCTCTCGCTTTCGATCGACGGCGCGCGCGCGTCGGCCGACACCGCTCCCGCCGCGGACACCGTGATCTTGTTGCAGCCCGCGGCCGCGTCGCCGGCGGTGCGCCGAAGCCTGGCGCGCATCGGCGACGAGCTGTCGGCTGACCGATTCCACGTCGTCGTCGCGGATCCGGACACGACCGGCGGCCCGGGCGCCACGATCGAGGGCGCGACGCGCGCCGCGGAAGCCGGCACGGCCCTCGTCTTGTTCGGCGATCCGGACACGGGCCAGGCCGAGCTCTGCATCGTCCGGCGCAGCGACCGGCGCACCGCGGTCCGGCGGGCGATGGTCGCCGTCGACGATCCGGAGCGCATGCCGGAAGCGCTCGCGCGACGAGCGCTGGAGCTGTTGCGCGCCACCGCGCTGGAGCTTTCGATCGGGGGCGCGCCCGCGCCGCCCCCCGAGAAGCTGCCACGTTCCGAATCCGACCTTCGTCCGAGCGAGAGCGCCCCCGCGGCGCCATCGGGCATCGTCACCGTCGACGTGGGCATTGCGACGTGGGCCAGCATCGACGGACCGCCGCCCGCGGTGGCGCCCGTCGGTCGGGTCGCGCTGCGCCTCTCGGATTGGATCTCGGCGCGGATCACAGCCGCCGGCATTGGAACCCGTCCCAGCCTCGAGACCGCTTACGGATCGGCGACGCTCGCACAGACCGTCGCGCTCGCCGAAGCGGTGGTGGTGTCGAGACGCGACAAACGGTTGCGGCCGTTCGTGAGCATCGGCGCTGGCGCCCTCAACGTGGCCGTCAGCGGCGTGGGCGCCGGGCAGTACGAGGGCCGGGCGCCCCAGCGGTGGTCCGCGGCCTTCGACGGGGGCGTGGGTGTCGCGCTGGTGCTGCGATCGCGCACGGCGCTGGTGACCGAGCTGCACGGCCTCGTGGCCGCGCCTCGCCCCGTCGTCCGCTTCGTCGACACGCGCGCGGCCACGATCGGCTATCCGTCCTTGATCCTGACGCTCGCGCTTCAGGTGGCGCCATGAGGCGTTGGACTGTTGCCCGGCTCGCCGCATCGCTCGTGCCCATCGCCGGCTGCGGCGAGGCGGTCCTGGACGCGGTCGGGGTGCCGCCCACAGTCCTGGCCGACGGCCTCGTCGCGCACTGGGCGTTCGACGAGGGCGGCGGCGCCATCGCGACCGATTCGTCGGGAAACGGCCACGACGGCCAGCTCACCGGCGGCAGCTGGATCAGCGATGCGCGTTTCGGCGGCGGGCTGCGCCTCATCGCGGGCGACGGCGTCGCTGTCCCGGGCTTCCCGGCTGCGACGCCCAGCTGGAGCGTCTCGCTGTGGATCCGGATCTCCGACGATCAGATGGCGTTCAACAACAATGATCCGTTCACCGAGATACTCAGCACGGAGAACATCGGCTCGGCGGGCTGGCAGATCAACCTGGACAAGCGATTGGCCCAGCCCCGGTTCGTGTTCTCTTTCTGGGCGCCTCCTCTGATGGGCTACGTCGGGACCGAATGCAGCTGCGTGGCCACCGATGCGTGGATCCACCTGGCGGCCACCGTCGACGTCGACACCAACCGCATCACGCTGTACCGCGACGGTCAGGTCGTCGATCAGGCGACCCGGCCATCGGACATCGTCCCCGGCGATTCGACGCTGCACTTCGGCGGCTGGAACATGGGTGACCGCCTGCTGAGCGGCGACCTCGACGACGTCGCCATCTGGCAACGCGCGCTGGCGCCCGAGGAGATCACGGCTTTGACCATCCAGACACCGACGAGCGGCGGCGCGCCCCGCTGACCGGGGACCGCCGGCGCGCTGTTCGCGCTCTGCAGAGAACGATCCCCGCGACGCTCATCAGGGCGAAGAAGAACACGGCGTCCGTCTCGGCGAAGGCTTGGTCGCGCCTGAGCGCGCAGGCGCAGCCGGCAGGCGCGTCGGTCTCGCCCGGTGCGTCGCCACCACCACCGGTCCCCGTCGGCGCTCCACTGCCTCCCGTGCCGCCGGAGCCGACGACCCCGCCCGTACCTGCGGGCTGACCGCCCGCGCCGGTCGCGCCCCCGCCGCCTGTTCCGAGCGGGCTGCCGCCCGCGCCGGCGATCATCGTGCCGCCCGCGCCGTCGCCGCCCGATCCGCCCGCGCCGACGCCGCCCCTTCCCGCCGCAGCGCCGCCCGATCCGCTTGCCATCGAGCCACCTGCCCCGGCTCCCGACGCGCCGCCCGCACCCACGGCTGCGGCGCCGCCTCCCTGCCCTCCTCTACCTGCAACGGCGCCGCCGGCTCCGCCGCGTCCGCCCGAGCTCCCACCAGTGCTGCCGCCGGCGCCGCCCCGGCCCGCCAGGCCACTCGATCCGCCGCGGCCACCTGCGCCCGCGGCGCCGCCTGCCCCGCCGCCGCCTCCGCTGGCGCCGCCGCTCCCCGTGACGCCGCCGTCCTTGAAGATGCGCTGGGCGAAGTAGTAGAGGCTTCGCTTCCAGACCGTTGTCGTATGGCCCTGTCCCGGATCGACCAGGAACTCGTGCGTGACGTTCTGCTGGTCGAGGAAGTCGTCGTAGTTCTGGCTGTTGGTGATGAGGCCGTCCGCCCCGCCGCAGGTGATCATGATCGTCCGCACCATCTGCTTCACCGCGGCGGCATCTCGAATCGTCTGGCTCGGGCTCTTCGTGTTCGGCGCAGCAGAGAACGGGCCGATGTGTGCGAACGTGCCGGAGTTGGGGAAGCCGACATTGAACGTGATCCCTCCGCCCATGGAGAGCCCCGCGATGGCGCGATTCGGCTGATCGGTTGCGGCCGAGAAGCTCGCCTCGATGTAGGGAATCAGCTCGGGGATGAGGACCGGTTCATACTGGCCGTAGCCGTTGAAGTCGTTGCTCGACGTCATGCTGTTGTTCGGCATGACGACGATCATGGGAACCGCCAGGCCGTCGGCGATCAGGTTATCGAGGATGTAATGGGCGGAGGCGCCGTTGGTCCAGCTCGTCTCGTCACCGCCGATGCCGTGATGGAGATAGACGACGGGATACTTCTTCGCCGTCGAGTAGCCGGGCGGCAGGTACACCCGCATGTTCTTCATGCCGTAGCTCTTCGTCGGATAGGTCGCCGACATCACCATGCCGTGTTGAACGCCGCTTCGGTTCGCGTCGTAACCCGACGGTGGCGTCACCATGGTGGTCTCGGTCGCCGCCGCCGCGGCGGGAAGCGCGGCGATCGCCGCAACCCCGATTGACCATCTGATCGCGCGCATGAAGCCTCCTGATGCGGTTGCGGGTTTCACAGCGAATCCAAGCTCGGCGTCTTCAGGAACGCGGAGAAGGCGGTGTCCGTGCAGATCTTGCAGCTCGCGCCCACAAACATGTCGTGGCCGGCCGGATCGCCCATGAAGCGCCAGCGCATCCACCCGATGTAGCCCTCCTGCGCCTTCGCCTGGCCAGCGACGCGGTTGTGATCGATGCCAGCGAGCGCGGCGCCGAACGCGGGCTGCGTCGATCCCGTCACCGCGCTGCTGATGGACGTCCAGTTGAAGGTTGTATCCGCGTCGCCGCCGATCACGCCCCACGGCGCCTTCAGGTTCTTGACGTTGCCGTTGGACGCAAACACGAACGTCGACGTGATGCGCGCGTTGCTGCCGACGGAGATCGCGCCGGCGCCGCCGAGCGAGTATCCGGTCGAGCCGATCTTCGTCGTGTCGATCTTCCCGCAGTCGCCGCTCGCCGGATCGCTCGCCAATCGCAGCACGTAGTCGACGGCGGCGTTCATCTGGGCAGCGGTCACCTCGGTCTGTTCGGGAGCGACGACAACGAAGCCGAACGTCGCCACGCGCGAAAGAAAGCTCTGCCAGATGTCGACGGTGTTCGTGTGGCCGTTGCCCCAGACGATGATCGGGTGCGTGACGCCTCCCTGTCCGTACTTCGCGGCAGCGGGACGGAAGATGGCGACCTTGTCAGCGCCGAGCGCCGTGTCGCCGGTGTTGCGCGTGACGACCGCCGGACCGAAGCCGCCGTCGCGCGCCGTGTAGTCGGTGATCGGCGCGAACGGCGCGCCCGTCGCTCCGTTGCACATGCCGCCCGCGCCCGTCGCGCCGGCCGCTCCGGACGAACCGCCGGTCCCGGAAGACGCGCCGCCGCGACCAGCCGCGCTGCCTGCCGCGCCGCCCGTGCCCACCGTCCCCGCGGTGCCCACGGTGCCAGAGGTGCCCGTCGTGCCCGCCGCGCCCGTCGTCCCCCAAGCACCGCTCGCGCCCGCGGCGCCGCCGCCGCTGGCATCGCCGCCGGATGCACCAGGACCACACGCAATGAGGAACAGCGGCACCGCCAAGAGGATCGAGACGAAGGTTGGTGCTTTCATGAGACCTCGACTGTGGTGAGCTGCGCGTTCGCAGGTAGTTCCAGTTGCGCGCGGAAGTGGTTCACCGTCGCGCTACGGCATCGGGTGGCGCTGGAAGAACTCCCACATCATCGGGCTCGCCTTGAAGTCCGTGACGCCGTAGGTGGGCCCGCCCCCCGGTCCGCAGTTGCTGTCCTCGGGCCAGCAATGGCCCATTCCGGTGACCGTGCAGAACACGACCTCGGCGCCCTCTCGACAACCTCCGTACGTCACGCACTTCGTCGAGCCCATGTTGTAGGTCTCCACGGGCGTGGTGCTGCAACCGTCGCGCATGACCCAACCGTTGACGTCGGGTTGAGCGCTCGAATACGAGATCGTCATGTCCTGCGTGCCGTGGACATAAAAGAGGGACACCGCCCGCGGGATCGAACGGCATGATGCGCCGCCCGAGACGCCGCCCACCGCGGCGAACAGGTCGGACGCCTGGCATCCCAGGTACTGCGACATCATCGAGCCGTTCGAGATCCCGGTCGCGTACACCCGCTTCGGGTCGATGCACGCGTGGCTCTCGATATCCGCGACGACGGCCTTGAGGAATCCGACGTCATCGGGCGCGGCAGCGCACCCGCCGATGGTGAATCCCGAGTTCCAGCAGTCGACGCCCTGCGGGTACACGACGATGAACCCGTTCTGATCGGAGACCGTGTTCATCTTCGACCAGGAGCGAACCATCGCGGTCGTGTTGTGGGCGCCGTGGATGGTCATCACCAGCGGCACAGCCGTCGTTCCCGTGTAGCTGGCGGGAATGTGGACGTCGTACGTCCGATCGAGGCCACCGAACGTCAGCATCACCTTGTTTTGATCGCCGGGCTTCCATCCGCCCGCCGGGCAGGATCCAGGCGCGCCGCCTCCTCCGGTTTCGACGGAGCCGCTCGCTCCCGAGCCGCCGGCGAGACCGGCGCCCCCGCTGCCCGCGCTCGCGCCCGCGACACCGGTCGTCCCGGCGCCGCCGGTCGTTCCGGCGGCACCCGTCGTCCCCGCCGCGCCGAGTGTGCCCGCCATGCCGCTCGTTCCCACTGTGCCGACCGTTCCCGCGGCGCCGGTGGTACCGGCCGTGCCGGGCCCGGTGACACCGCCGCTGGATGAGCCTGGACCGCAGGCGACGAGCCACGATGACGACATCCACAAGCAGATCGTGAGAGGGCAGAGCTTTCGGCCACGCGGGAACGTTGCTTCGTCCATGGATGCCTCGTTTGCGCCGAAGTGCGCGCTTCGGTAGTGAGTTCCAGTTGGGTTTGAAACTGGTTCACCAGGTTCTGGCGCGCGCCGCCGCGTGACGTGCCGCGCCGATGCAGCGCCTTCATTCGCAGTTCGCAAGACCCGAAATGCGGCCTACGCCCCCCATGAGCGAGGTGGAGCTCAACCCATTCGGCGGCGACGGCGACGGGAAACGTTTGGCGGCGCGGCGACCCTGCCCTTCGGCGCCGCGGATCGAGCTGTCGTCACAAATAGACCACAGTTCGAACATCCAAACCCTCGCTCGCGCCTTTCGTCGAAGGTAATAGGATTCGAGGCGCATCCGCCAGGTCGCACAAACAGACCCGGGCGGCCCCGCGCAGCCTGCAAGGGAGGACGACGATGAGAAAGTTCAAAGGCTCTTTTGTCTCCGACGCCGCGAAGATCGGCGCCCTCTCTGGGTTCGCGTTCATGATCGCGGGCGGTCTGGGCTGCGGCGGCGGCGAGTCAACGGGGGCGGCAGGCAAAGGGGGCTCGTCGACGACGGGCGTCGGCGGCACGACCGCGACGGCCGGGAGCGCTGGCACATCAGGCGTGGCCGGCGCCGCAGGGTCAGGTTCGAGCGGCTCGGGCGGCGCCGCTACAGGCGGCAGCGGCGCCACGGCCGGCACAGGTCCGGGTACCGGCGGCGGGACCGCCGGGACCGCGGCGGGCGGCTCGGCCGGCGGCGCGGCTGGGACTTCGGCGGGCGGGTCCGGCGGCGGCACTGGTGGTTCCGCTGCCGGAGGAAAGGGAGGCGGTGGCAGCGGCGGGGCGTCCACCGGTTCCGCCGGCAATGGGGGCCGCGGCGGAACGGGCGGAGGCGCAGGCACCGGTGCGGCTGCTGGCGGCGCGGTCGCCGGCCGTGGCGGCGCGGGTGGCGCGACGGGCGGAGGCGGCGCGACCGGCGGAGGCGGCGCG
>JADMIO011227252.1_pt1 | contig 26393 bp, 10 predicted proteins | sample 8958161 | NCBI WGS metagenome assembly JADMIO01 (sample SAMN16585339, study PRJNA669376) | soil metagenome | isolation source: Crop rotation soil | place: USA: Cullars Rotation, Alabama | collected 2011 | reverse complement strand
CGCGACAACTTGTCCACGTGGAATTCTAAGCTTAGGATCCCAATGTGCTGGAAAGCACCCAAGGACCGGAATCTCGACTTGATCAAGCGCGTCGTCGGCGTGGGTGGGGATACCGTCGAGCTACGGAACAAGAAACTGTACATCAACGGTGCAGCGGCGGACGATCCCCACGCCAACTATACGACCAAACAGAGGGAGCGTGACAGCTACGGCCCGATTACGGTACCAGAGGGCAAGTTCTTCGCCATGGGCGACAACCGAGACGAAAGTATGGATAGTCGCTACTGGGGAGTCGCCGACGAGCTCGACGTTAAGGGACAGGCGACGTTCATCTATTGGTCCTGGAACAGCAGGGGTTCCTGGGCGGAGGCGATCCGCTGGGATCGCTTCGGTCTGTGGCTGCGCTAACCGGCGCGGCCGGACATTGCTCCCCGGCCGGCGGAGAGTGATCAGTAATCAGTAGCTGGCAGTCCCGAAAGCCACTGGTCAGTTACTGACTCTTAACGGATTACCGATTACTTCCCTCTCAACTCGGGAGGCGGAGCCGGACGCCGCATGGTTCCCCCCGCGGCGTCCGGCCACCAGCACTCCCCAGGTTCAGCGGACGGTCGTTGTTGTCGAGACCGTCGCTGATCCCCCCACTCCGTCACTGACATCAAAGAAGTTCTGCAGCACATCGCCCGGCAGCAAGTCGGACGCCGCCGACGTCGACAGCGTGAAGACCGATGTCCGCTTCGTCGGCGTCACCGTCCACTCGACAATCACGGGGCCACCCGGAGGCGCGTCCACCGTGGCCGCCGGCTGCATGGCCAACACATTCACTCCCTCGGGAACGAGACTGCGCACCAACAACTGCCCCGGCGTCGACTTCGCGGCAACTCTCAGCGTGTACCGAATTCCCTTGCCGGCGTAGACCGTCTTGACTGCCGTCGCCGTGGCGGTCAAATCGTTGATCGTCTCGCTGGCCTCCAGACGGGCGATCTGCACCGTGCTCGGCGGGCGGTAGTTGATGCGTCCCACGTAGCTCATGCGCTGCTTGTCGATGGACTCGCCCAGACCGTTCTGCACGTGCAGGTAGCCATAGAATTTGTCGCCGAAGGCGACATCGGAGCGCACCTGCGTCACGACATCGAGCGTCCGGTTGCCGGGACCTTGTAGGTCACCGATATTCCACCGGACGACTCCCGACGAGCCCACTGCCGGCGCCTCGATCGGCGGGGGCGACGCATACATGAATTGCACCTGCGACGGCAGCGTCAGCGTCGCGGTCACACCCGGAACCACGCTGCGGCTATAGATCAGTACGACGGCCGAGTAGTGCAACGTGCTGTTGCGGTTGACACGGCCGACGGATACGAAACGTGCGCCCATGGCGCCCAGGTACATCCGTGGCGTGGCCGTCGGCAGCGGACCGGTCGTCGGGCGTACCGTAGGAATACTGGTGGGCCGCACCGTCGGGTTGGAGGGCGGAACGGCCGTCGGGGTCGGAACCGGCAGCGTCCCCCCCATGATGTTCGTCACGTCGCTCGATTGGTTGTTGCTCCCATTCACATCGCCCGCGGTCTGCACGAAGGCGGTGTTCGTCAGCACCGTGCTGGTGGTTCCCGATACCAGGACGACGAAGGATATGACGCTGTTGCGTCCCGGCTGCATGATCGCAGCGTTGGTGCAGGTCGCGATGCTACCGCCGCCCGAACAGACCCAGCCGGAGCCGGCGCCCGTCACGAACTGCATTCCCGGTGGAAGGTAGTCGATGACCGTCACCGCGTCCGTGGTCGAGCCACTGCCGACGTTGGTAACGGTAATCGTGTAGATGCCATTCTGCCCGACCCGGAACGAACCCGAGTGGCGCTTGCTGATGCTGAGATCTGGAGGCAACGCCGCCTGCATGAGTGTCGTGGCCGAGGCGCTGTTGGGCAGGGCGTTGATGCCTTCGAACGACGTCGTGCCGATGTTCGAGACGGCAGTCACCGAGCCCCCTGCTGGAGCGGTGAAGACGAATCCGAGACTCAAGTTGGCGCCGCTGGCCAGTGAGGTCGGCATGCCGGTGAGCGTCACCGTCCCGGTGCTGCTGTTGTACGTTGCGGTCGCTCCCGGCGGCATCGATGGGAAGAAGAGGCCGCTGAGGCCCGGCGTGATCGCCACGGAATACGTGACGCCGCCGGCGGTTGACGGCCCGGCATTGGAGAACGTGATCGTTCCGTTGACCGTCGTACCGGGCAACGCCGTTGCCGGCATCGCCACGCTGGTCGTGACGTCAACCGCTGGTGACATATTCGTCGCGCCGCTGGCCGAGTCGGGCAACGTATTGACGCCTTGCGACGTCGTCGTACCGATGTGACTGTTGGCAACCACCGCACCACCCGATGGGGCGGTGAAGCGGAAGCCGAGGTTCAACGTCGCACCGCTCGCCAGCGTCGTGGGCATGCCGTTGAGTGTCACGACCCCCGTGCTGTTGTTGTAACTCGCCCCTACGCCGGCCGGCAGCGACGGGAAGACCACCGTCCCGAGCCCCGGTGTGATGGTGAGCGCATACGTCACACCCGCGGCCGTCGACGGACCCGCGTTGGCGAAGGTCACCGTACCGTTGATGCTGCTGCCCCACGTCGCCGTCGGCGGCATCGAGATGGTCGTGGTCACGTCCGCCGCCGGCGAAATATTCGTCGTGGCACTGGCGGTGTCGGGAAGCGCGTTGACGCCTTGTGAGGTCGTCGTAGAGATCTGGGTATTGGCGGTCACCAGACCACTGCCGGGAGCGGTATAGGCAAAGCCGATGGTCGCCGAGGCACCGCTTGGGAGTGTCGTCGGCATTCCGATGAGCGTCGCCACGCCGGTGCTGTTGTCGTAGCTCGCTGTCACCCCCGGCGGGAGCGATGGGAACGTCACGGCGCCAAGCCCCGGGGTCAGGGTGAGTGTGTAGCTCACACCAGCCGCACTCGACGGACCGGCGTTCGCAAAGGTCGCGCTACCGTTGACGGTCGTGCCCGCTACCGCGGACGGCGGCATCGACACGCTGGTGGTCACGTCTGCGACCGGGGAAATGTTCGTCGTACCGCTGGCGCTGTCCGGCAGGGCATTTACGCCTTGGGACGTGGTTGTGGAAATCTGGCTGTTCATCGTCACGGAGCCGCTGCCGGGAGCGGTGTAGCTCAGTTGAAAGGTCAGCGTTTGCCCGCTCGTCAAGCTGGCCGGCATGCCGCTCAAGGTCACCGCACCCGACGCGTTGTTGTAGAACGCGACGACGCCCGGAGGCAGCGTCGTGATGCTCACGATCCCGAGACCGGGCGTGAGGCTGAGCGTGTAGGTGACTCCAGCCGCCGGCGACGGACCGTTGTTGCTGAACGTCACTGTGCCGACGACCGTTGCTCCGGCGATTGCCGTTGGCGGAACCGACACGCTGGTGGTCACGTCTGCGACGGCTGAAACGTTCGTCGTGCTGCTGTCCGTATCAGGCAGCACATTGGTTCCCTGCGAAGTCGTGGTCGAGATCTGGCTGGTGACGGTCACCGACCCACTCGTCGGCGCGGTGTAGGTGACGTCGAGGCTCAAGGTTTCGCCGCTCGCCAGGCTGCCGGGCATGTTCGTGAAGCTGACTCCGCCCGTCGAGTTGTCGTAACTCGCGGAGACACCCGGCGGCAATGATGGGAAGCTCACGGTGCCGAGCCCGGGAGGCAGTGCCAGCGTGTAGGTCACGCCATCGGCGGTCGATGGTCCGCCGTTGCTGAAGGTCACCGTGCCGGTGACGGTGGCATTGGGAAAGGCGGCTGCGGGGAATGTCGTGGTGGTCGTCACGTCGGCGATCGACGTCGTCGGGGTGTCGGTAGCGGCAGCTGTCGACGTGGCGGTCGGCGTCACCGTGGGGGTGTTCGTCGGCGTGTACGTCGGAGTCTGCGTCGGCGAATTGGTGGGCGTGTTGGTCGGGGTGTGGGTCGGGCTGCTTGTCGGCGTACGCGTCGGTGTGCTCGTCGGTGTCTGCGTCGGCGTCTTCGTCGGTGTGTTCGTCGGCGTGTTGGTCGGGGTGCGTGTCGGCGTGCCGGTCGGTGTCGAGGTCGGCGTACCCGTCGGCGTGTTCGTCGGGGTCAGGGTCGGCGTGTTGGTCGGCGTGCGCGTCGGCGTGCTGGTCGGCGTCGACGTGGGTGTGCTCGTCGGGGTGTTCGTCGGTGTCGACGTCGGCGGTGTCGCCAGCGACGTGGTCTTGCTGACCGTATTCGAGGTGACGCCTCCGGCAGTTGCGTGCGCCGTGTTGGTCACGGAGCCGGTAGTGACGTCGCCGGCGGTGACGGTGTAGGTGGCGGTGCACGTCACACTCTCGCCGGGATCGAGGTAGTTGCTGAGATTGCCAACGGTGCTCACGGCCGGACACGTCACGGCCACCTTGTCGTCGGTGACGGTGACGGGGCCAACCAGCGGTGCCGATCCGCTGTTGGTCACGACATAGCTGTAGTGCAAGAGATCCCCGGCGGCGGTGAAGGAGCTTTCCGTCACGCTCTTGGCAATCGTGAGCCCGGTGGTTGCATAGGTCGCGGTTGAGGGCGACGAGGTCTTCGTACCGCTCGCGTAGGTGCCCTGGGCAGTCGCCGTATTCGGATGCGACCCCGCCGCCGCGGCCACCGGTCCCTTCACACAGGTCGCCGTCGCACCGGGCGCCAGCGGGAGGAACGCCGCCCAGTTGCAGGTGGCCGGATCAACGGAGGAACCCGCCAGCGTCGGATCACTCACGCTGAGCGCGGTGAACTGCAGATCGCCGCTGTTGTACAGCTTGAACCGGTAATAGACGTTGCCGCCGGTGGCGCTGCCGATGAACTCCGTCCACGGGTCCGTGCCGGTGGCGGACACCTGCTTCGTCAGGTCCAGGGACGCCGTCTGGTCGACGACGACGAAGGATGCAGTAGCGATGTTACCCGTACCGCCTTGCGTGGACGTCACCGCGCTGGTCGTATTGTTCTTCGTTCCGGAGGTGGTGCCAGTAACCGTAACGCTAAACGTGCAACTGCTGTTGGCCGCCAGCGATCCGCTCGAGAACGAGATGCTGCTCGGCGCGGTGGTCGACAGTGTGCCGCCACAGGTGGCGCTCGGCCCGCTCGTGGCCACCGTGACGCCGGTGGGCAGCGTGTCCGTAAACCCGATGCCGGAGAGCGCACTGGCCACATTCGGATTGGTGACGGTGAACGACAGCGTCGCTGTGCCGGCGGTGAAGATCGAAGGCGGCGAGAACGACTTGGCCAGCGTGGGAGGCGCGATCACCGTCAGTGACGCGGTGGCGTAGTTGGTCGAGATGCCGCTCTGGGTCGATGAGATGAAACCGGTAACGTTGGTGTATTGCCCGTCGACGGTGCCGGTCACGCTGACACTGAACGTGCACGTGCCGCCCGCGGCCAGCGATCCGCCAGTGAGTGCAATCGTGCGCGTCGCGGCGGTCGTGGCCAACGTACCGCCGCACTGCGAGGACGAGCCGTCGGCAACCGAGAGGCCTGCGGGCAACACATCACTGAAGGCAATACCCGTCAGCGCCTGATTGCCAACCGCGGTGTTGCTCACCGTGAAGCTCAAGGACGAGGTCGTGCCTTTCGCCATCGGATTCGACAGGAAGGACTTCGTCAACGTCGGTGCCGGCGCCGGAATGGCGCAGCCGGTAAACGTGATGTTGTCGTAGTTCAGCGACGCGCCGGAGCTGTCGTTGTTCGCGCCGGTCGCCGTCAGGCGGAAGGTGGTGCTGCCCGACGTACTCGTCAGTCCGGTGAAGTCGAACGTATGTACCGTGAACGGAATGGCCGGATTGCTGATCGTCTGGACGTTGGTAAACCCGGAGCCACTGTCGTACGACAGCACCAGGCTCGTCGGTCCGTTCGACGGGCTTGGGTTGGCGACATCGTAGCTCATCGAGACGCCCGAGTACTTGCTCGTGTCGACGACGAAATCGATGCGCTGGCCGGCATTCTTGTAGCCGTAGGTCTGCCACGACGTGCTGTCGCCCTGGCCGCCGCCGGTGGTGATTTGCGTGTTGGCTGGCACGTTCGCCGCCGCCGTCGCGGTGGAGACGTTGGCGCCTTGCGTCGTCGGATGGCCTCCCGTCGTATCCGGCGGATTGGCCGTGGTGCCGTTCGGGACGGTCCAACTCGCCAGGGTTTGCCCGGGCGTGCACGCCGCCCCCGTGGCGACCGTCAATGTATCGCTGCCCGCATTGCCGGTGTCGGTCGACGTATTGATGAACAGATGCCCCGTCGTGTTGGGATACGTCCCCGCCGACGTAGCGGTCACGTTCACCGTGATCGTGCAGATGCTATTCGCGGACAACGTGGCGCCCGTGAAGGAGAGCGACGTGTCATTCGCCACCGGTGCGGGTGAAAAGGCACCGGCGCCGCAACCGCTGTACGTCACCCCGGGCGTGCCAGCCACTTTGAGGCCCGCAGGGAATGTGTCGGTGAAATTGACCCCGCTGATCGTTTGAGTTGACGGGTTGGTCAGCTTGACCGTGAGCACCGAGGTGCCGCCGGGCGAGATCGCCTTCGGCGAAAACGTCTTCTGGATCGCCACGCTCGAGGGCCCGACGATGGATGCGATGCGCGCGCCGGAGGAAAAGTCCGCGTTGTAGTGAAAGCTGCTACCGGAGAAATCGTAGAGCAGGCTGCCGAGGGTCTGTGACGTGCCCGCCCCGTTGAGGATCTTCACCTGGTAGTTGACGACTACGGTGCCCCCCGCCTTGCCGTCGCCACCGATGCACGATCCGTAGTTCGGGCTGCCGGGATCGGGTTCCCAGAGACAGGAATCGGCATACAACTTGTCATCGGCCGTCGGAGCCGGACCGGGAACGTACGGCGACGAATCGGCGCTGTATGTCGTACTCACCGACAGGACCTGAAAGATGGTGTTCGGGAAATTGATGAACGATTCGAGCTGATTGTAGCCCTGCGTCGCCGTGAATCCGTCGAGCTCAATGTTGTACGTGTTGCCGACCATGAGGCTCATGGTCCCGCCGGCGGCAACCGAGACGCCATTCAGTTTGATGTCTGTAATGCCGTTGCGGTGCTGCGAGATCAGATGCTCGACGTACAGCTCGCGCGGCGTGGGAGACGTTGCCGTGCCCGACGTATCCGTTGCGGTGATGTGGTAGCTGCGCGCCGTATCGTACGCGCCCGCGACCCGCGTGACCTCAGCTTCGAAATACGCATCCGAGCATCCACCGGCCGCCAAGGATGCGATCGTAATCGAACTGAGCGATCCGGGGCGCAGATTGATGTTGGCGTTCGCCGAATCCCAGACCCAGCCCACCGCGACATTGGTCGTCGCCACACCGCTGCACACCCGCACTCCCACCGGAAACCGATAGGGCCCGGTGGCCGGGTCGTTACTGTCGAGACCGATGACGTTCCAGGTAAGCGGTGTGACCGTCAGCGTCGTGGCAGCGCGCCCCGTCGACGACCACAACGCCAGCCCACAGACCAGAAGCGCACGGAGCGCCCGGCGCGACCACCTGGGCGCCGAGGCGGCGGCCGCCGGCGGCCGTCGACCGCTGCGATGGGTTTCGAACTCTCTACCACTCGCGATAATTCGTACGCGCTGGGTTCTTTCATCTGCCGCATCGCTGTGCTCAAGCTGTCCTTCGCTCACCATTCACCCCGCCCGTTCAATTTACAGGCGGTGGCGCGAAGCACTATCTACGCCAGCATACAAAGATCACTCGGGCAAAGCGTTTCGCGAGGACGGTGGCGCGGTGCCGACGGCCGCGCTCCTGCGAATGACAGATTGCGGCACTGCGAAAGCGGTGGCCGTAACGCGTCACCCGTGGGCCGTGGGGCCCACCGACGCTCTGCCCAGACAGCGGACGGAGCGCAGCGCCGCCCGCTGCCTCAACTCATCGGATGGTCGTCGAGGCCGATACGGTGGCCGATGCACCCAGGCCGTCGCTGATGTCGAAGAAGCCTTGGAATATTTCTTCCGCCATGGCATCCGCTGGCGCATATGCCCACACGATAACCCGGGTGTTGCGGCTCGTGGGGCTGAGGCTCCATTCCACGAGCGCCGCCCCGCTACCATTCGTGTCGACGAGCGCCGGCGGTGACGTGTAGTACACGGTCATGCCGGCGGGCAGGACGCCATGGATTGCGAGATGGCCGGGGATCACGGTGCCGCGGGCCCGGATCACGTACCGCACCGTTGCACCGGCACGCGCCCGCCGAGTCGCGGTTACCGTCGTGCGCACGCTCGCGGTGCTGTCCTGCGCCGCCAAACGTGCCAGCGCCAAGGTAGTCGGCGGGCGATAGTTGATGCGCCCCACATAGCTGAAGCGGCTCTTGTCGATGACCTCGCCGACGCCGTTCTCGACGTGCAACATACCGGCGAACGTGTCGCCGAAGGGAACGTCACCGCGCACGGTGCCCACGACCAGCGCCGGGCTGTTGGCCGGTCCTTGCAAGTCGCCGAAATCCCATCGCACCACGCCGGACGCACCAACCGCAGGTGCCTCGAGCGGTGGCGGCACCGCATAGTTGAACTCCACTTCGGGCGGCAGCGACAGGGTGGCAATCACGTGCGGCACCAGACTGCGGCTGTAGGTGAGGATGGCAATCGAGTAGACCAGCTGGCTGCCGCGGTTGACGCGGCCAACGGACACGAACCGGACTCCCATCCCGCCCACGGTGAACGCGGACGTCGGCGTCGGCACCGGACCATGGGTGGGGGTGTTTCCGGGACCGATCGCGGTCGGTGTCCTGGTTGCCGTGGGTGTCCTGCTGCCGACGTTGATCGGGGTGCGTGAAGGCGTGAAGGTGTGCGTCGGGGTACGGGTGATCGGTGCTGGTGTGGGCGTCGCCACGCCTCCCGTCGAGCCACCCAGGACGTTTGTTGGATCACTGTCGCTGTTGTTGGCCGCGTTCGCATCGCCGTTGACACTGACCGTCGCCGTGTTGGTGGTGACCGCGGCCGCCGCGGCGGTCACGTTCACCGTCAGGTCGATCATGCTCATGTCTCCGGGGAAGAAGGTGGCCCCGGTCGTACATGTCACAAGCGAGCCGGTCGCCCCGCACGCCCATCCCGTCCCGGATGCCGAGACATAGCTGAATCCGGCCGGCAGGAGGTCCGTCACCGTGACGATTCCGACCGTCCGGCCGAGGCCCACATTGGTGACCGTGAGCGTGTACGCGCCGGTGCGACCGACGCGGAACGAGCCGGAGTGCCACTTCGTGATCTTCAGATCCGGCGGAGAGGTCGGCGTCGGCGTGCGTGTGCGGCTCGGGGTGAACGTGGGGCCACCGCCGCCGCCTGACGTCGGCGTCGCCGTCGGTGTGTCGGTCGCAGTGAAGGTGGGCGTACTCGTAGCGGTCTGCGTCGGGGTGTTCGTTGGGGTATGGGTCAGCGTCTGCGTCGGCGTAATCGTGGGCGTCTGCGTCGGCGTTCCCGTTGGTGTGCTTGTCGGTGTCGCGGTCGGCTCCGCGGTCACGGTCTCCGAGTCGGAATTCGAGGTCACCGTCTGGTTGCCCGGGTCTTTGGCGGTGGCAACGGCCAGGTTGGTCACCGAGCCGGCGGTGACGTCTGCCGCGGTGGTGGTGTAGCTCGCGGTGCAGGTAATCGATGCCCCCGGCGCGATGCTCGTGGGACTCGGCGGACAGGTCACGGTCGCACGGTCGTCGCTGACCGCAAACGGGGCACTGAGCGTGACGCTGCCGATGTTGGTGAGGACGTAGGTGTAGTTGATGATCGTGCCGGCGCTCACGAACGTCGTGGGACTGGCGCTCTTCGCCAGTAGCAACTGCAACGTGCCGCTGCCCTGCAGCGGGTTACTCACGGGATTACTTTCCACCGCCACCGGCATGTTGGTCGCCGTCACTTGGGCCACGTTGTCGATCTGCAACAATCCCGGCGGCGGCACACCGACCTGCACGGTGAACGTCAGCGTGACAGTGCTTCCACCCGTCAGATTCCCCAGGGTCCACGTCACGACGCCCATCGAGGCGCCGCAGCTTCCCACCGGCGTCGTGCAACTCTGGTAGAGCGTGCCGGTCGGTACCGCGTCGGTCACCACGACGTTCGACACTGTTCGAAGTTGCTGTCGGGAAGGCCACCGGCCCGGCGCCGGTCGCGGCGGCACTGAAGGTCAAGCTACCAGGCGTCGCACCGGCCGCAGCGGTGCAGGTCCACTGGTAGAGCACGTCGTCATTGATATCGACGATGTCATCGTCGGCACTCACGAGCGTCGGACCGGTGAGGCTGCTACACGAAGCGCCGCCGGTCGGCGTCACGGTCAAGGAACCCGCAGCCACGTTGTTCACCGCGGTGCTCGATTCGATCCGGAAGGTCACCACGATCGAGGCGCCGGTGACCACCAGCGACGGCATCCCAGTCATGGACGTGAAGCGCCCCTGCGGATTGAGGCCCGGCACGAACACCAGCGCCCCGCCTTGATTCGTTGCTGCCGTGAATGGCGTGAGCGTCGTCCACGTATTGCTGCCGATGTCGTAGCGCCAGAACGCAGTCGACTTGCCCTGGAAGGCGTACAGATACGTGCCGTCGGTTGTCAGCGCGCCGCCATCCGCCACGTTGCCCGGAGTGCTGGCCAGAGTGGTCCAGCTATTCGCGCCGATATCATAGCGATAGAAGCCCTGCTTGCCGTCGCCGCCCAGGGCGTAGATGAACCCGCCAACCCGGCTCAAGGCACCGCCCCAGCCCACGTTGGCCGGCACGTTGGCGAGCACCGTCCAGGTATTGCTGCCAACGTTGTAACGCCAGAAGGTATTCTTGCGGTCGCCGCGCAAGGCATAGGTGTTCGTTCCGTCGGTAGTCAGCGCGCCGCCCTTCTTGACGTTGTTCGGGGTCGCCGCCATGGCCGTCCAGGTGTTGCTGCTGACGGTGTAGCGCCGGAACCCGGTACCGTTGCCCATCAGGGCGAACACGAAATCGGTGCCGCTGACATTCAAAAACACCAGCGAACCACCCTCGTCAACGTTGGTGCCGGTGTTCGCCCTGGCCGTCCATACATTGGTGGCGACATCGTACGAGTAGAAGGTCTGCTGCCCGCCTCCCCTCAGCCCATAGATCGTGCCGGCGCCGTTCGTCGTCAGGGCACCGCCCTTCTGGATGTTGTTGAGCGCGTTGGCGTGCGGGGTCCAGGCGGCGTTGTTGATGCCGTACTTCTGGAAGGTATTGGTGTTCCCGCCGCGGAACCCGTAGACGCCCGCGGTGTACCCGCTGGTGATGGTCTCGCCCGGAACCCCGGCGACGTTGCTCCCGAGATTCCACGTCACCACGTTCGGCCCGCCGGTCGCCGCGACGAGGACGCTCGCCGAACTCGCATCCGGCCAGCTCGTGGTCGCCGCCGCGTCATCTGCACCGGCGCTGAAGAGGTATTCACCGGGTTCCTGCAATGTGCAGGTCCAGCTGAAATTCACACCGCTGCCGCCGGCCGGCACGTTGGCGCTGGCAGGCGCCGGTCCGCTGCAGGTAGCCACCCCGCCATAGATGGCAAGATCGGACGGCGACACGGTGCTGACGGCGACGCTGCTCTTCACGTTCAACGTCACGGTGACCGAGCCGTTCTGTGCGACGAAGTTGCTGCTCACCGACATCGCCGTGTCTAGTACCGGCGGACCCGGATCGTTTCCGGGCACCGCGGCGATCGGCACATAGGCGCCAAAGGTACCACCCTGGCCGGCGCCGACGAAGGTCGTGCCCGCCGGCAGCGGGTCCATCACCCGCACGCTCTGCAGTAATTGGCTGCCGCTGAACGCGGGTGTGAGGGTGTAAGTGACGGTGCTCGGCAGCGTGGTTACGAACGCCTGGTCGACTGCCTTATCGATGTGCAGCGGCAGGCGTTGCACGCTCACCGCGGCGCTGGCGTCGTTGCTGAACGGCGTGCCGCCGGCGTCCGTGCCACTGAGCGTGGCGGTATTCGTGAAGACTTGCGTGGGGGGATCACCGACGCCCGCCGTCACCGCGCCGGCGCGCGCCGTGAGCGTGATCGAACCGCTCGCTCCGGGCGCCAGCGTCCCGAGATTCCAACGCACGATGGCCGGATTGCCGGGAATAACCGTGGTCGCCGCCGGTGTAGCGGAGCTGAAGGTGAACCCGGGCGGCAGCGTGTCTTCCAGCCGCGCATTTTGCAACGCGGCGGCGCCGGGATTGGAGTAGCTCAGCGTCCAGGTAATGAGATCGCCGGGGATGAATGGTCCCTGCGACGCCGGTGTCTTGCTGAGCGTTGGCGCGGGCACCGGGCTGACTTGCACCTCGCGGCACACGTCAGCGGTGAACCCCTCGCCGAACACGTCACCGTACGTCGCATGGAAGGTGCCGAACTGCTTGAGGCCGGCGGTGCTGGTCACCGCGGCGTCGAGCTGCAGCTTGATGGTAATCACGCTCTGCCCGCCGCCGACATCTCCGAGGTTTGTCCAGGTGAGTGTGGTGTAGCCGGCGCTCGGAGTGTTGGGGCTCACCGTCGGCGCCGGGCCAAGACTGGTGAGGATGTACGTGAAGCCGGGATTCAGAACGATCGACACGTTTCCGGGAACGGCGCCGACCGCGGTCGCCGTGCTGGCGCCGGTGTTGGTGACGCTCACATTCAGTAGTTGCGTGCCGTTCTGCGGAAACGTGCTGGGCGCGTAGGTCAGGTCGAGCTTGGCCACGGCGCTGCCGTTGAAGAACAGCGAGTTGTAGAAGGCCCGCAAGTACGGCCCCTCGAAATTGCCCGCATAGGGCACGGCCGTGGAGTAGGAGTGGCCGCCCAGGTAGCTCACTTTCCCGAGGCCGGTGCCGTTGTGATACGGGCCGGCGACGATGTGATCGTGATCGACCGTCACGGTGTCGAAGTATGCGACACGCTCGGTCGCCGCGTAATACGATGGCGCGCCGCTCGCCGGCGGCGCGGGCCACGTTTGCACCGAACCGCCCGGCAAGGCCTGCGCCACCGTCGTGCTCACGGCTTGCGCCAAGGGCAGATCGGCAGCGCTCGTCGGCACCGTCCACGTGCCGCCCGTATTATCGATGGTCGTGAAACCGGACGACGTGAGAAAGCCGCCGGGTTGGCCGCCCGGCAGTGACGTCTTGAACAAACTCTTGACCGCCGCACTGCCGTTCACCGTGAGATCGCGGATGTTGTTTTCGTTGCTCAAGACCGAGTGGCACAGCGCCGTCCACCCGCCGCCCTCGTGTACGAAGGTGTCGAGCTGCGAATAGGTCTGGGTACCCAGATTGTTGGGATCGGTCAGCGAATACGTGTAGCCGCTGTTGTGCGGCGTCACGAACGTGTCGTAGCGGCGCGAGCGACACACGCCTTGAGCGAACAACGCGCCGCCGGCGATCTCGGTTTCGTCCAGAATGTTCGGCGACGCGGTGGTCCACGGATTGCCATTCTGGTCGGGAATGCCGGCGGCGTTGTAGTAGGCCATGGTGATGCCGGCATTGATGGCCTCATTGGCAATGCGTGGCGCGCTGCGCAGGACAATGTTCACATCTGCGGTAAACCCTGCGAGGGCTTCGTGCACGTTGGGTTGATTGCCGTTGGCGCTCCACCACGCCGTGATCAACGGCAGGGCAGCCGGGACGTCGGCGCTATCGATGATGAGCGGCCCGCCACGGTAGCTCCACGCGCCAAGTGCGGTGAGCGTGCGCCGGTCGCGAGCACTGGTCACCGAGAAATCGATGGCGTCGAAATTCTTGCCGGGTAGAATCGCCCAGCCAACCGGAATGCCATTTTGCAGGAGCCGGTAGATGAGGCCGTACGCCTTCCACATGCCCTGATTCTGGTTGAAGCTGGCATGGTTTCCGGTGGTGTCGGTATCCATCGGAATGATGAGCGACCCCGAGGCGAACGTCACCGTATCGGCACGGCCGCGGGACGGCATCACCGTACTGGCCGTCAAGGCGACCAGACATAAGGCCAGAAACAAACGGCCGCTGATGCGGTTGGGAGCGCGGTTGGTGGCAACCGGTACGTGCATGTGTGTTTTATCCCTTCGCGCCAGCAATGCCCCGCCATCCGGCGGCGCTGACTTGCGGTGCGAGTCCTCCGCGCACTCCCGGAAATCAACCCCACTTCCGCAGGACGCGTAACACTCTGCCGCGGGCGCAACAAGGCAGTTGCATTCAATGCGCTGCTGCCCAGACTCCCACATCAGAACGTCATCGTACAAGTAAATTGTTTTTTAACGCCGGAAGCCGCGGGCTACGCAACTTCTTCTAGGACTTCAGCGCACCTGTCGGGCGCGCCGGCACGATAGAGCCCCGGCAATGGAGAATGGCAAATCGAGAATGGAGAATCGAGAACCGGCCAATCCTTGGATCCCCGCCTGCCCGGAAGGGATCATGGTGGAGAAGCTGCTGAGCGACGTGCCCGACTCGTCACGCAGTACCGAAGCGACCTGAAGGACGTTGCCGGTATGATTCTGCGCGAAGCAGGTGAGCACATCGCCCTCGGCATTGCGCACCGGAGGCGAGAACGTCGTCGTCGCCTCCGCGCCGGAGCCGACCCACGTCAGCGCTAGGCCTACCGCCCGCAGCCATCTGCCGATTCTCATCGCCCGCCTTCCCGCCGTCACGATGTCGGACCTGACAACCTTGAAGACGTTCCCATCCCAGCCTTAGCCTGAGCCCCAGCCTCAGCCTAAGCCTGTGATGGGAAGATGGTCAGTCACCCTTGGCATTACCCCCACGGGTATGCCTCGAGCGGATACTCCTTACACCCCTGGCGGCCCGCCGTCGGATAGTCCTTTTTCGTGAAGCCGCGCGACCACTGCGCCAGGTCGCGATAGATCATGCACTTGTCGCGCTGCGTCGGCAGACGCGGATCGTTGTCGACGGCCGCCAGGACGCTCGCGGCGGTCAGCGTGTCACTCGACATGCGGACGCCGCCGTCTGCCGGGGTATCGAAGATCATGAACTTCGGGCTCGCCGGGCCGCTGCTGTCCCATGCGGTCCACTCGGCCAGGGTATGGTCGCGGCCACGTCCGGGAGCACCCGTGTAGGCGAATTCCGCCCAGTACGACATCATCTGCGCGCTGAGCGCCTTGCGGCCCGGCTCGTTCTCCTTGGTAAAGATCATGTTGCCTTCGCGCCCGAGATCGAAATGGCCAAAGACGAACGGAATCTCGAACGCATGCGCCGCACCGAGCAGCTCCGACAGGTCGGTGCCCAGCATGCGCGGCTCCTCGTCCCAATCGAAACGGTAGGCGTACACGCTCGGTTGCGTGCCGCGCATGGCGCTCGCCGGTTCGTCGGCGCCGTTGGCCTTCCACATCTTGGCCATGTACTCCGCTTGCAGGTTGTAGTGCTGCGGGTCACGGATGCGGGGGATGATCCAGAGGATCCGGCGCACCAGCTTCGGATCACCTTGCATGAAGAGCTTGTTCTCGTCGCGGTTGGTCCCGAAAATCACCGGCACCTTGTTGTAGCCGTCGGCTTGCGAAAGTTTGTCGAGCGGGTCTTCGACGGGCAACACCACGCCGTCGCGGAACACCTTCGGCATGTCGATCATGTCGACATTGGCGATGGGCGGATACGCCAGCAGGATATCGTTGGTCGACTTGCCGCGCAGGTACTTCTCGATCTCGACACCGCTCATCTTCGCCACCCGCGCCTTGGCGGCGTCGCGGTTCGCCGCACCGTCGGCCTGGAGCAGGCGCAGCAGCGCTTCGTTCGAACTATTGAAGTGCCCGGCACCGTTGTCGGCGAATTCTTCCGCCGCCGTAATACCGTCGAGCTGCAATCCGCCGCTTTCGACGATGGCCCGATGGAACAGGCCGCGCGCCGGCGCCGCGAGCAGCAACGAAAAGACGTTGGTGCCACCCGCCGATTCGCCGAAGATGGTCACGTTGTTCGGATCGCCGCCGAACGCGGCGACGTTCTCGTGGATCCATTGCAGCGCGCGCACCAGGTCGAGCGTGCCGAAGTTGCCGGAACGATCGAGGTCGGTGGCGCCGTCTTCGCGCATGGCCGCGTGGCGAAACCAGCCGAAGGGGCCGAGGCGATAGTTGGTGGTGATGACGATCACGCGTTGTTGGGCGGCGAGATTGCCCCCGTTGTAGAAGGCGGCTTCGCCGATCGTGTTGCCGCCGCCGTGGATCCACAGCATCACCGGCAGCTGTGCTCCGGCTTTGGGGACGTCGCTTGCGGTGAAGCGCGGCGCGTAGATGTTCAGGTAGAGGCAGTCTTCGCTGCCCACCGGTGTGCCTTCGCGCGCCTTCTTCACGCCGCCGAAGGGGCTGGCGTACTGCGGGCACGACGACCCGAATGCGAGTGCCTCGCGTGTTCCCGTCCACACGGGCGGCGGCTGCGCCACGCGCCAGCGCAACTCGCCCACCGGCGGCGCGGCAAACGGCACGCCGAGCCACACGTGGCTGTCGTATTCGCCAACGAAGCCGACCACGTTGCCCGACGCGGTGGTCCGCCGCGACGCCGCATCCGGCGCCGGCCGCGGCGGATCCTTGGGGCCACACCCAGCCAGCGCCACAGTCAACAGTGTCGCGGATCCGAAGACGATGAACGCTCGCGCCGCTCGCATGATCCCTCCTTTAGTGGTTGCCCGCGTGCAAGACATATCGCGACGGGCAAGCCGCGGGGAAGGGCCGTGAGACGACCGTGGATTCGCAGCAACCGAGCGGGGTGGAGACCCTAGCATCCCGTTGAAAAAGGCCAGGCACCCTTCGACACGCTCAGGGTGAGCGGAAGGGATCCATTAAAATCGGGGAGGGGAACCGCTCATCCTGAGCTTGTCGAAGCACGGGGTGGTGTTTTTCAACGGGCTGCTAGGGCGCACACCCCGCCAGTGCATTGTTCACTGCGACGATCAGCTCGGTGACGTCCACCTCGCCGTTGCCGTCCTTGTCGAACACCGGGCACGTCGAGAGATCGGCGTTGCCAAGAGCGATGTTCACCCCCTTGATGATTTCGTCGACCGTCACCTCGCCGCCGCCATCGCAGTCGCCCACGCAAGCGATCGGCGTCGGGGTCGGCGTGACCTGCAACTCCCGCAGCAGCGTCTGCACGGTTGGATCGTTGTTGGCGGCACTCTCCGCCGCGTCATTTGCCTGGTTGAGCGTCAAGCCGGCGAAGTCGGCCGCGGCGTTTGCCTCATCGACGGCGGCCATGATCGCCTCGATCCCTTCGTCGGTGTAACTCCCGACTCCCGCGGCTTCCAGCACGCGCGACGCGGCCTCGCTGATCGGATCGAGCACCACGCCGGTTTCCAACCCGGCCAGCGTCCGGAGACTGGTGGAGATGCCGGCAAACGCCGCGAGCTGGCGCGGCGTGATCAGCAGCCGGCAGCTGCCGTCTACGAGGATGGCGCGGATCAGCACGAAGCGCCGTTGCACGGCGATGTCGATGGACAAGGAGACGGCGAAGCGGCCGTTCTCGTCGGTCTCGCTGCTGCGCACGATGGTCGTCGGATTGGTGAGGCACTCGGTGCCGGTGACGCAGACGAACACCTCAAACCCTTGGAAGGCGACCGGGACGAGGCCGCGGTTGCCTTGCGCATCACGCGGGCCGGGGCTCAGGATCTGCCCGGTCACGGTGAAGAAGTTCGGTGTGACCGCCGGTGTCGGCGTGATGCTTGCGCTCGGTGTGGGCGTCGCGCTCGCAGCAATGCTCGGCGTCGCCGTCGCGGTGTGCGTGGCCGTGTGCACGGAGGTTGCCGTCGGCGTCGCGCTCCTGGTCGGCGTTGAGCTCGGCGTGTGGGTCAGGGTGGGCGTCGCCGTCGGCGCGTTCGTAGCAGTCATGGCTCCGGTGGGGGTGTGTGTCGCCGTCGGTACGTTCGTAGCAGTCACCGCTCCGGTAGGGGTGCGCGTAGAAGTGTTCGCAGGGGTCAACGTGATCGACGGGGTTGCCGTGGCAACCGGCGTCGGGGTCGTCGTTCCGGTCCGCGTCGGTGTGAACGACTGTGTCGGCACCATGGTTGGCGGCTGCGGGCACTCGTTAGTGTTGCCTGACAGCGTCCCTGCGAAACCGGGGGGCGCGTTGATGAAGGTATCGCCGCCGGTGGCGCAGATCTTATTGTTGATGATCTGGGTCATCCCGTTGCTCGCTCCCGCGTCAACGCGAATGCCGGTGTCGCTAGCAGTCGGATCATCGAAGATGGTATTGCCGCTCACCGCGGGCATGGCGCTGCCCGACACGTAGATCGCCACACGCCCGCTGCTGCCGCCGCCGAAGCCGATGCCGTTCCCGCTCACCGTGCCCGCACCGCCTGCCAGATAGATCCCATAGGACGTCGCCGTGATCAGGTTGCCGCTGATCGTGTGCGCCCCGTCGCCCACGTAGATGTCGTAGCTCACCGTCCCACCGATCGTGTTGTTGCTGATCGTCGCGGCCCCGCTCGGCATATAGAGCCCGAAGCTGCTGGCGGCCGTGATCGTGCAATTGCTCACCGTCGGCGTCCCCTGCAGCGTGAAATACGTCCCGCTGGGCACCTGGTTCACCGTGCAATTTTGCAGCGTCCCCGTCCCGTCGGGCTGGAACGCCACCGCCACGTTGTTGAACACCACGTTGCGCACCGCGTTGCTCGTTCCCACCGCGGTCAGCGTCCCGCTCACCGACACCGTCCCGCCGTTCAGCGTCACGCCCGCCGCGATGGTGAGCGTCGCCCCCGACGGCACCGACAGATTCTGTCCCACGTACGTGTCGACCACCGTCCCCACCGCCGGCATCAGCGGGCTGACCGTCGCCGTCCCCGTCACCGTCCCCCCCAAAGTCACCCCCGCCGCCAGCCCGCCCGGAAAGCTGTTCCCGCTCACCTGCGAGCCCGCCTGGAACACCGCCGGTGTGATCTGCAACGGAAAATCCCCGCCGCTGGCATTGATCGTGTTGTTGACGATCTGCACCCCCGGGGCCGTCACCTGCGCACTGATGCCGATGTCGCTGACGCCCACCGCGTCGAGGATCGTGTTGCCGCTCACCATGGGCGCGGCGTCGCCCGACACGTAGATCGCTACCCGCCCGGCGCTGCCGCCGCCGAAGCCGATCGTGTTCCCGCTCACCGTGCCCGTGCCGTCCACCTGATAGATCCCATAGGACGTCGCCGTGATCAGGTTACCGCTGATCGTGGGCGCCCCGTCGCCCACGTAGATGTCGTAGCTCACCGTCCCGCCGATCGTGTTGTTGCTGATCGTCGCGGCCCCGCTCGGCGCATACAGCCCGAAGCTGCCCGCCGCCGTGATCGTGCAATTGCTCACCGTCGGTGTCCCCTGCAGCGTGAAATACGCCCCGCTGGGCACCTGGTTCACCGTGCAATATTGCAGTGTCCCCGTCCCATCGGGCTGGAACCCCACCGCCACGTTGTTGAACACCACGTTGCGCACCGCGTTGCTCGTTCCCACCGCGGTCAGCGTCCCGCTCACCGACACCGTCCCGCCGTTCAGCGTCACGCCCGCCGCGATGGTGAGCGTCGCCCCCGACGGCACCGACAGATTCTGTCCCACGTACGTGTCGACCACCGTCCCCACCGCCGGCATCAGCGGGCTGACCGTCGCCGTCCCCGTCACCGTCCCCCCCAAAGTCACCCCCGCCGCCAGCCCGCCCGGAAAGCTGTTCCCGCTCACCTGCGAGCCCGCCTGGAACACCGCCGGTGTGATCTGCAACGGAAAATCCCCGCCGCTGGCATTGATCGTGTTGTTGACGATCTGCACCCCCGGGGCCGTCACCTGCGCACTGATGCCGATGTCGCTGACGCCCACCGCGTCGAGGATCGTGTTGCCGCTCACCATGGGCGCGGCGTCGCCCGACACGTAGATCGCTACCCGCCCGGCGCTGCCGCCGCCGAAGCCGATCGTGTTCCCGCTCACCGTGCCCGTGCCGTCCACCTGATAGATCCCATAGGACGTCGCCGTGATCAGGTTACCGCTGATCGTGGGCGCCCCGTCGCCCACGTAGATGTCGTAGCTCACCGTCCCGCCGATCGTGTTGTTGCTGATCGTCGCGGCCCCGCTCGGCGCATACAGCCCGAAGCTGCCCGCCGCCGTGATCGTGCAATTGCTCACCGTCGGTGTCCCCTGCAGCGTGAAATACGCCCCGCTGGGCACCTGGTTCACCGTGCAATATTGCAGTGTCCCCGTCCCATCGGGCTGGAACCCCACCGCCACGTTGTTGAACACCACGTTGCGCACCGCGTTGCTCGTCCCCACCGCGGTCAGCGTCCCGCTCACCGACAGGCCGTTGCCGTTTCCGTTGAGCGTGGCGCCGGCTTGCACCGTACAGGTCGTGCCATTCGGCACGGAGACGGAGCCCGTGAAGACCCACGGACTGCCGGCGGCGGTAAAGCCTCCGACAGGACAGCTCCCGGAGACGTTCGTCGCGGCAGCCGGCGAAGCCGCGCAAGCCACGACGACGACCAAGAAGGTTGAGAATCCGATCGCGTGATGCTGCCTGCCCCTAAGCTGCATCGTCCCACCTTTCCAAGATATGTTTTGTATACGTCCGCCGGGGCTTCCCTGTATGCGATGCCACCGTGCAGAGTCAAGGAAATACTGAAGAGCCTACTGGCTGAACAACTGACGAACGCGAAAGACGCGGGTGGTTGAGGCCGGCAAACCTCCGCTGCTAGAACGCCGCCCATGCTGTCCGACGGCGATACCGTGGTGCACCTGCGTGGCCTGCGCAAGGAGTTCGGGTCGTTCGTCGCCGTGGCCGATCTGTCGCTGGCGATCCGCGTCGGCGAGATCGTCGGCCTGGTCGGTCCCAACGGTGCCGGCAAGACGACCACGATTCACATGATGCTCGGCCTGATTGCGCCGACGCGCGGCACCATCGAGATTTTCGGCCTCGACCTCGAGCACTACCGCGCCGCCATCCTGTCGCGCCTCAACTTCGCGTCGCCCGACGCGCTCATGGACTGGCGCCTGACCGTGCGCGAGAACCTGCGCGTGTTCGCCGGCCTCTACGGCCTGCGCCACCCGCGCCAACGCGTCGACGAAGTCATCGATCTGTTCGAGATGCGCGACATCGCCAATCAGTCGACCCGCGAGCTGTCGCTCGGACAGCAGACACGCCTCGGTCTGTCCCGCGCCTTCCTCAACGAGCCGGACCTCGTGCTGCTCGACGAGCCGACCAACAGCCTCGACCCGGACATCGCCGACAAGACCCGCCGCCTCCTGCTGCGCCTGCGCGCCGAACGCCGCATGGCGATGCTGTACACGTCGCACAACATGGCCGAGGTGGAGCAGCTCTGCGACCGCGTCTTCTTCCTGCACCACGGGCGTGTCATCACCGCCGGCACGCCGTTGGAGGTGTCGCGCCACATTTTGCGTGCCGACGTCGACCGCGCCTCACTCGAAGAGGTGTTCTTGCACATCACGCGCGGAGGGGAAGTCGATTCCCATGACCGGGACGCCTAACGGCAACGTGTCGGAGTTGGCCGCTCCTCGCGACCAAGCGCAGCGGAACACGAGCATGACACCAGCCGCGAGCCTGGCGGCGCGTGTCGCCGCCGACCGCTGGCGGCGCATCGGCGCGTTGTTCGTCCGCTACATGCTACTCATCCGCCGCGACCCGTCGCGCGCCATCGACATGTTCTACTGGCCGGCGATCGACGTCATCATCTGGGGGTTCGTCACGCTGTTCGTCACGCGCACGCAAACCGAGACCCCCGGCGCCCCGAGTTTCGCGGCGCTGTTTCTCGGCGCCGTGATCTTGTGGAACCTTTTCTTTCGCTGCCAACAAGACGTCGCGGTGTCGTTCCTCGACGACGTCTGGGCGCGCAGCATCGTCACCCTGTTCGGGTCGCCGCTGAGCGTGCCGGAGTTTCTGACGGCCATGATGCTGCTGGGTCTCGTCAAGTTGGCGATGACCATGGCCTTCATGACCGTCCTCGCGTTCGTTTTCTACTCGTTCAATTTCTTCGCGCTCGGCTTCGCGCTGCTGCCGTTCATTGCCAACCTGGTGGTACTGGGCTGGAGCGTGGGACTGCTCGCGGTGGCGATCATCATGCGCTACGGCACGCGCACCACGATTCTCGCGTGGAGCCTGCCGGTGCTGCTGCAGCCGGTGTCGTCGGTGTTCTACCCGGAATCCGTATTGCCGGGATGGCTGCGTCACGTGGCGCAGTTCGTTCCCGCGAATCACGTATTCGAAGGCATGCGCGGGGTGCTGCTTACGGGACAGTTTGCGTGGGATCGGCTGGTCTGGGCGATCGCCACGAATCTCCTCTTTGTGGCCATCGCCGGCACCTATTTCCTCTGGGTCTTTCGCGTTGCCCGCCAAAACGGACTCCTGACGAAGATTCGCTAAACGCGCCCGCGCTCCGTAAGGATTTCTTTTGCGCAGGTTCGGACAGGCGTGTTACGCTCCGGACAGCTCTGGGGTTGGGGACAGTAGCGAATCGGGGGAGCTGGGGGGGGATGCATCGGGCTCTTTCAGTAGTTCTGAGTCTCTACAGTTTGGTGCTCAGCGCGCCGGCGTGGGGAACGACCTGGGTCGTGACCAAGCTCGCGGACACCAACGACGGCGTCTGCGACGGTGACTGCTCCCTGCGTGAGGCGGTTGCGGCGGCGCACTCGGGCGACACGATCACTTTCACGGGCTTGGCACTGCCGGCCTCGATCACCCTGACGCTCGGCGAAATCGTCATCGTCGGCAAGGACGTGACCATCAACGGTCCCGGCGCGCAGGAGTTGGCGCTCGACGGAAATCAAGCGAGCCGCATCTTCAACGTGGGAACCTACTACATCGAAGCGTCACTCGTCCTGTCCGGCGTGACGATCCAGAGCGGTCGCGCGACGGCGAACGGCTACTATTCGGGTGGCGGCATTCTGAGCAGTCGTTTCTTGACGGTCACCAACACCACGTTTCTCAATAACTCGGCTGCGGGCGGTGGTGCCATTTCCAGCGAAAATCCGGGTTCCCTCACGCTGACGAACTGCACATTCATCGGCAACTCGGCCATCACCGGCGGCGGCGGCGGGATCGCCAACGGCAATCTGATGAGCGTGACAAACTGCACCTTCCGCAACAACTCTGCCGGCTACTCAGGCGGTGCAATCAGCAACAGTATTCGCGGAGCGACGCTGACCGATTGTACGATCGAGCAGAACTCGGCGGGATGGTACGGCGGGGGCGTGTACAACGCCGGCGCGATGACCTTGACCCGCTGTACGCTCACGGAGAACCAGGCGCAACGTGCTGGTGGCGGCGTCTACAACTATAGCGGCTACAACGGCACCGTCTCGCTCACGGATTCGACAGTGACCGGCAACGCGGCCGGCGAAGACGGCGGCGGCCTGTGGACCGAGAGCGATGCGACGCTGGTTCGTTGTGCGGTGAACGACAACACGGCCGTGCTCTCCGGCGGCGGCATCCACACCGAGGGCGACGGGACCTGGAGCTTGACCGAGTGTACCCTCAGCGGCAATTCGGCAAGATCCGGTGGCGGCATATGGACCGCCGGCGGGCTCGCGTTGAACCGTTGCGTGTTGAACGCCAATTCGGCCATCGGGCGCGGCGGTGGGCTCTATAGCGACGAGGGCAACCCGACGCTGACCGAGTGCACCGTCAGCAACAACACGGCCGGTGACGACGGCGGCGGTATCTACGCCAATCGCGGCACGGTGAACCTGACCGACGGCAGCGTGAGCGTGAATGCAAGCGCGCATGCGGGCGGCGGCGTGGCGAGCGACCTGGGAATCGTGACGCTCACCGGTTCCACGCTGAGCGACAACACCGCAGGCGATCATGGCGGCGGCTTGAGCAACCGCTTCGGCACAGCACGGCTGACGCGCTGCACGCTCACCGGCAACTCGGCCACCGCGGGTGGCGCCCTGTGGCTACGCGGTACGACGGCATTGAGCCACTGCGTTTTGAATGACAATTCCGCCAGTACCACCGGCGGCGGCATTCAGAATGACGCCGGCGCGGCGACCATGGTTCACTGCACCCTTTCGGGCAACACCGCCGGCACGAACGGCGGCGGTATCGACAACCACGGCAAGCTGACCATGGAATCGAGCCTCTTCGATGCCAATGCGGCCGCAATAGGCGGGGGACTCGCGAACGAAAAGCCGTGTGGGCAAGTCGGGCGTAGCAAGCTCTGCTTCTCCAAGCTCTCGAACTGCACGCTCAACGCCAATACCGCCGACGACCTCGGTGGTGCCATCTATAACGCCCCGGCGGGCAAGGCGACGTTGAAAAATTGCACGCTGAACACCAACGCGGCAGACCACGCCGGCAAGAGCATCTTCAACGATGGGAGGCTCACCATCTCCAACACCATCCTCGCGAACAGCTCGGGCCCCCACTGCGGTGGCGCGCATGTGCCGATCAGCAGCCACAACCTCGAGGACGGGAGGAGCTGCGGGTTCAGAGGCGTGGGGTGTGCGCACCGCAACAGCACCTCATTCTGTGATACCGATCCACTGCTCGACCCGGCGGGGCTGGGAAGCCATGGCGGACCGACGCAGACCATTGCCTTGCAAGACGGCAGCCCGGCGATTCACGCCGGCCGGCATTGTGCGCGCAGCGATCAACGCAGCTTCACCCGAGATGACGGGTTGTTCCGCTCGTGCTCCATCGGTGCCTACGAACCCGGCTCGCCCGGTTGCCGCGCCGAGGATGTGCTGTGCGCGGACACGTGTGCCGACACGCAGAAAGACCCGAGCAATTGCGGCGCCTGCGGCATTGTCTGCGCAGCGGACCAGCGATGCGCCCTTGGGGTGTGCCAATGAAACGCCGGGCGAATGTGGCCGCGCAGCGTAAGGGTCTTGGAAAATCGCGACGCCTGGGGGCCGGTCGCAGCCGGATGCGTCCGCAGCTCGCCATCTCTCGTCTCGGCGTCACCGTACTGCTGCTGTGCTTGGTGTTACTGGACCTGCGCGCAGCAGCTGCCACCACATGGGTGGTCAACAAGACTGCCGACACGGACGACGGCATCTGCGACGGCGACTGCTCGCTACGCGAAGCCATCGCCGCTGCCGCTTCGGGGGATACCGTCACCTTTGACGCGCTAACGCTGCCGGCCACCATTACCCTGACCCTCGGGCAGTTCGCGATCACGGGCAAAGATCTGACCATCGCTGGTCCCGGCGCCGATCAGTTGGCGATCGATGGCAATCACGCCAGCCGAGTGTTCGACGTCGCGTCGTCCGTGACCTTGTCGGGTGTGACCGTCGCCAACGGCCGTGTGTCGAGCGGCACCGGCGCAGGCATTTTCAATCGGAGCACCATGGTTCTGACCAACTGCACGTTCTCCGGCAATACCGCATCATCTGGCGCCGGGTTCACCAACGCCGGTACCGTCACGTTGAGCCATTGCACATTTACCGGCAATTCGAGCAGCTACGGCGCCGCTCTCTTCAACGCAGGCCAACAGACAGCAATCCTCACCGACTGCACATTGAGCAGTAACACGGGGACCGCCTTCTTCAACAATGTCGCAGCGACGGCAACCATCACCAGCAGCGCGGTCGACGACAACGCGGGTATCGGCTTCTTCAACAACGGTGGCATAGCGAATCTCGCCGACTCTTCATTTGACGGCAACGCCGGGGGTGGTCTGATCACGAATGTCCTCGGCATGGTGACGGCGACCGGCTGCACGTTCAGCCATAACATCGGCGGCGGCCTGAGGAACGACCGCGGCACCGTAACCCTGACCGATTGCACACTGAACGACAACGCGTACGGTGGCGATTATGCCTATGGTGCCGGCATCTCGAACTCCGGGGGAACGATGACTCTGACGCGCTGCACCCTGAGCAACAACCGCTACCCCGCGGGGGGTGGCGGCATCGCCAACCGGGTGTCGTATCCCTACTACCCCGCGGATCCCGTCAATCCGGTGCTGACCATGACGGATTGTACCCTCATCAACAACGGCGCCGGCGGCGGCGGGGGACTATTCACCGAAGCAGACGTACCGCTCACCCGTTGTACCTTCACCGGCAACACGGCCAACAACGGCGGCGGCATCCTCCATTCGCGAGGCACGGCAACGCTGGACACGTGCACGGTATCCGGCAACACGGCCGTCAACGGTGGCGGCATTTTAAACAACGGCACGCTTACCCCCACCAACTGCGTGTTGAACGACAACTCCGCGACCGCCGACGGCGGCGGCATTTGGAACGGTGGCACGCTGACGCTGACGGACAGCATGCTGACTGGCAATTCCGCGGTGAACCAGGGCGGCGGCCTCTACACCTACACCGGCGCCGCGACGCTCATCCACACGACCCTGACCGCAAACTCCGCCGGCACCGAAGGCGGCGGTGTCGGCAATCTCGGCATCGTGAAGCTGTTGGACTGCACCCTCAGCGACAACACCGCGAGCGCAGGCGCCGGCATCGCGAACCTCGTCAAAACCACCGTCTACTATTACCCGAAACGCAAATACACGCGCGCGGGCACCGCGACGTTGACGGCGTGCACGCTCAGCCTTTCCAGCACAGTGGGATCCGAAGCTTGGAATTCACGTGACTTGAAGTCGCGGC